>RepKanNP_Acetate_BrdU_F21BDRAFT_1000277_pt1 | contig 23051 bp, 18 predicted proteins | sample RepKananBrdUF21B_FD_10624 | JGI IMG/M metagenome (IMG submission 10624)
CGATGTACCATCCACCGAGACGATGGCGGCGCCGGTGCCGTCGGCCAGATCGGCCACCACGCCGGCCACCTGCACGTCGCGCGGGCCGGTCTGCGGGCCGCCGCCGAAAAGCGTGACCGAGGCGCCGGTCTCCAGCGCGTCGGTCTGCGCCACGCGGGCCTCGCGCGGCACCGACAGCGCGCGCAGCGACGACAGTGTCAGAACCCAGTGCGTCAACAGCGCACACAGGGCAGCAAACAGTACAAGACTGAGCAGGCGGGACGACTGTTGAGCATTCATGAAACGTGGCGGTGCACCGTGAGAGTTTGCTGATTCTATCCGCCCTTCATGCCGGTTCGATGAACAGCTTGGAGGGCCCGTTCTAAACGTAGGCGCGGCACGACCCCGCCGCACAATCTATGGTCATATCTCACGGATATACTGTGTTCCCACTCTTATTGCCAACTCTCTCGCCATGATGCAAGGCCAACTCCGCTCCTCTTTCCGCCAACGTGCAGGCGCCACCCTGGCCCGTCGTGCGGCGCGTGGCTTCACCCTGATCGAAATCATGGTGGTGGTGGTGATCCTCGGCATCCTTGCCGCGCTGGTGGTGCCGAAGATCATGAGCCGCCCCGACGAGGCGCGCATCATTGCCGCCAAGCAGGACATTGCTTCCATCTCGCAGGCGCTCAAGCTCTATCGCCTGGACAACGGCCGCTACCCGACCACCGAGCAGGGGATTGGCGCACTGGTCGCCAAGCCGACCACCGAGCCCATCCCCAACAACTGGAAGGCCGGCGGCTATCTGGAGCGCCTGCCGAAAGACCCGTGGGGCCACCCGTACCAGTACCTGAACCCGGGCGTACGCGGTGAAGTGGACATCTTCAGCTTTGGCGCCGACGGCCAGCCCGGCGGCACGGGCAACGACGCCGACATCGGCAACTGGGACAACTGATCCCCCGGCCTGAGCACCACTCCCATCATCATGACCGGCCATCCGCTGCCTTACCGGCAGGCTCCGCGGCACGCTCGCGGCTTCACGCTGCTGGAGCTGCTGGTGGTGGTGGTCATCATCGGCATCGTGCTGGGCGTGGTGGCCGTGAATGCCACGCCCAACCCGCGCTCGCAATTGAACGACGACGCGCAGAAGATGGCCCGCCTGATCGAGCTTGGCCAGGAAGAAGCGCAACTGACCTCGCGCCCCGTGGCGTGGGAGGGCGATGCACAGGGCTGGCGCTTCTATGAGTCAACGCCCAACGGCTGGCGCCTGCTCACGCGCGATGTACTGGCGCCGGGCCACTGGCGCCAAGGCATGGACAGCGTACAGATCGTCACCGGTGCGGCGACGGTGCCCGGTGCGCCACAGCGGCTGGTGTTCGGCCGCGAGGCGATCGGCCTGCCGTGGCGCGTGGCGCTGACCTCGCAGGGTGCGCGTGTGGACATCGTGTCCGACGGCGGCCCGCGCGTACTGACCGAAACACCATGACGCCCGCAGTCAAACCCGCACGCTACATCGGTCGCGCGCGCGCGCGTCGTGGCTTTACCCTACTGGAAGTGCTGGTGGCGCTGACCATCGTGGCCGTGGCGCTCACCGCCACCATGCGCGCCATGGGCAGCATGACGTCGGCCAGCGAATCCTTGCAGACGCGCATGATCGCCACCTGGAGCGCCGAGAACGATCTCGCCAACCTCCGCTTGGCACGTGCCTTCCCTGATCCGGGCTCGCGCGGCTTCTCGTGCCCGCAGGGCGATACCGAACTCTGGTGCGAAGAGACTGTCGCCACCACGCCCAACCCGGTGTTCCGCCGCGTGGAGGTGTCGGTGTACGCAGACGCCGCCAAGTCCGTGCGTCTGGCCTGGTTGGTCACCCTGTTGCCCAACGATGCGCGCAATGTCTTCTAAACACCGCGTACGCGGCTTCACCCTGCTTGAGCTGCTGGTGGCCATCACGCTGCTGGCCATCCTGGCCGTGCTGGCCTGGCGCGGGCTGGACAGCATGACGCGCACGCACGAGGCGCTGGCCCAACGCGACGAACGCATCGAAGCCCTCAAGACCGCCTACGCCCAGTTCGATGCCGACTGCACGCAACTGGCCGATCCGAACGCCCTGTCGCGCTCACCGATCGAGGTGGACGCCAATCGCGTGCTGCTGGTGCGCGACCGCCGCGACGACAGCCAGCCGCCCGCGTGGCAGGTGGTGCTCTACCGCATCATCGACAGCCGGCTCGAACGCCTGCAAAGCCAGCCCATCACCAACCGCGGCGACCTGCGCAACGCGCTCGACAACCTGCGCCAGGGCGGCGGCAATGCGGCACGCTACCAACTCGCCAGCAATATCGACGGCATCAGCGCCCGCGCCTGGATCGAACCCGGCGGCTGGCTGGACAACACCGGCGCGCTGTCGGCGGCGCTGTTTCCGGGCGGCAGCAATACGACCACGCTGACGGGCCTGCCGTCGGCCTCCACGCCCAGCGCATCGGCGCCGTCCGCCAACAACGGCGTGGTGGTGCCGGCGGCCTCGGTGCGCGCGGTGGAACTGGCGCTGCTCGTGCGCATGACGCCGCAGGGCGCGCCGCAGCGCTTCACGCGCATCTGCATGACGGGGCTCTGACATGGCGCGATGCTCGCCCAAGCCGCTTCAATACCATGCACGCCAGCGCGGCGCGGCCATCGTCACCGCGCTGCTGGTGGTCACGCTGGCCGTGGTGATCGTCTCGGGCATGCTGTGGCGCCAGCAGGTGGAGATTCGCGCGGTGGAAAACCAGCGCCTGAAAGCGCAGGCCACGTGGATCGCGCGGGCGGGCATCGACTGGGCCCGCCTGATCCTGCGCGACGACCTGCGCCGCACCGGCGCCGTCGACCACCTGGGCGAGATCTGGGCCGTGCCCATTCAGGAAACCAAGCTGTCGGACTTCCTCGGCAGCTCGCTGCGCACGGATACGGCGGGCGAGGAGTCATACCTCTCGGGCCGCATCTTCGATGCCCAGGCGCGCTTCAACCTGATGAACCTGCTGACGATGCAGACGCTGGGCACGCGCACCATCGTCACCGGCCGCGACAAGGACGGCATCAAGGCTTACGGCCAGCTGTTGCAGTCGCTGAATCTCGACCCGGGCCTGGCCAACCTCACGGCGACGACCCTGGCGCAGATGCTGGGCGGCTTCCAGTCAGTCGAGGGCGCTACCGGTGGGCAGTCTGGCGGCGGTGATGACAGCGGCGGTGGCGGTAGCACTGGCAACGGCCCACGCCCGCTCGATGATGTGGATAGCCTGCTGTCCATCCCCGGCTATACGGCAGATGCGGTGCGCAAGCTGCGCCCGTACGTGATCGTGCTGCCCACGCGCACGCAGATCAACGCCAACACGGCCAGCGCCGAAGTGCTGGCTGCCGTCATCCCCAGCCTGAGCCTGGACCGCGCACGGGCACTGGTGCAGGCGCGCGACCGTGCCTACTTCCGCAACATCGGCGACGTCACCAACCAGTTGCGCGGCTTGGCGCCTGGCGCCGACACCAGCAATATCAGCAACCTGCTGGACGTGCAGACGCACTACTTTCTGGTCTACGGCATGGCTCGTCACGAGCGCGCGCAGCTTGGCCAAGTGGCGCTTGTTTCACGTGGTGATCCGGTCAACAATAACGCGACCCGTATCGTCTGGGTCCGCCGCATCGACGGAATTCCGTCATGACGGCGCCGCAACACCCCTCTAACTGCGGACATTCCGTCAGTAGACAGACCCTAGCCTTCGCCGTATTGTCATCCGCATCGTTCAGCATCGCGGGTCTTGCGCAGTCCGGGGGCATTCCCGGTGATTCCGGTAGCTCGCATCAACACTCTCAATAGAGGAGCGGTTTGACGACCTCCCTGTACGTGCGCCTGCCGCACCGGCCCATTCAATCGCCCGAACGCTGGCAAGCGGGTGCGCTCGCGTCCGTGCCGTTTGCGCTGGTGCGCGAGGAAGGCACACAAGGCGCCCAGCGCATCCTGCGTGAAGGCACGTCGCGCCCGGACGAGCTGCCCGCGGCCGACCGCCTGATCCTGCTGCTGCCGGCCGCCGACGTCTTGCTGGTGCCCGCCAATGTGCCGCCGCTGGCATTGCCCAAGCTGCGCCTGGCCCTGCCCAACCTGGTAGAAGACCGCCTGGTGCAGGACGCACAGCAATGCCACATCGCCCTCGGCCCGCGCCTCGCCGCTGCCCCCATCCGTGGCTGGCGCGCCCCGCGTGAGCCGCAGTCGCGCACGCTGATGATTGCCGACCGCGCGTGGGTCCGCTTCATCCTCGACAGCTTTGGCGCGCACAAGCACCGCACGTGTCACTTGCTGCCTGCGCAGCTTTGCCTGCCGTTTGAAACACCTGCGGCCATCGCCGCGCCGGTTGAAGCCGCCAACGACGCCGAGCGCGCCGAGCCGTCGCTCGAAGCCCCGGTTGAGCCCGTCGCCGCGGAAGCGGCAGACGCTGCCGCAGCGGTAGTCGCTCCGGCCACGATTGCACTGGATGCTGCACCGCCCTCCGATCCGGATGCGCCTGCGGCTGTCGACATCACCGTCCGCACCGGCCCTGCCGAGGGCTACGGCCTGCGCCTGCTGCCGGCCAACGTCGCCAACTGGCTGGCCATTGCACCCACGCCGGCCCGGCTGATGGTGTCGCCTGCCCTGCGCGAACTCGCACCTAGCTTGTCTACGGATCCGGCCGCCGCCACGCTGGACTGGGCAGCATGGGCATCGGGCGCGCGCAACGCACTCGCCACGGGCGAGGCCGACCTCTGCCAGTTCGACTTCGCCAATGGCGGCATGGCCGGCGTGGACTGGTCCATGTGGCGCCTGCCGATCGCGCTGGCCGTGCTGCTGGTGGTCGTGCAGCTCGTCGGCATGAACGCGCGCTGGCTCACGCTGCGCGCCGAGCAGAAGCGCCTCGATGCGGCCATGCGTACACAGCTGCAGACGGCCTTCCCGAATACGCCGGTGATCCTCGATCCGCCCGCGCAGATGCGTCGCCAGGTCGAGCAGCTGCGCCTGGCCGCCGGCAAATCCGCACCGGAAGACTTCCTGCCGCTGGCCGATCGCTTTGCCCAGGCTGCCACGGGCCTCGCGCCCGACGCGCTGCTCGCGCTGGACTATCACGGCCGCGCGCTGACGGTCACGCTCAAGGACGGCACCGACACCAACGCGCTGCGCACCGCCGCCCGCAACGTCGGCCTGAACATGGACACCGCCGAGGCCCCGCGCGGCGCCGAGGCCACCGTGCCTGGCTCGCGCTGGACGGTTTCCATCGCCCAATAACGATTCCTCCATGGCGACTTCCTCCCCTTCCTCCTCCGCTTCTGGCGCCCGCCGCCTGCCACGCATCGGCGTGCCGGACTCGGTGCGCGACACGGTCACCACCTTCTGGATGCAGCGCGAGCCGCGCGAGCGCCGCATCCTCGCTGGTGGTGGTGCGATCCTCGTGCTGGTCATCATCTATCTGGTGCTGTGGGACCCGGCCTTTGAAGGGCAACGCCGCATCGAAAAAGCCCTGCCGCAGATGCGCAGCCAGTTGGCCGAGATGGAAACGCTTGGCCAGGAAGCCCGCGGGCTGTCGGCCATTGCCGCCGCACCGGTGCCGCATGGTGCAGAGCTGCAGCAGGCACTCAACACCAGCCTCACCAACCATGGGCTGAAGGCCACGCGGATGGCGCTGTCGGGTGAGAGCGTACAGGTGCAACTGGACAAGGTGCCCTTCGGCGCCGTCGCTGAATGGCTGCAGGAAGTGCGGCAGGCGCAGCGCATGAAGGTGATCGACGCGAACATCAAATACGTGGGCGCCACCGCCCTGGTCAACGTGACGGCAACGCTGCAAGGCCCCGCCGCCACGAGCCGCTGACGCAGCGCCGATGGCTATCGAATCGTTACCGCCGCTGCGCCTGCGCCGCCGCGACGCATCTGAACGTACGAGCCTGGGCTGGCGCCTGCTGTGGTGCGGTGTTGCGCTGCTGGCTGTGGGGGCGACGGTCGTCTCGCAGTATCCGGCGGCGTGGGCCGCTGAACGGGTGGCGTCGGCCACCGGGCAGCGTGTGCTGCTGGCCGATCCACAAGGCAGTATCTGGCATGGCAGCGCCACGCTGGCGCTCACGGCCGGCAACGGCGGCGCCGATGCCACCGTGCTGCCGGGGCGGTTGTCCTGGTCGGTCGACATGCTGCCGCTGCTGACCGGCACGCTGCGGGCGCATGTGGCGCACGACCGCGCGCTGGAGCAGCCGGTGGTGGTGTCGGTCTCGCCGGGTGGCTGGCAAGCCGAAGCCGGGGCGATGACGCTGCCGGCGTCGCTGCTGGAGGGTATCGGTGCACCGTTCAACACGCTCAAGCTGGACGGTCGGCTGCGTGCGAAATGGACGCCGCTGTCGGGCCAATTTGGCCGTGCGTCAGGACGAGATCAGGGCCAGCCGGACACCGTCCAGGGCGCGCTGACGGTCACGGTTGAGCAGGTATCATCCAGCCTCAGCCGGGTACGGCCGCTGGGCAGCTACCAGGCCGTGCTGTCGTTCGGCGGCGCCGCCGGCGGGCCCATGCAACTGGCCCTGTCGACGCTGGCCGGACCGCTGTCGCTGCAGGGCCAGGGAACGCTCGGACAGGGCGCGCATTTTGACGGTGTGGCCAGTGCCACGCCGGAGTCGGAACCGCAATTGATTGGCTTGTTGAGCCTGCTGGGCCCGCGCGACGGGTCGCACTATCGACTACGCTTTTGATTCTTAAGCCGGCGCGCGAGCCAGTGTGCCGACAACCATGAACGAGACCATGCACAACGCCTCCTCCCGACTCACCGTCCGCGCCATCGTCCTGGCGTGCTGCGCAACGATGGTGGCCGGCTCGATGCCCGTCTTTGCGGCACCGCCCTCCGGCGCGGCAGCCTCTCAAAATGGCAACACCGGCAATCCCGGTGATGAGGTCTCGCTGAACTTCGTCAACGCCGATCTGGAATCGGTGGTGAAGGCCGTGGGCCAGGCCACCGGTAAGAACTTCATCGTCGACCCGCGCGTGAAGGGCACGGTCAACCTCGTCACCGAGAAGCCGGTGACACGCTCGCAGGCGCTGGAATCGCTGGGCTCGATCCTGCGCATGCAGGGGTACGCGATTGTCGAGGGCAACGGCTTTACCAAGGTGGTGCCGGAAGCGGATGCCAAGCTGCAGGGCTCGCCCACCTCGGTGGGGGCCGCGGGTGCGCGCGGCGGCGAGCAGGTCGTCACGCAGGTGTTCCGTCTGCAGCATGAATCGGCCAACAACCTGGTGCCGGTGTTGCGGCCGATGATCGCGCCCAACAACACCATCACCGCGTACCCGGCCAACAACACGCTGGTCATTACCGACTACGCAGATAACCTGCGCCGCATCGGCCGCATCATCGCGTCAATCGACACCCCTGCAGCGGGCGAGACCGAACTGATCCAGCTGAAGAACGCCGTGGCCATCGACGTGGCCGCCACGCTGCAGAAGCTGCTCGACCCGTCGGGCGGTGGCGGTGCCGCGGCCGGTGCCGGCGCATCGTTGTCGGACCCAAGCCTGCGCACCTCGGTGGTGGCCGAGCCGCGCTCGAACAGCGTGATGGTGCGCGCCTCCAGCGCCGCGCGGCTGGCACAGGCCAAACAGCTGATCGCCAAGCTCGACGTGCCCAGTGCACGCCCGGGCAACATCTGGGTGGTGCCGCTCAAGAATGCCAACGCGGTGCAGCTGGCCACGACGCTGCGCGCCATTGTGGCGGCCGACTCCACGCTGTCGGCCTCCGCATCCACGGGCCCGGGTGGGCAGAGCGCGGCACAGGGCGCGACCTCGCAACCGACCGGCGGCGCCTCGGGCTCGCAGTTCAACCAGAACACGCAGAACACCAACTACGGCAGCGGTTCCGGCTCGAGCAGCGGCGGCAGCGGCAATTCTTCGTTCCGTGCCTCGTTCGGGCAGAACAACACGCCGACCACCGGCGGCATCATCCAGGCAGATGCCGCCACCAACGCACTCATCATCACCGCCAGCGAGCCGGTTTACCGCAACCTGCGCGCCGTGATTGATGACCTGGATGCGCGCCGCGCGCAGGTCTACATCGAATCGATGATCGTGGAAGTGACGGCCACCAAGGCGTCGCAGCTGGGCATTCAGTGGCTGGTTGGCGGTGGCGGGCCGGGCACGTATATCGGGGGCGGCACCAACTTCGGCACCGGCTCCGGTAACCTGCTCAATCTGGCCGGCACGATTGCCGCCATCAGTTCGGGCGGCATCGGCAGCACGGCGGCGCAAGCGGCACTGGGTAGCCTGAACGTCGGACAGCTCAACGGTGGCAACGTGGGGGTATTCAACCGGGGCAGCGGCCTGGGCGCGCTCCTCACCGCGCTCGGTTCGGACGGCTCGGTCAACGTGCTGTCCACGCCCAACCTGATCACGCTGGATAACGAAGAAGCCAAGATCCTGATCGGCCAGAACGTGCCAATCACGACCGGTTCGTATACGCAGCAATCGGGTACGGCGTCGCAGCCGTTCCAGACCTACGACCGCAAGGACGTGGGTATCACGCTGCGCGTCAAGCCGCAGATCACGGATGGCGGGCTGGTGAAGATGCAGATCTTCCAGGAATCGTCGTCGGTGGTGAACGGCACGCAGAACGCGACGCAGGGCCCGACCACCAACGTGCGCTCCATCGAGACCAACGTGCTGGCCAACGACGGCCAGGTCGTCGTGCTCGGTGGCCTGCTGGAAGACAACTATCAAGACGGCGAACAGAAGGTGCCGGGCCTGGGCGACATCCCCATCCTGGGCGCACTGTTCCGCTCCGAGAACAAGACGCGCGTGAAGACCAACCTGCTGGTGTTCCTGCGCCCGATCATCCTGCGCACGGCCGAAGCTACCGGCGCGCTGTCGGACAACCGCTATAACTACATGCGCGGGACGCAGCAAGGCTTTGTCTCGCCCAACATGCTGCCGACCACGTCCGACAAGGACACGCCGGTGCTGCCCACGCCCGAATCGATGCGCCCAGCCGACAATTACGGCGACGTGTCGATCGTGCCGAAGGGCCCCATCGGCACGCAGGTGCCGCCGGGCGCACCGCTGCCGATGCCGCAAGGCACCACGCGCAGCGAGCCGCGCCTGCAGAACTTTGCGGCACCCACCTCGGGCGGCTACGACGGCAACGCGCCGAGGAACGGCGGCTAACGCCGCCGAGGACAACACATCATGGCAACGACGCAAGCCCTGACCACCGACGTCCAGACGCTGGAGCCGCCCTCGCAATCGGCGGTGCGCCTAGTGCCGTACGCGTTCGCACGCGACGCCAAGTTGCTCGTCGCCCGGCAGGACGTCGACACGCTGGAAGTCTGGGTCTGCCCGGAAACCTCACGCACCGCGCTGGCCGAGCTGGCCCGCGTGTTCGGCGCGCTGCATCTGGTCACGCTCGACACCGCTGCACTCTCCACCGCCACGCAAACGGCCTACAACGCGCAAGATGGCAGCGCCGCCCAGGTGGTCGGCGAGGTGGAAGGCGAAGTCGACCTCTCGCGCCTGATGCAGGACATTCCCGCCGTGGAAGACCTGCTCGAATCCGAAGACGACGCGCCGATCATCCGCATGATCAACGCACTGCTCACGCAGGCCGCGCGCGAAGGCGCCTCGGATATCCACATCGAGCCGTTCGAGAATGCATCGGTGGTGCGCTTCCGCGTGGACGGCACGCTGCGCGACGTGGTGCGCCCGAAGAAGGCGCTGCACGGCGCGCTGATCTCGCGCATCAAGATCATGGCGCAGCTCGACATTGCCGAGAAACGCCTGCCGCAAGATGGCCGCATCACGCTGCGTGTGGGCGGTCGCCCGGTGGACGTGCGGGTGAGCACGCTGCCCACCGGCCACGGCGAACGCGCGGTGCTGCGTCTGCTCGACAAGGAAGCCGGCCGGCTCGACCTGGGCAAGCTCGGCATGGGCGCCGGCACGCTGGCGCGCTTCGACCACCTGATCAACCAGCCGCACGGCATCGTGCTCGTCACCGGCCCGACGGGTTCCGGCAAGACGACCACGCTGTACGCGGCGCTGTCCCGGCTCGATGCGGCATCCACCAACATCATGACGGTGGAAGACCCGATCGAATACGACCTCGACGGCATCGGCCAGACGCAGGTCAACCCGAAGATCGACATGACCTTCGCCAAGGCCCTGCGCGCCATCCTGCGCCAGGACCCGGACGTGGTGATGATCGGGGAAATCCGCGATCTGGAAACCGCGCAGATTGCCGTGCAGGCCTCGCTGACCGGTCACCTGGTGCTGGCGACGCTGCACACGAACGATTCGGCCTCTGCCGTGACGCGCCTGATCGACATGGGGATCGAGCCGTTCCTGCTGTCGTCGTCGCTGCTCGGGGTGCTGGCGCAGCGGCTGGTGCGCCGCCTGTGCGTGCAGTGCCGCCGTGAAGAAGTGCTCGAGCTCACGCCCGCTGAATTGGAAGCCGTGGCCGGTACGCCGGTTGCGGACGGCGTGGCGCCGGCCACGCCCGCGCGCAAATCGGTGTGGCATCACGTCGGGTGTGACCGCTGCGGCAATTCGGGCTACCAGGGCCGGACCGGTGTGTACGAACTGCTAACCGTTACGCCCGAGATCCAGACCATGATCCACCGCCAGGCCGCCGAATCCGAGATCAAGGCCTTCGCGATCGGCCAAGGCCTGCAGACCATGCGCGCCGATGCGCAGCGCTTGATCGACACGGGCGCGACCTCGCTGGAAGAAGTGCTGCGCGTGACGCGCGACTGAACGAATAGCGCATGCCAGCCTTCCGCTACGAAGCCGCCGACGCCGCCGGCAAAACCGACAAGGGTGTCATCGAAGCCGACAGCGCACGTCAGGCGCGTACGCTGCTGCGCGCCCGCGGCCTGACGCCATTGCTGGTCGACGCGCTGGGCGCGCAAGCCACCAAGCGCAGCGGATCCAGCTTCGGCAAGCGGCTCTCCGCGCAGGAAAACGCGCTCATCACGCGCCAGCTCGCCAGCCTGCTGGTGGCCGGCTTGCCGCTGGATGAAGCGCTGGCCGCGCTGGCCGATCAGGCCGAACGTGCGTACGTGGGCGAACTGCTCGCCGCCATCCGCGCGGAAGTGGTGGGCGGCAGCTCGCTCTCGGTCGCGCTCGCGCAGCATCCGAAGGATTTTCCGGATATCTACCGTGCACTCGTTTCGGCGGGGGAGCACTCGGGCAACCTGGGTCTCGTGCTCACGCGCCTGGCCGACTACATCGAGAGCCGCAACGCGCTCACCTCGAAGATCAAGCTGGCGTTCACCTACCCGGCCATCGTCACGGTGGTGGCGTTTGCGATCGTGATCTTCCTGCTGTCGTACGTGGTGCCGCAGGTGGTGAGTGTGTTTGCCAATACCAAGCAGAAGCTGCCAACGCTCACGATCATCATGCTGTGGCTCTCGGATTTCGTGCGGAACTGGGGGTGGCTGGCGGCGATCGTGCTGGTGGTGCTTGGTCTGCTGATTCGCAACCTGCTCAAGCAGCCGGCGCTGCGGTTGTCGTGGCACAAGTGGCTGCTGACGGCGCCGCTGTTCGGCAAGCTCGTGCGGGGCTACAACACGGCGCGGTTTGCCAGCACGTTGGCGATTCTCACCAGTGCGGGTGTGCCGATCTTGCGGGGGCTGCAGGCGGCGGGGGAGACGCTGAACAACGTGGCCCTGAAGACAAACGTAGAGGATGCGTCTACGCGTGTGCGGGAAGGGACATCGCTGGCGCGGGCGTTGGCGGCGCAGAATCAGTTTCCGCCTGTGCTGGTGCACTTGATTCGCTCTGGCGAGGCGACGGGGAACTTGCCTGCGATGTTGGAGCGGGCTGCGCAAGGTGAGGCTCAGGAGCTTGAGCGGCGTACGTTGTTCCTGACTGGGTTGCTGGAGCCTGCGCTGATTTTGACGATGGGCGTGGTTGTGCTGCTGATCGTTTTGGCTGTGTTGATGCCGATTATTGAGATCAACCAACTGGTGCACTGATTCTTGGTTTGGGCCTGTGTGGTCCATCCCTTGTTTCATCCCCTGCCGGGGCTGACTCACTTTCTTTGTCTTGCCAAAGAAAAGTGAGTCGTGCCCGGCAGGGTACGAAACAGGGATGGACCACTAGGGCCAATACAAAACCAAACCTAAGACCGCCTCCCCAAAGCCCCCACCAATATCCCCCCAAGAATCAACCCCATCGCCCCCAACAGCGCACCACTGACCACCTCCCCCAGCGCCACCGCAGAGCAAACAATCCCAAACACCGGCACCCCCAGCAGCCCCAGCGACGTCGTCGTAGCCGGCAGTATCCGATTGACCGTGGTGACCGCCCAATACGCCAGTGCAATCCCAAACACGCCACCGTAAAGCAGCAACCCGATCAGCGAAGGCTGCCAGTCAATCGACGGCACACCATCGTGCAAAAGCGCCAACGGCACCAACAACACGGTCGCCAACAACGCCTGCCAGAACACCAACTCAAACGGCGGTGTCACCCACTTGTGCGAGCGGACATACAGAATGCTCCCCGCCCAACACAGCGCCGCCAGCATCACGAGCCCATTGCCGAACACGGCACGCCCCGCATGCCAATCAAACATCAGCGGATTGAAGATCAGCAGCAACCCCAACAGCCCCAGCCCGACACCGAACAGACGCCGGCTAGTCAGCGGCTCGCCGAGCAATAGCCACGCGCCCGGCACCACCCACAGCGGCGTGGTGTACGCCAGCACCACCGAGCGCCCCGCCGGCACGAACTGCAGCCCCAGGCTGACCAGCGCCGAAAACGCCGTCATGTGCAGCACACCAACACTCAGGATGACCGGGATGTCGCCGCGCTTTGGCATCACCAACCGCCCACGCAGCAGACAGATCACCAGCAGCGCAAGCGTGCCGACAGCAGAGCGCAACGCCACCACCCAGATGGGCGGCAAGTAGGCGAGCATCGCCTTGCCGACCGGCCAGTTGATCCCCCAGGCCAGCGCGACCACGCCGAGCAGCAACCAGGCGGTGCGAGCCGAGCTTCCGACCGTTGCGGTGCCGACAGCGGTAGTCACGATGTCACTTCTTCCGCAGGGACACGGGCCGTGGCCTTCCACTCGCGCACATAGTCCGGCGTACCGGCCGGTGCGCCGTCCACCACCGGCGCGAGCGGCAGCAACGCCATGGGCAGCACGCCAGCCCATACGGGCAATGCGAGGTCTTCTGCATCGTCCTTCGGGCCGCCCGTGCGGATCTTGCACGCGGCTTCGTCCAACGCAATGCGCAACACGGTGGTGGCCGCCAATTCCTTGGCATTGCCGGGGCGCGCCTCTTTCGAGCGCCCGGGGGCGAGGGTCTCCATGAAGGCGTCGAGCGTGGCCGGCTTCTGTTCGTCGGGCACGACCTCGAACGCGCCGTAGATGACGGCTGACCGATAGTTCATCGAGTGGTTGAATGCCGAGCGCGCCAACACCAAGCCGTCGATATGCGTGACCGTCACGCACACCTGCGCGCCGCTGGCCGCCAGCTTGAGCATCCGGCTGCCGTTGGAGCCATGCACGTAGAGGTGACCGCCTTCGCGCCAGCATGCGGTGGGAATGCAATGCACGCCGTGCTCATCGGCAAAGGCCATATGACAGACGTAGGCCGCATCCAAGATGGCGTGCAGTGTGGCGGCATCGTAGTGGCCGCGGCGGGCGACACGATTCACGCGCGTGCGATCGGTGGGCGGGGTGGCAGCAGTGGTCGTCATGGCAAGGCTCCGGGTAGGCAATCGATCTGCTGACGATAAGAAAACCGTGGCACCATGCGTAGACCCACAGAAACGCAGAACCTTGGAGCCAGGATGGACTACGGCGTCTTGCTGTCGAACTACGAACGGACTGCGGCACGCGGCAAAGCAGAGAGCGGAGCACGGCCCTCGCAGCAGCATCGGCTGTACGCTTGCCTGCGCACGGCCATCCTGAGTGGGCAGATTGAGGAAGGCACGCGGTTGGCTTCATCGCGCTCATTGGCCGAAGAGCTGGGCATGGCGCGCAACTCGGTGCTGTACGCGTACGAACAACTGGCAGCGGAGGGCTTTGTGCTCAGCCGCCGGCAAGGCACGGTGGTCGCACGCGTGGGCTTGCAGCAGGCCCCGACACAAGCACCGGAAGCGCCACCTGCGTTATCGCGCCGCGTTGCCGGGCTGGAGCGCCCGAGCGGCGAGATGAGCGATCTGCTGCCCTTCCTGCCGGGCACACCCGCGCTGGACGAGTTTCCGCTCGCGCAATGGCGGCGCTGCATGGAGCGGGCATGGCGCCGCATCGGTCCAGCACAGATGGGCTACGGGCAGGTGGAAGGCAACGTGGCGCTGCGTCAGGCCGTGGCCGAGTATCTGCGCGTCTCGCGCGGCGTGCGCTGCGAGGCCGCGCAGGTGTTCATCACCGATGGCACGCAGAACAGCCTGGACCTCTGTGCCCGCGCACTGGCCGATGCCGGCGACATCGCCTGGATCGAGAACCCCGGCTACTACGGTGCACGTGCCTCCATGCGGGCAGCAGACCTGCGGCTGGTGCCGATCGGCATCGATGCCGATGGCCTCGCCCCGCGCCCGGAAGACTGGCGCGACACGCCGCCCAAGCTGATCTACATCACGCCGTCGCACCAGTACCCGCTGGGCTCGGTGATGAGCCTGGAGCGTCGCCTCGCGCTGATCCAGCACGCACGTGCCGTGGGCGCGTGGATCATCGAAGACGACTACGACAGCGAGTTCCGCCACAGCGGTGCGCCGCTGTCTGCGGTGCAGGGCCTGACCGCCGATGCGCCCGTGGTCTACCTGGGCACCTTCAGCAAGATGCTGTTTCCGGCGCTGCGTCTCGGCTACATGGTCGTGCCGCCGGCATTGGCCACCGTGCTGCGTCCGACAGCCGGCGCGCTGATGCTGCGCGGGCGCGTGGCCGATCAGCTGGCGCTGGCGGAGTTCATTGAGGCGGGCCACTTCACGCGGCATCTGCGGCGCATGCGGCGCCTGTACGGCGAGCGTCGCAATGCGTTGCAGGCTGCGCTTGAGCGGCACCTGCACGGTGTGGTGACCGTCTCGGGCGGCGCCGGTGGCATGCACCTGTCGACGCGGCTCGACGCGCCGGTACGCGACGTGGATGTGAGTGTTGCCGCCCGCGCGCAGGGCATGGTGCTGCGGCCGCTGTCGCGCTTCTGCCTGCCGGGCACGCTGACCGCGCAATACAACGGCCTGGTGCTCGGCTACGGCAATGTGCCCGCCGAAGCGATGGACGGGTTGGTCTTGCAGATGCAGCGCGTGATTGAGGCGGTCGCCGCATAGGATCTGTTGCGCATCGGGCACGCAGTCAGACGACCATCCTTGTGGCAGCGGCGAGTTTGTCCAGGCTCCAACCCGCGCCCAGCAGCACGCGCCGCGTGTGCAAGTCCTCCAGCAGCACGACATCGTCTACCTGCTCACCCAGGTAGCGCAGGCGCTTGTCGCGCACCTCCACATACCCCGATGGGTAGCGCCTGGCGAGCGACTGCCATACCCCATGCACGCCGACGGACTGACGCGCGCCGCTCATCAGACACATCCCACCGTCGAGCGCGCGCCGGAAGACGGTCGAGGCCAACCCACGCCGCTGGTACGCCAACGCGTACTTCGAATGCGGCGCACGCAGATGGGGATCCGCCCGCCTGTCCAGCTCAATCAAGCGGTTGAAGACCGTGTAGCCGGCCAGGCGCCGCGCCGCCACATCTTCGACATAGACATAGGTCTCGCCATCGGCCTCGCGCGTGTGAATGCGGAAGCCAGGCAACGTGCCGTCATCGAACGTCATGCCATGCAGCGGCGTGCCGGGCGTTTGCATGCGTTCATACAGCGCGTCGAGTTCGCGCTCGATGTCTTCGTTGTTGAAGTCGACGTCGGTGCGCAGGCCAAGCGGTGCAAGCCGCCGGCGCAGCGATTGCACCATGGATGCCAACGTCGGCAAGACCGGTGGCGGCATGGGCAGAGTCAGTGCGGTGCTCATGCGGCCTCCGCCCAATAGCCGCTAATGAGCCGCGACGGTTGCTGAGCCGCGCGAATGCAGGCACTGGCAGGCCAGTCGTCCATGCGCACGTTCAGGCCCGCGTGAATGCCATAGCCTGGCCCAGCAACGATCACACCGCCGGCCTCGACGCCCTCGCCCGCGCGGATGGCGCCGCCGGCTTCGATGTCGCCCCAGGCCTTGATGCCCCAGCCGGCCTCTAGGTGCGTGCTCGCCCGCAGATCAGCGCCCGCGAGAATGCCGTTCGCACTGACGATGCCCGCCTCGCTGCACACCTCGCCGCCAGCGCGCAGGCCCTTGCCGACGCGCACGCTGCCGCGCACGGCCAGCGCTTCGCCGATCAGCAGGTCGTCCGCCACGTCGATGTCGGCGTCGCAATGCAAGTCACGGTGCACGCGCACCACGCCGCCACAGTGCAGCGCACCGGCAGCCGTCACGCTCCAGCCGACGCGTAGGTCGCCGCCCACGTGCACGGTGCCATCGCAGTAGAGGCCAGCCTTGGCTTCAAGATCGCCGCCCGTGGTGATGGATTCACCGGCACGTACGCCGCCGCCTGCACGGATGGCCTGCCCCGCACGCAACACACCGTCGACGTGGATGCCGCCGCGCACCACGATCGTGCCGGCAAAGATGAGCGCATCGGCCTCGATGTCGTCGGCTTCGAGCACGGCATCAGTCGGGCCGAAGTTGTCGAGCAACCAGATGGCATCGGCGATGCGGCCTTCGCGCACGAGGCTATCGAGCAGGTGTTGGTAATCGGTGCCGTTGTGGCGGTTGCGGATGTACCAGCGGTAGCCCGCCGCGCAAGGCTGCTTGGCCTTGATGAAGTTCTGTGTGAGTTCCATGGCGATTCCTGCGCCCGGCAACTTGGCGATCAACGATCAGCCGGCAGATGGCGGACGAACCGGTGCCGGCGCCCATCGTGTTGATGCAGCGCCAAACCAGCGTTAAAGACGGGGAGAAAGCGGAAGTGGCCGTACGGGGCAGAGACGCCAGCTAGGGCGGCGCCCCGCACGGCTCAGGAAAGCCGGGCGAGCAGGAAATGCCGAAGGGCAGCGTGCGCGGGCGAGAGATCCTGCGCGGCACCGCAACGCACACGCGCGCAGACAGCCGGCAAAGCTTGCCGGCGCAGCGCGCGAATGGGTTGAGTGCGAGACATGGTCTGAAAAAAGGGAGGTCCGGAACGGAACCGCGCAGGATGGCCGCGGTGCTCTCGAATGTCCAGTGGCAAGGTGACGCACGCATGGCTTCTTGACGCAAGTTTGCCAATACGCCGCGCTTCAGACCGTTCTGCCTGGGCATTTCGCATGCACCGCAGCATCCGTGTCGCCAGCCCGATCCATGCGCCACATCTGTGCCGAAAACGCCGCAACCTCGGGAAAACCCCGCCCCATTCTTGCTGCGTTGCACGGTGTTGGGAATGTCACGCGGTGCTACGATGCCCCGACCCACGGCTGTCTGCCAGTTTCCACAAGAAGCGGCGCAGACGGCACCAAAAGAGACCTGCTGCTGGTGATCCCGGCACACCCACACGGAGCACGCATGAATGCCCCTCTGAACGACGCGCTACGCCGCGCGCTCGAAACCGTTTCCCTGGACGACAAGTACACGCTCGAGCGTGGCCGCATCTACATCAGCGGCACGCAGGCACTGGTGCGTCTGCCGATGCTGCAGCAGGAGCGCGACCGCGCCGCTGGGCTCAATACGGCGGGCTTCATCTCCGGCTACCGCGGCTCGCCACTGGGCGCGCTGGACCAAGCCTTGTGGAAAGCCAAGAAGCATCTGGCCGGGCACAACATCGTCTTCCAGGCGGGGCTGAATGAAGACTTGGCCGCCACGGCGGTCTGGGGCTCGCAGCAGGTCAATCTGTATCCGAACGCCAAGTTCAGCGGCGTGTACGGCATGTGGTACGGCAAGGGTCCAGGTGTGGACCGCACGATCGACGTGTTCAAGCACGCCAACTCGGCGGGTTCGTCCGCGCATGGCGGCGTGCTGGTGCTGGCAGGCGATGACCACGCCGCCAAGTCGTCCACGCTGGCGCACCAGTCGGAGCACGTTTTCAAGGCAGCCGGCATTCCGGTGCTGTATCCGTCGAACGTGCAGGAGTACCTCGACTACGGCCTGCACGGCTGGGCGATGAGCCGCTACTCCGGCCTGTGGGTGTCGATGAAGTGCGTGACGGACGTGGTGGAGTCGTCGGCTTCGGTGGACGTTGATCCGCACCGCGCCGAGATCATCCTGCCGGAAGATTTCATCATGCCGCAGGGCGGCCTGAACATCCGCTGGCCGGATCCGCCGCTGGTGCAGGAAGCGCGTCTGCTCGATTACAAGTGGTACGCCGGTCTGTCGTATGTGCGTGCCAACAAGCTCGACCGCGTGGTGATGGATTCGCCGCAGGCACGCTTCGGCATCATGACCGCCGGCAAGGCGTACCTGGACGTGCGTCAGGCGCTGGTCGACCTCGGCCTGGATGAGGAAACCTGCCGCCGCATCGGCATCCGCCTGTACAAGGTCGGCTGCGTGTGGCCGCTGGAAGCGCATGGTGCGCGCGCGTTTGCCGAAGGGCTGCAAGAGATCCTGGTGGTGGAAGAGAAACGCCAGATCCTCGAATACCAACTGAAGGAAGAGCTGTACAACTACCGCGACGACGTGCGTCCGCGCGTGTACGGCAAGTTCGACGAGCGCGACAACGCTGGCGGCGAATGGTCGGTGCCGATGGCCAACTGGCTGCTGCCGGCGCACTACGAGCTGTCGCCCGCGCTGATCGCCCGCGCCATCGCCACGCGGCTGGAGAAGTTCGAGCTGCCGTCGGACGTGCGCGCACGCATTGCCTCGCGCATCGCCATCATCGACGCCAAAGAGAAGGCGCTCGCCAAGCCGCGCATCACCGCCGAGCGCAAGCCGTGGTTCTGCTCGGGCTGCCCGCACAACACGTCGACCAACGTGCCGGAAGGCTCGCGCGCGCTGGCCGGCATCGGCTGCCACTACATGACCGTGTGGATGGACCGCCGCACCGACACCTTCAGCCAGATGGGCGGCGAAGGCGTGGCGTGGATCGGCCAGATGCCGTTCTCGGGCGACCAGCACGTGTTCGCCAACCTGGGCGACGGCACGTACTACCACTCGGGCCTGCTGGCGATTCGCGCGTCCATCGCGGCCAAGGTGAACATCACCTACAAGATCCTCTACAACGATGCGGTGGCCATGACCGGCGGTCAGCCGGTGGACGGCCCGCTGTCGGTGCCGCAGATTGCTGCACAGGTGCATGCCGAAGGCACGTCGCGCATCGTCATCGTCACGGACGAGCCGGAGAAGTACAACGCGGCCATCAAGCTGCCGGAAGGCGTGACGGTGCATCACCGCGATCGCCTGGATGCGATTCAGCGCGAGCTGCGCGAGGTGCAAGGCACCAGCGTGCTGATCTACGACCAGACCTGCGCGACGGAAAAGCGCCGCCGCCGCAAGCGCGGCACGATGGTCGACCCGGCACGCCGCGCGTTCATCAACGACGCGGTGTGCGAAGGCTGCGGTGATTGCTCGGTCAAGTCGAACTGCCTGTCGGTCGAGCCGCTGGAAACGGAGCTGGGCACCAAGCGCAAGATCAACCAGTCGTCGTGCAACAAGGATTTCTCGTGCGTGAACGGCTTCTGCCCGAGCTTTGTGACGGCCGAAGGCGCGCAAGTGCGCAAGCCGGAATCGCGTGGCGTGTCGATGGATGGCCTGCCGCTGCTGCCGCACCCTGAGCTGCCTGCCATCCAGCGTGCGTACGGCGTGCTGGTGACCGGCGTGGGCGGCACGGGCGTGGTGACCATCGGCGGTCTGCTCGGCATGGCGGCGCACATCGAAGGCAAAGGCGTGACCGTGCTCGACATGGCGGGCCTGGCGCAGAAAGGCGGCGCGGTGCTCTCGCATGTGCAGATCGGCGAGCGTCCGGATTCGATCCACGCCACGCGCATCGCCATGGGCGAAGCCGACCTCGTGATCGGCTGCGATGCGATCGTCTCGGCGGGGGACGAAGTGTTGTCCAAGGTGCAGTACGGCCAGACGCGCGCCATCGTCAACAGCACTGCATCGCCCACAGCGGATTTCATCAAAAACCCGAACTGGCGCTTCCCGGGCAGCTCGGCGGAAGCCGACATCCGCGCGGCCATCGGCGATGCGTGCGCGTTTGAAGACGCCAGCACGCTGGCCGTGCGCCTGCTGGGCGACGCGATCTTCACCAACCCGCTGGTGCTGGGCTTTGCGTGGCAGAAGGGCTGGATTCCGCTGACGTACGACGCGCTCATCCGCGCCATCGAACTCAACGGCGTGGCGGTCGAGAAGAACAAGACCGCCTTCGAGTGGGGTCGCCATCTCGCGCAAGACCGCGAGGCCGTGCTCAAGCTCGCCGACGACGCCCCGCGTGCCAAGGCCGATGTGATCGCCCTGCCCTCGCTGGACACGCTGATTGCTCGTCGTGTCGATCTGCTGACTGCGTACCAGAACGCTGCTTACGCTGCCGAGTTCCGCTCGGTGGTGGAGCGTGTGCGTGCAGCAGAAGCGGCGGTGGTGGGTGCTGGCCAAACGCTGGCACTGACCGAAGCCGTGGTGCGCAATCTGTCGAAGCTGATGGCGTATAAGGACGAATACGAAGTCGCCCGCCTGTACACCGATCCGGCCTTCCTCGACAAGCTGCGCGCACAGTTCGATGGCGAGCCCGGCCGCGACTACCAACTCAACTTCTGGCTCGCGCCGCCCATGACGGCCAAGCACGACGAGAAGGGCCATCTGGTGAAGAAGCGCTTCGGCCCGAACACGATGCGCATCTTCAAGGTGCTGGCCAAGCTCAAGGGCCTGCGCGGCACGGCGTTCGACGTGTTCGGCAAGACCGAAGAGCGCCGCACCGAGCGCGCGCTGATCGGTGAATACCGTGCGCTGGTGGACGAACTGGTGAAGGGGCTGTCGGCGAAAAAGCTGGCACAGGCCGTGGAACTGGCACGCCTGCCGGAAGACATCCGCGGCTTCGGCCACGTGAAGGAAGCGAACCTGGCGGCCGCACGCATCCGTTGGAACAAGCTGCTCGCGCAGTGGCGTGATCCGGCGGCGGCGCAGCGCGCAGCCTGATCGGCCGACGTATCAAAGAAAGGAACGCAGGACACCGCGTTCCACGAAGGCGGCTCTCGGGGCGCCGGCAGCGGGTCTTTAAGAGCCAACGCCGGGACTCAGAGAGCCGCCTTCGTGTCTTTGAGAGCCAGCGCTGACTCTCCGCACACCCAGCGACGATGCTTTGAAAGCCAATGCCGGCTCTCCAGGCGCCGGCGCTGGGGCGTTGAGCGTCAGCTCCGGGGCGTTGAGCGTCCATGCCGGCGCTGTGAGAGCCACTGTTGGGACTCCACCCACCCGCCGGCGAGGCTTTCAGCGCCGGGGGCGAGTCTTTGAGAGCCGGCGGCGGGATTAACCCGGCACGATCTGCTGCGCGTAGTCGTACAGGTCTTGCAGGATGCCCTGTGCACGGTTGTCACCCTGCTCTGTAGCGTCGGCGGCCAGTTGCTGGAGCCGCTCACCGAACGCCTCAAACGTCAGATAACCACCGACGCCCTCGAACAGGCGCTCTGCACGCAACTGCTCCCACTGCTCGTATTCCTCTTCACTCAACGTGTCGGGGAAGTTGCGCGCGCGGTAGTGGAACAGCAGCTCCGGCAGGCGCTCGTCTGCGAAATCGGGGTGCAGCTGCGCGAGCTGTTCGCCGCTGAGCGTGCGCAGCTCGTTGAGCGTACGGCGGTCGTCATTGCTGACGAAGCCGCCGTAGAGGTTCTGGTCCACATCGTCGATCGGCTCCAGCTCGCGGGCGTAGACCTGGCGCCAGGTCTCACGCATGTCGGGCGCGCCCTGGGCGATGGCGGCGTGGCGCTCGATCGTTGCAAAGTCGATGCCCCAACGCTCGGCCTGCGCGGGCTGCAGCGTCTTCATGTTGCTGATGACGATGGGCGACTTGTTGATGTGGATCGACTTGATGGGCAGGCGCGTGGTGCCTTCGGCCAGATCGGCGGTGCGCGTGAACATGCGCTCGCGGATGGTGGCGACATCCATGTGGAACAGCGCCGACGGATCGAACGCCAAGTCCCATACGATCAGCTCGTTCTTGTTGGTCGGGTGCCAGCCGAGCGGCCACACCACGGCCATGCAGCCGCGCTCCACGCCATACATGCCGGAGATGTGCAGCAGCGGGCGCGATGCGTCACCAATCTCCGCCAGCACGCGGTCCTTCTTGCGCAGCGCCAGGCAAAAGTCGAACAGGCGCGGCTGCGCATTGCGGATCAGGCGCGCCAGCGCAATCGTCGCGCGCACGTCAGACACGGCATCGTGCGCAGCCTCGTGCACCAGGCCGTTGGCCTTGGACAGGTGCTCCAGCTTGAAGCTCGGCTTGCCGTCTTCGTGTTTCGGCCACTGGATGCCTTCGGGGCGCAGCGCCCAGGTGGTGCGCACCACGTCGAGCAAGTCCCACCGCCCGCATTCGTTCTGCCACTCGCGGGCATACGGGTCGATCAGGTTGCGCCAGAACAGGTGGCGGGTGACTTCGTCGTCAAAGCGGATGGTGTTGTAGCCGACGCCGATGGTGCCGGGCGTGCCCAGTTCGCGCTCGATGGCCTGGGCGAAGCGGTACTCCGGAATGCCCTGCTTGGCGCACTGCTGCGGCGTGATGCCGGTGATGAGGCACGACACTGGATCGGGCAGCCAGTCATTGGAGGGCTGGCAGAACAGCTCGACCGGCTCGCCGATCTCGTTGAGTTCGGCATCGGTGCGGATGCCCGCGAACTGCGCAGGGCGATCGCGGCGCGGCACGGCGCCGAAGGTTTCGTAGTCGTGCCAGAGGAAGGTCTGGGTGACGGGCAAGGCGGTGGCTCGCTGGAAAAGACAAAAGATGCCGGCATGCTAACAGCGTTGCCAGGTGGGCCACGCAAACCCGACATGGGGCGGTAGTAAGCTAGCGCGGTCGCCCAACTTGCCGAATCGCCGAGCCACGCCATGCGCATCCTCTTCTTCAGCAGCCACCGTTATGACGAAGACAGCTTCCGTGCCGCACAAGATCGGAAGAGCGTC
>RepKanNP_Acetate_BrdU_F21BDRAFT_1000283_pt1 | contig 22749 bp, 22 predicted proteins | sample RepKananBrdUF21B_FD_10624 | JGI IMG/M metagenome (IMG submission 10624)
GTTGCCCGCTGACGCCACGACCGAGCGCACGCAGGATGTGGTCAATACGCTGGAAAAACCCCTCGCCTCGCGTCCGGCCGTCGAATCCAGCATCTCCGTCATCGGCTACGGCTTCTCCGGCTCGGGCTCCAACGCCGCCATGAACTGGGCGGTGCTCAAGGACTGGAAGAACCGCGGCGGCTCGTCGACCATAGAAGAAGCGCGGTTGACCCAGCAGGCCATGGCCGGCGTGACCGAAGGCACGGTGATGAGCCTGCTGCCGCCGGCCATCGATGAACTGGGCAATAGCTCAGGCTTCACGATGCGCCTGGAAGACCGCGCCAACCAAGGCAGTGCGGCGCTCAAGGCGGCCGAGACCAAGCTGCTCGAACTCGCAGCGCAGAGCAAGATCGTCACGGGCGTGTACCCGGACAGCCTACCGGCCGGCACGAGCATCCGCCTGGAGATCGATCGCGCGAAGGCGCAGGCGCTCGGCGTGTCGTTCACGGCCATCAGCGACACGCTGTCGACCGCGATGGGCTCGACCTACGTGAACGACTTCCCGAACGCGGGCCGCATGCAGCAGGTGATCATCCAGGCCGACGCGCCGGCACGCATGCAGATCGACAACGTGATGAAGCTTTACGTGCGCAATGCGGGTGGCGGCATGGTGCCGCTGTCTGAAGTGGTGCGCCCGGTGTGGTCGGAAACGCCGTTGCAGATGGTGCGCTTCCAGGGTTACCCGTCTGCGCGCATCTCGGGCACCGCTGCGCCCGGTCAGTCGAGCGGCGCCGCCATGGTCGAAATGGAGCGTCTGGCTGCCAAGCTGCCGCCCGGCTTCGCGGTCGAGTGGACGGGCCAGTCGCTGCAGGAGCGGCAATCGGCATCGCAGGCGCCACTGCTGATGGCGCTGTCGATGATCGTCGTGTTCCTGGTGCTGGCGGCGCTCTATGAGAGCTGGTCGATCCCGCTATCGGTGATGCTGGTGGTGCCGCTGGGCCTGATCGGCGCGATCGGTGCGGTGCTGCTGCGCGGGTTGCCGAACGACGTGTTCTTCAAGGTCGGGATGATCACGGTGATCGGTCTGTCCGCCAAGAACGCGATCCTGATCGTCGAGTTTGCCAAGCAGTTGCGTGAAGAAGGCAAGGGACTCGTCGAAGCGGCCATTGAAGCGTCGCGCCTGCGGCTGCGCCCGATCCTGATGACCTCACTGGCCTTCGGCCTGGGTGTGGTGCCGCTGATGATCGCCTCGGGCGCCAGCGCCGAAACGCAGCACGCCATCGGTACCGGGGTATTCGGCGGCATGGTCACGGCCACCGTGCTGGCCATCTTCTTTGTCCCCGTCTTCTTCGTATTCGTGATGGGCCTGCAGGAACGCATCGGGCAGTGGCTGACGCCTCGCCGGAAGCTCGCCCTGCCGAGCCCGGAACAGGAACACTAAGTCATGCGATTTTTGATTCTTCCCCTGGTCCTGGCCCTGTCGGCTTGTTCGTTGGCACCCACGCTCGTCAAGCCGGAGTTGCCGGTGCCGGGCACGTATCCGGTCAACGCCCTTGCCACAACCGGCGCGCAGGCACACGCTGCCGATCTGGGCTGGCGCGCCATGTTTGGCGACCCGCGCCTGCAGCGCCTGATTGAACTGGCGCTGGCCAACAACCGCGACCTGCGCCTGGCCGCCCTCAACGTGGAGGCCACGCAAGCGCAATACGGCATCCAGCGCGCCGCACGGTTGCCGAGCATTGACGCCACCGGCAACGCCACGCGGCAGCGCACGGCAGCCAATGCGGACGTCGATCCCGCTGTTCCCGCGCAAACGCAGAAGCAGTTTGGCGTGAACGTGGGCCTGAGCGCGTTCGAAATCGACCTGTTCGGCCGTGTGCGCTCGCTGTCTGACGCCGCCTTCGCGCGCTACCTGGCGAGCGAGCAAGGGCACCGCGCCGCGCAAATCGCGCTGGTGGGCGCGGTGGCCGATGCCTACTTTGCGGAACGCCTGGCCGATGAGCAACGCCGGCTGGCCACCCGCACGCTGGCTGATTGGAGCCAGTCGCTCGAACTGGCACGCCGTCTGAAGGAAGGCCACCAGAACAGCGGCCTGGACGTGGCGCAGGCCGAAGGCCAGGTCGCCAGTGCCGAAGCCGATCTGGATGCCCGCACGCGCGCGGTTGAGCAAGCCCGCAACGCGCTGCAGCTGTTGGTGGGCACTGAGTTGCCAGCGGACCTCCCCACCCCGCTGCCGCTGGATCAGCAACAGGTAATCACGCAGTTGCCGGCGGGGCTGCCGTCCGACCTGCTGCTGCGCCGGCCGGACATCCTGCAGGCGGAGCAGCAACTCGTGGCCGCCAATGCCGACATTGGCGCGGCACGTGCGGCGTTCTTCCCGCGCTTGTCGCTGACGGCATCGCTGGGCTTTGTCAGCCCCGCCATGCGTGGCCTGTTTGACGGCGACCACCGCGCCTGGAGCTTTGCGCCACAGGTCACGCTGCCGCTGTTCCAGGGCGGCCGACTGCGCTCTGAACTGCGTCTGGCCGAACTGCGCAAGTCCAGCGCGGTGGCGGAGTACGAACGTGCCATCCAGGGCGCCTTCCGTGAAGTGGCGGATGGCCTGGCCGGACGTGAAACCTTCGGCCGGCAGATCGCTTCACAGGCCCGGGCAGTCGCCAGCGCCGAGCGCCGGACCGAGCTGTCCAACCTGCGTTATCGCGCGGGAGTCGACGGGCGGTTGGAGCTGCTGGATTCCCAGCGTCAGTTGTATGCCGCACGGCAGGCGCTGCTGGACCTGCGCCGCAGCGAGTTCGGCAATGCAGTCGCGCTCTACAAGGCATTGGGCGGTGGTCTGTCAGACACCAACACCACGCTTGCTGGCGGTGCGGCTCTGAGCGTCCGCCCAGGGACTCCGGAATAGGCTCAGGCTGTGCAGGACCTCCAACACGCCGCCCGCCTCGCCATCGAGGCTGGGGCGGATGGCGTGGAAATCCATGGCGCCAATGCCTACCTGATCCTGCCGTTCTTCACACCGAGCGCCTGAAACGCCACGGGTGGTTCCATGCAGCCCACCAAAGCGCGGCCCCAGCGCGGGCCGCAAGTCATTCTTCCCATGAATGACTTGCCATTAAAACAATAAATTTCAAAAATAGATGTCCTGCCGCTAAGCTGGCTCCCCCAACTCAGCGAGCAGACGATGGCGGAGCTTTATCTCGTACGGCACGGACAGGCATCGTTTGGCGCAGCAAATTACGACCAGCTCTCCGAACGCGGCGTGCAACAAAGCGTCTGGCTGGGCGAGTACTTCGCACAGCGGCGCATCACCTTCGACCGGGTCATCTGCGGCACGCTGCGCCGGCACGAACAGACCGTCGATGGCATCCGGCTTGGCATGGGCCACCCCAACCTCAGCTACGAACAGCACGCCGGCCTGAACGAGTACGATTTCCAAGGACTGTTCGCCGCACTTGGCGACGACCACCCGGAGTTGACGCGCATGGCTACCGGCTCGATGCGCGACCACTACCGCGCGCTCAAGCAGGTGCTGCAACTCTGGTCCGAAGACAAGATTCGCGGGCCCGTTTCCGAGACCTGGGCCCAGTTCCAGCAGCGCGTGGCCGATGCGCGCGCCGCCATCCAACGCGGCGGTGGGCAGCGTGTGCTGGCGGTCAGTTCAGGCGGCCCGATTGCAGTGACTGCACAGCAGGTGCTGGCGGCACCGGCGGCCAGCGCCATCGCGCTGAACCTGCAGGTGCGCAACTGCAGCATCTCGCAGTACTTCTTCAACGCCGACGCGTTCCAGCTCGCCACCTTCAACGGCATTCCGCATCTGGACCATTCCGAGCGGCATGATTTCCAGACCTACGGCTAGGCGCCAACCAGCGCTCAACGCGTTTCAGTTTCAACACATGACGAACGACCCGCAGCAACTCGATATCGCCGCACTGGCGCGGTATCTGCAAGACCACGTTCCGGGCTTTGAAGGCCCCGTTGTGGCCGAGAAATTTTCTGGCGGCCAATCAAACCCGACCTTTCTCCTGCGCACGCCGAAGACCCGCTACGTGCTGCGCCGGCAGCCGCCCGGCGAGCTGCTGAAATCCGCCCACGCAGTCGACCGCGAATTCCGCATCCTGACCGCGCTGTCGGGCACTGCGGTGCCGGTGGCGCGCCCGTATCACCTGTGCGAAGACCGCACCGTGATCGGCAGCCTGTTCTACGTGATGAGTTTCGAAGACGGGCGCATCTTCTGGAATCCCGCCCTGCCCGAGCTATCGCAAACGGACCGGACCGCCGCCTACGACGGCATGCTGCGCACGATGGCCGCACTGCACGACATTAACGTGGAAACCGTGGGGCTGGCCGACTACGGTAAGCCCGGCAACTACTTCGAGCGCCAGATCGGCATCTGGACCAAGCAGTACCGCCTGGCGGAGACGGAACGCATTGAGGCGATGGAGCGGCTCATTGAATGGCTGCCCTCGGCCTGCCCCGCGGATGACGGCAAGCCTGCCCTCGTGCACGGCGACTTCCGCCTCGACAACATGATGTTCGAGCCGGACAGCACACGCGTGAAGGCGGTGCTCGACTGGGAGCTGTCGACCCTCGGCAATCCGTTGGCAGACCTGGCGTACTTCTGCATGTGCCTGCGGCTGCCTTCCTCGGGCTCGCACATCCCAGGGCTCGCAGGCCAGAACCGCAATGCCTTGGGGATTCCGCAAGAAGCGGAGATGGTGGCGCGCTATTGCGAACTGCGCGGCCTGCCGCCCATCGAAAACTGGCACTTCTACCTGGCGTTCAGCTTCTTCCGCCTCGCGTCCATTGCACAGGGCGTCAAACGGCGCGCGCTCAACGGCAACGCCTCCAGCACACAAGCCAGCAAGGCCGGCGACATGACCGGGCCGCTGGCAGAAGCGGCGGTGCGTCTGATCGACACCCAACACTGACACCGCCGCGGTCAACAACATTCCAACCATTGGAGGAGCACAGCATGAGCACCAACCTGTTCGACCTGACCGGCAAGATCGCCCTGGTGACCGGCGCCAGCCGCGGCATTGGTGAAGAGATCGCCAAACTGCTCGCCCAGCAAGGCGCGCACGTGATCGTCTCCAGCCGCAAGCTGGCCGATTGCGAAACCGTGGCAGAAAGCATTCGCGCAGCCGGCGGCAACGCCGAAGCACTCGCCTGCCACGTCGGCCGCATGGAAGACATCACCACCACGTTCGACACCATCCGCCGCACGCACGGCAGGCTCGACATCCTCATCAACAACGCGGCCGCCAATCCGCACTTCGGGCACATCCTCGACACCGATCTGGGCGCGTACGAGAAGACGGTGGAAGTGAACATTCGCGGCTACTTCTTCATGTCGGTCGAAGCCGGCAAGATGATGAAGGCGCAAGGCGGCGGTGCGATCGTCAATACCGCGTCGGTCAATGCGCTGCACCCGGGCGATAAGCAAGGCATCTACTCCATCACCAAGGCGGCAGTCGCTCACATGACGCGCGCGTTCGCCATGGAATGCGGGCCGTTCGGCATCCGCGTCAATGCCTTGCTGCCGGGTCTGACCAAAACGAAGTTTGCCGGTGCGTTGTTCGAAGACAAGGCAACCTACGACCGCTGGATCAGCCAGATCCCGCTGCGCCGCCATGCTGAGCCGCGCGAGATGGCCGGCACGGTGCTCTATCTGGTGTCCGACGCCGCGAGCTACACCAACGGCGAGTGCATCGTCGTGGATGGCGGCATGACGGTCTGATGACGCATGGTGGATGGCCCGCCAGCGCGGGTCAGTCCGCTGCGTCGCGCATCAGGGTCATCAGTTGTTCGCGCAGCCACTGGTTGCCGGGGTCCCGATCGACACTGCGGTGCCAGTAGCAGTGCCATTCCAGATCGGGAATCTCGAATGGCAGTTCAAGAATGCGCACGGGATAGCGCTGCAGCAGCCTGAGCGGCGCCGTCAGCACCAGATCCGTCCGCATGGCGATCAACGGCGCGACCATGTAGTGCTGCACGCGCATGCGGATGTTCCGGCGCTGCCCGAGCCGCGTGAGTTCCGCATCCACATACCCACTACCCTTGCGGCGGCTCGACACGTGAATGTGCCCCATCGCCAGGTAGTCCTCCATCGACAGCACGTTGCCCTTGAACGGATGGTCATGGCGGATCATGCAGGCGTAGCGGTCCCGCCCAAGTGCCGTCTGGCACAGCTGCGCATCCGCAATGAGCGGCGCATCGATAGCCAGGGCGATGGAGCCGTTCGCCAGGGCAATGGGCACCTCGGCACGGTCGGTGTAGTAACTGCGGATGTGCATGCCGGGCGCCTGCTGCTGGAGCCGTTCGCCCAGCGCGGGCAGCACCAGGGCTTCGGTCAGGTCGCTCATGCTGACGGGAAAGACGCGCTCCGACGCGGCCAGATCGAACACATCGCCTTCGTGCGCGCTGGCGTCGAGCAACTGCAGTGCCTCGCGCACGCGGCCGATGATGTTTTCCGACATCGGCGTCGGTACCATGCCGGCAGGGGTGCTGACGAACAGCGGGTCATTGAAGGTCTTGCGCATGCGCGCCAGCGCGTTGCTGACGGCGGGTTGTGTAATGCACAGCGTCTCTGCCGCCCGCGTTAGATTGCGGTGGTGGTAGATCGCTTCAAATACAACGAACAGATTCAGGTCAACCTTCGAAATGCGCATCGCCATGCCTCCATGGCGGGATCATAAGCGCGATCGAGCACACGGCGCCCATCGCCCATGGAAGGAAGGATCAACGTGAGCACGACTGCCGGCAACGCCGTTCCGCATGTCCCCGTCCAGCGTGTCGACTTCGGCCGCGTGTCGGTCTTCTTTGGCGAGAAGAGCGGCAAGTACCCCGATGGCAATCAAGTGCTGATCCGCGGCTCGGATACGCGCGCTGCGTTCGACACGCCCATCGTCTCGAACCACATCGGCCCCGAGTTCGATGCAACCGAACTGGTGGTGATGGGCCACGCGCACGAAGACCACATGGCCGGCTTGCATCGCCTACCGCATGCCAGCGTGTACGTGAACGAAGCGGATCTGGCCGCCGTGCACAGCTGGGACGGCATGGTTGCCCATTACGGTCTGGACGAGGCACATGCGCCGGCCATGCTGGCGAACATCCAGCGCGATTTCTTCTACGCACCACGCCTCGACGCACTGGGCTACGTGGACGGCGCCTCGTGGGACGTTGGCCAGACGCAGATTCGCGCCATCCACATGCCTGGCCACACGGCAGGCCACACCGTGCTGCTGGTCGAGCCGGAGGGCGTGGCCTTCATCGGCGACATCGACCTGACCGGCTTCGGCCCCTACTACGGCGATGCGTGCTCCAGCCTGCGCGACTTCCGCCGCAGCCTCGCGCTGCTGCCGCAGATTCCGGCAAAAGTGTGGGTCACGTCGCACCACCGAGGCGTGTACACCGATCGCGCGCACTTCCTGCGCGATCTCGCCGCGTACGCGGCCAAGCTCGATGCGCGCGAGCGGCGCCTGCTGACGTTGCTGAACGAATCGCCCAAGACGCTGGAACAGTTGGTCGAGCAACGGCTGCTGTATCCGCCCGGTTACGAGAGCCTATGGGCAGTGAGTGCAGAAACCCGCACCATCTCGCAGCACCTGGACGAACTTCTGGCCGACGGCCGGGTGCTAGTGGACGCGCAGGGCGTCTATCACCCGAGCTAAGGCAGTCGACAGACAGCGGGCAAAGGCGCGGGTTTTCCTGAACTGCAGCATCAGAGTCATCCTCCTACAATGCGTGGTCATATAGATGAATAGTTGACCTGCATCGTTGCCCATGCCCGCCGACCTCCGCCTGCCCCGCTACCAGCAATTGCGCGATGACCTGGCCGCGCAGATCGCCCAACAGCACTGGCGCCCGGGCGACGCCATCCCCACCGAGGCGGAACTCGCCAAGACCTACAACGTGGCCGTTGGCACGGTACGCAAAGCCGTGGACGTGCTCGTGGCCGAGGGCCTGCTGGAGCGCTTCCAGGGGCGCGGCACCTTCGTGCGGCGGGCCAGCTTTGCCAGCTCGCTCTTCCGCTTCTTCCGCTTCCAGAGCGAAGCCGGCGAGCGCCGCATTCCCGAGAGCCGCATCCTCAAGCGCGATGTGCTCGACGCGCCCTCTGCGCCCGCTGCTGGCCTGCAGATCGAGACCGGCGCACCGGTCATCCGCCTCACGCGTTTGCGCTTGCTCGACAGCGCCCCGCTGCTGGCCGAAGAAATCTGGCTGCCACACGACCGCTTTGCTGACCTCGCCACGCTGGACCTCGGCGCCTTTGGCGACCTGCTCTACCCGCTGTACGAATCGCACTGCGGCCAGATCATTGCAAGCGCCGAAGAAACGCTCACCGCCGAGGCCGTCAACGCCACCTACGCGCGCCTGCTGCGCATCCAGGCCGGTGACCCGGTCATGGTGATCGAGCGCGTGGCGCGCGGCTACGACCGCGTGCCGCTCGAATGGCGGCGCTCACGCGGCGCGGCGGCGCACTTCCGGTATCACGTCGATATCCGGTAACGCCGCCCGCATCGCACACCCATACCTATAAAGCACACACAGGAGACAACACCATGCAGGCGACCTCACCGCCATTGCTGGACGTACGCGGCGTGACACTGCAGTACAAGACGCGCCAGCATCTGGTCACCGCCACCTATCGCGTCGACTTCCAGGTCTACCCCGGCGAGCGCTACATCCTGCTGGGCCCGTCGGGTTGCGGCAAATCGACGTTGCTCAAGGCGATTGGCGGCTACCTCACGCCCACCGAGGGTGAGATCCGCCTGAAGGGGCAACCGGTGACCAAGCCCGGGCCGGATCGCATGATGGTGTTCCAGGAGTTTGACCAGCTCCTGCCGTGGAAGACGGTGAAAGAGAACGTGCTGTTCCCGCTGCTCGCCACCGGCAAGCTGGGCGCACGCGAGGCGGAAGAACGCGCGCTGCACTACATCAACAAGGTCAACCTCACCAAGTTTGCGGACCACCATCCGCACATGCTCTCGGGCGGGATGAAGCAACGCGTGGCCATCGCGCGCGGCATGGCCATGGAACCCGACGTGCTGCTGATGGACGAGCCCTTTGCCGCGCTCGACGCGCTCACCCGCCGCAAGATGCAGGACGAACTGCTGCAACTGTGGGACGAGACGCGATTCACTGTCCTGTTCGTCACGCACTCGATTCCGGAAGCGATCCGCTGCGGCAGCCGCATCCTCATCCTCTCCCCACACCCTGGCCAGGTCCGCGCCGAACTGCCGAGCCTCGCACGCGGCGATGATGACCCCGAGCGCTTCAAGGCCCTCGAAGCCGAGATCCACGACATGCTGTTCGCCCGCGCAGTGGAGGAAACCCATGCAGACTGAAACCCTTTCCATGCCCACCACGAACATCAGCGAGCGCGAGCCCGTGTATCGCACGCCTGTGGCGTTCGAGCGCATCGGCGTGGTCGAAAAACCGTTGTCGATTGCTGAACGCCTATACGAGCAGGTGTGGCTGCGTAAGCTCGTCATCCTCGTCGTGCTCGCCCTCATCTGGGAAGGTGGCGCACGCTGGCTCGACAACCCGCTGCTGCTGCCCACGTTCTCCGACACCGTGCAAGCGCTGTGGGCAGGCCTCGCCAGCGGCACGCTGTTCGCACGCATCGGCACGTCCATGGAGACGCTGCTCGCCGGCTATGCACTGGGATTGGCGCTGTCGTGCGCGCTGGTGGTGCTCGGCATCAGCAACCGGCTGGGGCAGGACTTCCTGGAAACGCTCACCGCCATGTTCAACCCGCTGCCGGCCATTGCCTTGCTGCCGATCGCACTGGTGTGGTTTGGCCTGGGCAACGGCAGCCTGATCTTCGTGATCGTGCACTCGGTGGTGTGGGCGGTGTCGCTCAACACGCACGCCGGCTTCCTGTCGGTCTCGAACACGCTGCGCATGGTGGGCCGCAACTACGGCCTCTCTGGCATGGGGTACCTGACCAAGATCCTGATTCCGGCAGCGTTCCCGTCCATCCTCACCGGCCTGAAGATCGGCTGGGCATTCGCATGGCGCACGTTGATCGCGTCGGAACTGGTGTTTGGCGTCAGCTCCGGCCAGGGCGGTCTCGGCTGGTACATCTACGAAAACAAGAACCAGCTGCAAATTCCAGAAGTGTTCGCAGGCCTGCTGACCGTCATCATCATCGGCCTGCTGGTGGAGAACCTGGTGTTCCGCACGCTGGAAGCCCGCACCATCAAACGCTGGGGCATGCAGAACTAAGCATTGGCGCCCACACAAGCGCCCCGATGGTTTGGCCCTTGACGTTCCTGCCCTAGATGGCGCCTTGAATTTTTGTAAGCGGGCGGAAAAAAGACGGGGAACTGTTTGAGCGAAGCGAGTTTTCCCCGTCTCCGCACGGTTACGGAAATTCAAGGAGTCTTTCGCCATCTCGGGCGCGCCTCTCTTTGCTTACTTTCTCTGGCAAGACAGAGAAAGTGAGTCGGCCCCGGCAGGGGACGAAACCCAGAATGCACCACCAACAAACAACAAGGAGACACCCCATGCAGCAAACCCGCCGCAATGTCCTACGCCTGACCATGGCCGCCACCCTGGCAACATCGCTCTTCGGTGGCGCGATCAACGCAGCGCACGCAGAAGCCAACGAAGTCCGCATCTCCCACGGCTACGGCATCCTCTACCTGCCCATCATGGTGATGTCCAGCGAGCACCTGCTAGAGAAGCAGGCCAAGGCGGCGGGCCTGGGCGACGTGAAGGTCAGCTACCGCATTCTGGACGGCGGCAACGTCATCAACGACGCCATGCTCTCGGGCGCGCTCGACATCGCCTCCCTGGGCGTCCCAGGCTTCCTCACCCTGTGGGACAAGACCCGCGGCAGCGCCATGGAAGTGCGCGGCCTGTCGTCGCTCAGCTCATCGTCGATGTACCTGATGACGCGCAACCCCAACGTGAAGACGCTGGCCGACTTCTCCGACAAGGACCGCATTGCCGTGCCCGGCATCAAGACTTCACTGCCCGCCGTGGTGCTGCAAATGGCCGCCGCCAAAACCTTCGGTGACAAGCAGTTCAACAAGCTCGACCCGATCACCGTGCCGCTGCCGCACCCGGACGCCACCGCCGTCATGCTGGCAGGCGGCAGCCAGATCAACAGCCATATGGCCTCGCCGCCGTTCTCATACACCGAGGCCGCCGCACCTGGCCTGCACCGCGTGTTCAACACCGTCGACGTGCTCGGCAACATCACGCTGGACATGACCTACACCAGCAAGAAGTTCTACGACGCCAACCCGAAGCTGTCAGCAGCATTCGTGGCGGCGCTGGATGAAGCCAACGCGCTCATCGCCAAGGACAAGACCAAGGCCGCACAGATCTACATCGCGCAATCGAAGGTGAAGAGTTCGCCTGACGAGGTGAAAAAGATCCTCGACGATCCGGACTCGCGCTTCACGACCACGCCGGTGGGCGTCGCACACTATGCTGAGTTCATGCAGCGCGTGGGCACGCTCAAGAACAAGCCGGCATCGTGGAAGGACCTGTTCTTCCCGACGGTGCAGAACCGGCAGGGCTCCTAAACAACAACGCAACAACGCGCCGCACGCAGCATCCGCACGGAGGCATCCATGACCCTACGCATCGTCCGGCTCGGCGAGCCGCGCTCCCCCGATGAAGGCCTGCGCATCGGCACTGTGCGGCGCCCGCCGCGCGGCGTGCCCAAGGAAGAATTCGCCAGCCGCGATTTCTACGACGTCTGGATGCCGCTGCTCTCCCCCACGCCTGAACTCGTCAAGCAAGCTCAAACGGCACAGGCCGAGCACGACGAGAAGGGCTGGCAGACCTTCGTGCGCCACTTCCGCGCCGAGATGCGCGATGGCGATGCGGCACGCACGCTCGACATGCTGGCCGCGCTGTCCCATCAGACCAATCTCTCAGTCGGCTGCTATTGCGAAGAGGAAGCGCATTGCCATCGGTCGGTGTTGCGCGAGCTATTGAAGGAGCGGGGCGCGAAGGTGGCTGACTGAAATGGCGTGAGATACAGTCCCGTCTTCGATTATCTGGAGTTCATCCCCATGAAGATTGGCTGCAAGTGCGGTGCTGTGATCTACGATCAGACCGACTTTCTACCTGGGAAAGCACGGTTAATTGCCGACCAAGACTGGGAAGACTTTGCGAATACCGTAGTTGATTGCGCACAGATCGATCGGACACTCACACGCGCGTGCTATCAATGCGAAAGCTGCGGTCGGCTGTATGTTGAGGGGCCTGATCGAGAACTTCATACCTTCACACCAGAGGACACTTCTGGCCCTCTGCTGACATCCTCACATGGCTCCGCATGGAAGGCGCCGCTGGTTGGTAACTGGTCCGATCGACCCATGTTCGCCGGCCACGCGAAAGGTGATCTCTGGTGCAACAGCCCACATGCCCACGACACGCCTAGGGAGTACGAATCGTGGCCTGCACTCGAGGCAGCTTACTTTGCGCTGTTCTTCCAGATGCAAGCCAACGGTGTACTGCGCTCAGCGCTCTTACGGAAGAACAACGAAACCGTTCACGTATGGCCTTGCGATTAGGCTTCCGTCTCAGCAACACGAAAACCCGAAGCCGAGCTAAATCCTGCCTGTCGCTCTTGTCAAAGGAAGATCATGCCTAATATTGCTCGCACATTGTTCCGCCCCTTGGCTTACAGCATCACGCTTGCTCTGACATTCAGCGCCGCGCAAATAGCCGTCGCGCAAACTGTACCCGACACGCTTCAACCCGCCGGCGCACACCGCACCATCGCCAGCCTGTCGGCAACCGGTGTGCAGATCTACGTCTGCAAGCGCGACGGCGACAAACCGCTCGCGTGGGCATTCAAGGCACCGCTGGCGGATCTGTATGACGCGTCCGGCAAGCTGGTCATCAAGCATGCCGCCGGCCCGAGCTGGGAGGCGCTGGACGGCAGCAAAATCACCGGTAAGGTCATGCAGCAGGCTGCCAACACGGCAGAAGCCGGTGCCATTCCGTTGCTCTTGCTGCAAGCAACCAACGTTGGCGGCGCAGGGCTATTGAGTACCGTGCACTATGTGCAGCGGCTGCAGACACACGGCGGCATCCCGCCCGCACAACCCTGCACGGAAGAAGGGCAGGAAGGCCGCAGCCCGTATCTTGCGCAATACGTCTTCCTCGACTGACATCGCCGTCGGCGTCATCCGCGTCAGCCGCGCCGTACCCCGCGTGGGTGACGCCACATCCCTGGGGCAAGCCTATAACGAAGACACGCGCGACCGGCGCCCCGCCGCGTCACGCTTTGTCGTTTCAGGAGTCCTACCATGGGCCGCCGCTACATCGATTGCCGTGCCTTCCCCAGCGAGAACAACTGCTCGGTCGCCATCAGCGCCGACAGCGATGCCGAGTTGCTGGAGGCCGCCGTGCAGCACGCTGTGTCCGTACACAAGCACACCGACTCGCCCGAGCTGCGCGCGCAACTGCAAACCCTCTTCAAGGATGGCAACCCCACCACTGAGCGGCCGCCAATGGCAACCGCGTGATGCAGGTGCAGCCCATTCTTGATGCGTTGCAGCCGACGCGGGTGTGTGTTGCGCCGCCGCAGGTGTGTGTTGCGCCGCCGCGCAAGCGTCTGCCTAGCGATGCGCAGATGACGCCAGCATCAACCGCACCACATCGCACTGGCTATGTGTATTGGTCTTGCGGTAGACGTGCTTGAGGTGCGTGCGCACCGTGTCGAGCGAAATACCCAACGTGCGCGCAATGCATGCCGGGTCCGCACCACGCGCGAGCAGATCCGCCACGTCCGCTTCACGCGGGGTCAGCCGAAACGCGTCGGTCAGCCACAGGCTGGGGGATTGCGCAGGCACGATGCCGGCGCGGGCGGCAACGCGTTGCCAGCAAAGCGGCAACGCCTGCGCAAGATGCGGCAGCAAATCCCGCGGCGCAGAACGCTTGGCCAACAGCGGCACGCCGCGCACGCGATAGTCCAGCCATACCGCACCACGCACCTCCGCATCGGCCAGCGGCCAGGCATCCACCCCGTCGCAACGGGCCGCATGCAATAGCAAATCCGCTGTGTGCGCACCACCTGAGGCCGCCCAATGCAGGCGACCGTCTACCCGCCAGCGGACCATGGCCGCAGCATGATCCGCGCTGCAGACATCGCGCAGCACGTTCATGATGCCCACGGCATCACCCGCGCACGCCGCTTCGTAACACCGGCGCAGCACGGTTGCCGAGGCATGGGAGGGCATGGCGGCAAAACGCGGCATGGATGAAATCCGGGCATAGCAGGCATCGGGGCTCGCAACTGATACGCCCCGATAGACCCTTTTCGGAAAAGGATTTCATTATAGAAAGCGCACCCGACAGCGCGCTGCGTCGTTTGCCCTAGGCCGGAATCTCAGGCCAGCGCGCGGCGCGCCATCCACCGGGCCCGCAGGTGGTCGTACGCAAGGTTGAAGAAGAACGTGTACGGCAGGAAAAACAGCATGATGCCGATGTCGATCACGAAGGCTTCCCACAGGCTCACGTTCAGCCACCACGCGCCCAGCGGCACCAGCATCACGACCAGGCCGCCTTCGAACAGGCAGGCGTGCACCACGCGCACGGCCAAGGTGCGCGAGAGCTTGTAGCGATGCTCCACACGCTCGAAGAGCGCGTTGAAGATCATGTTCCACACCATCGCCACGCCGGCAAACATGAGCGTGAGCGCACCCATGTGTGCAAGCGGCACGCCCATCAGCCAGCTGAACAGCGGCGCGCAGATGATGGTGGCGAGGAGCTCGAAGCTCAGCGCGTGGAAGACGCGCTCAACAGGGGTTTTGGCTGGGACTTGCATGAAGGACTCCGATGAATAGGCGCAATTTTCATCGGTGGAAGTCGATTTATCCAGTTCGATAGCATCGGTTTTTCCGATATATTGAGCGGATACCGCCATCTGGAGCCAACCATGCGTCACTCCCCTGAAGCGCTGCTGGCCTTTGCGGAGGCCGCCACGCTCGGTTCGTTCTCGGCGGCGGCGCGCAAACTGGGCAAACGGCAATCGACCATCAGCGAGGCGATCGGCAACCTGGAAATCGACCTCGGCCTGACGCTGTTCGACCGCAGCACGCGCCAGCCGACGCTCACCGAAGCGGGCCGCGCCATGCTCACGCAGGTGCGCCGCGTGCTCGAAGCCGGTGAGCAGATGGACCGCCTGGCCGCGCAGATGGCCGGCGGCCTGGAGGCGCGCCTCACCCTGGTGGTGTCCGACACGTACCAGTCCGACCGCTACGAACAGACCCTTGCCGCGCTTGAGCAGCGGTTTCCCGACCTGGAACTCGAATGCCTGATCGCCGAGTACGAAGACGTGCTCGACATCATCCAGCAGGGCCGTGCGCAGCTCGGCCTGGTGGCAACGCAACCGGCCTATCCGCCCGACATTGGCGCGGCCACCATTGCCGAGCAATCGGAGATCAGCCTGTTCGTCGGGCGGCAGCATCCGTTCGCGCAATACGGCAACCAGGAGGTGCCGCATGCGATGCTGCGCGAGGCGCGCGAGTTGCGCCTCAATACCTTTGTCGATCCGATCGGGCCGCGCGCTGAAACCACACCCGTGCGCAGCCTGCGCCGGTGGTCTGCGCCAAGCTACCTGATGCTGCTGGAAATGGCGGTGCTGGGCTTCGGTTGGACGGAACTGCCGCGCTGGCTGGTCGACCATTTCGCCGCGGATCGCCTGCATGAAGTGCGCGCGCGCGGCTGGCCCCGGCATGTGCCGGTCGATGTGGTGTGGTCACGCAAGCGCACGCTCGGCCAGGCCGGTGCGTGGCTGCTGGAGACCATGCTGGCGGAAACGGCGTAGGCGGGGCTTACTCGTCCAGCCGCTCGATGATCAGGCGCGAGAGCCGTGCCGTCTGCTCTTTCGAGAGCGAGAACTCCACGCCGAACGACGGAAACGCAGACGCGCGCGCACCGAGCGCCGGCGAGCCGCTGGCAACACGCCCCGTGATCGAGAAATCTTCTTGCTGGCCGTCGACATAGGCGCTGAAATCCAGGATCAGCCGATCGCCCGGCTGACACGTTGCACCCACGCTCTGTACCAGGGCACCGTTCAAACAAATGTCCCGGATGATGACGACGCGATCGGCAGCCGTTGCCGTTTGCCCCTCCGCGCGCATCGTGGCGCCGATGCGGACCTGCACCCGCTTTGCCTTGCGCAGCGGCACCTTATGTACCTTGGTGGGCATCGCAAGGACGATGTAGGGTGACGGAAACTGCCCCGACGCCACCACGCTGCATAGCATGCTGACGACCGCGCGGCCGGAGAATCCGCGCAACAGCAGCACGTCACGCACTTCGGGGCGCAGCGTGCGCTTGGCATCGGTGGGCTGCGTAATGAACAGCGCCTCGCCCTCGATATAGCCGATCAAGCGGCACGGCAACGGGCCCCGCACCGGTGCCGATTTTTCCTGAACCTGCAATACCGTACCAATCGTCAGGCCGGTCGCACCCAGGCGCGGCTTGCCCTCGGTGGCATCAACGGATGGAGCCACTGCGGCCGCGCCGGGCTGATCAGAAGCCATCACCGGACCGTGGTGGAACAGCAGTCGTGCGTCTTCCGCATCGGGCACCACCACCCCAGCCGGCAGCAGCAGCCTGCCCCCGCTGTCTGCCAGTGCAAACGGCAGTGGCTGGCCGATCGGTACATCTTCCTGCGTGAGTTGCCGCGTAGGCTGGGTCATGGCTGGCGTTGGGGGCGTGTTCGTCAGGGTCTTGTCCAAGGCTCGTGCCTTGGCAGGCATGTCGACCATTTTGCAACAATGGATGGCAAATGCGCGGAGATCAACCACCGCGCCCTGCTTCCTGCCTGACACACATCAACGCCAAGCGTTTGCGTCAACCGGCCAGCGCGGTTGCCTCGATCTCGACGGCCAGGCCGTAGTGCAGCGTCGGCACCGGCACCACGGCACGCGCGGGGCGCAGCTCCCCGATCCATGCGCGATACAGCGTGTCGAACGCGGGCCAGTGCGTTTCCATATCGGTTACGTACACACGCACCTGCACCAGGCGTGAACGGTCAGTGCCAGCAGCGGCAAGCACCGCATCCAGGTTGGAGAGGACTTGCCGCACCTGCACCTCGAACGGCGCATCGACCAGCTTGTCACCCGTGGGCGTGACCGGAATCTGCCCAGCCACGAATACGAAGCCGTTGGCGCAAACCGCGTGCGAGTAATGCCCGGCGGGCGGGCGCAAATCGGGCGCGTTCAGGTAGCGAGCTTCGCTCATGCGGCACCCAATACCAGCTTGGCGAACAACTGCAGATCCACATTGCCGCCCGACAGGATCACGCCGACACGCTTGCCACGCACGTCCACCTTGCCATTCAGCACGGCAGCCGCCGCCAGGCAGCCGGTAGGCTCGACCACCGCCTTCATGCGGCTGGCGAAAAACTGCATGGTGCTCACAAGTTCGGCATCGCTCACGGTGATGATGTCGTCGACCAGCTCGCGGATCACGGCGAAGGTGTAGTTGCCCAGGTGCTGCGTCTGCGCGCCGTCAGCCAGCGTCTTGGGCGTATCGATGTGGACGATCTCGCCCTTGCGGAAGCTCTGCTGGCCGTCGTTGCCGGCCTCGGGCTCCACGCCGATGATCTTGCAGGCGGGGTTCAGCGCGCGCACTGCCGTAGCCGTACCCGAGAGCAGTCCGCCACCGCCCAGCGGCGCCAGCACCACGTCGAACGGGCCCGCATCTTCGATCAGTTCCTTGGCGGCCGTGCCCTGCCCGGCCATCACGTGCGGATGGTCGTACGGCGGGATCAGCGTCAGGCCCTGTTCTTCGGCCAGCTTGCGCCCGATGGCTTCGCGGTCTTCGGTGTAGCGGTCGAAAAACACCACCTCGCCGCCGTAGCCACGCGTGGCTTCCACCTTGATGACCGGTGCGTCCTTGGGCATGACGATGACGGCACGCATGCCGAGCAGCCGCGCCGACAGCGCAATCGCCTGCGCATGGTTGCCCGACGAGAACGTGATCACACCCGCCTTACGCTGCGCCGGCGTGAACTGCGACAGCGCGTTGTACGCGCCGCGAAACTTGAACGCGCCCATGCGCTGGAAGGTCTCGGCCTTGAAGAACAGTTCGGCGCCGGTCATGGCGTTGGCGGTGGCGGACGTCAGCACGGGCGTCTTGTGGGCTACGCCTTGCAGGCGGGCATGGGCGGCAACAACGTCGTCATAGGAAATCGGCAAGCTCATGGCGGGACTCAAGTTGGGGTGTTTTCGGGGAGGTAGGTGTAGACGGTGGAGCGCGCCACGCCCAGCGTTTGCGCAACCTCCGACAGCGCGCGGCGCAGGTTGAGCAAGCCGCTGGCGGCCAGTTCGCGCATGGCTTCGCGGCGCTGGTCCAGCGTCATGGCCATGGGCGTGGTGTTGCGCGCGGCGGCAAAGCGTTCGAGTGCGGCACGCACGTCTTCCACGCGGCGTGAGCCCAGCGATTCGGGCACCGGCGGCGCAGCCACGTCAACGCGCATCAGTTGCGTAAGGCCGGTCGTCACGGCACTCAACATGGAGACGTCCATGTTCAGGCAGATGGCGGCCACGTATTCACCGCGGCTGTTCTTCAGGCCGATGGATGTGCTCTTGGCCGGCCGCCCGTCGGGAAACCGGTTGGCGTAGTTTTCAATGACTTCAGGGAAGTCCGGATCAGCCATGCGCGCCAGACCCAGCTCGGTCACGGCATCGCCCACCTGGCGGCCCGAGAGGTTGTTGGCGATGGCGACAACGGAATGATCGGGGTCGGTCAGGTCGTGCAGCACGATCTCGACCAGTGGCGCCAGGGTCTTGCCCAGCGCCTCGACGATCTTGCGGCCTTCGCGCAGCAGAAGGTGGTTTTCTTCAGCGAGTGTCATGGTATTGACGATACGTCAGTTAATGACATTTCGTCAATACAGCGCTTCGCACCCCTGATGTTGCGCGCAAGTCCCAGCGAAATAGAAAAACGCCTGCCCGAAGGTCGAGAGAACGGAGGTAACTTGGGCAGGCGGGTGAAAACTTACTCGGGCAGCAGTTGCCCGGCGGCCTGCGCAGTCTCATGCCGATCCCGCGGAGCATCAGACACGCCGCTCGGCCGGATCCTGAACCAGATGGAGTACATGGCCGGCAGGAACCCCAAGGTGAGGATTGTCCCGGCAAACGTCCCGCCGATGAGCGTGTAAGCGAGCGCGCCCCAGAACACCGAATGCGTCAGCGGGATGAAGGCCAGGATGGCGGCCAGCGCTGTGAGAATCACTGGCCGCGCACGTTGGACAGTTGCCTCCACCACGGCCCTGAACGGATCCAGCCCCTCGTCCTTGTTGTGCTGGATCTGCCCGATCAGGATGAGCGTGTTGCGCATCAGAATGCCCGACAGCGCAATCAAGCCGACCAGCGCGTTGATGCCAAACGGCTGCCCGAACAGAATCAGCGTGGGCACCACGCCAATCAAGCCCAGCGGGCTGGTCAGAAACACCATGACCATCGCCGGAATGGACCGCACCTGGAAGATAAGGATCACCAGCGTGATAGCCAGCATGATCGGGAACAGCGGCAGCATGGCCTTCGTCGCCTTGCCGGATTCTTCGATGGAGCCCGCTTGCTCAATGCGGTATCCGCTAGGCAGTTTCTCGATGATGGGCTGAAGCTGCTTGCTGATGGCGGTCGACACATCGGGCGGTTGCAGGCCCTCGGCAATATCGCCTCGCACCGTGATGGTCGGCATGCGGTCGCGCCGACGGATGATGGGTTCTTCCATGCGCACATCGATCTTGCCAACCTGCGAAAGCGGGATGCGTTGCCCGTTGGCGCCGGCCAGGGTGAAGTCGCCGATCTTGGCGGGGTCGAGCCGCACGTTGCCGGCCGAGCGCGCAGTGACTTGCACGGTGCGAATGTCTTCGCGCACGGCCGTTACCGGAACGCCGTTGAGCAGGAATTGCAGTTGTTGTGCGACGGCGCTGGAGGTCAGCCCTACCGCCTGCAAGCGGTCTTGCTGCAAAGTGAAGTGCAGCGTGGGTACACGCACGCCCCAATCGGTATTGACCGTGCGCATCATCGAGTTGGTGTCCATGACGTGCTGCACATCGGCCGCGATGCGACGCAATGTCTCCGCGTCCGGGCCAGTCACACGGTAAGCCACGGGGAACGGCGAATACGGGCCGAACACGAGTTGCGTGACCCGCACGCGCGCCTCGGAGGCGAGACCATCGGCAACGGCCTGGCGCAGGCGCTGCTTCAATGCGTCGCGCTCTTCCTGGCTATCAGTGCGGATCACGATCTTGGCGAACGACGGATCCGGCAATTCCGGCCCCATCGCCAGATAGAAGCGCGGCGCCCCCTGGCCGATGTAGGCCGTCACGATCTTGGCTTCCTTCTGTTTGGCGAGCCAGGCTTCCAGCTTTGCGGTCGCCGCGTCTGTCTGGTTGATCGACGTGCCATAGGGCATCTGCACTTCGACCAGCACTTCGGGGCGATCCGAGATCGGGAAGAACTGCTTCTTGACCACCGCCATGCCCGCGATCGCCAATGCGAAGAGGCCCACCACCGCACCCGCGACCAGCCATTTGCGCGCAATCACGCGACCAAGCAGCGCACGGAAGCGGTTGTAGCGCGGCGTGTTGTAGATCGCATCGTGGCCGCCCTCGACCTTCTTGAAGTCGGGCAGCATCTTCACGCCCAGATACGGCGTGAACACCACCGCAACCACCCACGACGCAATCAGCGCAATGCCCACGATCCAGAACATGTTGCTGGTGTATTCACCCGCAGTGGATCGCGCAAAGCCATTCGGCATGAAGCCGACGGCCGTCACCAGCGTGCCCGACAACATGGGCGCAGCGGTATGGCTCCACGCATAGGCCGAAGCAGCCACGCGGCTGTAGCCCTCTTCCATCTTCACCACCATCATTTCGATGGCGATGATGGCGTCGTCCACCAGCAGGCCCAGCGCCAGAATCAACGACCCCAGCGTGATGCGGTCAAAGTTCTTGCCTGTTGCGGCCATCACCACAAACACCACCGCAAGCGTGAGCGGCACGGCAGCGGCCACCACCAGGCCAGCGCGCCAGCCCATGCTGACGAAGCTCACCAGCATCACAACCAGCAGCGCGGCAAAGAACTTGAGCATGAACTCGTCGACAGACGCCGCGATGTTGACGGCCTGGTCTGTCACCTTGGTCAGGCTGATGCCGAGCGGCATGTCTGCGTTGATGGCACCGACTTCCTTGTCGAGCGCCTTGCCCAGATCCAGCCCGTTCCAGCCCTCGCGCATCACGATGCCCAGCAGCAAGGCGGGCTGCCCACCATTGCGCACCATGAATGTGGCCGGGTCTTCATAGCCGCGCTTGACCGTGGCGATGTCCGACAGCTTCAACGTGCGGCCCTGTGACACCACCGGCGTATCGCGGATCTTCTGCAACTCGTCGAACGCGCCGTCCAGGCGGATGAACACCTGCGGCCCTTTCGTCTCAACCGAGCCCGCTGCTGTTAGCGCGTTCTGGTTGTTGAGCGCGGCAAACACCTCTTGCGGGCTCACCCCCAGCGTCGCCAGCCGGTCGTGCGAGAACTCGACGTAGATGCGTTCCGACTGCTCGCCGATGATGTTGACCTTCTTCACGCCGGGCACGTGCAGCAGGCGCTGGCGCAGCGTCTCCGCATCACGCACCAGCGCGCGTTGCGGCTCGCCCTGTGCCTTGAGCGCAAAGAGGGCAAAGGTCACGTCCGAATATTCGTCGTTGACGATCGGCCCGATCACGCCGGACGGCAGGTTGCCCACCTCGTCGCCAACCTTCTTGCGCGCTTGATAGAACTCTTCCTGCACTTCCGACGGCGGCGTGCTGTCGAGCAACGTCAACGTGGTGAATGCCAGGCCGGGGCGCGTGTACGTTTCCGTGCGGTCATACCAGCGCAGCTCCTGCATGCGCTTTTCGATCTTCTCGGCCACCTGGTCCTGCATTTCCTGCGCGGTGGCGCCAGGCCATACGGTGACGATGTTCATCACCTTGACCGTAAACGCCGGGTCTTCCGCACGCCCCAGCTTGAAGAAGGAAACGAGCCCTGCCAGCGAGATCAGGCAAATGAGGAACAGCGTGACGGCACGCTCACGCACGGCAAGTGCCGATAGGTTGAAACGACCTTGGCTCACAGTCGCACCCCCGCGATAGCAGGGCTGGCGCCCTGACCCGCCACGCGGACCTGCTGCCCTTCGCGCAGCAGTTGTGCGCCAAGCGCGACGATCCGGTCGCCCTGCTTGACCTGGCCGGCAACGCGCGCGCCTTCGTCACCAAGGCGAACAATGGTGATGGAGCGCCACGACACCTTGGCCGGGTCACCCTGGATGACCCACACGCCCGGACCCTTGCCGGCATCGAACACGGCGCCAAGGGGTACTTGCAGATCAAGCACCTGCAGATCGCCTTGCACAGTCGCCAGCCGATCGGGAATCTGGATCGTGACAGTGGAGCCCAGCGGGGCGTTGGCCAGTTCGCCATCCAGCACATAACGCGCTTCGTACGTGCGGGTAAGCCGGTCCGCGGCATCCGACAACTGCCGCAGTTTGGCAGGCGTGCCATCGCTTTCCTTGCCGAACAGCGTGGCCTGTGCGACCGAACCGATCGCAGGCCGCAACGTTTCTGGCAACTGAACCACCGCTTCACGGCGACCGGCATGGGCTAGGCGCACAACCGCCTGCCCCGCGCTGACAACTTGGCCGGGCTCGGCCAGCGTTTCCATGACCACGCCGTCGCCATCCGCAACGAGTTCTGCGTAGCGGCTGGCGTTGCGCGCGACATCGGCCTGGGCTTCTGCG
>RepKanNP_Acetate_BrdU_F21BDRAFT_1000287_pt1 | contig 22379 bp, 20 predicted proteins | sample RepKananBrdUF21B_FD_10624 | JGI IMG/M metagenome (IMG submission 10624)
GGGAGCCCGGGAACTCGGCGTCACCACCATCGCGGAGGCACTGGTCCTTCGCGAGGCAGGCATCACCGCTCCCGTCCTTGCCTGGCTGCACGGCGTCGACGCCGATTTCGCCTCGGCGATCCGATCGGACGTCGAGATCGGCGTGTCCTCCCCGCGACACCTGGCCGCTGTCGTCGGCGCGGCACGGGTTCTGGGACAACAGGCGACGGTGACGCTCAAGGTGGACACCGGTCTCAATCGCAACGGCGTATCGAGAACCGAGTGGCCGCAGATGCTCGACGACCTCGCCACTGCGCGGGACGAGGGCACGATCAGGCTGCGCGGAGTGTTCTCTCACCTCGCGCACTCGGACGAACCGCATCACGACGTCATCGACATGCAGAAGCAGCGTTTGATCGACGCGGTTGCCGACGTCCGCGCTCGCGGATTCGACCCCGAAGTCGTTCATCTTTCCAACTCCGCTGCTACAGTCACCCGTCCTGACCTGCGGTTTGACATGGTTCGGCCCGGAATCGCGATATATGGATTGTCTCCGGTGCCCGAACTCGGAGATTTCGGTTTACGACCGGCGATGACGCTGCGAGCGAAGGTGATTCTGGTGAAGAAGGTAGCCGCCGGAGAGGGCGTCTCCTACGGGCATCAGTGGGTCGCACCGCACGACACCACTCTTGCGCTGCTTCCCGTCGGCTACGCCGACGGTTTGTCTCGCGCACTGAGTGGCAAGTTCGAAGTGCAGTTGGGCGGTAAGCGTCGCCAGGCTGTCGGGCGAATCTGCATGGACCAGGTATTGGTGGACCTGGGTCCGGACGGTGACGGAGTTCGCGAAGGCGACACCGCGATCTTCTTCGGCAACGGCGATCACGGCGAACCCAACGCGCAGGCCTGGGCCGACGTACTCGACACCATTCACTACGAGGTCGTGACCGGGATACGTGGACGCACTGTGCGTACGTACATCGGGGGAGAGACGTCATGAAGACTGCAGGAAAGATGAGCATTCTCGGTGGCCTGCTCAGCGCCGTGGCGCTCGGCTCGATGGCCGGCGTGAACGCATTCAAGACCGCGACGCGTCCGGGCCGGGAAATCTACGCGGACGAGGACTTCGACCTCATGACGCGCGACCGCAAGAGCACGGTGCGCACCGAGGACGGTGTCGAGCTGGCAGTTCGCGAAGTGGGACCGGACGACGCTCCGCTGACAGTCGTTTTCGTGCACGGATACTGCCTGAGTGCGCTGTCCTGGCATTTCCAGCGCCGCCAGCTCGAAGAGCGATGGGGCAACAAGGTTCGCATGGTGTTCTACGACCAGCGCGGACACGGAGACTCGGGCATGCCGCGTTCGAAGAGTTGTACGGTTTCTCAGCTCGGCCGCGACCTCGCGACCGTCGTCGAGGCCAAGGTACCCAAGGGGCCGATAGTTCTGGTCGGTCACTCGATGGGCGGCATGACGGTACTCGCGCTCGCCGGTCAGCGACCCGAATGGTTCGAGGGCCGAGTCATCGGCGTGGGGCTGGTCGCGACGACGGCGGCAGGCCTGGCGGAGACCGGCCTGACCCGCAATCTGCAGAATCCGATCATCGACGGATTCCGGTTGGCAGTGCGCACCTCACCAGGAGTAGTTCAGCATGCCCGGGGCGCTGCGCGAGTATTGATCACGCCGATCCTGCGTGCGGCCTCGTACGGCACCGATGTCAGCCCACGGCTGCATGAACTCTCGGACGGCATGCTCGACCGCACCTCGGTTGTGACCATCGTCAATTTCCTGCGGACGTTGGAACTGCACGACGAGTCCGCTTCTCTCGAGGTCCTCGCGCACACACCGGCAGTCGTGATCTGCGGCGATCAAGACATGATGATTCCGTTCATCAGCTCCAAGCGTCTCGCCGCCGATCTCCCCGAATCCGAACTCGTGCGAGTTCACGGGGCCGGCCATCTGGTGCAGCTCGAGTTCCCGGCGATCGTGACGGACGCAATCGACAAGTTGGTGCAGCGAGCGCAGGTAGAAGAGCGGTCCGATGTCGGCTGAGAACTCCACGGGACTTCCCGTGTCCGGACAGATCACGTTGGAAACGGCCGAGGATACCGAGGCTTTCGGCCGACGCTTGGCGGCGGGACTTGTTGCCGGCGACCTGGTGGTGCTGGACGGTCCACTCGGGGCAGGCAAGACCGCGTTGACGCGCGGAATCGGCGCCGGGCTCGGGGTGCAGGGCCGGGTGACGTCCCCGACGTTCGTCATCGCTCGTGAGCATCGTCCGGGCATCCGCCCTGGCGGCGGAGTTCCCGTCGGCATGATCCACGTCGACGCATACCGGCTGGGAGACAGCGGACCGCATGCGCTCGACGAACTCGATGCCCTCGACCTCGACACCGACCTCACCGATGCAGTGGTGGTGGTCGAATGGGGTGGTGACGTCGTGGAAAGGCTCGTCGAACGGCACCTGCGAGTGCAGCTTCATCGGGAACCCGAATCGGATGTGCGGACTGCGAGTTGGTCCTGGACGTCGTGAAAGGGAGTTTGGTGTCACAGACGTCGTGAAACGGCGTTTCGTGTCACAGACGTCGTGACCCTCCCGGGCCGGAAGTAGTTCTTCACGTGCGGGTACCCTGAGAAATCGTGCTTGTTCTCGCAATTGACACCTCCACTCCGGCAGTCACTGCCGGAGTCGTCTCCCTGTCGGCTTCGTCACCGGACCCAGTGTCACCGGACGCAGAGTCACCGGACACAGTGGAGACGCTTGCCGTGCGTGTCACGGTCAATCCTCGTGCGCACGCCGAGGTCTTGACCCCTCACGTCCTCGAATGCCTCGCAGAGGCAGGGCTCACACCGGCCGACTTGAACGCCGTCGTCGTGGGTGTCGGGCCAGGGCCGTACACCGGACTGCGTGTCGGCATGGCGACGGGCGCTGCCTTCGGTGACGCACTCGGTGTTCCCGTGTACGGCGTGTGCAGCCTCGATGCGATCGCGGCTGCGGTACCGACCACACCGAGCCTGCTCGTCGTGACTGACGCGAGGCGTCGCGAGATCTACTGGGCGCGCTATGACGGCGGAGTGCGCGTCGAAGGACCGGCTGTGAATTCCGCCGGCGACGTCGATCCTTCGTCTTCGACGCTGATTGCCGGATCCGCTTCGCACGTGGACTTCTTCGATCTACCCGTCGACCCGGCGGAGACACCTTCACCGGCCGGGTTGGTGACAGTCGCTGCTCGCGAGATCCTGGCCGGTTCGGTTCCGGCCCCGCTGGAGCCGCTGTACCTCCGACGCCCGGACGCGAAGACCCTTGCAGAACGTGGCAAGTGAGGCAGAGCAGATGAAGTACAGCATCGAGCCGATGAACGTCGATGACACCGAACGGTGCGCGGAGTTGGAGCGCGCGTTGTTCGCGGGCGACGGACCCTGGAGCGCACAAGCGTTCGTCTCGGAACTTGCAGGCGCACATAATCATTACTTCGTTGCCCGGGAGCCTGACGGTCACGTCCTCGGCTACGCCGGAGTCGCATTGTTGGGGGCGTCGCCGAACATGGAGGCCGAGGTTCACACCATCGGTACAGATCCCTCGGCTCAGCGACTCGGAATCGGCGGCGCGTTGCTCGATGCGCTTCTGACTCTGGCGGATTCACGGCAGTGCCCGGTGTTCCTGGAAGTGCGCACCGACAACCAACCTGCCATCGCGCTGTACCGGCGCGAAGGATTCGAGATCGTCGGAACACGAAAGAAGTACTACCAGCCCAGTGGGGCAGATGCGTACACGATGAGACGGCCTGCCGTGCTCGGTGTCCGCGAAATTGAGGAGCAGCAAGCATGATCGTCATGGGTGTCGAAAGTTCTTGCGACGAAACAGGTGTCGGTATCGTCCGCTGGAACGGTGACGGAACCTGCGAGCTGTTGGCCGACGAGGTGGCATCGAGCGTGGATCAGCACGCCAGGTACGGGGGAGTGGTTCCCGAAGTGGCCTCGCGGGCTCACCTCGAGGCGATCGTGCCGACGATGCGCCGTGCCCTTGCTGCCGCCGGTATCGAGAAGCCCGACGCGCTGGCCGTCACCATCGGACCCGGCCTGGCCGGCGCGCTGCTGGTCGGTGTAGCCGCAGCGAAAGCCTATGCGGCAGCATGGAACATCCCGTTCTATGCGGTCAATCATCTCGGCGGTCACGTCTCGGTGGACACTCTCGAGCACGGTCCGTTGCCCTCGTGCGTCGCATTGTTGGTCTCCGGCGGTCACACACACCTGCTTCACGTCGAAGATCTGGGCAAGCCCATTGTCGAACTGGGCACGACTGTCGACGACGCCGCCGGTGAGGCCTTCGACAAGGTGGCCAGACTGCTCGGACTCGGCTTTCCCGGTGGACCGGCACTCGATGCTGCTGCGCAAGAGGGAGATCGGAACGCAATCGCCTTCCCTCGCGGCATGACGGGGCCGCGCGACTCGCGGCACGACTTCTCGTTCTCGGGACTCAAGACGTCCGTCGCGCGCTATGTCGAATCGAAAGAGCGCGCAGGCGAGACCTTTTCGATCCCGGACATCGCTGCCTCGTTCCAGGAAGCGGTTGCAGACGTCCTGACGATGAAGGCAGTGCGTGCAGCCAAGGACGTCGGGGTCGACACGTTGGTTCTCGGCGGCGGCGCCACGGCCAATTCGCGTATCCGCTCACTCGCCGAGCAGCGCTGCGCCGAAGCGGGCATCACGTTGCGCATTCCGAAACCTCGACTGTGCACGGACAACGGCGTGATGATCGCATCGTTGGCCGCTCACCTGATCGGAAACGGCGCAGGCCATTCGGAATTGAGTGTTGCGACGGACCCGGGGCTGTCGGTCTCCGTCAGCCAGTTGATGCACTGAAAATCGGCCGACTGAGAATCAGCCGACCGGGGCCGGTTCCCGATCCGGTGTGGTCGCGGGACCGTTTTCGGGCATCGAGGTATTCGGTTCACCGGGCTTCGTCGTCGGATCACCACCACCAGGGGTAGTGATTTCGGTTTCGGTGGAACCAGATCCAGGAGTCTCCGGCGTCGTCGGGTTCTCGCCGCCGCTCTCACCCGGGCCGAGACCGCCGCCGGGGTTTGCCTCGGTCGGATCGACCGGGGGCGTCGCCTCGGTGTCCGGCATCGTCGGCCACCACGCCGGTGGATCGGGCAGCGTGATTCCGGGAATGGTCGGCCAATTCGGAGTGGTCGTTGTCGTGGTCGGCGGCGTGGTTGTCGTCGAGGTGTCCGGGATCGGCGCAGGCGGAAGTGTGTACTGATGAGTTGTGTACGAGTGCGTGTCGTAAGGCTGCGAGTCGAACGGGGTGGTGGGATACCCGTACCGAGGATACGTGCTGCCGGCTACCGAAGGCAGAGGATCATGAGACGGAATGATCGTCGATCCGGTGCTCGGTGTCGCTTCGGGGCTCACCGTCGTCGTGGTCGACCCGGTTCCGACGGGCGAGACCGCGGTGTCGTCGGTCGGTACCAATTCCTTTGCGCCGTAACCGAGTACCAGTCCGCCGACCACGAGCGCACCGATCAACGCTCCCGATACCTTGGCGGTGGATCCGGAGCGCTGGTCACTTCCGGAGCCCAGCAGCGGGAAACGAATTGCGGTGATCGAATCTGCCAGGAGTGCAGCACCTTTGGTTGCCGCAGTCTCGGGCTCGACGATCTCGACCATGGGGACGTCGACGGCAGCGGCGACGGCGGACCGCACGGCCGGAATATGTGCGCCACCGCCGATGAGTACAACGGCACCGACGGGCCGCGGTGAGCCCTTCACGACTTCACGGATGAAGGTGACGGCGCGCTCGATATCCGGGGCGATGATGGCCTCGAACTCGTCGCGCGTGATCGCCATCGCGTCGATCGGAAGGTCGACGGTCACCTTGGTGGACGTGGACAGTTGCTCTTTGGCGACATGGCACCGGGCGGCAAGAAGTTCCGCGTCGGTGTACCGGCGCAAGTGCCCTGGCGCCTTCTCCGTCACGAAGTCGACCAATGCCCGGTCGATTCCGGCCCCTGCGAGGGCGTCTATACGGTCGGAGTGCAGAACTTCACCGGTGTGGTCGACGACGGACACCGTCAGACCTTGATCGCCGACGTCCACCTGAGCTGTCGTGTCGTACCGCTCGGTTTTCCCTGTCTCGGCGAGATACGCGTGTACGGCGGCAGGTTCGGGGATTGCACGGACCTGCTTCGGCGAGCGCGAAAGAGATGACCTGATGCTCGCGAGTTGATCGTCCGTGCGATAGCTGACACCGATCGAGCGCGGCGCTTCAGATCCGTCCGTTACCTGCGTCGTCATCAGCTTGATGGATGCTCTGACAAGGTCACCGACGTTGGAATTGGCCTGATCCGCCGAGACGAAGCGAGTCTCGGCAGGCACGGCGCCTGGCGCGTTTGTGCTGGTATCGGTGTCGACGAGTGCTGAATAGACACCGGAAGATCCAGTGGAAATTCCCAGTGAACAACTCAACGCACACCTCCTCACAGTCAATACCGGTCAATGTTCAATCGACCGCCGTTATATGAACGTTACAGAAGGTTCGTGAGGATTGCTCAGTGCTTTTCGTCTCCGTGACGTCCTTTTCGGACCGAAAGGGTGGTTTTACCTGCGAAATTGTCGATCATTGATTCATGCGGAAAAAAGGCGATTCTCCCCACATCGACCGGGAACGACGACGCGCGCTGATCCGTGGTGCAGTGCTTCGGCCCACGCTGACGGTGATCGCCTTCGGATGCGCGTATTTCTTTCTGCCGTGGATCGATGTACATACCGCGAGTGCAATCTTCCTCTTGATCGGTGGAGGCGCCGCGGTACTTGCCGTGACCACCTGGCAGGTGTGGCGAATTCTGCGTTCCGATGTGCCATCTCTGCAGGCGGTCGAAGCTGTGGCGGTGGTGATGCCGACGTACTTGTTGTTGGTGTCCATCACCTATTTTTCGGTGGAGCATGCAAGCCCTGGCAGTTTCACCGAACCGCTGTCGCGTATGGCGGCGCTGTACTTTTCGTTGTCCGTCTTCTCGACAGTCGGATTCGGTGACATCGCCGCGCAGACGGACCTTGCCCGGGGGCTCGTGAGCCTTCAGATCGTCTGCAATCTGGTGTTGATCGGATTCGGTGTTCGATTCGTCGTTGCCGCAGTGTCGTGGGCGAAATCGCACCGCTCGCCTTCGAGCGGACCTGAAATCACCTAGGACACTGCGGCAATCGGAGTCATCGTCCGGTGTGGACCAACAATTCGACGTTCTGGTCGACGCCGGTACCCGTCAGCTTCGGGTCGCGGTGGATGTCGTTGAACGACAGTTCGCGGTACAGCGAGGCGAGCCCGGCTGCCGACTTGTCGCTGTAGTCGACGGAATTGGGACTCTCCGCCTCGAAGAGCGTCGCAAGCAACGACACCGTTCCGTCATGGTTGTCCGCGATCTCGATGATGCGTCCGAGTTGCGGGTAGTCGATGTGAGAGGCGGTGTTGATCTCCCAGAAGCCCTGCTCGGGGGTCGCGCCGGGCCACGGGGTGATCTTGTTCTCGTGGGTGTGTCCGTTGACCCAGGCAAGTACGTTCGGGAAACGATGCAGCAAGTCGAGAAGCTGTGAACCGCGCAGGCGTGGCTCGAGGACGTTCTCGGGGTCGGGAATGAGATTGTCCATCGTGTCGCTCGTGTGGTGACTGAACAGCACGAAATACGTGTCACCTCGCGACTCGGTGACGCGAGAGCCCGCGGCGTCGTAGTAGGTGCTGCTGCCGGCGCGCAGGGTGTTCTCGATCCACTGGAACTGAGCGGCGCCCAGCGAACCGTCGACGAGGCCCGCGCGGTTGGTGGAGTCCATGCTGATGCCGACGACGCCCGGTGCGATCTCGAACGAGTAGTAACCGATACCGGTGTCGCCGGCGTCGGGGGCGAAACCGTGTCCGACGGGGCCGGGACCGGTGTGCGCGGGATCAAGATGTGCGGCGATGAACTGTCGCGGTGTGAACGGCGCGCGCGACGGGTCGGGGGTGACCTGGCGCGGCGGCGTCGTGAAGGCGGACAGGATTCCGGGTATCGCACTGGGATCGAACTTGGTGGCGACGTCGATCTGCTTGGCCTGCTCCGGTGAACCAGGCACCTCGAATTTGAGAGATCCCGTGTACATCGCTTCGAGCGGCGGGATGCCGCTGGGCACCGTGCCGGACACCGAATCGTCGTGGTTGCCGAACACGCAGTACCAAGGGGTGTTCAGGCCGGGGCTCGACACGGGCGTGAAAGCGGCACCGAAGAAATCGGGGATCTCCGGGAATCCGGCCTTCTTGTACATGTCGAGCATCGGTGACTCGGGGTTCCAGTAGAGATCGGCACCCGAGTTCTGTACACCCTCGTAGCGGTCCTTGGCACCGGTATTGGCGACGACGGTTCCGCCGTTGAGTGAGGTGAGGAACCAGTCGAGTTCGGCGAATTCCTTGTTGTCCGTGTTGTCGCCGGTGGTGACGACGGCATCGAAGGGTCGCGACGTGTGCGGGCCACTGCCGATCGAATTGACCCGGCGGACAAGTGAAATCAGCCCGTGCGCCGTCAGGGTCTCCTGGGGGCGGAACGCCGAGCCGGTGATCTGGTGGACGTACTCGAATCGCATGGGGGACTGGGCGTCGACGATGTGGACGTCGGTCAGCTGCACGAGTGAGGCGAGTGCGGTGCGTCGGTCCTCGCGTCCCGACTTCGGCTCGGCCAACTCGCTGCGCACGATGTTCGCCCAACCGGGTCCGGCGGTGAGCTTGGTGTAGCCGCTGCTGCTGACGGGGGTGGACACGGACTCGAGAGTGGTGCCAGGACCTGACGTCGGAATGGTCGACGCGCCTGCATATTGCAGGCCCCACGGCTTGCCAAGGCTGACCGCGCCGACGGCGCCGAGTCCGGCGAAGGTCAGAAAACTACGGCGATTGATGTTCGTCACGAAGTGAACAATAGGTGAACGTGGTGGACGGCTGTCCTGTTTCGCTCTGGACGAAGAGAAAAATGCGCCCAGTCCTTGAGGGTTGGCACTCTCACGTATAGAGTGCCAATTGGCGCTGATCGAGTTCCGGCACCCGCGACGACGGGACTGCAGTGACGCGCCGTAAACGGCATACCCAAACAGCTGTCCGAGGATCGCCTCGGACGCACATACCCCAAAGTGGAGGGCTCATCGTGGCGAGCGTCAACATCAAGCCGCTCGAGGACAAGATCCTCGTCCAGGCCAACGAGGCTGAAACGACGACGGCTTCCGGCCTGGTCATTCCTGACACAGCCAAGGAAAAGCCCCAGGAGGGCACCGTCGTTGCAGTCGGCGAAGGCCGCGTCAACGAGCAGGGCAACCGCATCCCGGTCGACGTCAAGGAGGGTGACACGGTCATCTACTCCAAGTACGGCGGAACCGAGATCAAGTACGCCGGCCAGGAATACCTGATCCTGTCGGCACGCGACGTGCTGGCTGTCGTCTCCAAGTAAGACACACGTGATCCGCCCCGGAGTCCACCCAGGATCCCGGGGCGGAATGCGTTCACGCCCCGAAGATTCAGGAGCTGACAGAACAGATGTCCAAGCAAATTGCGTTCAACGAGACCGCACGCCGCGCTCTCGAAGCCGGAGTCGACAAGCTTGCCGACGCCGTCAAGGTGACCTTGGGCCCGCGTGGACGCCACGTCGTGCTCGCCAAGGCATTCGGCGGCCCCACCGTCACCAACGACGGTGTGAGCATCGCCCGTGAGATCGAGCTCGAAGATCCCTTCGAGAACCTCGGCGCACAGCTCGTCAAGAGCGTCGCCACCAAGACCAACGATGTTGCCGGCGACGGCACCACCACCGCGACCGTTCTGGCCCAGGCCATCGTCCGCGGCGGACTCAAGAACATCGCAGCGGGCGCGAACCCGATGGCTCTCGGCGTCGGCATCAACGCCGCAGCTGACAAGGTCGTCGAGGAACTGCTCGCCGCAGCCACCCCCGTCGAGGGCGAGAAGTCGATCGCTCAGGTCGCCACCGTCTCCTCGCGTGACGAAGAGATCGGCAAGCTCGTCGGCGAGGCACTCACCCGTGTCGGAACCGACGGCGTCGTGACGGTCGAGGAATCCTCCACCGTTGCAACCGAACTCGTTGTCACCGAAGGTGTTCAGTTCGACAAGGGCTACCTCTCGCCCTACTTCGTCACCGACATCGATGCGCAGAAGGCCGTCTACGAAGACGCGCTGATCCTGCTCTTCCGCGAGAAGATCAGCTCACTTCCCGACTTCCTTCCGCTGCTCGAGAAGGTTGCCGAATCCGGCAAGCCGCTCTTGATCATCGCCGAGGACGTCGAGGGTGAAGTTCTCTCCACCCTCGTGGTCAACTCCATCCGCAAGACCATCAAGGCCGTCGCCGTCAAGGCGCCGTTCTTCGGTGATCGTCGCAAGGCATTCCTCGACGACCTCGCAGTCGTCACGGCAGGCACCGTCATCAACACCGACGTCGGCCTCTCGCTCAAGGAAGCCGGCCTCGAGCTGCTCGGCAGCGCTCGCCGCGTTGTCGTCACCAAGGACGAGACGGTCATCGTCGACGGTGCAGGCACCGCTGACGACATCGCGACCCGCGTTGCGCAGCTGCGTCGCGAGATCGAGAACACCGATTCGGATTGGGACCGCGAGAAGCTCGAAGAGCGTCTGGCGAAGCTGTCCGGCGGCGTGGCCGTCATCAAGGTCGGCGCAGCCACCGAAACCGATCTGAAGGAACGCAAGTTCCGCGTCGAGGATGCGGTCAACGCAGCCAAGGCAGCAGTTTCCGAGGGCATCGTCCCCGGTGGCGGATCGGCTCTCGTTCAAGCCGGTACGGCTCTGATCGGGAACCTCGGCTTGACGGGTGACGAGGCCACCGGCGTTGCCGTGGTCCGCGAAGCCCTCAACGCCCCGTTGTTCTGGATCTCCAGCAACGCAGGCATCGACGGTTCCGTCGTTGTCAGCAAGGTCGCCGAGATGACCAAGGGCGAAGGCTTCAACGCTGCCACCCTCACCTACGGCAACCTGCTTGCCGACGGCGTCGTCGACCCGGTCAAGGTCACTCGCTCGGCAGTGGTCAACGCCGCTTCCGTCGCGCGCATGATCCTCACGACCGAGAGCGCCGTCGTCGAGAAGCCGACCGAGGAAGTTGCCGACACCGGACACGGTCACAGCCACTGACTCGCTGCTCGTAGTTTCGACAAAGAAGAGATCCCCCACCGGATTCCGGTGGGGGATCTTTTTTCGTCTGGCGATCAGATGAGCGGGATCGTTGCGAACGGCTCGCTCGTCGGCTGCTGCGATCCGCCGGGCGGTTCGACAGTGAACGCCAACTTCGTATTCGGACCGATGCCGTCGAGCACCACCTGAGTAGTGGGTTTGACGTCACCCGGAGCCATCGTCCCCATCGGGATCATCGTGGTGTCGTCGGTGTCGCCCGGCACCAGCCACATCTGGTAGACGGTATCCGGACTCGGGGGAGTCACATCGTTCATCACGAGGACTGCGGCGTCTTCGGAGGGCGAGAACAGCGTCGTGGCACTACCGCCGCCCGGGATGTCACGCGTCGTGGCATGAACGTCGGGTGCTGCCATGATTTCGGACGCGGCGTTCTGCGGCGGCGTGTTGTCGGACAGCGTGCGTCCGATTCCGATGCCGCCGACCAGGATTGCGACTGCGGCGGCCGCCGCAAGAGCCATGGTCCACGGGCGTCGACGGTTACGACGCTCGGCCAGCGAAACCGGGGCGTTGGGAGCCGCGGTCTGTTCTGCGATCGAGGCGAGGACGCTTCTGCGCAGCGACGGCGGGGGCTCGACGGCGTCGACGACGGTCATCGCGGCCATGGTTTCGGCGGTGAGCCGGACCTGGGCGTCGAATTCGGCGCGGGTCGCGGAGTCCGAAGCGGCAAGTCGTTTGTCGACCTCACGGCGCTCGTCGAGGTCCAACGCATCGATCGCGTAGGCGTACGCGTAGTCGATCAGCTCTTCGTCCATCTCACATCACCCCCAAACATCCACGTAGGCGCAGTAGTCCGTCGCGAATTCGCGACTTGATCGTGGGAATCGCCACGCCGAGATCTTCGGCCACCTCTCGGTACGTTCGGCCGCCGTAATAGGCGAGAGTCACCGATTGGCGCTGAGTGTCCGTCAGCGTTTCGAGACAGTCGGTGACAGCACGATGCTCGTCTCTTCGTGTCACTTCGTCGCTGACGACGTCGAATTCGGGAGTGGCATTGGTGGTGTCGTAGAGAGCCTGTCGATCCGAACTTGACTGTTCGGAGCGCACGCGATCCACTGCGCGCCGGTGTGCAAGTGTCAGGAGCCAGGAAAGCGCGGACCCCTTGGCAGGGTCGAAGCTGTCGGCTGATTTCCAGGCCTGGAGGTAGACCTCTTGGACCGCTTCCTCGGAGAAACCTGGATCACGGAGTACACGAAGAACCATGCCGTACACACGGGAGCTGGTTCGGTCGTAGAACTCGGCGAAGGCGCTCTGGTCGCCACCGGCGACGTTCGCGAGGATCACTGCCAGCTCGCGTGATTCCGCGATTCGCGCGGTGCGGGCCGCAGAATTGTCCGTCGGGCATGCATCGGCCGCATCCGACGCATGGTCTGGCTCGCTCACGAAGAGTTGTCTCGCTTCATCGCGTACAACCGTAGCGTGCATGTCCGGTTCTTTTCTCTTGGCCCGCCGTTGGCCGCTGTGCGCCTTTATTAACCGCGGGGGGTTGATAAAGGCGCACAGCAGGTGGGGACTACTGCGGCATCAGCACCGAATCGATGAGGTAGACGGTGGCGTTTGCGGTCTTGACTCCACCGCAGACGACAGTTGCGTCGTTGACCTTGATGTTGTCACCGGATCCGGTGACGGTGACCGTTCCGCCCTCGGCGGTGGGGTGCGTTCCGTCGATCGCGTCAGGGGCGATCTGGCCGGGAACCACGTGGTAGGTGAGGATCTTGGTCAGCGTGGCGCTGTCCGTCTTGAGGCTGTCGATCGTGGCGGGGTCGATCTTGGCGAATGCCGAGTCGATCGGTGCGAAGACCGTGAACTCGCCACCGTTGAGAGTGTCGACCAGGTTGACGTCCGGGTTGAGCTGGCCGGAGACCGCCGCGGTCAAGGTGGTGAGCAACGGATTGTTGGATGCCGCTGTGGCAACCGGATCCTGGGCCATTCCGCTGACCGATCCGGCGCCGCTCGGCACTGCAGCTGCATAGTCGGCACAACCGGCACCGACCAGATCGGAAGCAGGCTCCGCCATCGCGCTGCTGGGAGACATGCTCGATCCCATGGCAGAAGACGTCATGGCGGCGCTGGACGTGTCGGTCGACGAATCGTTGTCGTCGGAGGAGCAACCGACCACGCCGAAGACGGCGAAAGAGGCTGCTGCGGTGACTGCCAGAACTCGAGTAGAGGTGTTCATGGGTCTGCCTTCCTGAAGGGATGTGCTGAGGTGCACTGTCAGAAGGCATTCGGAGGCGGGCGTCGGTCGGATGGGTCGTGTCGGAAATTCTTTTCGACGGTGTCCCGTCCACACGCAAAAGCCCCCGAAAACTCTCGGGGGCCTAGTGCGCTGTACCTACGTGTATCAGGAAGCTATGCGGGTGGTGCGACGGTGGCGCGCGTGTAGTTCACGTTCGGTTTCCGACATTCCTCCCCAGATGCCGTACGGCTCGGCGACGGTCAGCGCGTGGCTGCGGCACTGCATCAGGACCGGGCACTGACGGCACATCTCTTTTGCGCGGGTTTCGCGCTGGGCACGTGCTCTACCGCGTTCGCCATCGGGATGGAAGAACATGGAGGAGTCGACTCCGCGGCACAGACCGTGCATCTGCCAGTCCCAGATGTCTGCGTTGGGGCCTGGAAGGTGATTCGGTGCAGGCATGTTGACTCCTTACTGCAAGCTCGCGTTGATCAACGAGCGGACCAAGTTGCCCGGAGGTTATCCGGGCCTTCTGAATCGTTCACGCTTGCTAACCGTAAGGGTGCTGAGTAAATCGCGTCAATAGGCTCGTTCAGTGGCGATCGGCATATATCGAAATGCGAGAGTTAACGAAGTATATATTTACATTTCGGGCCCCTCGTGCGTTGTTCTGCGCCGATGTCGAAATTGGGTCGATCGAGGTGGCGGCCGGCAAGCCTGGCAGCTCGAGATGCGAAACCCACAGATCAGGGATATGTTCGAGGCTGATCGCCCGGCGAAATCACTCGGTCATTCGGCTCGGTTTGCGTCATTTGTCCGATATTGCGTGGGCGGGGTTGCACTCCATTTCGGGACTTAGTGCCCAAGTTTCAACTAGGACATCCGTCCAATAAGTAATGCGCAGTTAACGTCACGGATATATGCCCGTTAAATATCATTACGAGTACATTTGGCAAATCTCAGTTGAATATCTGATTAACTCCGACAAAATTGCCTTTTCGTGTTTCGTGCGACTTTTGGCATCGTTGGTGTGACGCCGGTCGTGCGAATGTCCGCTCGTGCTGCTGCGATGATCAACCTGTGTCGACACCTGCGCGCCCTCAATCACCTGTGCCCAACGAAACAACTGCACTTTTAGGGTCCCTCGAGTCTGCCGCGTTCGGTGCGGATCCGGATCTCGACCGCCTCCCGGCGCCTTGCTCTACCCGAGATTGGTGGACAACGGCAGTAGTGCTGGGTGGTCAGGGCCACTACGCAAGAGCGCGGGCTGCATTGGATGTCCTCGATCGGCTCACGGCCGGGTTCTCGGCGCACTCGGATCGAGTTCTTGCCTCTCTGTCTGCCAGCACGAGGGCGTCGTTTCTTCGCCAGAGCGGACGCCATGCACTCGCGTCCACGTGGGACGGGCGCGCACTGGCGATCGTCGGCGGCCTGCCAGGTGATCCAGAGGCTGCCTGTGACGCTCTGACCGGTCTGGCCGCAGACGCCCTCGGCTGTGGCAGGCTCCCGCTCGGCTGGCGCCTGCTGGCGCAATGTCGGGCGCGTCTGGATGCCGAGGGCGGGCTGTGGCGGCAGGAAATTCGGATCGAATGGGTCTCCGCAGAATTGGCGTTGGCGGGAGGCGACTTCGCTCGTGCCCGCAGACACGCAGAACGCGCCGTCGAATTGTCAGCGGAATCGGAGTCTGTGCGGCACCGCGTGAAGTCGGATCTGCTGCGTAGCGCCGCGCTGACCGGAACCGACGCGAGCGCAGCCGTGAAGATGGCAGCAGATGTGTTCGCGCGGTGCCGGCAATACGGCCTGCTGCCCCTGGCCTGGGCGTCGTCTCTGTTGATCGAAGGTGTCAGCGGTGAGAGAACCTCACCGAGTGCCCGGGAGATCGGCGATCTGATTGCGATGCGTGGTGGATCACTCCTACCTTTGTCGTAACCACTCCACCGAAGTCTCCGGAGAACATTCCAGAAGGAGCTGTATCGATATCGCGACTGCTGGGCAGGTATGCGGAGACCAGTCGGTCCGGATGGTTACTCTTAGAGGGTTCCGCTGAGAGCGGGAGCACACCCGCTCGGGAGGTGCCACTGTAACGCCAGGATTTTCGCTGACGATGACAAATACGAGCGATGAGTTGGACACCGCGGTCGCCGCTGCTGCGCAGGGCGACCGTACAGCTCTAGCTTTGGTTCTGGAGAACATCCGACCGATGGTGGTGCGCTACTGCCGCGGTCGAGTGGGTGCGGCCGAGAGAGGACACCTGTCCGCTGACGACGTCGCACAGGAAGTCTGTCTGGCCGTGATGACCGCGCTGCCGCGTTATCAGGACCAGGGACGCCCGTTCATGGCCTTTGTGTACGGAATTGCCGCGCACAAGGTTGCGGACGCACATCGAAGCTCCGCCCGTAACAAGTCGGAGCCCGTTTCCGAAGTACCGGATGTAATAGCACTGGATGATGGTCCCGAACAGCGAGCTCTCGATTCGGAGTCCAGCAGACAGATGCACGAACTTCTCGGCACACTTCCGGAGAAGCATCGAGAAATCTTGATACTTCGCCTGGTGGTCGGGATGTCGGCCGAGGAAACGGCCGTCGCCGTCGGTAGTACCGCCGGAGCTGTACGAGTCGCTCAGCACAGAGCGATCGCGAAACTGAAAAAAGAAGTGACGAAAGCAGGTGAGAGCTTTGGCTAGAGACGAGGGGCATGACGCTTCGAATCTCGGTGATCTCGCCGACGACGGTACGCCAGTGGATTTGGCTGCGGTTCGGCGTGACGATGCGCTGATCGAATCCATTTCGAATGGTGGGCCGGTAGCAACCGATAGCACCGAACAGTACGAACTTGCGTTGATCCTCTCGCAATGGCGTGACGATGTCGTTGCGACTCCGATGCCCGAGGGTCCGTTGTTGGACGATGTCATCGCTGCAATCACAGCGACGCCGTCCGGCTTCTCCGATCGTCAGCGTTCACGTTCCCGTTCTCGATTGCGTGTGGTTCGTCCGATCGCCGCCGCTGCAGCAGTTGCAGCAGTGGTCTTCGGTGGCGCCACGGCGATGGCGTACGACGCCCAGCCCGGCGATGCCCTGTGGGGCGTCAAGCAGGTCGTCTTCGCCGACGAGGCCAACTCGACAGTTGCGAAGATCGACACGACTTCCGAGCTGGAAAAAGCCGAGCGGTTGTTGGCTGCCGGGGACATTCCTGCGGCAAAGATGGTGCTGGACAACGCAGCTCACCGTGCCGATGCGGTCAAGGACTCGCAGGACAAGACCGACCTCGTCGAGCGTTGGGGCAAGTTGATGACGCAGGTCCAGGAGACCACGTCACCCGCAGTGCCGCCGTCGACGACCGACCAGCAGTCCTCGATTGCCACCTCTCCCACGGCGATTCCGGGGATCTCCGTCAATCCGGCGAACCCTCAGCTGCCTGGGGGTGTGACCACGACGACAACGCCCAATCCTGGAATCATGCAGGCGCCTGGTCCAAGCGCGGCGTCGTCGACACCGTCATCGTCGCCCACGGCAACGACCACGACAACAACGACGACAACGACGACAACGACGCCTCTGGCGCCGGCCTCGTCTCCGTCGGGTGATTCTTCGTCACCCCCGCCCTGATCGCATCGTTCCGATCTGAATTCAAACGAAAGTGGCCGACAAGCAATTGCTTGTCGGCCACTTTCGTATGAGCTTGGGTGAGGTTTCGCTCAGCTGTCGAAACCGTCGCCGTGCATCGCCTCGTTCATCGACGCGTCGGCGTATCCACGGCAGTAGTCCCACGTGACATATGCCTCAGGCATCGGGTCGTAGGCAGGCTCGTGAGGGCGGACGGTTCCGTCCACGAGCAGCTGCAGCAGGTTTGCGCGCAGCATGTCCCAGTCGTGGTAGTGATCCTGTTGGCAGTCCTCGCAGCAGACTACGAGACCGCGGATACCGCGGTGAGCGAGGAGTGCCTCGTAAACAGCGAGGTCAGCGAGATCCTCCTCGACCGCTTGGCGTTCGTGGGGGTCGAGTGGTTGGCCCGGCTCGATGGCATCGAGAGCCGCGGAGGGGTCAGCTGGGTCGCCGGCGAAGGGATCTGGCGGCAGACCGGGGGGCAGTTGATCACGCACAGCACCACGGTACGCAGGTCAGGGGGGTCAGCGCCACTTGTTACGCGTACACGCAGCGTGGGTGGGATGGTTCGGACCTTTGAGTGAGCCGATACCATGGTGTGCAACGCCGGGAAAAGGTGCCAGGAATTTCTTTCCGTGCAGGCGCCTTCTATCCGATATCCAGCTTTCGTAATCCGTTTCGAGGCGGCTGCTACAGCGGTCGCCCTGGGCGAATCTAGGTCCATGGAGGGTCCTGACCGCATGAGTAGTTCTGCAGGACATGTACACACCGGAGGAGACGACCCCAACAAGGTCGCGATGCTGGGACTGACATACGACGACGTGCTGCTGTTGCCGGCTGCGTCCGACGTCATCCCGAGCCAGGTCGACACGTCCAGTCAACTGACCCGCGACATCCGTCTGCGGATTCCGTTGGTCAGTTCTGCGATGGACACCGTCACCGAGTCGCGCATGGCAATTGCGATGGCACGCGCCGGCGGCATGGGTGTTCTGCACCGCAACTCGTCGGTTGAGGTCCAGGCAGGACAGGTCGAGACGGTCAAGCGTTCCGAGGCCGGCATGGTGACCGATCCCGTCACGTGTAAGCCGACCGACACGATGGGTGAGGTCGATGCGAAGTGCGCTCGTTTCCGCATCTCGGGTCTGCCTGTCACCGACGACGCCGGCCAGCTGGTTGGCATCGTCACCAACCGGGACATGCGTTTCGAGGTCGACCAGAATCGCCCGGTCGCGGAGATCATGACCAAGATGCCCCTGATCACCGCTCAGGAAGGCGTCACCGCTGACGTGGCACTGGGCCTTCTTCGTCGGCACAAGATCGAGAAGCTGCCGATCGTCGACGGCAACGGCAAGCTCACCGGTCTGATCACGGTCAAGGACTTCGTCAAGACCGAGCAGCATCCCGACGCCACCAAGGACCGTGACGGTCGACTGCTCGTCGGCGCTGCAGTCGGTGCCGGCGATGACGCCTTCCAGCGCGCGATGGCGCTCACCGATGCCGGTGTGGACGTACTCGTGGTGGACAGTGCGCACGGGCATTCGTCCAACGTTCTCGACATGATCGCCAAGCTCAAGCGTGAACTGGGCGAGCGGGTTCAGATCATCGGTGGCAACGTCGCTACGCGCGCGGGTGCTCTGGCACTGGTCGAAGCCGGCGTCGATGCCGTCAAGGTCGGAGTCGGCCCTGGTTCCATCTGCACCACCCGCGTCATCGCCGGTGTCGGTGCCCCTCAGGTCACGGCCATCCTGGAAGCGGTTGCCGCGTGCAAGCCTCTCGGTGTGCCCGTCATCGCCGACGGTGGACTCCAGTTCTCCGGTGACATCGCGAAGGCTCTTGCCGCAGGTGCGTCGACGGCCATGCTGGGTTCACTCCTGGCCGGTACCGCTGAATCGCCCGGCGAACTGATTCTGGTCGGCGGCAAGCAGTTCAAGAGCTACCGCGGAATGGGTTCGCTCGGCGCGATGCAGTCGCGTGGCGAGGCCAAGTCGTACTCCAAGGACCGGTACTTCCAGGACGACGTACTTTCCGAGGACAAGTTGGTTCCGGAAGGCATCGAAGGACGTGTTCCGTTCCGTGGCCCGCTCTCGCAGGTGACGCACCAGCTCACCGGTGGTCTGCGCGCTGCCATGGGATACACGGGGTCGGCGACGATCGAGCACCTGCAGAACGCTCAGTTCGTCCAGATCACGGCGGCCGGTTTGAAGGAAAGCCATCCGCACGACATCACGATGACTGTCGAAGCACCCAACTACACCGCTCGTTAGCAACCAGTACACGAGAAAGGGGCGCGCGTGCGCGACCTCGTTGAGATCGGCATGGGTCGAACGGCCCGACGTACCTACGAGTTGGACGATGTGAACATCGTTCCCTCCCGGCGAACTCGTTCGTCGAAGGAGGTGTCGACTGCTTGGCAGCTCGACGCTTACAGGTTCGACATTCCTGTCCTCGCACATCCCACCGACGCGTTGGTCTCGCCGACTTTCGCGATCGAGTTGGGTAAGCGCGGCGGCCTCGGTGTCATCAACGGTGAAGGCCTGTGGGGCCGTCACCCCGATGTCGAGGAGAAGCTCCGGCGTCTCGTCGAGATCGCCGAGAAGGACGGTGGCGTCGACGCGGCCATCCGCTACTTGCAGGAGCTGCACGCGGCACCGCTGCAGGCCGGTCTTCTGGCAGCTGCGGTGGCGCAGGTCCGTGATTCGGGGGTCACCACTGCCGTTCGCGTCAGCCCGCAGAATGCGCGCGCACTGACGCCGGAGCTGATCAAGGCGGGAATCGACCTCCTGGTCGTCCACGGCACGATCATCTCGGCCGAGCACGTCGTGCACACCGAGCAGGAACCGCTCAACCTCAAGACGTTCATCTCGGAACTCGACGTTCCGGTTGTCGCGGGTGGGGTCAGTGACCACCGCACCGCGCTGCACCTGATGCGTACCGGCGCTGCCGGTGTCATCGTCGGGTACGGATCTACCGAGGGTGCAACCACCACCGGTGAGGTCCTGGGCATCGGCGTTCCGATGGCCACGGCCATTGCCGATGCTGCAGCAGCCAGGCGCGACTACCTCGACGAGACGGGTGGACGCTACGTCCACGTCATCGCCGACGGTGACATCGCAACTTCGGGTGATCTGGCGAAGGCCATCGCCTGCGGTGCCGACGCTGCCGTTCTGGGCACGCCGCTGGCCGTGTCCGCCGAGGCGCCGGGTGGTGGCTGGTACTGGCCGTCCGCTGCGGCTCATCCTTCGGTTCCGCGTGGAGCACTTCTTCCGGTTTCCTATGGTGAGCGTCCGAGTCTGGACCAGGTTCTGAGCGGCCCTTCGGACGATCCGTACGGTTCGCTGAACTTCGTCGGTGGTCTCCGTCGGTCGATGGCGAAGGCCGGATACTCCGATCTCAAGGAGTTCCAGAAGGTCGGGCTGACAGTCCGCGCGTAGTTTGTACCTTTCTGTGGCCCCGGTTCTTCGTGAACCGGGGCCACAGTTCGTTGTGCAGGACTTTCTTCCGTTCCTGATACTTGCGGTTACGCTTATGGGGCCCCTTGTGGTGGTAGTCACAAGGGATAGGTGCATACTGGCGGGTAACTACGGTTCACGGTGGAGGTGTCCTGATGGGCAAGCAACGGGCAACGGACTACGACGTACTGATCGTCGGATCCGGGTTCGGCGGAAGCGTGAGCGCGCTTCGTCTCGTGGAGAAGGGCTACAAGGTCGGCGTCATCGAAGCCGGCCGACGGTATGCCGACGAAGATTTCGCGAAGACCAGTTGGGATCTCAAGAAGTTCCTCTGGGCTCCGAAGCTGGGGTGCTTCGGCATTCAGCGCGTGCACCTGTTGCGCGACTGCCTCATTCTCGCGGGCGCAGGCGTCGGCGGCGGGTCGTTGAACTACGCCAACACGCTGTACCAGCCGCCGGAGCCGTTCTTCCAGGACAAGCAGTGGGCGCACATCACTGACTGGCGAAGCGAGCTCACCCCGTACTACGAGCAGGCTCAGAAGATGCTCGGCGTCGTGCAGAATCCGCACATGACGCCCGCTGACGAGATCATGAAGTCCGTCGCAGATGACATGGGTGTCGGCGACACGTTCATCCAGACGCCCGTCGGCGTCTACTTCGGTGAACCTGGCAAGAAGGCGAAGGACCCGTACTTCGGCGGCGTCGGACCCGAGCGCACCGGTTGCATCGAGTGTGGCGAGTGCATGACGGGCTGCCGTCACGGAGCGAAGAACACGCTCCTCAAGAACTATCTGGGCCTTGCCGAGACAGCCGGCGCCGAGATCATTCCGATGACCACCGTGTCCGGGCTTCGTGAGGCTCGCGACGGTTCGTGGGACGTGTTCACCGAGCGAACCGGTGCATTCGGACGAAAGAACCGCCGCACCTACACGGCTGCGAACGTCATTCTCGCGGCCGGAACGTGGGGCACTCAGCATCTGCTCTTCGACATGAAGGACACCGGAGCGCTGCCCAAGCTCTCCGACAAGCTCGGCGAGCTGACTCGAACGAACTCCGAATCCATTGTCGGTGCAGGCAAGTACAAGGTCGATCCCGCACTCGATCTGACCCGCGGAGTGGCGATCACCTCGTCGTTCCACCCGAGCAGCGACACCCACATCGAGCCGGTCCGCTACGGCAAGGGATCGAACGCGATGGGCCTGTTGCAGACCTTGATGACGGACGGCGGCGGCAAGACGCCCCGATGGATCAAGTTCCTCGGTGTGGTTGCGAAGAATCCGTACCAGATGTTGCGCATGTTGACGGTCAAGGACTGGAGTGAGCGCACGATCATCGCGTTGGTCATGCAGAACCTCGACAACTCCATCACCACGTACACGAAGAAGGGCCTGTTCGGTCGACGCAAGGTCACCAGCAAGCAGGGCCACGGTCAGCCGAACCCGACGTGGATCCCGGAGGGCAACGAGGCGACGCGTCGAGTTGCCGAGAAGATCGACGGCGTCGCGGGCGGCACGTGGGGCGAGATCTTCAACGTTCCACTGACGGCGCACTTCCTCGGCGGTTGCGCTATCGCGTCGGATTCCGATCACGGCGTCATCGATCCGTACCACCGCGTGTACGGCTACCCGACGCTCAGCGTCGTCGACGGCGCAGCGGTCTCGGCCAACCTCGGTGTGAATCCGTCGCTGACCATTGCCGCTCAGGCCGAGCGCTCGGCCTCGCTGTGGCCGAACAAGGGGGAGACCGACCTGCGTCCCGCCCAGGGCAGCGGCTACGAGCGTTTGGCTCCGATTGCACCCAAGTCGCCTGTGGTGCCGGCGTCGGCTCCGGCCGCGCTGGTCCTGCCGATCGTGAAGATCACCGGCGGCAAGACAGCTACCGCTGTTCCGGCGGAGCCGGCAGCCGGATAGTTCGCCGCGAACGAAGATGGGGCGTGTCGTCGAGGATTCGACGACACGCCC
>RepKanNP_Acetate_BrdU_F21BDRAFT_1000291_pt1 | contig 22334 bp, 25 predicted proteins | sample RepKananBrdUF21B_FD_10624 | JGI IMG/M metagenome (IMG submission 10624)
AGCCGCCGTTGCAGCGGTGCCACCTGCCGGTGCAGCCGGCTCCTGCAGCTTGCCGCCGCCGGAGTTGGCCATGTAGACGATGGCGCGTTCGATTTCGTAGTCGCTCACGTCGTCAGGCGACGTGCCGCCGCGCGCGGGCATCCCGCCCTTGCCGGCCAGCGCAACCTTGGTCAGGCCGTCCAGGCCTTGCGACAGGCGCGGGCCCCAACTGGCCGCATCCCCAAACTTGGGTGCACCGGCCACGCCAGCGGCATGGCAGGTCGCGCAGACTTCCTTGTAGAGCTGCTCGCCGGTCTTGAAGACGCGCGGCGCGTTCGGGTCTTTCAGGTCGAGCTGCGCAACGGGCTTGATGCGGTCGTTGACGGCCTCTTCGGACATGCCCGAGCTGCCGGCGCCTTCCTTGACGCCCATGCCAACGTAATTGGCCAGCAGGATGATGATGAGGATGGGAACGGCAAAGGCGGCGATCACCGCGATGATCAACTGCTTGGGGGTCTTGATCAGGGGCTCGTGTTCGTCGTGCTGCGCGTCGCTCATGCTCAACTCTCAGGATGGTGGAACCGCTCTTGAAGCCTCAGAGCGCCACCGGCACGAGTCGTAAGCATCGCCGGCAGTGCGTGAGGCCCCGTGGGGCCGCAATGAGGGCAGGAAGACCTTGGGTCGTGCCCCATTGGCCCGAACAGACCTGTCCCCGCTTGTTTTTCTGGCAAATGACGGGCGATTATATCCGCAATGCCAAGCCGTTTGACACGCGGGAGAGCCCTAGGCAGCGCTTTTCGACCTGCGTCAAAAACCGCTGGAAACGGTATTGCGCGGGGCGTCGCGACCTGGCTGCGATGGACGCCTGAACGCAAATACGTTATCCTGCGGGGCTTATCTTTCGGCGCGTTCTGTGCCGATATGCGCCCGTAGCTCAATGGATAGAGTACTGCCCTCCGAAGGCAGGGGTTGCTGGTTCGATCCCAGCCGGGCGCGCCAAGTCCAATAAGGGTTTCGGCCCCGTTCTGCATTTGTAGACGCGATACACGAGTATGCTAGGGCCGCATGAGGGCCGATCAGGGTGACGACCGCGCATTGGCCCTTCCTGATCTTGCGTTTCGTGCCAGCGCCTCTGGCCCAGCCAGACATCAGAAGCCAGCAAGATTGCCGAACCGCGCAGCTCTCATACCAAGGCACTCGAAGCCGCTGGACTACCGCATCTCACGCGGCACGGCCTACGGCGCTCTTTTGGCACACTGTCGGAATGGGTTGAAGTCCCGGTTGGCGTGGTGGCACAGATCCAAGGGCACAAGCCGTCGGCGCTGGCTGAGAAGCACTATCGGCGCCGACCGCTCGACATGCTCCGGATGTGGCACGATAAGATCGAAGTCTGGATGTTGGAGCAAGCTGAAATCTCGCTCCAGCCTACCGGCCCAATAGGCCATCCGACCAGCGAAAAAAGAATCCATCGACAGGTCTGGTACCTGGATGCCAAGGAACTCGAGCTCTCCTCGCTATCAGGCCGCGACCGATCGCTTCTCTTTGGGCACCAACAGCGCGCGAGCTTCTTCCAATGTTGCAAGACGCCGCCTGAGAACCTCGGGCCGAAACTGCCTTGCCAGCGCCCCAAATCGCGGCGATACATGGACAATCTCGAAATCCCCTCCACCGCCCCAAGTTGTGACCTCAGTGACGCCGCCCGGGTCATTGCCATCAATTACACGCTGCAACCTCGGCAGTAAAAAATCGAGCACAGTCTGGGTACTACGCTCAGCAACCACCCATCGACGTCGCATTTTGTGCGCAACGGCTGCGGTCGTTCCGCTGCCGCCAAATATGTCGACCACCAGTTCACCCGGATTGGTTGCAATGTGAATGATTCGTTCCAGTAGTGATTCAGGTTTCGGAGTGTCGAACACCTCTTGCTCTGGGAACATCATCAGCAGGTGCCGCTTCGCATCGTCATTCGTTCCCGTGTCTGCAGCGCCCCACACAGTAAACGGCACGAGTCCTCTGAGTTGATGCGCAAACAGTTTCAAGCGCGGTGAACCATCGCCTCCCTTGGGAAACCAGATTCGATCATCAGCAAGCAGGTCACGATACGTTTGTTCGGTAGCGTACCAAGAGCGACCCCGCGGGGGACGGAGCACTTGCCCCGTCGGCGTAACGATGTCGTACTGTTGCGCTTTGCGATAACCGGGCGCAGTGAAGGGCGCGTCGGACCAGGGGCCGCGCGGGTCATCGTCTCGGTTTTGCAATTGCGCATCGTCTTTGGCTAGCAGATTCCGTGAGGTCTTCCACCTCCTCGGACCGCTCGGGGCGTACACCAAAATTGTGTCGTGGTTTGACGAGAAGGCCGCTCTGGAGTCGCGGGTTGTCTTTTTTTGCCACACGACTGAAGCAACAAATGCACTCTCGCCGAAAATTTCATCCATCACGACGCGAGCACGGTGCACTTCACTATCGTCAAGGTGCACCCAGATGCTTGCATCGTCTGCGAGGAGCGGGCGCAGCGCAGCAAGGCGGTCACGCATCATGCTGAGCCACATCGAACGCTGCATGGTGTCGTTGTACTGACGGAAGTTCACCTGAGTATTGAACGGCGGATCAATGTACACGAGGCGAATCCCATCATCTAGGACGCCCGTTTGCGCCGTTAGCGCCTCAAGAACGTCCAATCCATCGCCGATAGCTAGTACGTTCGTGCGTACACTCGACGAGTGCGCGGTGAGCGTTTCAAACTTGAGCGGCTTGAGCAATCGAGAATCGGCCGGTTGTACCCACTCGTAGCCCGTCTCCCCCGATGCCTTCAGCAGCAGATCCTTGTTCGGCCAAATGAGTTGAATGTTAGACATATGAACCCGAGGCTGGGAAAGTCGCGAACAACCTTGTATTATGCGTCATTGGCACGCAAATTGACAGAGCAAGAGACATGACGCTGGCCACATTGTCATTGGACATGCTGTCCGACGCACAGTATGCGACTACGACCGACACCAAACCGATCAAGCCTTTCATCAGGTGGGTAGGCGGCAAGTCACGGCTGCTCCCCCGCATCCTCCCGCACGTACCCGCTAGCATCAAGAACTACTACGAGCCATTTCTTGGTGGGGGCGCCGTCTTTCTCGCGTGCGCTGCTCGCGTATCCGGCCGCGCGCATCTTGCTGATCTCAATGAGCACCTCATCGCGGCTTGGGTCGCAATGAGAGACCACCAATCGGAACTTCGGCCGCTGCTGGACTGGTATCTGAAAAACGACTCGAAAGAGTTCTACTACGAAGTCCGCTCAACCACAACACCCTCATGCTCCGTGGAGAAGGCTGCACGCTTTCTTTACTTGAACGGTGTTTCGTGGAACCACCTGTGGCGGGAAAATTCTCGAACCGGGGCCATGAATGTGCCGTGGGGCGACCGTCGTTTCAAGGACATTGATGACATCACCATGAAGTCCATCGGTGATGTTTTGGCGAGAGCAGATATTGTTGCCGCTGACTTCCGCGTCGTACTTGACAGCGCTACGCGCGGAGATTTCGTCTACCTTGATCCACCATACTTGCCTGTATTCTCACGCCCGGACGTCGAGAAAGAACCAACCGCGAAATTCAACAAATACACAGCGAAGACGTTTGAGATGTCAGATCTCATTGCGCTTGCGGAAACCTGCGCGGAACTGTCTCGGCGTGGTGTGCGATGGGTGATGTCCAATCGCGATGCGGAATCGGTTCGTTCCCTCTTTCCGGACGCCGAAATCGTTCGGTTTACAACCCACCGCTCACTAGCTGCACAGAGTCGACGGGAGGTTGAGGCGCACCGATCGCCGGAAGCGATCATCATCGGGAAAGTTTGAATGGCCGCACAACCTGTCGAATGGGTACTCGTTATTTACTATGGCCCGTCAGCGCATCGCGCAACCTACGGGCGGTTGGACAACACAAAGTATACGAAGGACTACATTCAGCTTTCCAAGAAAAAAACATTCCTAGACGCTGTGGCGCGCCTCTTCCCAGTAACTGTGGGCGAAGAAGGGTCCGTACCGCTTACCTATAAGTGGCCAGCAGGAACGACACTAGGCACACTCGTATTCAACTCAGCGGATCGCCCGCATCTCAAATGGGAAACCAGTCTAGGTGCTCCAAAAGCATGGAAGATGTCGCTTTCTCCAAGCGAGTCCACTGCGGAGACGATTCCAGGCGACCCAACACAGATCGACTTCGATGCGGCTGAGAACGAATTGGCAATGCTTGCGAGCCGGGGCGCCGGCCAGCCATACCTGATGGCAATCAAGCTCCATGATGAGCCAACTACGTTGCATCTGCGTGCGTATTTGAGCAACCCAAGCTCCGCATATGCGTGGGCCGAACTCAGCATCGCGCCATCACTCGTTCAGGCTCTCGCTGCCCAAACATCGCAAAGCTCAGCGCTTGCATGGGAAACTTTCGCTAGCGGAGGCTCTGTCCCAAGTGCTGCAGTCAAGCAAGCCCTTTCAAGGTTAGAGTCTTCAGACACCCCTAATGCGGTGCTAGACAATCTGGACGTCGACGCAGGTCGCGAACTGGCCGCCTATCTTCGCCGCCCCGGGTACGGGCTATTTTTCGATCCCTCTCAGAATCACAACGCGTGGATACTTCCCGCACCTCTCTCAGAAAAACTCGCAACATCGGTTAGCGTGTTTCTCGAAACGCTCGACGCACGGTACCCCGCGGCCCCACAAGGGGATGTTGCTGCGGAAGCTGCTGAGCTAGATCCCGGTGAAGTCGAAGCGTTTCGGGAGCAGATTGAGGATAAGAACTATAGCGTTGCGGACTCAAGCGCAACCCTCAAGACGCGTGGGAGTGCGCAGAGGGCATTCGCCAATGCAGTCAAATCCAACTACGGCTACCGATGTGCGATTACGGGAATTGGGACCAAAGACTTTCTTGTAGCCTCGCACATAGTCCCGTGGAGTGAAGACCAGAATATTCGACTCGATCCTTCTAATGGGATTTGCCTCTCACTACTGATGGACCGCGCATTTGAGAAGGGGCACCTACTGATCGAGGACGACCTCACTATTCGAATCGATTGGCTCAGGGTTGGAGACGACCAGGTGCTTCGAAGCCTGCTTAAGCCGTACGACGGAAAAAAATTGGCACATCCAACGGCTGAGGCTCCGCGACCCACATACCTTCAACGACGTCGGGCGCTTGTCGCTCCGTCTAGCTGACCCTTCTACGTCGTTGAATCGTCCGTCGAGGCGTTTTCCCTGACCTGATGATGCAACTGGCGACGGCGCGTCAACAGAACCGCTTGCGGGAGTTCTTCAACCGCGCGGTCATCGGGCCGAGGCTGCTGGTCATCGACGAAATCGGCTACCTGCCGTTCGGCCGAGAAGAGGCTGACCTGTTCTTCAACGTCGTCGCCAAGCGCTACGAGCGCGGTGCCATCGTGTTGACCAGCAACCTGCCGTTCACGCAGTGGGCCACCGCCTTCGCCGACGACCAGACGCTGACACCCGGTCAATGGAACACCCAGCAAGCAGACGAGTGCTATTGCAAGCAGCCATGAACGCATGCTCATGTTCTCCTCCGTTGCCAATCCCCGAGTATTCATTTTGCGATACAGCCGGCCCGACTAGCGCCCATCCATGTCTCGGCTATCGCGTACTGGGCGGCACCAGCGGTCGGGCTTGCACCGGCTTGGGCTAACAACTTGGCGCGATAAGGATCGCATTCAGCTCGTAAGGCAAGTTTAGCCACCAGCTTCTCGACCTGTGTAGGTTCCGGCGGTGGAGTGAGTTCTTCTGCGAACCGCAGGTACACCGCCCGAACCCCGATGGCCGCCGTCACAATAACGGCCATCCCGAAGGGAATACGGTAAGGAAAGTGGGAGCTTGATGCCATGCGTTTTCTGATCTATCAGAACTTGCGACTGACAAAAAAGGCACCGACGCCGTTTGCCGCTGCAAGGATATAGCTGACGTTGTTCGTCTTGAAGCCGTACGCAGCAATCAGCGCCTGGAAGAGACAGAAGCCTCCAGCAATGATCCAGTTCGAGCGAAACGTTCTCTTCCGCTCCGCTTCAGCGTGCTCCAGTTCCAGCATTTTCTGCTGATGCACGTTTGCTTCGCGCAGGGTCTTCTCACGTTCGCGAACGCTGGTCGAATCAACGAAACCATGTCGAAAACTCTCAGCAGCGCGGGCGAGGCCGAACGGATCATCCTTTTCCTTGCTCGCAGGTGCGACGGGCTCCTGCAGTGGCAACACTTCTTCAACCTTAATGTCCGGTGTTCGCTCCATCACCCTTTCCCTGTCGTTTCCTGTTTCCCGAGAGCCGCCTTCAACTGTGCCGCAAGAGCTGTCTCCAGGCCGTCACTGCGCGGCCTGCTGTCTTGACGTTGGCCTGGGCGGCGTCCCCCCTCCTGGAAGGTCACATCGGCATAGTGGTCTTCAAGGGCGATGAACTTGCCTGTTTTTTCTGCAAACTGCTTCAACCGGGCGCTGCAGGAATGGGTCCAACTTACGACCTGGAGCTGCCATCCTTCCTTGACAAAACCCTCCACGTCGAAAAGAAATCCTTCCTCGTTGTCGTAGCCCTTTCCGTCTCCGGTGCAAACTACCATCGTGCCTGGTGTCTCGCGATACTTGCGTGAGTGGCGGTACATCTGCAACTGAACGATGTGGTCAACCGTTTCGTTCTCCCCGGAATCAGCTCTCGGGATCAGAACTGGCTTGATTCCCCGCTCACTAAGCCGTCGCCAAACGTCGTCAGTCGTTGGCGGTGTACTGCCGCCCCAAACAATCTCGTTCGCGGCTTGCGAACCAGTAATGAGATCAATGAAACGCGCGAAATGAATGCGGAACGCATAGCGATCCTCACCTTTGACCTCGCTGGCGAATCGCTGACCCTCGTGAAAAATGTTCGAGTTGTCGACATACACACAGATGGGGGATTTCATTGTTTTTTCCGCTGTGACTACGGCTGCTTGAAGAACGTGACACCCTTCTGGTTAAACCACGAGACAGCCTCACCAGTGTTGCCATTGTCGAGCGCAGCCATCACATGGGCCAAGCCTCCCACGGCGTCATCTCGCGTAATTTCTCCAGCTTTGTATGCGTCCAGGACTCTTTCAAGGAACGCATCCATCCTCTTGTGATCCTGGTTCGTCAATCTGACTTCTTTCATTCCACAAAACTCCGTTTCGTAGTGCCAGCACAGCCGGCGTTTCCCTATTCGTTTGCCGCAAGGTTGGCACTGTCACGCCAGCCCGCCGCGGCAGCAGAATGCGATGGACCGCGCCCCTTAACTTCGTGGGCACGGAACATAGCGCGAGCCTTCCACGATTTGCCTACCTGCATAACCCACGCGTTGATCGACTCTTCGGCAACAACGACTGGAACAGCAATCGCACCACCCATGATCTATATCCCCGCCCTTTTTGGATGGTATCGGTTACGCATACCACTCCGCCACTGAAGAGAGGGATTAACTCGATCAGGGTAGTTCTCTATGAGGCCATCACCCACCTCGACCGTCATCTGTCGCCTCGTTACCTCTAGACGGAAGAACGCGCAATATGGGCCCATACACGTCTCATTCGCGTAGCGTGATTCCAGAATATTTGAACTACATATAACAATCCCGAGCAGGCATTCGCTCTGCTCCGCTCGTGCAATCCCGCACGTGCGTTAGCTCGGGAGATTCCGTGACTGCCACTTCCTTGACCACACCCGTGGTCAGTCTGCTCGTCGTTGTCGTCCTCTTCTCAGTAGGTGTGCGCTGGTGGAAATTTCGCAAAGACAAGCTCCGACAACCGCCAACCCGCCCGTCTGAAGCCAGTTGGCGCACCAATCCCAGTTCATTCGATCCGCACGGCGATGAGTGGGAATCGATGGCGCCCTATCCAGAGCACGCAGTTCAGGCGGTCCACGATGGACAGCTAGCAAACCGGAGTGGAACTGCGATACCAGCGTTTCGCAATGCACGCGAGCCAACCACTGAAGACGTTCGCAAACCGGCACACGATTTGCGCGAGGCGTGGGCTTCTTTTCAGGACGCGCTAGAAGAAGAGGTACGGCCGGCATCCTCTATCGCCGCAGGCAACTCAACAACCTCCACGGCAGTTGAACAGGTTCGCTGTCCGCGCTGTCTGTCCTCTCGGATCGATACCCGCAACTTGGCCCGCAAGGCTGGAAGCACCATCGGCAGCGTGGCGGGCGCAACGGGCGCAATGACTGCCGCGTTGGCTGGTGCGGAGACTGGTGCCTTAGTCGGCTCGTTTGCTGGGCCTGCGGGCACAGTCTTCGGCGGCCTGGCCGGTGCAGTGATCGCGGGACTGGTCGGTAGCGCCGCCGGTTGTGCTGCTGGTTCTGTTGTCGGTGCTGCCATCGACGACAACGTGCTCGACAACCATCTCTGTCTTGCCTGCGGCCACGCCTTTAGCGTCTCGCCGGACTGACCACGCATTGTGCGTCAGGTCGGCCACTGTTTTTCCTTCCGTCCTCTTTCCCTCCGCTCAAACGATCCGCCACTGCCCGGCAGCAGCCGGGCTCTATGCCGGATCGATCTGTCTACAAGGAATTCACCATGCATCTCGTCCAAACCATGGCCTACGTAGGCCAGCAACCCTGGCACGGTCTTGGCAACAAGCTCGCGCCGAACCAACCCGTAGAGGTGTGGGCCGAACGCACAGGTATGAACTGGCGCATTGAGTCGTCCGAAGTCCGCTTTGTCGCGGGCAACGCTGGTTCCAGTATTGGCGCCATCCACGCCTTCCCCGATCAGAAAGTCCTCTATCGCTCGGACACCAAGGCACCGCTGTCAGTCGTCTCTGCCCGCTATCAGGTTGTGCAGCCGTTGGAGGTCCTAGACTTCTACCGGGACCTGACCGAAGTGGGCGGCTTCGAGCTGGAAACAGCTGGTGTGCTCAAGGAAGGTCGCAAGTTCTGGGCACTCGCCAAGACCGGCCAGTCCAGCACGCTCAAGGGAAAGGATGTCGTGAATGGCTACCTGCTCCTGGCCTCCGCATGTGACGGAACACTTGCGACGACCGCCGCACACACAACGATCCGCGTGGTATGCAACAACACATTGCAGATTGCCTTGGGTGAGAGCACCGGTGCCGTCAAAGTGCCGCATCGCAGCCAGTTCGATGCCCAGGCGGTCAAGCGCCAACTCGGCATCGCGGTCTCTTCTTGGGATGCCTTTATGGTTCGCACGAAAGCGTTGGCCGAATGCAAGGTCACCGACTCGGCGGCGGACGCATTCTTCCGACGAGTGCTGACCTATCCGAGCACCAACGCGGTCGATCGCGCCGCGCCAGTCGTCAACGAGCGCGCCATCAAGGCGGTCGGGCAACTCTACGCAGGGCGCGGCATGGGCGCCAATCTGCCGTCGGCTTCCGGTACGGCCTGGGGTCTGCTCAACTCGATTACAGAATTTGTCGACCACCGTCGGCAGGCCCGCAGTGATGACCACCGCCGAGATTCGTCGTGGTTTGGCACCGGGGCAGCGCTCAAGCAGAAGGCGTGGGATGAGGCCATCCGGCTTGTGGCATAGCGGCCCTCTGCATTTCCCTTTCTCAATCTTCCGGCCCGGTCGAGTTCGCTCACCGGGCCTTGTTTCTTTCTGGAGGTTCCATGAGTGCCCTCGAACCCATCCGACCCAGACCCCGGCGCGCAGCGTTGAAGCTGGTCAAGACCACCGAGTTGTCCCGCCAAGATTGGCTCGAAGTCCGCAAGTCCGGCATCGGCGGATCGGACGCCGCCGCTGCGGTTGGCCTGAATCCATTCAAGTCGCAAACCGAACTCTGGCTGGAGAAAACCGGCCGCGGTGCCGACCTGCCCAAGCCTGATCCCAACGACACCACTGAGCCGATCTACTGGGGGACGTTACTGGAGCCCATCGTAGCCGCAGCCTATACCCAGCAGACCGGGCGCCGCGTACGCAAGGTCAACGCCGTACTGCGGCATCCAACCATCCCGTTCATGCTCGCCAACCTGGACCGCGAGGTCATCGGCGCGCCGGATGTCGACATACTCGAATGCAAAACGGCGGGCCAGTTTGGCGCCCGTCACTGGCAGGACGGCGTGCCCGAATACGTGCAGCTACAGGTACAGCACCAGTTGGCTGTCACCGGCAAACGTGCTGCCGATGTGGCCGTGCTGCTATGCGGGCAGCAGTTGGCCGTGTACCGCATCGAGCGCGACGACGAACTCATCGCCCGGCTGATTCAACTGGAAGCCGAGTTTTGGCGGTACGTGGAAACCGACACGCCGCCACCGGGAGATGGTTCCGAGTCCGCCGACCGGGCGCTGCGTTGCTTGTACCCGCGGGACAGCGGCGGCACGGTGGATTTCTCGGACGACAGGCAGTTGAGCGCGGTCTTTGCCGATCTGGTGGCGGTGCGTGAACAGCTCGAGTCGCTGGAAGTGGCAGCCGCCAAGCTCAAGCAGACGATCCAGTACGCCATGGGCGACGCCTCACGGGCGTTGTTCGAGACGGGCGAAGTTACCTTCCGGCGCAGCAAGGACAGTACCAGTACCGACCTGGAACGGCTGCTGACCGATCACCCCCATCTTGCTCAGCATTACGCCATCCCCAAAGCCGGCTCGCGCCGCTTCCTCATGTATCCCTAACGGAGTTTTCCCATGTTGAAAGGACTCGCTATCACGCCGCCCGTCATCGGGCGGATTTCTATCGGTCGCGTGATCGAGAAGAACGGCAAGCGCTTGCCGGAGAAAGACGACCAGTTCACGTTGACCACCCAGGTGCAGCAGCGCGGCGAATGGGTGCTACATCCGCTCAATGAGTCGTTGCGCAAAGCCATGCCGGGCAAGCTGCGCTCGATCCCAGTGCGGCTGCTGTTCAACGAACCTGATCTGAACCTGCGCGCCGAGTACACATTGTTCGACCGGGAGACAGGGCGTCCCGTTTGTGTCGGCAACGGCGAGCGGTGCAAGCGCGTGGAGGAAGGCGGGATAGCCATCCTGCCGTGTCCGTCGCCGGAAGGTTGTCAGTTCGGTGGTCCTGGCGGCTGCAAGCCATACGGGCGATTCAACGTCGTTGTCGGAGACGCTGACGACGAGCTTGGGTCGTTTGTGTTTAGAACCACGAGCTTTAACTCGATCCGTACGCTGGCTGCGCGGCTGCACTACTTCAGCGCCGTGTCCGGCAACCTGCTGGCTTGCCTGGCGCTAGATCTGAAGCTCCGGGGTAAGTCCACCACGCAGAGCTACCGGGCAGCGATCTACTACGTCGATCTGAGTGTTCGGGCGGGAATGACGCTGGAAGCCGCGATCGCCGAAGCAAGGGCACTGGATACGCGACGCAAGGCAAGTGGATTCGACCAGACAGCCCTTGATGTTGCCGCCAAGGTAGGCTTCGCCAATGGCGCCTTCGAAGACGGTCCGGAAGAGGCTGCTGCCGTCGCGGAGGAGTTCTTTCCGGAATCGGCCAGCAGCATCAACACCACGGCAGGAGACGCCGAAGGAGCCAACAACACAGACGCGGCCCAGCCTCCAACCCTGCGCGACAAGCTAAACCGCAAGGCGGCGTTGCTGAGCGGGACGGCCGCGTGATCCGGCGGCTTTCCTGGGTGCTGTCGATCGCGGCGACCGGCACTGCCATCTGTGTGTCGGTGCTGGCCGGCTGGCAGCGAGGCGGATCGCTGGCAGAACGATTGGTCTGGGTCGCCATTGGCGTTGTGCTGGTCGCCAGTGCACACCTGCTGCCTGCTCTGGTCCGGGGATCGCCCCCCGTGGTGCGTACCGTTGCAGGCGTACTGTGGGCCACGTGCATGCTCACTGCGTGCTTCGGGCATGCGACCTTCTTCCTGCTGGCGCAGCGGCATGCCGGGGAACTGCACGCTGCGGTGGTTCCGCTCGTTGCATCTGCACCGACTGGCCGCAGTCTCACAATAGTCATGGCCGAACGGGCCAGCGTCACCGCACGATTGGCGACCGTCAATGCGCAGCGTTGTACTGGCAACTGTACGGCGCAGGAAGCCCGTCGCGTCACGCTGACCGCCAAGCTCGATGCGCTGGAGGCTGAAGCTGGAGAACTCCGGCGCCAGCACTCAGCGGATGACCGGACAGAGGCACGCCGTGATGCCTTGCTAGCCGATCCAGTCACGGTGCGACTTGCCGCGTTATTCGGCACGTCCGTCGCACGCGTCGATCTGCTGTCGGGACTAGCGTTCGCTGCGGTGCTAGAAGGCGTCGCCTGTCTGCTATGGACGGTCACGCTGCGGTCACGACCACCGGTCCTAGCCGTTCCGGCAACTGTGGCAGCGGTCACGGTCAACCATCCGCCAGTCACGGTGAGTCATGTGCCTGAGTCCGGAAGTCATGTGGTGGAGGCAGAGAGTCACCCGCCGGTCAGTGAACCGGTCACGCCGTTACCGGTAGGCGAATCACCCGATTCCGATGTGACACCGCTCGCGCAGGCTGTTGCGGCCGGACAGGTCCGCCCGACCGTAGCCGACATCAGGCGTTTCCTGGGCATTTCGCAGGCCCGTGCCGCAGCATTGCGCCGTCAGCTCGCCGCCCTCGATTCGTCCTGAGGGCATACAAGCGGGGGCTTCGGCCCCGGCTCTCTTTTCTTTTATCTACCCGACATAGGGACAAGGCCATGCCGAAACCCAAAACCAATATCGATTTCGTCTGCGAGCTGATGGACTTCTCGCGCTTCGGGCCACTGGCGCAGATGTTCGTGATCGATGCGCTCTCCAAGTGGTCCGAAAAGATTGCAGAAACACCGATCGAGGAGCTACGCACGGCGTTCGCGAACAACCCACTGATCGGTGCCGAAGCCTGGCAGGGCGTGGCACGCGAGATCAAGGACAAGCTTGATGCCCACTTCGCTCAGCAGAGCTGACACGCCCAACTCCGCTGTACCGATCGGGAGAACAACCGGCATGACGCTCTTCGGGGCATTTTTTATAGTTCATCGCCATCTGCCGGGGGCAGAGCGCCCCAAAACGCCCGGCTTCCGCCGACCGCAGTCGACCCAACTTGGCCACCGGATCCTGACATATGTCAAAGGCTGCTACCGAGGCGCAAGGGTCATTCAAATCCGAGATATCCAAATATCTAATGAACATGAGAGGTCCTTTGCGAGCCCACTGCCTTGCAGACGGGGTGCCTACTTCTTTCTCGGGTCGTCTGCGGGATTGACGTAGATGATGTCCCAAGGGCCCACGGTGTTCAACTGAAGAACGGTTTCTTCGTCGGTCCATCCGAAGTGGCTCATCCTGGGCTGCATGAGACTCACACTGCCAGTGGGCAGTGCCCTCGTCTTCTGTCGATCCAGCTTGTCACCCATGCCGATGTTGAAGGTTCCGGAAAGCACCGTCGCGCGTTCCAGTGCGGGATGCCAATGCGGGGGGATTTCATAGTGGGCGGGAAGCTTCAGGCGTGCTGTGACGTCAACCGCTTGATCCAGCGGCCCTTCAATAACGGCGATCTTGGCGCCCGGCGGCAAGGTTTTCGCATCCACCCACTTCAGGTCACTTGGTGTGATCGTGCGGTGACCGTCTGCTTGGGCCCAGGTCAGCTGGGCTGCAATGCAACTAACGCATATCGCGATCGATACTGCTGTGGTCTTTGTGTCCATCGTAGCCTCCTGATCAACATCACATGCGGTGAGTACGTTACTGGGCGAGTTGCTCCAATCGATCAGCCGCCGCCTGGGGGCCGCGCATCCTTGCGATCGTGTTGGCAAGCGCGCGGGCCCTTGGCGCATAGGACGGGTCGGTCAGGACGGCATCCACTGCCGCTGCAATGTCCGCCGGCGTCGCTGTCTCGCCATCCAGTGAACGTCCCACCCCCAGTGCCTCCACCTGAGCTGCCAGGGCCGGTTGATCGGCCGTCGGGTTCGGAAGGCAGACCAGCGGCACGCCGTGCAGGAGCGAGGCCGACACCGTGCCGTGGCCCGCATGCGTGACCGTGAGTGCGGCGTGGGGCAGCACTCGCGCATGGGGAAACTCCCCGGCGAGCACTGCGTTGGAAGGCACTGCGATCGTGGAAACGTCCGCTTTGCCCGGCGTGATGAGAATCCGGTACGGGTGTTCAGCCAGGGCGCAGAGCGTCCGTTCGATGCGTGAGCGCTGGTCCCAGTAGGGGCCGGTTGAGAAACTCACGAGAACGAGGGGCCTAGGGTCCTGAAGAGGCCAGGGGCCCTGCCAGTTGCCTGGTGCTACGCGCTCAAAAACGGGCCCAATGTAGTCGAACGACGATGGAGCGGACGTGGCAAGGGGGTCCAGTTCACGCACGCTCGTGCAGATGGTAGGAAATGGCTCCCATGCGGCCCAGAGGTTCTTCAGGGGCGGTCGCCTCGCCTCTGCGCGGACATGATTCACGCGATCGAGCAGCCGCAGCTCGAACGTGCCGCCCGGCGGCAGCAGCGCGCCCGGTGCACTGTGCACGAGCACCATCGTCGGCACGCCTGCACTTTCCATGGCGGCCAGCGCGCCGAACATCAGACAATCCACCAGCAAGGCATCGGGCTGCTCGTTGGCCAGAACGTTCTGCACATCCGGCAGGTGTTCCGAAGCGGCCCAGGCGGCATGCAGCTTCACTGCGAACATGCTCGGCGGCGGGAGCTCCTGCCACGCGGCCGATGCATGCTCGAGTAGCACGAACCGGAAGCCGCGTGCCCTGAAGTACGCCCGCTGATTCGCGTAGCCGGCGAACGTCACCTCATGTCCACGCTCGATCAGCGCCTGCGCAATGCCAACCGCTGGAGGTTGATTGCCTGCGCCATCCCAGGTGAGAAACGTATAGCGAGCCATGTCATGGCATCCGGACGATGGCTTCCGCCATGGCTTGCAGGACAGCTTCGGCGTCAGCCCTAGAGCGACCCATGTCGCGCCGCAAGAGCTTCCAGGTGTAGACGTCGCAGCTACAGACCAACGCGTCGACGACAGCCCTGCGGCGCGCCGCGGGCGCCCCGGCCAACTGTGGCGCGAACTGTCGCTGTACCCACTGGCGGTGTCCGGCGCGGCCGGTCTTGATCAGTTCCGGATCGGCCTGCTCCGCAAGATTCCTGATGACCCAATCGCCGAATTGCTCGTAGTGGTCCACCAGCGCGGCGATACCTCCCGCGATATCGCCTGGAGCGGCACGAAGGCGCTGTGCTCTCAGCTCGGTGAGCAATCCCTCGAGCGCCAGGTCGAGCAGGGCCGATCGGCTGCCGTACACATTGAGGACTGTCTGCACGCTGACCTCCGCGCTGGACGCAATGTCTTCCAGTCGGATTTCCGAGCGAAAGCGCGTCTTGAGCATGTCGACAACGACTTCCAGAATCCGCCGACGCGTCGCCTCGGTGGAAGCTGCACGGGCGCGCATGGTGTAGGAGCGCGTTGCTTTCATTTGAATCTAAGTTAAACCTAAATTGCGACACTTTCAAGGATCGCCGAGACCTCTTTATCTTGTAAGTTGGGCACTGGCGAGTCGGCGCGATACAGCGTTGCGTTCCTCGGTATCCGCTCTGGCTGGGACGGGGTGTCGTCCAGGCTCGAAAGTCGAAGCCGCCGCTCGACGTGTCTCTGAGCTACGTTGGGTGACGATCACATACCAGTCGTCGGAGCAACGTGTCGCCCATACCGCATGGGCCCACGACACGAATGATCTGCGTGCGAAAGTCGGTTAGCGAGTGCAAAGGCGACGTTCGAATGTCCAAGTAGCGGTGGGGGCCTACGACCGAAGCTGGCCGACTGCCGCCCGACGCGGCCGGCCGTAGCCGACCCTTCTCTGCCGTTCCACTCAGGCCGCAGTAGCGACCGCTATCGTGTGTAAAGCGGCCTCTGCCTGCCCGCTCGGGCGGCTTTTGCGCTCATGCAATGGCCACGCCCATCAGTCGTCCACGCATCGTCCATAGGTTGCTCCGCGAACAGCGCATGCAATAGCTGCGTGTTCTTCATCGGCCGTAATAGCGCACCTTTAGACGCCACTGTGCGCGGCGATAAACATGGCGACGGCCGACCGGCAATAGGATTCGATTTCATTGTCGTCCTCTGCTCTCGCCTCATCGAAGCGTGCGATCAGCAAGAGATCCGACCCTTTGAAAAGTGCGGCAAACAAGCGGGCGGACAGGTGCGTATCGGGCACCTTCAGCATCCCTTTCGCGTGCAGCTGACGCAATACGGCCTCGATGTGGGCGATGACACGGGCGGGCCCGGCTTCGTAATGAAGCTCGCTTAACGACTTTTGATTCGTCTTGTCGGCCAAGACCATGGCTTCGACACTGCGGACGTCCGGGCTCAACAGCGTGCGAAGCAGGGATGATCCCACCGCCATGAGCTGATCTTCGGCCGAACCGTCGACACCTTCAGAAAGGGCCTGCGGTGCAAATTGATCGCAGCGGGCCACCATGGCCGCGCTGAACAGCGCCTCCTTGTTCTCGAAGTGCCGATAGATGCTCAGCTTGGATATCTTCGCCCGCTGGGCGACCTTGTCCATCGTCGTCGCTTGAAAACCCAATTCCACAAAGAGTTCGCAGGCGGCGTCGACGATCGTTTGGCGAAGCGCTTCGTTGGCGGGCCGGCCGCGCCGGCCCTGGCTATTTTCGGTCACGACAATTCCGGTACTTGACAGTATTGAAATTAGTTAATACGATACCACTGAGTATCGCAATGTGCAAGCCAGGGCAGGTTTCAACCGGTTGTCCAGATCAGGTGTCCCCGGCCCACTCCTCATTCACAACCCGAAGCCCATCACCATGAATGACGTCATCATCATCGGCGGCAGCTTTGCCGGCCTCGCCGCTGCCCTCCAGCTTGGCCGTGCCCGCCGCAAGGTCACCGTGCTCGATACTGCCCGGCCGCGCAACCGCTTTGCCGGCCATTCGCATGGCCTGCTCGGCCACGATCACAAGCCGCCGCTGGATATCCTGGTCGAGGCGCGGCAGCAGCTGGCGCGCTATCCAACGGTCAGCCTCGTCAACGCCCGGGCCGAGAGCGTGTCTGGCGCCATCGACGATTTCTGCGTTGTCACTGACGATCACGAAACCTTGAGGGCGCGCCGTCTGATTCTGAGCTATGGCGTCGTTGACCAGATGCCCGATGTTCCGGGCTTTGCCGAAAGCTGGGGCACGTCCATCGTGCCGTGCCCGTATTGCGACGGCTTTGAAGTCGCCGGCCAGCATTGGGGCCTTGTCTGGTCCAGCCTGCAGTCGTACCAGTCTGCCAAGTTGTTCCGCGATTGGACTGACAAGTTGACTGTCTTCGCCGATGGTCGTGACATTGCGCCCGATATTCAGGCCGATCTGGCGCGCCGCAACATCCCTCTCGTCGATGGTCGGATTGTCGAGATCGCGCACGAGAAGGGCCACATCACCACCGTCAATCTCGATACCGGTCGCAATGTCGCGGTCGACATCCTGTTCGCCAATCCGCGCAACAAGCCGTCTGCAAGCCTGCATGAATCACTCGGCCTCGCCACGCTCGATACGCCCACCGGCGTGGTCCTCAACGTCGACGACCGACGCCAAACCAGCATGCCGGGCATCTACGCCGCCGGCGACCTAGCCACGCCCTTCTTGCCATCGGTCACCCAGGCATCCTCGCAGGGCGCGATGGCGGGCATCTTCGCCCAGCAATCGATGGTGGTTTGAGAGCACCGGTTCCATTCTCCCGCTGCGTCGTCGCCTTCGGAAAGGTTGGCGTAGATCGGCGCGGTGAAAGGCGGATCGTCAAGTCAAGGAGATGACATGGCAAAGCAAAGTGCGGATCAGGTCGGTGACTGGAATGGTCAAAGCGGTGAGCGCTGGGTCGCCAACCAGGCCCGGCTCGACGCTCTGGTAGCGGTGTTCGGCCAGGCCGCGATAGAAGCCGCCGCGCCCGCAGCGGGCGAGCGCGTGCTGGACATCGGCTGCGGCGCGGGCGCATCGAGTCTGGCTCTGGCAGCCCGCGTTGGCGCGGAGGGCCAAGTGCTGGGCGTGGACATATCCGAACCGCTGATCGACCGAGCGCGCGCGCTTGCGCGACCCGATACGCCGGCCCTGTTTCAGGTGGCCGACGCCAGCAGCGCAGAGCTGCCCGAAGGCGCGTTCGACATCCTGTTCTCGCGTTTCGGCGTAATGTTCTTCGACGATCCGACAGCGGCGTTCGCGCATATGCGACGTGCGCTGCGGGTGGGCGGGCGAGTCGCTTTCGTCTGCTGGCGCGGTGCGGCCGAGAACGATTGGATGCGCCTGCCGGTGGGTGCGCTCAAGGACATCCTCCCGCCGACCGCGCTGCCCAATCCCGAAGCGCCCGGCCCGTTTTCGTTCGGCGACCGGGAGCGCGTGGCACGCATCCTGACGGCGGCTGGCCTTACCGATATTGCTATCGCGCCCTTCGACGCGGCCGTCCCGTTCGGCGAGGGCGAAACGCGGGACGCCGCGATCAACGACGCGGTGAAGATGACGCTTGAGGTCGGCCCGCTGTCGCGTGTGCTCGCTGATCAGCCCGACGACATCCGCACCCGCGCCTCGGCCGCCGTTCGTGCCGCCTTCGCGAGCCTCCCCGGCGAGCGGTCAGTGATGATCAACGGCGCGGCGTGGATCGTCATGGCACGCAATCCCGCAAGGTGACAGGCTACGTCGACCAATGTGTCAGAACCGGCAATTCCTCGTGTCTCGGGGAAGGTCCACCTTGAGCGCCGACCGGCCGGAACGCAGCGCTGATTGGCCATTGAGGGCGAAAAGAGCAGTGGCTCTTGATGGCCGGCAAGCGACCGCTCGCCGGCCAGTGGTTATACCTCAGTCTGTTCCGCCATCTCAAGCGCGTCGTCTACCTCGATTCCGAGATATCGAACCGTGCTCTCCAGCTTCGTGTGCCCCAGCAGCAACTGGACAGCGCGCAGGTTCTTTGTCCGACGATAGATGAGCGAAGCCTTTGTTCTACGCATGGTGTGTGTGCCATACGCGGTGTCATCGAGTCCGATCGATGCAATCCAGCGATGGACAAGCCGGGCGTACTGGCGCGTCGACAAGTGCGGGGAGTCGTGAATGCGACTAGGGAAGAGGAAATCCGCGGCGCGCAAGCCCGCTTGTCGCATCCAAACTTCGACGCTCTCCCGAGTCTGTTCAGTTATCTCAAACTGGACCGGTCGTTGCGTTTTCTGCTGCAAAATCGTCGCCCGGCTAGCGATACGCTCGCCATGGCAGACATCCCGCACACGTAGCTTCGTCAGATCACTCGCGCGGAGTTTGCTGTCGATGGCTAGGTTGAACATCGCCAGATCACGCACGTTGGAGGAGAGCTGCAGGCGCACGCGGATCGCCCAGATCTCCCTGAGCTTGAGCGGCGGCTTCTGACCGGTCAGTTTCCCTTTGTTCCACGGTATCCGCGACGGACCGGTGCTGGTAGACATATTCATGACAATCTCCTTTCGAATGAAGGGAGATCCAGACTGTGCCCTGGTAACGGGCGCTACCCGACCCATAGGAGCCCGTCGGCTCGCTCCGAAGCCGCCGGACAACAAGCGCGGACCCTTCGCGTTGCGCATCTACGAAGCAGCCGTTCATGGCCAGCGGCGGAAGGCGATCAAGAGACCTTCTCCCTCCCCATTCAGAAGCGGTCGGTGGCCGTTTCGATCAATCCCGGAGTGCCGTAAGGCGTACGCCCCGATCACCTCGCGAGAAACGCGAGGGCCCTGGGCACGAAGTCGGCTTGGAACTGGAACACCGCGCCGTGTCCCGAATCAGGGTAGATGATCAGTTCGATGTTCGGAAGCCGCCGCGCGAGATCGCGCATGTTCTGGCTTGGCACCATGCGTTCGCTGTCACCGTTCGCGACCACCACCGGATGATGAATCTTCGACAGATCGGCTGGCGCCTTCTCGCCCCAGCGGCGTAGTGCCTTCAGTTGTGCCTGGAGCGCGGCCAACCTGATCTTTTGTCGCGGTTTTCGGAGCGCCCGTTCAGGCGAGCGAGACCTCCTTGCCCGCTCGAATGCCGCTGGGCGTCCTCGTGAAGAACAGAAACTGCTTCGGATCCTGGAAGGTGAGCCAGCCGCGCAACATGTCGGTGTAGGTCACCCCGGGCAGCCTGCTGATGCCGTCGCCTCTGGCTGGCCCTGTCCCGGAGATGATCATCCGGCGCACGAGTTGCGGCGCCCTCAGGACGATCTCCTGTGCCACCATGCCGCCCATCGAGAATCCGAAGAGATCGACCTGATCGAAGCCCCATCGCCTTGATGAACGCAATGGCATCGCGAGCCATCTGCTCCATCGACACCGCAGGAGATCCCGTCGACGCCCCAACGCCACGATTGTCGAAGGTGACGACACGATACTTCGTCGCGAGACCGTCGATGACCCGAGGGTCCCAGTTGTCCAGCACTGCTGCCAGATGGATGAGGCACACGACCGGAGGATCGGGATGTTCGGTGCCCAGTTCCCTGTAGGCGAACGTCACATCACCAGCGGTGTCAGTCCGCGCGGGCACGTTCTTCCAGCTCACTTTCGGATCTTGCTGAACGCCCATGGCAGGGCTCCTTGATAGTCGACGGACCGTACAGCTCAGGCCGCAAGTACCGGGTAGTCGGTGTAGCCCTTGGCACCCGGGGTGTAGAAGGTTTCGGTGTCCAGCACGTTGAGCGCGGCGTCAGTACGCATGCGTGCGACCAGGTCCGGATTGGCGATGAAGGGCCGGGCGAAGGCAATGAGGTCCGCCTGACCGGCTTCGAGCGCACGCTCGGCGCTGGCCTGATCGAATCCGCCGGCGAGGATGAACAGGCCCTTGAAGGCAGCGTGAAGACGAGCCTTCAGCTCGGCAGGCACTGCGGGAGCTCCCATCGCTGAATGATCGAGAACGTGGACGTGCCGCCACGGCTTTGGATCGTGGCGATGACGATGGGCTACTTGATTCGAACGACGACCTTTCCCTTGGCTCGTCCTTGTGCCAGGTAGTCGAGAGCCTCCTTGGCCTGATCGAAGGGGAACACCTTGTCGATCACCGGCCGAATGCGTTCGGACTCGAGCAGATCGCCGATCTCCCCGAGTTGCTTCCCGTCGGGACGCACGAACAGGAAAGAGTAGTTGACGCCCCGCTTTCTCGCGAGGCGCACGATCTTGCGGCTCATCAATCCCAACACGAACCTCACGATGAAGCTCAAGCCCTTCGCGCGCGCGAACGCCACGTCGAGCGGGCCGATGAGGGAGACGATCATGGCGCCCCGATTGAGGGTGTCGACGGATTTCGCGATGGTGTCTCCCCGCAGGGTGCCGAGCACGACGTCATAGCCGCGAAGTACCTTCTCGAATTCCTGCTTCTTGTAGTCGACGACCTCGTCGGCGCCGAGGTTGCGAACCAGTTCGACATTGCCCGTGCTGACGGTGGTGCCCACCTTGGCGCCAAGGAGGTGCGCCAGCTGAATCGCGAACGTACCAATGCCGCCGGAACCCGCCGGGATGAACACCTTCTGGCCTTGACGCAGACCCGCGCGCTCCTTCAGCGCTTGCCATGCGGTGAGTCCGACCATCGGAATCGAAGCGGCTTGCACGAAGTCCAGGTTGTGCGGCTTCAAGGCGGCGGCGCTCTCCGGCACCGCCGCAAACTCTGCAAGCGACCCTTTGCCGAGGTCGAAGAGGCTGGCGAAGACTTCGTCACCGGGCTTGAAGCGGGTCACGCGGCTGCCCACCTCGACCACCACGCCCGCCAGATCACTGCCCAACGTCGCGGGCAAGTCGAAGTGCAGGACGGGCTTGAACGTTCCTACAGGGACCATGTTATCGATGGGGTTCAGCCCCGCGGCATGGACCTGGACCAGCATTTCGTCTGGTTTCAGCGAGGGGCGGGCAATCTCGGCAAAGCCGATGTCGGGCGACTTGCCGTAGCGCTTGAACGTGAGTGCTTTCATGTCTTCTTCCTTTGGATCGAAGCGGGGTGCGCGTCATCTTGGTTGTCAGCAATGCCTGCTGGTGCGAGTTGCGCGCTCAAGCGCGCGCGCGCAGGCGACGTGTGCGGAACGTTCCCCAGCCACTGACGAGCGCTGACTTCAGGAAGGCGGACAGTCCACTTTCCCTCGGCTGTGGGTCTCCACCTTTGGCAATGCGCCCGAGTTGGCGTTCGTACCAAAGCACCTCCATGATTCCCATGCGATCCACGACCTTGAGACCGGTGTTGATCGGGCGAACGCGTTGAAGGCTGTCGCGGCCTTGGAGTAGTGCGGCAGGCGCGTCGGGGTCGATCGCCAGCAAGCGCGCCAGGCCCACCACATCGAGCGCCCCCGTGCGCAGCGCGGCTTCCATGCCGGCTGCAGTGCGGAATCCGCCCGTAACCATCAGAGGCACCTGGACAGCGGCACGAACCTTTTCAGCGAAGTCGAGAAAGTACGCTTCACGCGCTGCGGTGGATGCCTTTGCCTGCTCCTGCAACCCGCCACTCATGGCGGG
>RepKanNP_Acetate_BrdU_F21BDRAFT_1000296_pt1 | contig 22000 bp, 18 predicted proteins | sample RepKananBrdUF21B_FD_10624 | JGI IMG/M metagenome (IMG submission 10624)
GGAATCGACGCCGTCAGTTTCACCAGTGCACCGGCCGTAGCCTCGATGTTGATGCGAGCCGACAAGACCGGGGATCTCGGAGACATTCTCGACGCGATGCGGGGTCCGGTGGCGGCAATGTGCGTCGGCCCGGTCACCTCGGCGCCGCTCGAAGCCTTGAATGTACCGACCACAGCCCCGGCGCGGGCACGTCTGGGCGCGCTCGCGAGACACATCGTCGACGAACTCCCGCAGCGAGCCAACAAGATTCAAGCCGGCGAACACGAAATCAGCATTCGCGGCGGTTGCGTAGTCGTGGACGGTGAAGTGAAGCAATTGCCGCCGGCTGCGATGTCGTTGATCCGCACTCTCGGTGCGAGTCCCGGTCGAGTCGTCTCCCGCGACGAACTGCTGGCTTCTCTTCCCGGCGGCGGCGGCGACACCCATGCCGTCGAGACCGCCGTCGCCCGATTGCGCGCGTGCCTCGGCGCGCCCAAAGCCGTTCAGACGGTGGTCAAGCGGGGCTATCGACTTGCCCTCGACCCCGGCGACTACGTACAGAATCCAGGTGACTATGCAACGCGATGACGATGTCCTCGTCCTGGTAGCTCATGGCACGCGTAGTGCACGTGGCGTGGAAATGGTTGCCGCACTGGCCGACGCCGTCGGCACGCGCGTCGGACGCACGCGCGTTGCCTTTGTCGATGTGCTCGGTCCGTCACCTTCGGAAGTCCTCCGGGACACTCCGGGGCGAGCGATTCTCGTACCGGCGTTCCTGGCGTCCGGCTACCACGTTCACACCGATGTTCGACGCGAAGTGGCGATCAGTGAGCACTCGGCTGTGAGTGTGACGCCCGCACTCGGACCCGATCCGGCGCTTGCACGCGTGTTGCTTCGGCGCTTGACCGAAGCGGGGTGGAATCCGGGTGACGCGACAGTGCTTGCTGCCGCCGGGTCGTCCGATGCGCGGGCGCTGCGAGACGTCGAGCGTGCTGCGCTGATGCTTGCCGAAGCGGCGGGGACTCGTGTCGACATCGGGTACATCGCGACCGGGGAGCCGAAGGTAGCCGATGTTGTTGCAGCAGCACGCGTTCGCGGCGCGAAGCGAGTTTTTGTCGCCTCGTACCTCCTCGCGCACGGGCTGTTCCACGAAAGGTTGCACGCTGCAGGAGCCGATGGTGTGACCGAACCGCTCGGCGTCGATCCGGGAGTGGTGGACCTTGTCGTGAATCGGTATGAGAGTGCGCGAAGGGAACTAGTATCGCTGCATGACGTCTCACTCCGTAACGCCGACGTATGCCGACCTGGTCGCAGCAGTTCGTGAATCCGACGTCAAGGCACAGGCTCTCATCGGTGCACTGACCGAAGAGCAGGCGCGGGAGCCCTCCGGGCTCCCCGGGTGGAGTCGGGGACACGTCGTGACGCACATGTCGCGCAACGCCGACGCGCTGGGCAGATTTGTTGCCGGCGTGCAGGGCGGCGAATCGGGGGAGATGTATCCAGGGGGGCCGGATGCGCGCAATGCTGCAATCGAAGAGGGCGCAGATCGCCCGGCTGAATTGTTGGCCCTCGACTACCGCTTCTCGGGAACGAGGCTGGTCGACGCGTTGTGCGAGATCCCGACAGATCGACTGGACACACCGGTGCCGTGGCGCAAACCTGTGACGGCATTCGATCTACCGATCCTGCGCTGGAACGAGATCGAGATTCACCTGATGGACCTCGACATCGGTTACACCTGCCACGACTGGCCTGCCGAGTTCGTGGAATTCACTCTCGCCAGTCAGTTGGGCGCACTGGAGACGGCGGTCCCGGGTGTACGAGTGCCGTCACTGTCCGACGCGGAGACCTTGGCCTGGTTGGTTGGGAGGCCGACGAGGGTGGGGCTGCCGACTCTCCCTGCCTGGCCGTTCTGAGATGCAGCCGTTCTGAGATGCAGCCGTTCTGAGAGTTAGAACAGGGTGGGGGCGCTCACGTCGTTGCGTGCTTGGGCCAACCGCGCACTCCACCTTTTCACCAACCACATCTCGACGATCTCGGGTTGGGTGCCGGCGGCATAGGCCCAGCTGTCGAGAAGTTCGCAGTACCGGCGGTAGCGACGCGTCGTGAAGCCGGTGACGGAAGGATCCTCGAGCCAGCCCTCGTGGATGAGCGTCGAGACTCCGTACTGGTCGATCATCTGAGCGCGTCGGCCTTCGTCCTGTACGCCCACTGCCCACATGAAAGCGGCCATCAGCGATACCCCGACACCGGGGGTGAGTGGCCACCCGGACCAGGTGTCGCGCCGGACGACGGGCATCGACTTGTTTTTCGAGCTGTGATCGAGAATGGCTGTGATCTGGGTCAGCGGATCCTCGTCCTCGCGGTGATGGGGATTGAAGACGTTGGGGAACCGCCGTGTGAACGTCGGCTCTCGTGCGAGCCCTGCCAGGCCGCGCAGAGAAACAGTAGTCCGAGGCCGTCGTGCTGGGCGACAACGAGATCGCTCGACGGGCGAAGGTCGTTGCGTTGAACGATGGCTCGACCTTCGGTGATCACTTTGCCGTCGAGATCACGCCCGCGCAGGCTGATGGTGTGGCCGGCGTCCTTCAGGTGTGCGTTCCACCAATCCAGGTCGACGGTGGCTTCGTCGTCGAGGACGTGCAGTGGAAAGGTGCGGGAGCGGCACCACTCGACCAATGCGTCCGGCGGTTCGAATCCTTCGTCGACACGATTCATGGCGCGATGATCCCACGAGTCGCCGACAGTAATTCGTGCGACGCGCAGTCCACCGGGATGGAACCGGACACTCGCGGTACGCTCCGCTCATGAAATTCGCGTCCTCGCAGGTGCGGTCGGCGCTGTGGACGGTAGCCATCGCTTTGGCGGCCACGAGTCTGAGCGGATGTATCGGTGCCGTTGATCGGATGGATTTCGACAATCAGATGCGCGAACGTGGCGGTGGGATGACGTCGGAGTTGGTGCGAGGCGGGTTCGACAGCCTCGCACATAGATACGGCGTCGACGCGGTATCGGTGACCAGCATCGACATCAGCCCGATCGAGACGCTCGGAGTCACCGTTCGAGACCCCGGGAAGCCGACCCAGCTCGACAGATTCTCTTTCGACGGAGTCATTCTCGGCGAGCCGAGCCCCGTGCAAGTCATTGTCACCGACGATCTCGATGCACGATCGTTCACGCTGGATCAAGTGCCGACATTGACGAACCTCGAGAAGTTGGTCGACGACGCGCTGGAGAACAGCGGTGTCGACGACGGCGAAGTCACCGGGATCTCGGTCAGTCGCACCGAGGCGATTCGCGCATCCGTGATGGTGGAATCTCCACGCTCGCGGGCGCTGGTGGTCTTCGAGCCTGACGGAACTCCCTTCCTGGTGCACCCGCTGTGAGCCGCCATATCTCTCCGTTGCTGATCTCCGTAGTGGTGATCGTGGTCGTGGGAATCTTTGCTGCACTACTGTCTTCGGTGATCTGGCCAGGACAGGTCGCTCATTTGGCGCCGATTTTCTGTGAAGCTCCCACATCGAGCGCGATGGTCGTCTCGGATACCTTTTCCGACGGCGACGGTACGTCCACCAATTTCACGCTGTATTGCGTCGGACCGCGCGGTCAGACCGTTGATGCCGGGTGGCTGCTGCCGTTCTTGGTGCTGTGGGGCGTGTATTCGCTGGTGCTTGCGATAGTGGTCGGCGTGGTCGGGGTCAACCGGCGTAGGCGCCCAAACGACTGACCCGATCAGCGTGGGAGGACAACCACTTCGGCGACGGCATCGTCTTCCGCGTGTGGCGGAACGAGTGCAAACGCGGAGCGCCCGATCAACCCCGCCAGGTGTGCGGTACGTACAGACGGTTCGGCGCGCCAGCGACCGTCGGCGGATTGTGTGACCGGCAGTAGGCGTACCGCATCGGAAGTCACCGCAGCGGCGTTCTCGATGATGCCGAGCAGTGGCGGTGGGGTGTCGCTTCCCGTCAAGGCGGCCACGACGGTGGGCAGCATCGTCAACAGGGTGGTCACTGCGGCGTACGGGTTGCCGGGGAGGCCGAGAACCACCCGACCACTGGGCAGGACAGCCGTTATCTGAGATCCGCCCGGGCGCGAGGCGACTCGCCCGACAATCGTGCGAGCGCCGAGTCGATCGAGCGCACTGCGCATTTCGTCGGCAGCGCCGCCGCCCGTGGCACCAATGACAACAAGCAGGTCCTGTTCAGTCGCATCCGCCAGTACACGCTCGAAACTGTCGGCCGTGTCCCTCAGGTGCGAATCCGCCACGCACCGTACGCCGTTGCTTTCCAGTAGGTAGGGGAGAATCCCACCGACGGAGTCGCGGGTCTGACCTTCACGCAGTGGACCGGTCCGCCGGATCTCGTCGCCGGTGACTGTCACGCGTGCCCGTACCGGACCACGGACGAGGGCGTCGAACACTTCACCGCTGGCAGCTGCGGAGACCACCGCCGGAGTCACCGCGGTACCAGTCGGGGCGATCGTGAATCCGGTGGTCCAATCTTCCCCTCGTGGTCGAGCGTCGTTGCGGTGCGGCGCATCCGGCAGTCTCCGTACCATCCGAGATGGCTCGTCGACGGACAGATACTCGTCACGAATCACCGAGGTGGCGCCGAGGGGCAGGTGTGCTCCCGTGGCAATGCGAATCGCTTCGCCTTCACCGAGTTCGAGTTGCCCGTCGGCGCCCGCGATACGGATCTCGGTGCGGATTCGCCAGGGACCCTCGCCGGAGACGGCGTACCCGTCCATCGCCGAGACATCGGATCGAGGAAGATCACCCAGGGCGACGAGAGGCTGCGCGAGCGTTGCTCCGAGACTGTCGGCGAGGGCGGCCCGGTGTGGTGACAATGCTGTCAGTGAGTTCCTGACGGCGGCGCGGGCTTGCTCGATTGTCAGGCGCGGATGGTTTCGCGCGCGGTCGATGTCCGCCGGTGTGTCGCAGTCAGTGGTGCCAGTGACACGCAGCGTCGAGAACGGTTCGGTGACAATCGCTTTCATAGGTTGATTCTCCAACCCCGAACTCTCCCGCAATGTGGACAGGCGTTGCCGGAGCTCGCGAAATGTCCACGCGGAGAGCAGGAATTGGGTTCGGTTGTTCTCGTCCACGGCACACGTCACCGGACTGTCCGTCGACGTGGCAGCTATCAAAGCGTCGACTGATACGGCCTCGATGTGCGGCAGATCGGACGCCAGGACCACCACCACGGCGTCGTCGGGTAACCGGGTCGCAGACAATCCGGCCCAGATCGCCTCGACAGGGCCGGCTCCGGCCGGAGTTTCCTGAGTTTGAGTGATGCCAGGATCAAGTTCAGGGCGATGTGGACCGACCACGACGACGGCGTCCAGATGCGCCGTCGCTGAAAGCGCGATGTCGAGGAGCCTGCGGCCGTGAACGAGCAGGCCGGGTTTGTCGACACCACCCATTCGGGTCCCGCGACCACCCGCCAGAATGAGGGCGGCGGTCGGCGGCGTGACGGTCATACCTCCATGCTGCCCCATCGCCCGCGTCACGACGACCGGTGACACGTGAATCAGAAGTGATACCGAGCTTTCTTCAGGTCGATCCGACCGTCCTTGATCGGCACGCCTTCGAGTTCGAGCTTGGCGATCTGACGATGAGCCAGGTGCGCCGACGGTTTGCCGGAGGCGCCGAGAACCCGATGCCACGGCAGGTCGGCAGAGTCCGTTCGCATGATCCAACCGACCGTGCGAGCACTGGAAAGTCCTGCAGCATCAGCGATATCGCCGTATGTCGCCACGAAACCGGCCGGAATCGACGCGATGAGGCGCCGTACCTCTTCGATCTGCTCTTCGGTGGTGGCTGCCATGTCGGTTCCTTCAGAGCATGCTGCGAACGAGGGCGGCGACTTCGTCGGCCCGTACGTGCGGGACCATGTGGTCACAGTCGAATTCGACACCGGTCAGATTTTCACCGAGGTGCTCGGTGAGTGCTGCCCGGAGCTCGGCGGTGACGTACGGCGGTTGGACCTTCATCGCCTGAACCAGCACGGTGGGCATTGACGACGGAGGCAGCACGATCGGGCGAGCGAGTTCGCCCCACCCGGTCACGATCGCGGGCGTGGACAGGCGCCAGTTGACGCGTCCGTTGCCCAGTTCGATCAGGTGTTCAGCCATCTCGACGTCGAGGTCCTGGGTGGGAACCTCACCCCACGAGCCGTGAATCTTCTCGGAGTATGCCTCTGCCGCATCGGTGTAATCCGGTGAGCCGATTGTGAGTTCGGCCACTTCCTGCATGAAAGTCGGATCCAACCCGATCGCCGGGTCGAGCAGGACGAGCCCACGAACGCGTTCCGGTGCGGTGGCCGCGAGGTGCAGCGCCAGCATTCCGCCGAAAGAATGCGCGACGATCACCACCGGTCCGGTGGCATGTTCGTCGAGCGTCTCCAGCAGGCTCGCCACGTGGGATTCGATGTTCCACGGAGGAGCCCAGGTCGAGCGTCCGTGACCACGCAGATCGGGCGAGATCCAGCGCGCTTGGGGCAGTTGGTTCTCGGCCATCGACTGCCAACGTCGGCCGTGACCGGTCAGACCGTGCAGCGAAAGGATCTCCGGTGCCCCGACGGGTCCGTAGAGATACGTATGGAGTGCAGACACGAGGTCAATCATGCCGGATGCAGGCGATGTGTGAGTTGTCGGTGCGCTCTGGTGGAATGCCTGGGTGAGTGAGACGGCAACACGCAGCAAGGTCACCATCCCGCGGGCGCGGTTGGTGCACCGAACTGCGCCGTCTCCGATACCCCGAACATGGGACGGAGGGACGGCCCGGCTGTTCGCGCCGCCGTCCGAGGATCCTTTCCAACTCGCGTTCGGCCCTGTTTCATTCGGCTCGGGGGCCGCCTGGAGTCCCTGGCAGGTACTCGGCAGCCCCGGAACCGGCAAGACGTCCCTTCTGGTGGATCTGGCAGTGCAGAAGATCTCCGGTGGCGAAGATCCTGAATCGGTCCTGGTGCTCACCCAGTCGCGCCGGGCAGCGACGCAGGTCCGCGAGCAGATCACGGCCGGGTTGCTCGGGTACGAACAAGAACGCGGACCGCAGGCAACTCGTGAGCCGTTGGTCCGCACCGTTCACTCGTACGCCTTTGCCGTACTCCGGCTTCAAGCCGCAGCGCACGGCAACGCGCCGCCACGCCTGATCACCGGCGCCGAGCAGGACTCGGTGCTCCGAGAGATGTTGCGCGGCGACATCGAAGACGGTGCGCTCCGGTGGCCGGAGCGCCTGCGACCCGCATTGGGTTTGAACGGCTTTGCCGTCGAACTTCGAGATCTGATGTTGCGAGCGAACGAGCGCGGACTCGGTCCCGAAGATCTGGTCAAGCTCGGCAAGAAGCGTGGACGTCCGGAGTGGGTGGCGGCCGGGCGGTTCGCCGAGGCCTACGAGCAAGGCGTGCTGCTGCGCGGCAGTGTCGGTGTCGAGGCTCCGGAGGCGACGGCGCCGGCGCTCGACGCGGCCGAGTTGATCGGTGCGGCATTGACCGCGTTCGCCACCGATCCCGAATTGCTTCGCTCCGAGCGCGCTCGGATCCGGCACCTACTCGTCGACGACGCACAACATCTGGATCCGCAGGCGGCGCAACTGGTTCGGCTGATCGGAACCGCAACTGCGGGCACGGTCATCGCCGGTGATCCCGATCAGTCGGTCTTCGGGTTCCGCGGTGCGGATTCGGCGTTCCTACTCGGACTCGCCGAGCGCGGAGACGAGCGCCAGATCGTCCTGCCCACCACGTTTCGCAACAACGCCGACGTCGCGTCGATCGCGGCGAAGATCGCTGCGCGGCTGCCCGGCAACCTCGCTCATCGCATCGCGGTTCCATCCGATCTCACCGATGAGGACCCGGGGCGGGCGTCGGTGCGGGTTCTCGGTACGACGGCCAAAGAAGCGGCAGTCGTCGCAGATACCTTGCGCCGGGCGCATCTGCTGGACGGGATTGCTTGGTCCGACATGGCCGTCATCGTTCGGTCGGTCCCGCGCACTCTCGCCCCTCTCCGGCGAGCCCTGCTCGCGGCCGGGGTACCCGTCACGACCGCTGCCACCGAATTGCCGCTGGCCAGGCAACACGGAGTGTCCGGCCTGCTGCTGGTCCTTCGGGCGCTCGGCGGCGATCAGTTCACCGGCGACGACGCGCTTGCCCTGATGGCCGGTCCCATCGGCGGCGCCGAGCCGGTCACCCTGCGCCGGTTGCGTCGTGGCCTGCGCCGGGTCGAGTTGGCATCGGGAAGTGATCGGGACTCCTCGGAGTTGTTGCGGCTCATTCTGATCGACGAGGATCGTGCGCAGTCCAAGCGCCTCATGGGCAAGTTGACAGACGTCGAAGCTGCGGCACTCAATCGCGTGCTGTCGGTCCTTCGCAAGGCCCGAGTGCCTCTCGAGCGAGGTCTCGGGGTCGAAGAAGTTCTGTGGGCAGCATGGCAGGCGACGGGGCTGGAACGACGCTGGGCGGCTGCGTCGGCGCGCGGCGGACCTATCGGCTCACAGGCCGATCGAGACCTCGACGCAGTCGTCGCACTTTTCGACGCGGCCGCCAACTACGTCGACCGGTTGCCGCGTTCGCAACTCGCCGGTTTCGTCGACTACTTGACCAGCCAGGAGATACCGACCGACTCGCGGAGCCGGTCGGTCATCACTCCCGACGCCGTCACCGTGGTCAGCGCTCACGCCGCGGCGGGTCGCGAATGGGCGGTCGTGGCGGTGGCGGGTGTGCAGGAGGGGCTCTGGCCGAGTTTGCGGGCACGCGGATCGCTACTGCGTACCGAAGCGCTGATCGACCTGGTCAACGGAGTCTCCGACGGCAGTGACTCGGCTGCCGAACGACTCTCGCGAACCGCACCGCTTCTGGCCGAAGAACGCAGGTTGTTCCTGGTTGCCTGTAGCCGTGCTCGTCGCCGTCTGCTGATCACCGCAGTCGAATCGGCTTCGGGGGACACCGACTTGGTGCCTTCGCGGTTCGTGGACGAATTGATCCGTGGTGACGCGTACTCGGACGATCCGTCCTCCGATCTCGACGTCGTTGCACCCGAGACCGGGGATACCCGGGTTCTGTCGCTGCCTGCGCTGGTCGCACAGCTTCGCAGCGTCGTGTGTGATCCCGACATCGCGCATTTCGACCCCGAGAAGCATTCCCGGGCCGCTCGCCAGTTGGCACGTCTGGCTGCTGCCGGGGTACGCGGCGCGCACCCGGATCAGTGGTACGGCACAGCCGAGCCGAGTACCGCTGCTCCCATGTGGCAGCCCGAGGACGGACCGGTTTCACTATCGCCGTCCACCATCGAGCTTCTCGAAACATGCCCTCTCCGATGGGTGTTCGAGCGTCATGGCGGCAGCGACGGAGACAACACTCATGCGATCGCCGGTACGCTGGTCCATACCTTGGTGCAGGCATTGGCCGGCCGGATTCCACCGGATCAGGTCGAGAAGGCACTCGAAAATGCCTGGGAATCCATCGATCTGGGATCGCAGTGGTACTCGCGCCGCGAACTCAATCGAACTCGGGAGATGCTGGCGACGTTCACCGCCTGGATGAACGCAACTCGCGGTGAACTGACCGAAGTCGGCGTCGAGGTCGCGGTCGAGGGGGTCCTCGAACCACGTGAGGAGGGAGCGCCTGCGGTCAAGCTTCGTGGCCGGATCGACCGGCTCGAGCGCGACACCGAAGGCCGTCCGGTGGTTGTCGACGTCAAGACTGCGCGAAACCCTGTCAGCAACGAGGCCGCGCAATCTCACGCGCAGTTGGCGGCGTACCAGGTCGCAGCGGCCGAAGGTGCGATTGCCGGCGAACCGGCCACACAACCCGGCGGTGCACGCCTGGTATTCGTGGCCAAGCCCAACAAGAAAGACGGTGCGGCGCAGCGAGTTCAGCCGCCGCTGACGGCCGAAGCCGTCGAGATGTGGCGAGACGTCATCCACAACGCAGCGGCAGCGACCCAAGGGCCGCAGTATCTGGCCAGGGTCAACGACGGATGTAGACATTGCCCGGTGCGCTCGAGTTGCCCGGCACACGACGAGGGACGACAGGTGAGTAACTAAGTGGCTGCCGCGACGCAGAAGGCACGCCGACCGAAGATCGATCCTGTCGACCTGGCGGTCGCGCTCGGTCAACACCCGCCGACGCCGGAACAGGCGGCTGTCATCGCCGCACCGCTCGGTCCGACATTGGTCGTCGCCGGTGCCGGTGCCGGTAAGACCGAGACGATGGCTGCTCGCGTCGTGTGGCTGGTGGCCAACGGCTTCGTCGATCCCGAGGCCGTTCTCGGATTGACCTTCACGCGCAAAGCGGCACAACAGCTCACGTCGCGAATCCGCAAGCGCTTGGCGCGACTGGCGGGTTCGGACGTTTTGCGGGCACTCGACCCGACCGGCGGAGTGCGTTCCCGGATTCTGGCCGGGGAACCCGAAGTCAGTACCTACCATGCTTACGCGGGACGGTTGCTGTCCGAGCACGGACTGCTGTTGCCGATCGAACCCTCGGCGACGCTGTTGTCCGAGACCGAACTGTGGCAGGTTGCGCACCGCGTCGTGAGCGGCTGGGACAGTGATCTGGACACCGACAAGAATCCGGGGTCCATCACCGAAACCGTTCTGGCCCTTGCCGGTCAGTTGGCGGAGCACCTGGTCGACCCCGAGCAGTTGCTCGAGGCTCACACCGAGTTGGACAAGCTGATTCACACTCTGCCCGCCGGTCCGAAACAGCGGGGTGGGCCGAGCAAAGAGCTGTTGAATTACCTTGATGTGCAACACAAACGCATCGAGCTACTGCCCCTCGTTGCCCGGCTGGGTGAGACGCTGCGGCGTGAAGGCGCATTGGATTTCGGCAGCCAGATGTCGCTGTCGGCCCGTGTCGCCTCCGAACATCCCGAGGTCGGGCAAACCGAGCGTGAGCGCTTTCGGGTAGTTCTTCTCGACGAGTACCAGGACACCGGTCACGCTCAGCGAGTGTTGTTGTCCTCGTTGTTCGGTGGGGGAGCCGACGGCCGGTTGGCGCTGACAGCCGTCGGCGATCCGATGCAGTCGATCTACGGTTGGCGAGGCGCGTCGGCGGCCAACCTGCCACGGTTTGCAACCGACTTCCCGCTTGCCAACGGAAAGCCGGCTCCGACGCTCGAACTGCTCACCAGTTGGCGTAACCCGCCGGAGGCTCTCGAACTGGCAAACCTGTCGTCGGCACCGTTGCGCCGACGCGGTGTGGCCGTCAGCACACTTCGTGCGCGGCCGGGAGCCGTCGCCGGAGACGTTCGACTGGCGCTGCTGGGAGACGTCGAACAGGAACGTCAGTGGGTTGCGGAGAAGATCGCCGAAGAATACGAGGCGGCACGTGCCGAAGACCGCCCGACGCCCACGGCAGCGGTGTTGATCCGCCGCAACGCCGATGCTGCCCCGCTGGCCGAGGCTTTGCGGTCCAAAGGTCTGCCGGTCGAAGTGGTCGGACTCGGTGGGCTCCTGCACACACCCGAGGTGGCGGACGTGATCGCCATGCTCCGAGTGGTCGCCGATCCGCTGGCGGGCAGCGCCGCCGTTCGGCTGCTCACCGGAGCGAGATGGCAGATCGGCGCGAAGGACCTCGCCGCACTCTCGCAACGCTCCCGCGAACTTGCCATCTCCGCCGGATACGGAACAGCGGGTGCGGTCACCGACGCCGAGGCGCTCACCTCGGCAGTTCAGGACGCGCTGCCGGGGGAGAACGCCGAGCAAGCAGGATTGGTCGATTCGATCTCCGATCCAGGCCCGGCAGAACGTTATTCAGCTCTCGGGTACACACGCATCAACGCGATAGCGGCAGAGTTGGCGTCGTTGCGCGAACGTATCGGCCAGCCGCTCACCGAACTGGTGGCGGAGGTCGAGCGGGTGCTCGGTATCGGAATCGAGGCAGGCGCGCGAACCCGAGTCGGTGTCGTCGGGACCGCGGGCCGCGAGCATCTCGACGCATTTGCCGACGTCGTCGCCAATTACGCGACGCGTCCAACAGCCAATCTGCCCGGGATGCTCGCATTCTTCGCGGCCGCCGAACAGATCGAAAAGGGCCTCACTCCGGGCGAAGTGGAGGTGGCGCCGGATCGCGTGCAGATCTTGACCGTGCACTCGGCGAAGGGGCTCGAATGGGAACTAGTGGCGATCCCGCATGTCAGCGACGGGGTGTTCCCCTCGTCCACCGCGTCCGGATCGTGGCTCGGTGCGCTCGCCGAACTGCCACCGTCGTTGCGTGGTGACCGGGCGGTCGACGCGGATTCGGCCGACGGAGTTCCGGTGCTCGACCTCGAGGAGCTGTACAACCGCAAAGACCTCGAGAACGCGATCACGGCGCACAAGAAGGCCTTGTCCAACCGTCGACTGGACGAGGACCGGCGACTGTTCTACGTCGCGCTGACCAGAACCGAACGGGCGCTGTTCATCTCGGCGCATCACTGGGCGGAATCCGGTTCGGAACCGAAGGGGCCTTCGGAGTTCCTGGACGAGCTGCATCAGATGGTCACGGCCGAAAACGATGCCGGTGAAGAAGACTCACGCGGTGCGATCGGCGTCGTGGAGGAATGGGCGCCTGCACCGGAACCCGACACCGAGAACCCGTTGGCCTCCACACCCCGTACGGCGCAGTGGCCGCCGGATCCGCTGGGTGCGCGGCGCGGCGCGGTCGAGGCCGGAGCCGCAAGCGTCCTGTCCGCACTTGCTTCGCTGCCGCAAGACAGCCAAGAGGCGGAAGAACCGGAGGACGATCCGGAGAACTGGGCCTCGGACGTCGACGTGCTCTTGGCCGAGCGCGAAGCCCGGGCAAACGCGCGTGCCGAAGTGATTCTCCCGGCGCAGCTTTCGGTGACTCAGCTCGTCGACCTCAAGGCAGATCCGGATGAACTCGCGGCACGGCTGCGTAGACCACTGCCGTACCCACCGAACCCGCTCGCTCGGCGCGGCACGGCTTTTCACGCCTGGATCGAGCGAAGGTTCGGTGCGACCCGACTGTTGGATCTCGACGAACTACCCGGCGCCGCGGATACCGGCGCGGGTCCCGAGACCGATCTGGTGAAACTTCAGGATGCGTTCCTGCGGTCCCCGTGGGCCAATCGCAGCCCGATCGAAGTGGAAGTTCCTTTCGAAACATCCATTGCCGGAACGGTTCTCCGCGGTCGGATCGACGCTGTGTTCGCCGATCCCGACGGCGGATGGACGGTGATCGACTGGAAGACCGGTGCCGAACCGTCGGCCGCTAACGAGGACGCTGTTGTGATGCAGTTGGCCGCGTATCGGGTGGCCTGGGCCGAATTGATGTCAGCCAGAGCCCGTTCGGCGGGGCGCAACGAACAGTTTCCGGCCGACAAGGTGCGGGCGGCGTTTCACTACGTTCGATCGGGTCGCACCGTCGCACCCGAGAACCTGCCGGACGGTGAGGCTCTCGCTCGCCTCATCCGAACGGCAGGCGCGCAAGATTAGCTTGCGTTTCGACGAGCCTTGAGTGCTTCGGTCACCAGCGGAACCTGCAGGGGAAGACGTGCGATCGAACCGATCTTCTGCGGTGTGGACGTCTTCGGGCTTCGGCACCAGTCGATCGCCATCTGGATGTTGGCGGGGAACACGGCGACAAAGAGCGCGGCGGCAAGGCCCGCGCCGAGCTTGCGGGTCTTCGGCACGGCCAAGGCAGCGCCGATCGCCAGTTCCGCGACGCCGGACACCTGGGTGTAGGTGCGGGCCTGTCCGGGAAGCTGGCGGGGAACGGTGCTGTCGAAGAAGGAAGGCGCCACGAAATGCATGGTGCCGGCGCCGAGAAGGAGGGCCGACAAACGAAGAGCGGCCGCTTGGCTGGGAGTGGACGTCGAACCGGTGAAAGGCATTTGCCCAGCCTGCCTCACGGTGGACCTTCTTGCCACTACCGGCGCCACGACCCGCGCGCTATTCGGCGCCCGAGTTCCGAAGTCGATCTTCGAGGGTTACGCTGCCTGCCGATGTCCGTGTAGGTATTTCGTAAGTTCGAGTGAGAGAGTCGATGTATGGCCGGTAAGCTCCGGGCGCGTTTGACCAGGTCGGAAGCATTGACCGATCAGCCTGACTTCGCCCTTGTCGGGGTGCTGCGCATTCCCCAGCTACAGACAAGTCCGGCGCGGGCCATCTACAAGCGAGTTCTCATCGCGTTGGGTGCTCTCGGCGCCGCCGTGTTGATCGTGTACATCGATCGCGCGGGATACCGGGACGCACAGGACAACGAGCTGTCGCTGCTCGACTGCATTTACTATGCGACGGTTTCGCTCTCGACCACCGGCTACGGCGATATCACTCCGTTCACGCCGTCGGCGCGCCTGGTCAACGTCCTGTTGATCACGCCACTTCGGATCTTCTTCTTGATCGTGTTGGTCGGAACCACACTTTCAGCTCTGACCGAGAGTTCGCGTCAGGCGTTCAAAATTCAGCGTTGGAGGCAGCACGTGCGTAATCACACCGTCGTCGTCGGATACGGGACCAAGGGGCGGACGGCAATCGAAGCAATGCTCGGTGACGGTGTACCGGCGTCGGAGATCGTGGTCGTGGACACCGATCAGACCGTCCTCGATTCGGCGGCGAGCAAAGGCCTGGTGACGGTATTCGGTTCGGCGACGAAATCGGACGTACTTCGGTTGGCAGGTGCGCAGAATGCGTCGTCGATCATCGTGGCAACCAACCGTGACGACACCGCAGTGCTCGTGACGCTGACAGCCCGCGAAATCGCGCCGAAAGCCAAGATCGCCGCAGCCATCCGTGAAGCCGACAACGCGCATCTTCTGCGTCAGTCCGGCGCAGACTCCGTCGTCGTGTCCTCGGAGACGGCGGGTCGACTCCTCGGCATCGCGACCACGACGCCGACCGTCGTGGAGATGATCGAAGACCTGCTGACTCCGGAGGCCGGATTCGCGATTGCCGAGCGTGCCGTCGAGCGCGACGAGGTCGGCGGCTCTCCGCGTCATCTCTCCGACATCGTGCTCGGGGTCGTTCGCGACGGCCGTCTGGTTCGCGTCGGTTCGCCCGAGGTGGACGCCGTCGAAGAGAACGATCGACTGCTCTACATTCGCCGCGTCACGAACTGAGTGTTACCGAGCTTCGTGCGCGCAGTAATGTCGTGAGCGTGAACGACTTCCAGCTGACCGAAACACCTCTGCTCTCACGCTCGAGCGTCGGCCGCGCCGAGGAATTGCGGTCGGACGCCGCTGCACTGACGACGGGTTGGGCGGACGCACTGCTCCTCCGTGTGAATTCACGGGGTCAGGTCAAGGTGTCGCCGGAAGGTCAATTGGTCTTCGCCGAGGCAACCGAGTTGGGGCCCGAACCGGTGCGCGGCGCGGTCTTCCTGGGAATTCGGGAGAATCGCCACGTCTGGGCGGTGCGGGTGTCGCTGCTGGCGGGCACTTTGTCTGAATTGCGGATGCTCGGCGGAACACTCGACGACGCGGACGCCGGTTTGTTGACCGGTGCCGTCGCGATTCTCAACTGGCACGACAGTGCCGGATTCAGCGCTATCGACGGCGCACCGAGTGAACCCACGATGTCCGGCTGGTCACGCATTTCCACGTCCACCGGCCACGAGGAGTTTCCCCGAACGGATCCGGCGGTCATCTGCCTGGTGCACGACGGCGGCGATCGAGTTCTACTCGCGCGTCAGCCGACCTGGCCGCAGCGCCGTTTCTCGATTCTCGCGGGATTCGTCGAGGCCGGGGAGTCGCTCGAAACGTGTGTTGTCCGCGAGATCAAGGAAGAAGTCGGTATCGACGTGCACAGCGTTCGATACCTCGGGAGCCAGCCCTGGCCGTTCCCTCGCTCGGTGATGTTGGGCTTCGCCGCAATCGGCGACCCCGCCGCTCCGCTGCTGTTCGCGGACGGCGAGATCGCCGAGGGCACCTGGTTCACGAAAGACGAGGTGCGCGCCGCTCTCGAACTCGGCGACTGGGGTTCGGAAGCGGACGCGCCACTGCTGCTGCCCGGGTCGATCTCCATCGCTCGCGGAATGCTCGAGAGCTGGGTCAAGTAGCAGCCGGAGAAGGTCTACAGACCCAGAGCCTGCTTGACCTGGTTGAGCGACGGGTTGGTCGCAACGCTGCCGTCGCCGTACTTCACGGTCGGAACGACGTGATTGCCACCGTTGACGCTGCCGACGAAATCGGCTGCTGCCGGATCGTTCTCGATGTCGATCTCGGTGTACTCGATCCCCGACGCGTTGAGCTGCGTCTTGAGGCGACGGCAGTAGCCGCACCACGTGGTCGAGTAGATGGTCAGGGCAGGCGCATTTTCGGTAGAAGTCACGGCCGATATAACACCACGACCGAGAGCGTTGTTCCGTATCGGCCCGTGTTCTCTTGCCCACATACCGTCGGGCGCGGCGAATGGAGTGTCGGAACGTCCTGCCATGATGGTCCCCATGCCTGCGGACACCGGACTGGATCCAGAACAATCGGCCGCCGTGCTCGCGCCACGCGGCCCGGTATGTGTCCTCGCGGGCGCTGGAACAGGCAAAACCCGCACCATCACGCGCCGGATCGCTCATCTGGTTGCCGACGGTCACGTGTCGGCCGGTCAGGTGCTTGCCGTGACGTTCACCGCTCGTGCGGCCGGGGAAATGCGTGGACGTCTCCGTGAGCTGGGCGTCGGCGGGAGTGGGCCACAGGTGCAGGCTCGAACTTTTCACGCTGCTGCTCTCCGTCAACTGAAGTACTTCTGGCCGCAGGTTGTCGGCGACACGCCGTGGCGCCTGCTGGACCGAAAGTTCGCGGTTGTCAGCAGTGCCGCAGCCCGGGTGGGATTGTCCACCAGCACGGAAAGCGTCCGCGACCTCGCCAGTGAAATCGAGTGGTCGAAGGCGTCGTTGATCGCGCCGGAGGATTACCCACGCGCGATCGCCAAGATTCGCCGTGAGGCACCGGTCGATGCCACCAAGGTGGCCCAGGTGTATGCCGCATACGAAGAGCTGAAAGCACGCGGCCAGGACGGCATGCTGCTTGATTTCGACGATCTCCTACTGCACACGGCGGCAGCTCTCGAAGAGCATTCGACAGTCGCCGACGAGTTCCGCGAGCGGTATCGCTGCTTCGTCGTGGACGAGTATCAGGACGTCACCCCACTGCAGCAGCGTGTGCTCGACGCCTGGCTGGGCGACCGAGACGATCTGACCGTGGTGGGCGATGCGAATCAGACCATCTACTCCTTCACCGGAGCCACCCCCAACTATCTGTTGGACTTCTCCCGGAAATTCCCCGAAGCGACCGTCGTTCGGCTCGAACGGGATTACCGCTCCACCCCTGAGGTCGTGTCGTTGGCGAACCGCGTGATCGGTGCCGCGCGCGGGCGGATCGCCGGGACGCGTCTGCAGCTGATCGGGCAACGCGCTCCGGGGCCTGAGCCGGAGTTCATGGAGTTCGACGACGAGCCGGCCGAAGCACTCGGCGTTGCGCGGGCGATCAAACGGCTGATCGCGGCAGGCACCCCTGCGGCCGAGATCGCTGTTCTGTACCGGATCAATGCTCAGTCGGAGGCGCACGAGCAGGCCCTGACGAAGCTGGGCATTCCGTTCCAGGTGCGCGGTGGAGAGGGCTTCTTCACTCGCACCGAGGTACGTCAGGCGGTGGCAGCGCTGCGTCAGGCAGCTGGACGCGACGACCTCCCCGAAGGTGCAGACAACGGCGAAGCGCTGGTCTCACTCGTCCGCGCTGTGCTCGCGCCGCTCGGCCTGACCAACGAAGAGCCTTCGGGTACTCAGGCACGCGAGCGCTGGGCGTCGCTCTCGGCTCTCGTGGCGCTCACCGAAGAACAACTTGTCCACGAACCTGAACTGACGCTCACCGGGCTTCTACAGGAGCTCACGGCCCGAGCCGAGGCGCGGCACCCACCGACCGTGCAAGGTGTGACGCTGGCCTCCCTCCACGCGGCCAAGGGGCTCGAATGGGATGCGGTGTTCCTGGTCGGCCTCAACGACGGCACCCTGCCGATCCAGCACGTTCTCGGCGACGCCAATTCGGGCGCCGACGACGTCGCGGTGGAGGAGGAGCGTCGGCTTCTGTACGTGGGGGTTACTCGCGCTCGCGAGCATCTGCAGCTGTCGTGGGCATTGGCCCGCAATGAGGGTGGACGCAAGTCCCGTCGCCGGTCGAGGTTCCTCAACGGGCTCATCCCCGAGGACTCGCCGGCTTCGCGCGTCGCCGCGCCGTCGTCGGGGAACAAGAAGCGTCCGCGCTGCCGCGTATGCGGCAAACCGTTGATCGGGACGTCGGCGACCATGCTCGGGCGCTGCGAAAAATGCCCGTCCAATGTCGACCTGGAATTGCTCGAGCACCTCAAGGCCTGGCGTCTGGACAAGTCCAGAGAACTCAAAGTTCCGGCCTATGTCGTCTTCAGTGACAACACACTGATGGCTATTGCCGAACAACGACCACAAGATAATCGTGGACTGGTTTCGATCCCTGGAATCGGGCCGAAGAAACTCGACAACTTCGGGGAAGACGTACTAGCTGTCATTCGCGGTGAACTGCGAGCGGCAACACTCGATATCTGACAACACATCCGAATCGACAACGGTGAGTTACATAACCGCAGGTCAAAAATAGGTTGTGCAGATTCGGCAGATTCTCTACTCTGGTTTTCAGTGTTACGGGGCAACCTGTGCGCAGAAACTATCCGGACCGACACGAAATGGAGGTGGCAAAAAAATGACGAACTTGATCTCTTACGAAGCGTGCGCAAGCGCAAAGTTCGCTGTTGCCGCCCCCATGCTGCCGCGTGCAGCGGGATGGGCGCAGCATGCGCTCCGCCTGCGCCCTCAAGCAGCAGCAAAGAAAGCAGCTGTCGAGTCCGTGTTCTTAAGCCATCGAGGTATTTCTCGGTAGGACACATCCGTTCACTTACGGCCACGGACCCGCAGCCCCTGCGGACCGTGGCCTTTGTGTTGGATAGCCCTCTTCATCTGGTTTCCGACTCGGCTCAGGTTCGCACCCATCGAACCCATATCGTGCGACACAGTTTCGCATCCGAGCATTAGGAGACCGAGTTGTCTGCCCAGACAATCCGCGTGGAATCCGAAAACTCCACCACTGCAGTAACTTCCACCGACGTCACTTCGGCTGCAGTCACGTTCATCGAGGTCGCGTCCACCCGCCGCGACTTGCCGTGCCGGGCATCCAACCCCGATCTCTGGTTCGCCGAAGCTCCGGCCGAACTCGAGCAGGCCAAGGCACTGTGCGCGCAGTGCCCCATCCGTTCCCGTTGTCTCAGTGCGGCTCTCGACCGCGCCGAGCCATGGGGGGTGTGGGGCGGCGAGATCCTCGATCAGGGGGCCGTCATAGCGCGCAAGAGACCGAGAGGGCGCCCACGCAAGCAACTTGTGTGCGCGTGAGAGCCCTATTCGGCGGAGCCGGTGTCTTATTCGGCGGAGCCGGTGTCATCCAGAACCGGCTCCGCAAACCCTGGCAACCAACGAGTCAGGATTTCCATGTACGGGGCATATGCGTCCAACTGGGCGCATATGCCGACCGAACCGAGAAGAACACGGAAGATCATCAAATACTCGGCCGGAAGGTTGAGTGCACGGGCCGTTCGGAACTGCGCACTGTTGAAGTCAGTGGCGGTTCCGGCGGCCTTTTGCAGCCATGCCCGAGTGAAGTGAAATGACTCGGTCTGGATCGGGTCGGTGAAGGGTCGCAGGTAATCCGCGATCTCCTTGTCGGTCACCGTGCGTCCGGGGATCACGAAACCGTTGGCGCGCAACAACTCCGTCAACTCGTCGAATTGTTCCTCGACAGCCAAGCGCACCATCGTGCCGAGAACCCGTGGCAGTCCGTTCGGGAACGGCGCAGCAGCACCGAAGTCGATGACGCCGAGTCGGCCGTCCTCGAGAAGCATGAAATTGCCGGGGTGCGGGTCACAGTGGAGCAATCCGACACGGGCCGGAGACGCGAAGTGGAATTCGGCGAGTAGTGCACCGGCCGCATTGCGCTGCTCCGGCGTTCCACTCTCGATGATTCTGGTCAACGGGGTTGCCGTCATCCATTCGGTCACGACCACTTTCGGCGCGCTCGCCACGACGTGCGGGATCACGAATTGGGGATCTCCGTCGAACTCTTCGGCAAAAGCTCGCTGATTGTTCGCCTCGATCCGATAGTCGAGTTCTTCCTCCGTGCGCGCGGTGAACTCCTCGATCACGGGCCGTACGTCGACACCGGGGATGACCGAACCGAAGAGACCGGCAAATCTGCCCAGGGTCTTGAGATCGGCGCGTAGAGCTTCGTCGGCGCCGGGGTACTGAACTTTCACGGCTACGTCGCGGCCGTCCGCCCAGACGGCTCGGTGAACCTGCCCGATGCTTGCCGACGCGGTCGGTTCGTCGTCGAACGACTGGAATCGGTCGCGCCACTTGGTTCCGAGTTGCTGGTCGAGCATCTTGTGTACTTGCTTGGTCGGCAGCGGTGGGGCAGCGGCCTGAAGCTTGTTCAGCGACTCGCGGTACGGCTCGGCGAATTCCTCCGGAATTGCCGCCTCCATGACGCTGAGCGCTTGGCCCAGCTTCATCGCGCCACCCTTGAGTTCGCCCAGCACCGCGAACAATTGCTCGGCGGCCTTCGCGCTCAACTGCGCGTCGATCTCGCCTTTGTCGCCGCCGGCGAGCTTGCGTCCGAAGCCCATGGCGGCGCGACCGGCCATCCCCAGGGGGATGCTCGCGAGTTTGGCAGTACGGGCAGAACTCTTGCGTGGGATCTCGGACACCACACCATCATGTCTGACTGGGGCGTCCTTTGCCCGAAACAGGTGCCAGGTATTGGCAACTGCAGGATATTTGCCGAGGCCAGCGCCTGGTTGTGATCCGATACGGACGGAGCGCGATCTCGAGCGTCGACGACAGACTCGCCGCATGCGTCGCCGCTGTCTCCGATAATGCGGAGTCGATCTCGGCCAGGGCCAGCGCGACACTTGCATGGATCATCGCCGATTCCGCGTGGCCTGCGCTGCCGAGTAGCTGCGCGGACAGATGAAGCCAATGAGGGTCGAGTTCGGATCGGAGGATGTCTGCGCACCGCAGGCAACTCGACTGACCAGGCAGGACAAGAGGACCGACCACACCGTTGCCGTCGCGGATGCGGACGGAAAGGTGGGGGAGTCCACAGCGAACGAGATCGCTGACCAGACGAGGATCAGTCACGACGTCGTCGCTCAGGACCACCAGTTGTTCGTTCCACGTGCGCACGACGTCGGTGTTGCGATACCCGCGCGAGCGACGCGTGCTGACCCCGCCGGTGACCAGTGCGCGCTCGATGGCGTCAGAGAGCGGACCGACACCGTGAATCCGGACCGTCGCGGTGCTTCTGCGGGCAGTGTGGGCGAAACCGGAATCGGCGAGTTGCTCGAGCAACTCCTCCGTCACGGATATGGGAATCCCGAGCCTCGACGCTTCCCAGAGGATGTTTGCGCGGGATCTCGAGCCGTCCATTTTGCGCAGGATCGACTTCACCGCGCGATCGTCGACCCCGACAGGCAGAGTCAGCAGGACGGCACGTCCGGGGGTCCATCCCAGCTGCAGTCGACCATCCGGGCGCGACAGAACAGCGATCCGCGGGTCCCATCGAGGTCCCGCGGATCGCTGTGAAGTGCTGTCTTGTCTGGTGTCGTCGTGTGTGTGACCGGTCATCATTCGATGCTGGCACGACGGGCCCTCGGCGAGTCCCCGTCAGCGGCAGTTATCCACAGGCGGTCATCGCGGCTGATCTGCGAAAATCGGTCGAGAAGGGATTACTTCTCTTCGTCGTCCTCGCGGGTCTTGTCCATCGCTTCCTCGGCCGCACGCTCTTTTGCCTCGACGGCTTCGAGCTGGGCTATCGGGTCGTCGAAATTACCGGCTTCGCCGGCGCCGAGGACACGGGCGACAAATCCGTCCGGTGCGTCGAGATCGCTCGAATCGGGCATCAGGTCGGGATGCGACCAGACGCCGTCGCGAACGTCCATACCGGCTTCCGCGGTGAGCTTCTGCCACAAACCGGCCGCTTCACGGACCTTGCGAGGACGAAGTTCGAGTCCGACCAG
>RepKanNP_Acetate_BrdU_F21BDRAFT_1000298_pt1 | contig 21954 bp, 18 predicted proteins | sample RepKananBrdUF21B_FD_10624 | JGI IMG/M metagenome (IMG submission 10624)
AACGCCAGCGGCTGCCAGCGCCAAGAAAATCGTGCTACGTACTCGCATGTCGGTCCCCCGAGTCGACCCTACTGCCCCTTTGCTGCTTTTGCCGGGGCAGCGACTGCGCGCCGTTTCCCAGCTCCTATCTAGCCGCCACGGTGATAGATGTCCCGCGTGACGTCATAGATGTTCTGACGCAACTGCTTGCGTTCCTCGGGGGACAGCTTGCGCTGCGGGGGTGGCGACGACCGGCCTTCGTTCTCGGCTCGGCGGTTTTCCATGGCGGCGGCACGGCGACGGCGTTCATCCGCCTCGTTACCGCGCGCCCCACCTTGGTTCCCGCCCTTGTGCGGCGCGGCGGCCTCGAAAAAGTTGCCGCCGTTGAATCGACCGAACCCGTTTCCGCCACCAAATCCACTGGGGGGCGCATTGTGCGGCCCGCGCGCCTGTGCCGGCAGATACGCCAGGCAGAGGGCGGCAGCACACGCCGTCAGCGCCAAGCGCTGCAGGAAACTTGCTGATCGATCCGTCAAGAGAGAGAGAGAAGCCACGTCCATGTTGCTGGAAACCGATGCGCCATGCATCATTGCGCGACAATCGATATCAGGCAACCGCATTGCACGCCAGTCCCCTTTATGGGGGTCAACACGATTTGACCCCAACTGAGGAACCGCCAAGGCAGTGTAGCCGTGCCTCCTACAGACTGTTCGTGTGGCCCGGTAAATAATGTAACCGTCTGTTTCAATTGGGGTTCTGCCGCGCCACGAGCCTCTGTTTTTGTCGTTACCATTAGCGCCATGGAAAATTCTGGTCAAAAGATTCTCGTCGTCGACGACGATCCCCGCCTGCGCGATCTGCTGCGCCGCTACCTCGGGGAGCAGGGCTTCACCGTGCTGGTGGCGGAAAACGCCACCGCGATGAACAAACTCTGGCTGCGTGAGCGCTTCGACCTGCTCGTGCTCGACCTCATGATGCCGGGCGAAGATGGCCTGTCGATCTGCCGTCGCCTGCGCGGCGCAAACGATCAGACGCCCATCATCATGCTCACCGCCAAGGGCGAAGACGTGGATCGCATTGTCGGCCTCGAAATGGGCGCCGACGATTATCTGCCCAAGCCCTTCAACCCGCGCGAACTGATTGCACGCATTCACGCCGTACTGCGCCGCCGTGGGCCCGCCGAGATTCCGGGTGCGCCGTCGGAAACGCCCGAAACCTTCGCCTTTGGCGATTTCGTGCTGAACCTGGCCACGCGCACGCTCAAGAAGAACGACGAAGAGATCACGCTCACGACGGGCGAATTCTCCGTGCTCAAGGTGTTTGCGCGCCATCCGCGCCAACCCCTATCGCGCGAAAAGCTCATGGAAATGGCGCGCGGCCGTGAATACGAAGTCTTCGACCGCAGCCTGGACGTGCAGATCTCGCGCCTACGCAAGCTGATCGAGCCTGACGCCAGCAACCCGCGCTTCATCCAGACGGTCTGGGGCCTGGGCTACGTGTTCATTCCTGATGGTGCCAAGTAAGGGCGCCAAGTAACCCCTCTCTTCCGCAACCGACTTGCGCATTCCGCGTCCGGCCGCGCTGCGGCATCTGTTGATCAGTGTGTTTGGTTCGCTGTTCTGGCGAACCTTCATGCTGATCGCTCTGCTCATTGCCATCTCGCTGGGCGTCTGGTTCCAGAGCTTCCGCATTTTCGAGCGTGAACCACGCGCGCAGCAGATCGCCATGCAGGTGGTCAGCGTGGTCAAGCTCACGCGGGCGGCGCTGCTGTATTCCGACCCGGCGCGCCGGCGCTTCCTGCTGCTGGACCTCGTGCAGAACGAAGGCATCAAGGTCTACCCGCGTGAGAAGGAAGACGAGTACCGCGAGCCGCACACCAACCCCTATCTGACGCAACTCGTCCAGCAGGAAATCCGCAACCGGCTGGGTGCCGAAACGGTGATCGCCACGGCGGTCAACGATATTCCGGGCGTGTGGGTGAGCTTCCAGATCGAAGGCGATGACTACTGGGTTGCCATCAGCCCGGATCGTTTCGAGCACGTACCGGGGCTGCAGTGGCTGTGGTGGTCGATGGCGGCGCTGGTGCTGTCGGTGCTGGGCGCGGCATTCATCACCTCGCGCGTGAACCAGCCGCTCAAGCGCCTAGCCGACACGGCGCGCGCCATCAGCGCGGGCGACGACCCGAAAGCACTGCCGGAAGCCGGTGGCACCGAAGTGGCGCAGGCCAATCACAGCTTCAACCAGATGGTGCGCGACCTCAAACAGCTCGAGGCCGACCGCGCCGTCATGCTGGCTGGCATTTCGCACGACTTGCGCACGCCGCTCACACGCCTGCGGCTGGAAACCGAGATGAGCCCCGTCGACGAACAAACGCGCGAGCTGATGGTGGCCGACATCGAGCAGATGGACGCCATCATCGGCCAGTTCCTCGACTACGCGCGCCCGTCCAGTGAGATGCAGGAAGAGGTGGATCTGACCGAACTCGTGCGCGACACGGCACCGGTGTATTCGGCGCACGACGACATCGATCTCACGCTCAAGCTCGCACCGCAGGCCATCGCCCGCTGCAACCGGATGGAGACGCAGCGCATTCTCGACAACCTGATTGAGAACGCACGCCGGTACGGCAAGACGCCCGGCACCGGCCGCGCCGACATCACGGTCAGCACCGTGCTGCAGAACAACGAGGTGGTGTTGTGCGTGGCCGATCGCGGCGCCGGTGTGCCCGTCGATCAGCTTGGGCTGCTCACGCGACCGTTCTACCGGCTCGAATCTGCCCGCAGCGAGGCCAAGGGGGCCGGGCTCGGCATGTCGATCGTCAATCGCATCCTGCAGCGCAGCGGCGGTCGGCTGGTGTTGGAGAACCGCACACCACCGGAAACCGGGCTGGTCGTCAGCGCCTGCTACACGCGCTACTGATCCGCGCCGCTCAGGCACACCCCCTGCTTCCACGGCTGTCATGCGCGGCGACTAGCGTGATCGAATCAGCATGCCCTGCGTATCTGCTATGACGGCCGTTGAGATTATCAACTAGCCGGTTACGAGATCGTCAACCATACTCCAGCCGGCAGGCTGCGCTCTCCCGCCGCCGCGTTCTTCGTCTCTCCGCTCCCCCTCTTCCCATTGCCGGGGCGGCGGCGAGTCTGCGTTTGCAAGCTCTGTTCCCCCACTGCACAACTTCAGGAGGCGCTCATGAAGACCATTGGTGACAAGCTCGAACCGTTCAAGGTCGTCGGCGTCAAGCCGGGGTTCAATCATCACGAGGAAGGCGGCCAGTCGGCGTTCGAAGACATCACCGAGACCTCGTTCCCCGGCAAGTGGAAGATCATCTACTTCTATCCGAAAGACTTCACCTTCGTCTGCCCGACCGAGATCGTCGCCTTCGCCAAACTCAACGGCGATTTCGAAGACCGCGACACCGTCGTGCTGGGCGGCTCGACTGACAACGAGTTCGTCAAGCTCGCATGGCGCCGCGAGCACAAAGACCTCGACAAGCTCAACCAGTGGTCCTTTGCCGACACGACCGGCGCCCTGATTGATCAGCTCGGCGTACGCGAACATGAGGCCGGCGTTGCATTGCGTGCAACGTTTATCGTCGACCCGGACAACGTCATCCAGCACGTGTCGGTCAACAACCTGAACGTGGGCCGTAACCCGGATGAAGTCCTGCGCATTCTCGATGGCCTGCAGACCGACGAGCTATGCCCGTGCAACCGCGCGGTTGGCGGTGCCACGCTGTAATCGCCACGCAAGGCACGCCGAGTCGAAGCCCGCCTTGCGCGGGCTTTCCTTTTTCCAGCCACCGCCGATAGGAGCAGCCGATGGAATTCCTGCAGACGATAAAAGGCTTGATACCCGACTACGCCAAGGACATCCGCCTGAACGTAGACGGCACGATCGCGCGGTCTTCGCTCGAAGGCACGGATGCGGTTGGCGTGGCGCTCGCGGCAGCCTTTGCCGCGAAGAGCAAGGTGCTGACCGAAATCATCCGCAATGCCGGCGTGCTGTCGCCCGAGGAGACGACTGGCGTGCTCACCGCAGCGGCGCTCATGGGGATGAACAACACGTGGTATCCGTTTGTTGAGATGGCCGACGACGCCGACCTGAAAACACAGCGCGCCGAACTCCGCATGAACGCCTACAGCAGCCACGGCGGCATCGACAGACGGCGCTTTGAACTGTATGCCCTGGCAGCGTCCATCGTCGGCAAGTGCCATTTCTGCGTGAGCTCGCACTACAAGCTGCTCAGGGAGCTGGGCATGAGCACGCAGCAATTGCGCGACGTTGGGCGCATCGCTTCGGTCATCAACGCGGCAGCCATTGTGATTGCGACCGAATAGACCATCACGCTCCACAAACGAAAACGGCAGCGCCGGAGCAATCCGGGCTGCCGTTTTTCGTCAAGCGACACTTCAGTCTTGATCGGCGGCTTCCGCACGGTAGATCAGTACGATGGCCTGCGCGACGATGCCCTCTTCCTTGCCTTCGAAGCCGAGCTTCTCGTTGGTCTTGGCCTTGACGTTACAGCGCTCGGGCGCAATGCCGAGGTCTTCTGCCAGGTTGGCAACCATGCCCGGCACGTGCGGTGCGAGCTTCGGCTTCTGTGCGATGACGGTGGCGTCGACATTGCCTACGGCATAGCCGGCCTTGCGCACGCGCTGCACGGCTTCACGCAGCAGCACGCGACTGTCGGCGCCCGCAAAGGCGGGATCGGTGTCAGGAAAGTGCCGGCCGATATCGCCCAGGCCAGCGGCACCGAACAGCGCGTCTGTAATGGCGTGCAGCAATGCATCGGCATCGGAATGGCCGAGCAGGCCGCGCGTGTGGGGAATGTCCACACCGCCGAGAATCAGCTTGCGGCCTTCTACCAAGGCGTGTACGTCGTAGCCCTGGCCAATGCGGATATCCATCCAGTTCATGCTTGCGATGCCTCGTGAGGTTTGTCTTGTGCGCGCAGCGCGAGGATAGCCTCGGCCAGCGCGAAATCGTCGGGGTACGTCACCTTGAAGTTGCGCAGCGCGCCGGGCACCAGCAACGGCTTGTGGCCAGCCGCCTCAATGGCACTGGCCTCATCGGTAACGATGCGTTGTTGCGCCAGTGCCTCGCGCAACGCACGCTCCAACAGGCCAAGTGGAAACATCTGCGGTGTTTGCGCTTGCCACAGGCCATCACGCTGTACCGTGGCACCGATGTGCTGCTCGGCGTCTGCACGCTTGAGCGTATCGGCCACTGGCAGCGCGAGGATGCCACCGACGGCCTGCGAGCCCTCACCCTCCACCGCGGCGACCAACCGCGCAATCAGCGCAGGTGTCAGACCTGGGCGGGCGGCATCATGCACAAGCACCCAATCGTCGTCGTGCGCACCCAGCCCGCGCAACGCTGCCAGCCCATGCATGACCGACGCGTGGCGCGAATCACCGCCGCAATCCACTTCGACCAGCCTGGGTGCATCGAAACCGCCATCGGGAAAACGCTGCACGAGCGGTTGTGCGCCCGGCGTCGTCACGATCAACACAGAATCGATCTCGGGGCTCCCCAGAAAGGCTTGTGCGGTGTGCCACAACATCGGCCGCCCGGCGATCGCCTGATATTGCTTGGGCAAATCGCCGCCGGCGCGCGAGCCGGTGCCGGCTGAGGGAATCAGCGCAAAACGGCGTCGGCCTGGGCGGGAAGGTTCGGACATGGAGTGCAAAAGATAAGCGTGGATGCGGCGTTTGCACGGTTTTTGAGCCGTCACCAGCATGTAATTCGCGCGGATTTTATAATAGCGGCCAGTGTTAGGGCCTGTCGTCACGAGAAACGTGCGCGCGTTGACCCGAGCCGGGGCCAGCTACGCGAAGGGCAACGCCGCAAAGGGTCACTCCCTTTGCAAGGTGCCCGACAAAGTAGATGGCCCCGGATCGGGTCAACCCGGAGGGCAAGGGTAATTTGGGCCGCATGGCGTCGTTGCGGCCGGCTTGCTTGGAGTGACCAAGCGGCGCCGCCCACGCCTAGCCCTGCGACCCAAATTAGCCTTGCGCGCGCACGTTTCTCGTGACGACAGGCCCTATGACACCCCGCCTGCAAACGCCGGCGGGGTGTCATGCTTTGCCTTGCCGACCGGTCCTACAAGAACCCGACGTCTCCCATGTCCGATTTCTCGCTTTCTGCCCTGCCCGCCGTCAAACCGGGGGCGCGCTTCGTCTTCAGCGGCCTGCAAGGCGCGGCAGATGCCCTGCTGCTTGCACGCTACCTGGAGCAGCATCGCGCTGCCGTACCCATGCTGGCGGTGGTCTGTGCCAACGCCGTTGACGCCCAGCGCCTGGCGGAAGAGCTGCGCTGGTTTGCCCCGCAAGCGCGCGTAAAGCTGCTGCCGGACTGGGAAACGCTGCCGTACGACAACTTCTCGCCGCACCAGGACTTGATCTCCGAACGGTTGGCCACGCTGCATGACCTGCAGAACGGCGCGTGCGACATCCTGCTTGTGCCGGCATCGACGGCGTTGCAGCGCATCGCGCCGCCGTCGTTCCTGGCGGCCTACACGTTCTTCTTCAAGAAGGGCGAAAAGCTCGATGAGGCTGCGCTCAAGGCACAGTTCACGCTGGCCGGCTATGAGCATGTCAGCGCCGTCATGCGCCCCGGTGAATACTCCGTGCGCGGCGGATTGATCGACCTCTTCCCGATGGGTTCGCCGCTGCCGTATCGGCTCGACCTGTTCGGCGACGAGATCGAGACCATCCGCTCCTTCGACCCCGACACCCAGCGCAGTCTCTACCCCGTAAACGAAGTGCGCCTGCTGCCAGGCCGCGAGTTCCCGATGGATGAGGCCTCGCGCACCGCCTTCCGCGGACGCTGGCGCGAGGTGTTCGAAGGCGACCCGACGCGCTCGCCCATCTACAAAGACATCGGCAACGGCGTGCCCTCGGCCGGCATCGAGTACTACCTGCCGTTGTTCTTTGAAGAGACCGCCACGCTGTTCGACTATCTGCCGGGCGCCACGCATCTGGCTTTCGTCGGCGACATCGAAAGCGCGGTGCGCCGCTTCTGGGCCGACACCACGCAGCGCTACAACTTCATGCGCCACGACCGCGAACGGCCGTTGCTGGAGCCCGGCGCGTTGTATCTGGATGAGGAAGCGTTCTTCGTGGCGGCCAAGCCGCATGCACGTCTGGTGTTGCGCGCGGAGCCTGGCGATGCGCCGCTCTCGCTGCCGCTGCCAAACGTTGCTGTCAACCGCCGCGCAGAAGACCCACTGGTCAACCTCGAAGCGTTCCTGATGCGTGGCAACTGCCGCGTCATGATCTGCGCGGAATCCGCCGGCCGCCGCGAGACGCTCGCGCAGATGTTCGCCGCCAGCGGTTTGCACCCGGAAGGCGTGGCCGACTATGCCGACCTGATAAGCAGCGACGCCAAATTCGTGCTGGGCGTGGCACCGCTGTACCAGGGCTTCATCCTCGGCGACGAACGCATCGCCATCATCACCGAGACAGAGCTGTACGCACAGACCACGCGCCGCGCCGGTCGCCGCAAACAGGAGCAGGCCACCGCCGTCGATGCCATGGTGCGCGACCTGGCCGAACTGAAGATCGGCGACCCGGTGGTGCACAGCGAACATGGCATCGGCCGCTACCAAGGGCTCATCTCCATCGATATGGGCAACGGTGAGGAGGAGTTCCTCCACCTCGACTATGACAAGGGCAACAAGCTCTACGTGCCGGTGCACCAACTGCATGTGATCTCGCGCTACTCCGGCGCCGATCCGGAAACCGCGCCGCTGCATTCGCTCGGCTCCGGCCAGTGGGAGAAGGCCAAGCGCAAAGCTGCGCAGCAGATTCGCGACACGGCGGCAGAGCTGCTGAACCTGTACGCGCGCCGTGCGCTGCGCCAAGGCTTTGCCTTCCCGCTCACGCCCGAGGACTACGTCAAGTTTGCAGAGAGCTTCGGCTTTGAAGAAACGCCCGACCAGGCCGCCGCCATCGCCGCCGTCATCGCTGACATGACCTCGGGCAAGCCGATGGACCGCCTCGTCTGCGGCGACGTCGGCTTCGGCAAAACAGAAGTCGCCTTGCGCGCCGCGTTCGTCGCAGTCATGGGCGGCAAGCAGGTCGCCATTCTCGCGCCGACCACGCTGCTGGCCGAGCAGCACTACCAGACGCTGGTCGACCGCTTTGCTGATTGGCCGGTGCGCATTGCCGAGATTTCGCGCTTCAAGAACAAGAAGGAAATCGACGGCGCCATCGAGGCCATCAACGCCGGCACCATCGACATCGTGATCGGCACGCACAAGCTGCTTTCGCCGGACGTGAAGTTCGACCGGCTGGGGCTCGTCATCATCGACGAGGAGCACCGCTTTGGTGTGCGTCAGAAGGAAGCGCTCAAGACGCTGCGCGCCGAGGTGGACGTGCTCACGCTCACCGCGACGCCGATCCCGCGCACGCTGGGCATGGCGCTGGAAGGCCTGCGCGATTTCTCGGTAATTGCCACCGCGCCGCAAAAGCGCCTGGCCATCAAGACCTTCCTGCGCCGCGAAGAAGACGGCGTGCTGCGCGAGGCAATCCTGCGTGAGTTGAAGCGCGGCGGGCAGGTCTACTTCCTGCACAACGAAGTCGAGACCATCGAGAACAAGCGTGCCAAGCTGGAAGAGCTGATTCCGGAAGCGCGCGTGGTGGTCGCCCATGGCCAGATGCACGAGCGCGAGCTGGAGCGCGTGATGCGCGACTTCGTGGCCCAGCGCGCCAACATCCTGCTGTGCACGACGATCATCGAAACCGGCATCGACGTGCCGACGGCCAACACAATCCTGATCCACCGTGCCGACAAGTTCGGCTTGGCGCAGCTGCACCAGTTGCGCGGCCGCGTCGGACGCTCGCACCACCAGGCGTATGCGTATTTGCTGGCGCACGATCTGGATGGTCTGACCAAGCAGGCGCAGCGCCGGCTCGAAGCCATTCAGCAGATGGAAGAACTGGGTTCGGGCTTCTATCTGGCAATGCACGATCTGGAAATTCGCGGCGCCGGCGAGGTGCTGGGCGACAAGCAGTCGGGCGAGATCTCCGAGATCGGCTTCCAGCTCTATACCGACATGCTCAACCAGGCGGTGAAGTCACTCAAGGCGGGCAAGGAGCCCGACTTGATGGCGCCGCTGGCCGCCACTACCGAGATCAACCTCGGCACGCCTGCCCTGCTGCCCCAGGACTATTGTGGTGATGTGCAGGAGCGCCTGTCACTCTACAAGCGCCTGGCCAACTGCGAGAGCAGCGAGACCATCGACAACATCCAGGAAGAGCTGATCGACCGCTTCGGCAAGCTGCCGCCGCAGGCGCAGTCGCTCATCGAAACGCATCGTCTGCGAATCGCAGCCGTGCCGCTGGGCATCCGCAAGATCGACAAGGGCGCGGAGGCGGTCACGCTGCATTTCATACCCAACCCGCCCGTGGATGCGATCAAGATCATCGACCTCGTGCAGAAGAACCGGCAGATCAAGCTGGCCGGGCAGGATCGTCTGCGCATCGAGAACATCCCGGCTGAGACCGCCGCGCTGGCGCAGACGATTCGCCACGCCATGCGGCAATTGAGCTGATGCGCTAGCATCGCCGAATCAAAAGATAAGGAAACATCATGAGCACCGCTCTCTCTACGCTGGACTGGACCCGCAAGCTGGTCAGTTTTGACACCACCAGCCGCGGCTCCAACCTCGCCCTGATCGAAACCGTGCGCGACTACCTGCGCGGCGTCGGCCTCGAATCGCACCTCTCGCACAACGACGAGGGCAACAAGGCCAACCTGTTCGCCACCATTCCGGCGGCGGATGGCAGCGTACAAGGCGGCATCGTGCTGTCTGGCCATACCGATGTGGTGCCGGTCGACGGCCAGAAATGGGACAGCGATCCGTTCAACCCGGAAGTGCGCGAGGGCAAGCTGTACGGGCGTGGCACGTGCGACATGAAGGGCTTCATCGCGTCATCGCTGGCGCTGGTGCCCTCGCTGTTGCAGGCCAAGCTGCGCGAGCCGGTGCACCTGGCGCTGTCGTATGACGAAGAAGTCGGCTGTGTGGGGGCCCCTCGCATGATCGAAGACCTGATTGCGCGCGGCATCAAGCCTGCCGGCTGCATCGTCGGTGAGCCCACCGCCATGCGCCCCATCGTCGCCCACAAGGGCATCAACGCTTACCGCTGCCGCGTGCATGGCCGTGCCGCGCATTCGTCGCTCACGCCGCAGGGCGTCAACGCCATTGAGTACGCCGCACGCATCATCTGCTTCGTGCGCGATCTGGCGGATGAATTCCGCGCTCAGGGTCCGTTTGATGAGGCGTTTGACGTGCCGTTCACCACGTCGTCCACGGGGCTGATCAACGGTGGGATCGCGCTCAACACGATCCCCGCTCTGTGCGAATTCGTGTTCGAGTTCCGCAACCTGCCGGGCGTGGATGCACCCGCCATCCGCGCGCGCGTGGAGCGCTACGTGCGCGAAACCATCGAGCCCGCCATGCAGCGCGAGCACCCGGACGCCCGCATCGAACTGGCCGAGATCGCCGCGGCACCTTCGCTGGATGCCTCCGAGCAGGCCGCCATCACGCAGCTCGTGCGCGCGCTGACCGAAGACAACGACAAGCGCAAGGTCGCCTACGGCACCGAGGCCGGCTTGTTCCAGCGCGCCGGCATTCCGGCTGTGCTGTGCGGCCCCGGCAACATCGAGCAAGCGCACAAGGCCAACGAATACGTGGAGCTGGCCCAGCTCGACGCCTGCGATCGCTTCCTCGCCAAGGTCGCCCACAGCCTGACTGCGGAGACGGCCACCGTCTGAAATTTGTGCAACGCACGCCTCACCTTATGGTGGGGCGCATTCCTACCGGGGGCTTCGCTACAATAGCGCGCTTCCCCGGCGCATCCTTTCCCCCGTCCTCCCATGCCTGTCGTCCTGCAAAGCCTGTTGCCGCTGTCTACCGGCGATATCGAGTCCGTCCGCAGCCTGTTCGGCACCGCCGCCTTTGAAATGCGCGCGCCCAACGTCGCCGCCATCGAATGGGTGCACGAGTTGCCCAGCGAATTGCGCGTCCAGCTCGACGCCATCTGCGCCAACCTGAAGCTGGACTACGCATGGATTCCCGACGAATGGACGTTCGGTGATTTCCGCGTGCTGGCGATGGACATGGATTCCACGCTCATCACCATCGAATGCATCGACGAGATTGCCGACTTCTGCGGGCTCAAGCCACAGGTGGCCGCCATCACCGAAGCGTCGATGCGCGGTGAGATCAAGGATTTCAACGAGAGCCTGACGCGCCGTGTCGAGCTGCTCAAGGGCCTGGATGCGAGCGTGCTGGAGCGCGTCTACAACGAGCGTCTGCAACTCTCCCTGGGCGCAGAAAAAATGCTCAAGGCCGTGCAGGCTATGGGCATCCGCACGCTGCTGGTGTCGGGTGGCTTCGAGTTCTTCACCTCGCGCCTGCAGGAGCGCCTGGGGCTGGACCGCACGCGCGCCAATACGCTGGAGATCGTGGACGGCAAACTGACCGGCCGCGTGCTCGGCGAGATCGTTAATGCCGACGTGAAGGCGCAGACGCTCAAGGCGTTCTGCGAGGACATGGGCGTGACGCCGCATAACGCCATCGCCATGGGCGACGGCTCGAACGACTTGAAGATGATGGGGGTCGCCGGCTTGTCGGTGGCGTTCCGTGCCAAGCCCATCGTGCAGGCGCAGGCCGACGTGGCTTTCAACGTTGTCGGCCTGGATGGGCTGCTGAATCTCCTCCCGCAGCAGTAAGGCACCAACCACCGGTTGAAGAAATCAAAACGGGGCGCAACCTGTGCGCCCCGCTCCATTGCCCTGAAGGCTGCCCCGACCAGGTCAAGCCCGCAGGTGCGTCTCCATTGCCTGCTTCAGATCGGCGATCAAATCGCGCGGGTCCTCCAGGCCGATATACAGGCGCACGAAACCACCCGCGTTCTCCCAATCGGCCGGCGGCCAGGCCGTGGCCGTGCGCATCGACGGGATGTTGTACGGCAGTGCCAGGCTGTTCGCCCCGCCCCACGAAAAGCCGATCGCAAAGTAACGCAGCGCCTCGATAAAAGCATCGATCTGCGCCTGCGAGTAACGCTCGTGCAGCACGATAGAAAATAGGCCGCTGGCACCGGTAAAGTCGCGCCTCCAGTTCTCATGGCCCGGGCAATCGGGCAGCGCCGGGTGCAGCACGCGCACGGCCTCGGGCCGCTCGGCCAGCCATTCGGCCACTTCGCGCGCGTGGGCGTCGTGCGCAGCCAAGCGCGTCGGCAAGCTCGGCATGCCGCGCAGCACGAAATAACAATCGTCCGCCGACACGCCCCACCCCATGCGCATCCGCGTGGCCAGCAGCTTGTGGTGCAGCGCCTCGTCGTTGGTGATGGTGGCGCCCATGAGCACGTCGCTGCCGCCGGACTGGTACTTGGTCAGCGCCTGCACGGAGATGTCGATGCCGTGCGCAAACGGCTGGTAGTACACGCCGCCGCTCCAGGTGTTGTCGATCGCCGTGATGGCACCTGCCGCACGGGCCACCTCGGCAATGGCTGTGCAGTCGGGCACTTCCATCGTCACCGAACCCGGTGCTTCCAGCCACACCAGCTTGGTGTTGTGACGGATCAGGTCAGCAATACCGGCGCCGATCATCGGGTCGTAGTAGCGCACGGTGATGCCGAACTGGCGCGCCATCCATTCGCCATGGTCGCGGTTCGGACCGTAGGCATTGTCTGGGATCAACACGTCGTCGCCAGACTTGATGAGCGCGAAGTACACCAGCGAAATCGCCGCCAGGCCCGAGGGCAGCAGCAGCGCATGCGAACCGCCTTCGATCTGCGCCAGCGCCTGGCAAAGCGCGTCGGAGGTCGGCGTGGCATGCAGGCCGTAACGCCAGTGCACCACACTGCCGCTACCGAAAGCACGCATATCGGCGAGGTTCTTGAACACCACGGTCGAGGCGCGATGTGTGGCATGCGAGAACGCGGCAAAACCCGGCGGGACATTCAGGTCCGGATGCACAGCCAGGGTTGCGGGAAACTTGGGCGGGAGCTTGGTATCGTCGTTCACGAAAGATTCCTGGTGAGTGGCGTACGTGCAGCCGATTTGGCGGATTGGTGCTGCGGGCAACTGACCCGGCAGCTTACCAGTGCGCGCTGGATCGCGCGGGATTGACTGGCGGCAGCACCGGTGCCGGGGCGATCTGCCCAGGTGCGGCGGGCACCAGTGGCCTGGCTGGCGTCACTGCATTGCTGTTGGCGGCGGCATCGTACGGGGGAATCACCACCACGGCGACCGGCCGCAGCACAAACGGCAGCGTACTGCCGCCGTGTGCGACATCCGTCCAGGTGCCATGCACGATGCCGCGCGTGTCGATGGCGCCTTCCCATGTGCCGGTGACGTTCGTACCGTCGTCGGACTCTTCCATCAGGAAGCCGCCGTTTTCATATTCGCCCGTCACAAGGCGCACGCCCGGGCCTTTGCCCGCTGTGTACTCGCCGTGGACGCTGTCGATCTCACCGGGTTTGCGGCCGAGGCGCATGTGGATCGGCACATCCCCGATGACACCGGTATAGACGGGATATTTCGCGTAGTCTGGCTGGGGCTGCAGCACCTGAGGTTGGGCCGTCTGGGCGGAGAACCCGTTACCGGCCTTGGCAGCACGTCGCTTGTCGCCATCCGCGATGGCACGGTTCAGACCGAGGTCGCCCGGCTGCACGTTGGCGCCGCCGGTCGACACGTCATAACCGTTGTTGGCAGCCGGCGTCTGGGCAGACGCCGTTGTCACACCTATGGCGCCCAGGGCCAGCACCAGTGCGAGCAATGCGCCGGCCGGCCCTGTCGGGCGCGCAATCAGAAGAAAGCGTTCAGATGCGTTCGAACACCGCCGCAATGCCTTGTCCTCCACCAATACACATGGTCACCAGTGCGTAGCGACCACCAATGCGCTGCAGCTCGTGCAGCGCCTTCACCGTAATCAGAGCGCCCGTTGCGCCGATCGGATGGCCGAGCGAGATGCCCGAGCCGTTCGGGTTGACCTTGGCCGGGTCCAGACCGAGTTCCTTCGTCACCGCGCAAGCCTGCGCAGCAAACGCCTCGTTGGCCTCGATCACGTCCAGATCCTTGACCGACAGGCCGGCACGCTCCAGCGCGCGGCGCGTCGCCGGCACCGGGCCGATCCCCATGATCTTCGGATCAACGCCAGCATGGCCGTACGACACCAGGCGCGCCAGCGGCTTCAGACCACGCGCCTCGGCCACCGAACGCTCCATCAGCACCAGTGCCGCGCCAGCATCGTTCAGGCCCGAGGCATTGCCCGCCGTAACCGTGCCGTTTTCCTTGGCGAAAACCGGCTTGAGCTTGGTCATGTCGTCGATGGTCGCGTCGTGGCGGACGTGCTCATCGGTATCGAACTGGATGTCGCCCTTGCGTGACTTGATCGTCACCGGAACAATCTGGTCCTTGAAGTAGCCGGCCTGGATGGCGCGCGAGGCGCGCTGGTGCGATTCCAACGCGGTCTGGTCTTGCTGTTCGCGGCTGATGCCGAATTCGCGGGCGACGTTTTCCGCCGTCACACCCATGTGGATGGTGTGGAACGGGTCGTGCAGCGCGCCGAGCATCATGTCGACCATCTTGGCGTCGCCCATGCGCGAGCCCCAGCGGGCCGCGGGTGCCAGGTACGGCGCGCGGCTCATGCTCTCGGCACCACCGGCGATGGCGATATCAGCGTCACCCAGCAGAACGGTCTGCGCAGCGTTGACTACAGCCTGCAGACCGGAGCCGCACAGACGGTTGACGTTGAACGCAGGCGTCTCAGCCGACACGCCGCCGTTCACAGCCGCCACGCGCGAGAGGTACATGTCGCGGGGCTCGGTGTTGATGACGTGGCCGAACACCACGTGACCGACCTCTTCGCCCTTCACACCGGCACGGGCGAGCGCCTCGCGCACGACCAATGCACCCAGTTCGCACGGCGCCACATCCTTCAGGCTGCCGCCAAACGTCCCGATTGCGGTACGAACGCCGCTGACCACCACCACTTCACGTGCCATTGCTGTCTCCATGCAATTGAAAATTGAATGGCGGTCAGTATAAACGCACGACCGTTCGCAAAATTTTAGGTAAAACTACGTAAGCTCACCTGGCCTGCCTCAAACTTCGCCCCACAGGTCGTGGCCGTCGGCGCCGGTGATCTTGACCGACACGAAATCGCCCGCCTTGTAGCGCTTGTATGGCTTGGACGGCGGCGCGATGTAGACCAGACCGTCAATTTCCGGTGCATCCGCCGACGAACGGCCAATGCCGCCTTCCTGGTTCACCTCGTCCACCAGCACGCGCAGCGACTTGCCCACCTTGCGTTGCAGACGGCGGGCCGACACGCGTTCGGCCACTTCCATGAAGCGCGCGCGGCGCTCTTCGCGCACCTCATCGGGCAGCGCGCCCGGCAGGTCGTTGGCGGTCGCACCTTCCACCGGCGAATAGGCGAAGCAGCCCACGCGATCCAATTCGGCTTCGGCGATGAAGTCGAGCAGCGTCTGGAATTCTTCTTCCGTCTCGCCCGGGAAACCTGCGATGAACGTGCTGCGGATGGTCAGCTCCGGGCACACCTCGCGCCAAGCGCGGATGCGATCGAGCGTTTTCTCGGCATTGGCCGGGCGCTTCATGCGCTTGAGCACATCCGGATGGGCATGCTGCAGCGGCACGTCGAGGTACGGCAGCACCTTGCCCTCGGCCATCAGCGGCATCACTTCGTCCACGCTCGGGTACGGGTAGACGTAGTGCAGGCGCACCCAGGCGCCATACTGCGAAGCCAACTCGCCCAGTGCAGCTACCAGCTCGGTCATGCGCGTCTTGAGTGGTCTGCCATTCCAGAAGCCTGTGCGGAATTTGACGTCGACGCCGTAGGCGCTGGTGTCCTGCGAGATGACGAGCAGTTCCTTCACGCCGGCCTTCAACAGGTTTTCTGCCTCCAGCATCACTTCCGCCACCGGGCGCGAGACCAGGTCGCCGCGCATCGACGGGATGATGCAGAAGCTGCAGCGATGGTTGCAGCCCTCGGAAATCTTCAGATATGCGTAATGCTTGGGCGTGAGCTTGATGCCTTGCGGCGGCACGAGGTCGATGAACGGATCGTGCGGCTTGGGCAGATGCGTGTGCACCGCCTCCATCACTTCTCCCAGCGCGTGCGGGCCTGTCACGGCCAGCACCTTCGGGTGCACGCTGGTGATGATGTCCTGCCCGGCGGCGTCCTTCTTGGCGCCCAGGCAGCCGGTGACGATCACCTTGCCGTTCTCGGCCAGCGCTTCGCCAATGGCATCCAGGCTTTCCTGCACCGCCTCATCGATGAAACCGCAGGTATTGACGACCACCAGGTCAGCCCCGCCATATGTACCGGAGATCTCATACCCCTCCGCGCGGAGCTGGGTAATGATCTGCTCGGAATCGACCAAAGCCTTTGGGCAACCAAGCGAAACGAAGCCAACTTTCGGGCTCTGGGTACTAACGTCGGACATGGGGACAACCTGATGTGGGGAGTGTTTGTGCCGCGCGCTTGACATGGTTTCGGTACGTGCATGAGCGCCGCGCAGATGCGCATTTTACCCTGCCGGAGCCGTCTGCCGGCCACCCTGATGCAGCGCGTGCTCAATCACGCGTTGGATTTCCATCGGGTCCTGCAGGCGCCGGATGGCATCGTGCAACTCGGCCGCCTGCGGCCACGTCCGTTTCAGGTAGCCGAGCCACAGCTTGACCCGGCCATGCTCGTGCTTCGACAAGATGCGCGCGTGCAGCTTCTTGAGATAGTCGGCAAGAAAACCCAGCACAATCGGCCATTCTGCGGCGGAGGGGGCCGGCTCCATCCGCCCGCGAATACGCTGAGCCAGGAACGGATCGGACACGGCACCGCGGCCAATCATCACGTCATCGCAACCGCTGACGGCGCGGCAGCGCTCCCAATCGCCCACGGTCCAGACTTCGCCATTCGCGATGACAGGCACGTGCACGGCATCCGCGATACGCGCAATCCACTCCCAATGGGCTGGCGGGCGATAGCCATGATCGCGCGTGCGAGCATGCACAACCAGCGACGCCGCACCACCTTCTGCCAAGGCGGTCGCACACTCGATCGCGCGCGACGTATCGGAAACACCCAGGCGCATCTTGGCCGTCACCGCAATGTTCTGCGGGACAGCGGCCCGCACCGCCGCCACGATCGTGTGCAGCACTTCCGGCGTATCAAGCAGCATGGCACCGCCGCCGTGTCGATTCACCACTTTGGCCGGGCAGCCGAAGTTCAGGTCGATGCCATGCGGCGACAGGGTCGCAGCGTACGCGGCGTTCCGGGCGAGCCATTCAGGGTCGCTGCCCAGAAACTGAACGACCATCGGCGTGCCGCTGGCGGTGTAGCCGCCGTTGGCGATTTCGGGCGTCTCGCGCTCGTAGGTGCGCAGGGGCAGCAAGGAGCCTGTCACCCGGACAAACTCGGAGACACATCCATCGAAGCCACCGGCGCGGGTCAGCGTGTCACGCATGACAAAATCCGCGACGCCCTCCATCGGGGCGAGCAACAAGCGGCTCATGCGAAAGCGGCCAACCGGTCAATGTGCCGGAAGCTGGGGTTGAACATGGGAATAACCGAAGCGGGAAGTCGAGATTTTGAGGTGATGCGTAAAGCGCACGCATCAGCCTCTGAGGCCGCGCATTTTACCCTGTCGCCTCATTCCCATCACCCCAACAAAAAAGGCGAACCGCCGCGCGATTCGCCTTTGTCCGCCAAGCTGGCCCGACTTACTTCTTCTCGGGCGGCTGGTTGAACGGGAACGTCCCGAACATGTTCTTGGCCTGGCTCTGCATTTGCTCCTGCATCTGCACGAACAGGTTTTTGCTCTGCTCGATGTAGTTGCTCATCATGCCCTGCATCATCGGCCCCTGCATGTTCATGAACTGCGACCACATGTCGGGGTTGAAGCTGTTGCCGCTGTAGAGATCCTTCGAGTTCTCGGCCAGCTTGCTCTGGATATCAACGAATGCCTGGATGTTCTTTTCCAGGTACGTGCCCATCATCCCCTGCATGGCATTGCCGTAGAAACGGATGATCTGCGCCAGCATCGAGCCGGAGAACATCGGCACGCCGCCGGTTTCCTCTTCCAGGATGATCTGCAGCAGGATACTGCGGGTCAGATCTTCGCCGGACTTCGCGTCAACCACGCGAAATTCCTCGGTCTCCATCACGAGCTGCTTGACGTCTGCGAGCGTGATGTAAGTACTGGTCTGGGTGTCGTAGAGCCGGCGGTTAGGATATTTCTTGATCAGCCGTTCGGTGCCCTTCTTGCTGGTGGCCATCATGCCTTTCCGTGTTGGCGATGCTGCTGCGGTGCAGCCGATGCAGTGCGAAATGACTGCACCAAGCGGTGCAGCAAAATACGCGGTTGCCCGGCTATTCCGATCTGCGTAGGAATGTGGCAACGCAGATGCATCCGGTTATGATCGGACGCCCCGTGTCTCCCTGCGGAGCGCCTCCGTGATTGGATTCTATGCGGATCGCCATGCAAAGAAAAGGCGACCTCCCCCGGTAAAAACCCGCAGCATTTTGATACGGCCGATGCACCCGAATGCGCGTCGAAGTGCAACGCAAATACACTGCTGCGACGCACTTGAGCATCGCAGCAGCGAACGGGTAAAAACGGATTCTTGGGGGAAAATTGCTGCGCCCATGCTGCAGCAAGACCGCAGCATGGGCGTTTGAAGGTCAGCCCATGTGCAGGCCGCCGTTGAGGGAGAAGTCTGCGCCGGTGGAGAAGCCCGACTCTTCGGACGCCAGCCATGCGCAGATCGAAGCGATTTCCGTCGGCTCACCCAGGCGCTTGACCGGGATCGTACCGACGATCTTGTCGAGCACATCCTGACGAATCGCTTTCACCATGTCGGTGGCGATATAGCCTGGCGACACAGTGTTCACCGTCACGCCCTTGGTCGCCACTTCCTGCGCCAGTGCCATCGTGAAGCCGTGCAGGCCAGCCTTGGCCGTCGAGTAGTTGGTCTGGCCAAACTGCCCCTTCTGACCGTTCACCGACGAGATGTTGATGACGCGACCCCAGCCACGATCCACCATGCCGTCGATCACCTGCTTGGTCACGTTGAACAGCGACGTGAGGTTGGTGTCGATCACAGCGTCCCAGTCAGCGCGGGTCATCTTGCGGAACACCACGTCGCGCGTGATGCCGGCGTTGTTGACGAGGACATCCACCTCACCCACTTCAGCCTTGACCTTGTCGAACGCGGCCTTGGTCGATTCCCAATCGCCGACGTTGCCTTCAGACGGAACGAAATCAAAGCCCAGCGCCTTCTGCTGCTCGAGCCATTTTGCCTTGCGCGGCGAATTCGGGCCGCAACCTGCGACGACGATGAAGCCGTCGCGCGCCAAGCGCTGGCAAATCGCCGTTCCGATGCCGCCCATGCCGCCGGTGACGTATGCAATGCGTTTGGTCATGTCCACTCCTAGTCCTTGTTATTGGAACCGCCCGAGTTTTTCTCAAGCGGAGATGCTTCGGATCGGCGCACACCGCTTTCGTTCAGCGCGCGCCGATAACACTACAAAGATTTACGGACGCTCGACTGCCAGCGCCACGCCCATGCCGCCACCAATACACAGCGAGGCCAGGCCCTTCTTCGCATCGCGCTTCTGCATTTCGTGCAGCAGCGTGACCAGAATGCGGCAGCCCGACGCGCCGATGGGGTGACCAATGGCAATCGCGCCGCCATTGACGTTGACCTTGGACGTATCCCAGCCCATCTGCTGGTGCACAGCCAGCGCCTGCGCGGCAAACGCCTCGTTGATCTCCATCAGGTCCAGATCGTTCACCGACCAGCCGGCGCGCGACAGGCAACGCTTGGACGCCGGCACCGGCCCCATGCCCATCACCTTCGGATCCAGGCCAGCGCTGGCGTAGGCACGAATGGTGGCCAGCGGGGTCAGGCCCAGTTCCTTGGCCTTGGCCGCAGACATCACGACCACAGCAGCGGCGCCATCGTTCAGGCCCGAAGCATTGGCCGCTGTGACGGTGCCAGCCTTGTCGAAGGCAGGCTTCAGGCCAGCCATCGAATCCAGCGTCGCGCCGTGGCGAACGAATTCGTCCTGCGCGAACGCGATCGGATCCCCCTTGCGCTGCGGGATCAGGATCGGAACGATTTCGTCGTTGAAGCGACCCGACTTCTGCGCAGCTTCTGCCTTGTTCTGCGAGGCCACGGCAAACTCGTCCTGCGCCTCGCGCGTGATGCCGTATTCCTTGGCGACGTTCTCAGCGGTGATGCCCATGTGGTACTGGTTGTAGACGTCCCACAGCCCATCCACAATCATCGAGTCGATGAGCTTCGCGTCGCCCATCCGGAAACCGTCACGCGAACCCGGCAGTACGTGTGGGGCAGCAGACATGTTCTCCTGACCACCCGCCACGACGATATCCGCGTCGCCCGCAATGATGGCATTGGCCGCCAGCATCACGGCCTTCAGACCCGAGCCGCACACCTTGTTGATGGTCATGCCCGGCACCATGTTGGGCAGCCCGGCCTTGATGACGGCCTGGCGCGCCGGGTTCTGGCCCGAGCCGGCGGTCAGCACCTGCCCCATGATGACTTCGCTCACCTGGTCCGGCGAAACCTTCGCACGCGAGAGCGCCTCGCGAATCACGGCTGCACCCAGATCCGGGGCGGCAATCTTCGCCAGCGAACCACCAAACTTGCCTACAGCGGTACGAACCGCCGATACGATCACAACATCGGTCATTTGCTTACCTTCCACAGTCGAAAGAGAGTCGGGGACACCGTCGGCGGCCGCAGCCGCGACGGCAACGGGGGATCATGCGCGCGATCTTACGCTTTCTGTTTGACGTAACGGCCGGGTGCGGGCTCGATCTCCGAGTAGTCCGCATTGCCATAGCGTTTGGGGGCGGCCTTTTGTGCGCCAGCGTGTGACGCTAGCCAAGCCGACCAGTCGGGCCACCAGCTGCCCGGGTGCTCTTTGGCGCCCTCGAACCACGCATCGGCGGTCTCGGGCAGTTTGGTGTTGATCCAGTGCGAACGCTTGTTGGCCGCGGGCGGGTTGATGACGCCAGCGATATGACCCGAGGCACCCAGCACGAAGCGCCGTTTGCCCTTGAGCAGCGGCACCGATGCATATGCGGATTGCCACGGGACGATATGGTCTTCGCGTGAGCCATAGATGTAGACCGGCGCATCGATTTTGCCAAGGTCGACAGGCGTGCCGCCCACCGTCAGCTTGCCCGGCTCCTTCAGGTCGTTCTGCAGGTACGTATGACGCAGATACCAGCAGTACCACGGCCCCGGCAGGTTGGTCGAATCGCCGTTCCAGTACAGCAGGTCGAACGGTGCGGGCGTCTTACCCTTCAGATAGTTCTCGACCACGTAGTTCCAGACCAGATCGTTCGGGCGCAGGAACGAGAAGGTGTTTGCCAGTTCCACGCCGCGTAGCAAGCCCGGGCCAGTCGGAGCACTCGCACCGATGGTCTGCTCGCGCATCTCCACCTGGGCTTGATCGACGAAGACGTCAAGGATGCCGGTGTCGGTAAAGTCCAGCAGCGTCGTCAACAGTGTCAGGCTTGCGGCCGGATGCTCGCCACGCGCGGCCAGAACGGCCAGTGCCGTGGAGAGAATCGTGCCGCCCACACAGAAGCCCAGTACGTTGATCTGGTCCTGCGCCGAGATCTCACGTGCCACGCGAATGGCCTCAATCGCGCCGCCCTCGATGTAGTCCTCCCAGGTGCGCGAGGCCATGCTGATATCGGGGTTGCGCCACGACACCAGGAACACCGTGTTGCCCTGCTCCACCGCATAGCGCACCAGTGAATTGGCGGGCTGCAAATCGAGGATGTAGTACTTATTGATGCAAGGCGGCACGAGCAGCAGCGGCTTGGCATAGACCTTGGCCGTCAGCGGCTTGTACTGGATGAGCTGGAAGTAATCGTTCTCGAAAACGACCGCGCCTTCGCTGTT
>RepKanNP_Acetate_BrdU_F21BDRAFT_1000302_pt1 | contig 21646 bp, 21 predicted proteins | sample RepKananBrdUF21B_FD_10624 | JGI IMG/M metagenome (IMG submission 10624)
GGGCGCGATGATGGCCTGCACCGGCGCGTAGATGTTGGAGATGAACGAGCGGCTGGCGTTGTTGACCGTGCCCGTGCGCAGGTCCAACTGGGTGTAGCCGACCACCAGCCGATGTTCGACGGGGCCGGTGCGCACGGTGCCGCGCACGCCAGCCTCGGCCGAGAGCGTGTCGGCAAACCCGCGCTGGTGATACGTCACACCCGTGTAGTTGCCGTTGGGCTGGATGCCGTTGGCACGCGTGCCGTTGATGAAGCCGGAGTAGCGATGGCTGAGCGTGCCGAGCCCGGCATAGGCCGTCCAGTCGGGCGCGAAGTCGACTTCGCCACGGGCCACGATGGCCTGGTTCTCGATACGACCGTGCACGCCGCGCAGAATGTTGGTGCCCGGCGCAGGCGGGCTTACCACGTTGCGCGTGAACGAGGCCATCCAGGCGCTGCCGTTGCGGATCTCTTCGTCGCTAGCGTAGGCATCGACCGAGGCGCGCACATGCTCACCGGCGTAGTCCAGGGCGATGGCGCCCAGCTCGCGCCGCCTGCCCTGCCCGTCCAGGCCGGTGCGCCCATCGCCATAGGCCCCGTTGAAGCGTATGCCCACGGCCTTGTCGTCGCCAAAGCGCCGGCCCATGTCTACCGCGCCGGCCACGTAGCCGTCGGACTGGTAGTGGGTGGAAAACTGCATGACGGGCTTGGCCGTTGCACGCTTGGGGATCAGGTTGATGGCACCGCCCACAGCGCCGCTGGGCGACATGCCAGTCAGCAGCGCGGTGGGGCCACGCAGCAGCTCCACACGGTCGATGAACTCGGTAGGCGCATGGCCGAAGGGGGCCAGGCCGTACATGCCGTTGAACGCAAGGTCACTCGACGTAATGTCGAACCCGCGCACGGTGTAGTTCTCGTAGATGTGCCCGGTGGACGTGGTGTAGCGCACGGTCGGGTCATTGGCCAGCACGTCGGCAATGGTCTGCGCCTGTTGGTCCTGAATGGTGCGTGCGGTGTACGTGGTGCTGCTGTAGGGCGAATCGATGGCGTTGGTGTTGCCCAGCAAGCCGAGCTGCGCATCGCGCGCGATCTGGCCACCCGGGTAAGTCGCCCCGCGTGCGGCAGAGACGGTAGCGGTCGGCAGCGTTACCGTGGCAGACGACGTGCCCGTTGTCTCGACCGGCGTGGGTGCGGGTGCAGGCTGAATCGCGAATCCGCCCGGCACCGGTTGCGCACGTAGGCCAGTGCCTTGCAGGAGCGCATCCAGACCATCAGCAGCACCGTACTGGCCGTGCAGATCAGCGGTGCGGCGGCCCGCCAGGTCTGCCGCGTCATATGAGACCAGCACGCCAGCCTGCACACCAAAGCGCGTGAGCGCCGGTTGCAGCGCGCCTGCCGGAATGGCATACGACTGCCGCGCCGTTGCAGCAGCAGAGCCGGCCGGCGCCGCCTGTACACCCACATGCGGCGAGGCCGCCGCCAACAACGCGACAGCCTGACCAATAGCCAGCAGATGCCGGCGAAGACGCAAGGTGCTGGGTTGGCCGGCAACTTGCGTTGAAGCAGACAGCGGATAGCAGCCCATCTGTGATTTCCCCCTGATGATGTTGTGGTTGGGATTGATTGCTATTCCCGTAGGCCACTTGAGGCGCGCAAAGCCCTCACATCGGAGGCAAAAACTTTTCTATGGGGTGTCGGGTGGAGATAGCAGCGGGCACGGCTCAGTCACGCGCCGAGACCATGACCCAGTAGCGGCTGAGCGTGCGGACCTGCACGGGCAGCACGTGCGGCAGGGCTTCCAGCACGCGCCCGGTGTCATCGATCGGGAACACCCCCGAGACACGCAGCGCGGCCACGTCAGGCGCGCAGCGCACCCACCCAGGGCGATACCGCCCAAGCTCGGCGAGGAAGGTCGCCAACGGCATCTCGTGCACGGCCAGCATGCCGCGCACCCAAGCTGCGTCGTCCATGTTGGTGTCGTCTTGCGCGTCGGATGCATCAATCGCTAGCCGGGTGAAACGCATGCGTTCTCCCGCGCGAACGACGCGCGCCACATCCGGCGCCGCTGCGGGGCGAATCTCGACTGCGCCTTCCTGCACGCCAACGCGCGTGCCGCCATTGGGCAAGCGGCGCACCGTAAACCGGGTGCCGATCGGGCGCAGCGTGCCGTCTTCGGTATCAACGTACAGCGGCCGGCCCAGTGTGTCGCGGCCCGTGGTCACCTGAATGGCACCGGCACGCAGGATGATGCGGCGCGCTGCCGCGTCCAGGCGCACGTCGATTGCGCTGGCGGTATCAAGTTCGACGTGTGTGCCATCGGCCAGTTGGATGTGGCGGCGTTCGCCTGTGCCGGTTGCATAGGCATCGCCATCCGCGCCGGGTTTTGCGCAGCGCCAGGCAACGGCGCCACCCAACACCAGCGTGGCCGCCGCAACGCCAAGCACGTGGCGCCGCCCCGGATTGATCGCGCGCCGGGGTTGCCGAAGCACGGCGCGCCCAAGATCAGCGGGCAGCGCCGCCAGCGATTGCCAGACGGTCTGCACGTGTTGCCACGCCCGCTCGTGCTCGGGATGCTGTGCGCGCCATTGCGTGCAGGCATCGTGGTCGCGCGCAGCGGCGTCGGGTGACATCAGCGTGATCATCCACTGCGATGCCTGCAGCGCAACGGCAGGATCGATCGGCGGATCAGGCTGTGTGGGCAAGGTGGTGCAAGACATCGGTGCCGGGTGCGCTCCGCTAGGCCGAAAAACAGCACTGGTGAAGCGCCTTGACCAAGTAGCGCTGCACGGTGGCAACGGACACCTCCAGTTGCGCAGCAATCTCGGCCTGCGGCACACCGTCGAGTTGAAACATCAGGAACGCGCTTCGTACAGCGGGTGGAACGGCCTGCAAGCGGCGGTCGATCTCCACCAGGGTTTCCAGCACGATGGCGCGCGTCTCCAGATCCGGCACATGGGCCACGGGCAGCGCAGCCAGCGCTTCCAGGTATGCCTGTTCGATCTGCCGCCGCCGGAAGAAGTTGGCCACCAGCCCATGCGCAACGGTGGCGAGGAAGGCGCGAGGCTCACGCGCGGCAATCTGCGCATCGCGTGCGAGCAATCGCGTGAAGGTGTCTTGCGCAAGATCGGCCGCATCGGCGGCATTCCCCAGGCGCCGTCGCAGCCAGCCGTTCAGCCAACCGTGGTGGGCGATGTACAGCGACTGGATTTCATCGACGGGCGGTCGCTCGACGGCGGACATTGGCAAGCATGGCGGCGTAACAAAGCGCCATATTATTGCAAATGCGAATCATTATCAATAAAGGATCAACTTTATGGCCCCACGTTTCCACGCCGCGGCAGGAGCACTAGGTCGGCCGCTTCGTCAGCATCTTTCAGGAGCGTCTTGCGCGGCGTGCCTATCTGCGCACGCATTGTCAACCCACGAGCAAAATCCGTGACTTGCGTTGCGCGCGCGACTACGGGGAAGTCAGATGCGATTTCTCCCGCACTGATCCCGTCCCGGAAACGGCGCTCCACTAGCGCCGTGCCACCCGCAACGGCGTTCTGCAGAAACCGCTGAACCTCAGCGTCGTTCACAAGCGGCGCGACGCAAACCATAAGGCAACCCCGGGCGGACCCTTTCTCGGTCGCACTCTCGACGGCGAACCTCAAAAAGCCTGCGATAGAGTCGCGAAGACTCTCTGGCGCGAGGAGCGCCTTCGCGGCTTTTGCGCCCTTCCGCTCCGCATACGTCTTAAGGACGCGCAAGAATATCGCCCGCTTGTCGCCGAAGACGGCATACAGGCTCGGCCGTCCCACGCCCATCCCCGCGACAAGGTCGTCGATCGTGACGCCGTCATAGCCTTTCGACCAGAACACCTGAGTTGCCTTTTCCAGTGCATCCATCTCGTCGAAGCTGCGGGGCCGACCACGCGGCGCAGGTGAATTCTGAACCATTTAGTTTCAAACTCCTTGACACCTGTTCTTGCACGAATATATAACTGAACAGTTCTAAATTGGCAAGTTGGCTCCAGCCTTGCAGGACCATACGGCCCGACCTTAACCCTCTACCACGGAGACGCCCTTGGAACATTCGATCGCTCTCGTAACCGGCACCACCTCCGGGCTCGGTCATGCTGCAGCCCGCCTTCTTGCTGGAGAGGGCTGGCGCGAGATCGTCATCACCGGGCGCAGCCTGGCTCAAACCCGGGAAACGGCCGCACTGCTTGCGGCGGAGACCAAAAGACAGATCTTCACGCCGCTCGAGCTGGACCTGGACACGCCCGCCAGCGTTCAGTCCGCCCTCGCCGCGCTTGTCGAGCTAGGTCGGCCGATCGATTTCCTGCTGCTCAATGCCGGGATGGTCCCGGGCAAGCAGCGGGTGATCACTGCGGCAGGCGTCGAGGCTTCTCAGGCCCCGCTCATTGGCCATCATCAATTGACGGTCGGATTGCTCCGCGCCAACCTGCTGAGCCCCAACGCACGGATTGTTATCGCCAGCGCGGAACCTGCCCGAGGGGGCGTACCCATGTTCAAGTACACCGACGTGGACGCACTCGCTGTTAAATACCATGGAGGCGACCTGACCGCCGCTATGGAAGCCCTGCTGCACAATGGGCCGAACGTGAGGTATGTGCCCAACAATGCGTATGCCGACGCAAAGCTCATCGTTGCCTGGTGGGCTGCGGCGCTGGCGCGTCGGCTGCCTTCGGACATGGCCGTGTACGCTGTCTCGCCTGGTGCGGCAACCTCTACCAAGGTTTCGCGACAAGCTAGCCTGGCCGTGAAGTATCTGTTCATCCCGATCGCGAACCTCATTCCCGGCATGAATCAGACGCCGGAGACGGCGGCAGGCCGATATTTGCAGGCCTCGAAGTTCGGAACCGACGTCTCAGGGCAATTCTTCGCCTCGGCTGAAGGGAAGTTCTCGGGCCCAATTGAGGCGCAGCTCCAGCCACACCTACACGATGGCGCTTTTCAAGAAGCCGCGTGGCAGGCCGTCGTCAACGTCTCTGGCGTTAACCTGCCTGTCGTCGACTTGCATTAGGAGATCGGCCGTCCGCAAGATCTGGACTTGGCTGACCGAGTGGTTTGAAGAAGGTTGTCTGACCGAAACGGGTCGGTAGCTGCCGTTGGTCAACGGAGTGTCGGCTGTCCGCTTTCGGCCAGAACCTGTCATTCAGCGAGCGGGGAAACCCGCCGTTTGAACGGCTGCAGTACTCCGGAAGCTGACGAACGAGCTACATGCACAATTCGGCCAAAGCCGACAGCGGCCGATCAGGAATACGCAGCCGTCCCAGGTCGATTTCCCGACATTCGCGAATTGGTACAGGCCCGGCGTCCATTGCTGCAAAGAAATCCTTCACGATCTGAACATTCTCTTCGATGCTCATCGAAGCGCTCTATTTTCCTTGCATCGGATCGTGCTCGATCTAATCGGATACCTAGTGGATCTGCCGGTGAGAACATGGCGCTAGATGATCGGAGCACGGCTTACTGCCGCCCCCTCGCTTCAATCAAACTGTGGCTGCCCTTTGTCCACGAGGCGGGATCGGATCGAAACTTGCGACCACGGTAGATCAGTCGAACTTCACCAGATCCTTAAAGATCAGTTGACCCCAGCGATTTCCGCGCGCGTGCACAAGCAGTCCACCTTCCGAAAGCCCGCCAAGTTTGATCGGCGAGAAACCGAGATTTTCCGCAAGCGCGCCAATCTCCGCTGCGGCACCGTCATCGTCGCTCGCCAGGAACACGACTCTCCTGCCACCATGTACGGCCGGATCCTGTTCAAGGACGGCAGCGCCCAAATGATTGAAACCCTTAACCAGTCTGCCGCCAGTGAAGGCCTCCGCGACGGCCCAGGAAGAAGGTTGTCCCCCCAGCTCCTCAGGAGGCACTCCGTAGGCATTGGTCACATCGACGATGATCTTGCCCGTCCAGGTGGGCAGCGCCTTCGCGACATCTCGGTGGGACTCGAAACGGACAGCCAAAAAGACGACGTCCGCCTTAACCGCTTCCGCCAGTTTTTTGGGAATGATCTCTGGTCCGATCGCGGCCGCAGCGGATGCAAAGCTTTCCGGATCACGAGTGGTTGCAACGGATACGTCAATGCCGCTTCGGGCAAACGCCTTGGCAAGCGCCTGGCCGATCTTGCCGAAGCCAATAATTGCGTAGCTCATACATTTCCCTTTGGTTTACCACGCCCTCCGGGCTCCGAATATCGAGTGGAGTGACCGGCCGGGCGTAGCGTGTCAGAGTTGCGCAAGGCCGCCGTCAACGGCAACCTCGCTGGCGGTCATGAAGCTGCTGTCCGGCGACGCGAGAAAGGCGGCCGCCGCTGCGATCTCTGCCGGATCGGCCATGCGCTGGAGCGGAGTCATCGCGGCGAAGACTTTCTGGCCTTCCTCGCCTAATGCTTCCTTCGCGAGTTCGGTGGCCGTCGCCCCGAGCGACAGCACGTTGACCCGGATGCCGGTGCCCTTCAGATCCTCCGCCCAGGTCCGAGCGAGGTTGCGCACTGCCGCCTTACTCGCGCTGTAGGCGCTCATTGCCGGGGCGCCCGTGGTGCCGGCGCTCGATCCGGTCAGGATGATCGAACCGCCTTTGCCCATCAGCGGCAGCGCCTTCTGGACCGTGAAGATCGTACCCTTCACATTGGTATCGAAGGTTTCGTCAATGTGCTCGGCGGTGATCTTGCCGAGCGCAAGCTGGCTTCCCGCCCCGGCATTGGCGAAGACGATGTCGAGGGTTCCGCGCTCGGCCTTCACCGCCGCATAGAGCCGGTCGAGGTCGTCCAGGTCCGAAACCGAGCCCTTGACCGCGCGGGCATTGGGCCCGAGGTCGGCCACAGCGGCGTCGAGCACTTCCTGCCGCCGGCCGAAGATGAAGACGAAGGCGCCCTCCTCGATGAAGCGCTTTGCTGCGGCGCGGCCGATGCCGGTAGCGCCGCCGGTGATCACGGCGGTCTTTCCATTCAGTCTGTTCATGTCATGCATCCTTCGAAATAAAAGCGACAAACACGATTCTGATGGGCTTGATTCATGAAGTGAATTGACTAAATATCTATGAATTTCATCTATTCTTTAGATACCTATGCTCGATAACGTAACCATCAATCAACTTCGGGCCTTCGTTGCCGTGTGTGACCGAGGAAGCTTTTCCGGGGCTGCGCGGGAGCTGAGGCGTGCACAGTCGGCGGTTAGTCACGCGATCAGTGCGCTCGAGAGTGCCTTTGATGTGCTGCTGTTCGAGCGCAACGCGCGCAAAGCGACGCTTACGGCTGCGGGCCGCAGCCTCCTGCCTGATGCTCGTGGGGTGATCTCACGCACCGAGGAAATGAAGATGCGCGCGGTTGCGATTGCCGAAGCCGGGGTGCCACAGGTCTCGATTGCAGTGGATACCTATTTTCCGCGCGCGCACCTGATTGAATGCCTGCGCAGCGTGCAGTCGGACTTTCCTACCGTTGCAATCAATCTGCGCATGACGACCATGCAAGGAGGCGAGCGTCTGGTTCTCGAAGGCACGTGCGCATTGTCGGTGACGATCACCGACGTTCCGGAACTGAGCCCGGGCACCATAGAGAGGCTGCATTTGTGTGAAGCGCAAATGGTGACCGTCTGTGCGCCATCGCATCCGCTGGCCGCAATCAGGGGGCCGATCCCGCGAGAGGAATTTGGCCGGCACATCCAGCTCGTCGTAACCGACAATCAGCCCGATGCGGAAAAGACACAACACGGGGTCGCCGGTGAACGCCAGTGGCTGGTGAATGACCTCGGTGCGAAGCACGATTTGCTCAGGGGAGGCTTATGCTGGGGGCATATGCCGCGTCACGTGGTTGCGGAAGACCTCGCGAATGGAACACTTGTCGAACTCCAACGGCGCGCATGGCACATGCGCCCGCTCACGTTCATGATCTCGCAGCGGCGCGGGTACTCGTTTTCAGAATCCGAGACACGGCTGGTCGATCTCCTTGGCAATCGTCATCGCTTCTCAAAGAGTGCCAGCAAGCGCTCTGTCTCACGCAAAGGCAAAAAAGCATGAAGGCCCGCCGCGCCGCGTAAGCAACAGCCAGTACGGCCCGTTGTTCCTTGATGAGTGTCCGCAAAGTAGGTAATCAGCAGTCAGCCTTCTGGAGTCTTCAATGGCTGCAGCGGATCGCGAAGACTCATTCACTCTTGTCGGACGCCTTCAACTTGCCGACCGACTCGGTGCGGCGAGCGTCCGTTCCATTCCAGAAGCGGTCACGGCGGCAGCAGGTGTGCGAATGGCAGCTATGGGTCGAAAACAGTAAATCAAACCACCACCTCCGTCCGACTCACCACCTCTTTAAGCCCCATAAACGACCGCACCTGCCGCACCCCCGGCAGATACAACAGCTGCTCCGCATGTAACCGCGTAAAGCTCTCTGAATCCCGCGTGCGGATCAGCAGGAAGTAATCAAACTCCCCCGTCACTAGGTGGCACTCCATACAGCCGGAGATGTTCTGCGCGGCCTTCTCAAAGGCGGCGAAGGACTCCGGCGTGGAGCGGTCGAGCACCACGCCGATCAGCACCACGGTGCCCGCCCCCATCGCCTGCGGATCAAGCAGCGCGACCGTCCCCCGGATCACCTTGGCGGCCTTGAGCCGCTCCACCCGCCGCAGGCATGCGGCCGGGCTCAGGTTCACACGTTTGGCCAACGCGACATTGCTGATGGAGGCGTCTTTCTGCAGGGCGCGGAGGATCGCTTTGTCTGTTCGATCCAGCTCGGGCGGCGGCGCGGTTGGTTTTGGCGCTGCCTTGGCTCTTGCACGCAATTTTGTTGCCATAAATAGTATTTACACACAATTTCAGATACCAGCGTACCTGATTCTGCGTGCCATGATGCGTCAACAAGCCAATCTTCACAACCCTGTTTCGTGCGTTGTTCCCTAGCATGGAGGTACCCGATTTCCTCTCCCTTCACCCATCTGAACCGGAGCAACGCACATGAACCTGCAACGCTTTCCCCGCCACCCGCTCACCTTTGGGCCGACGCCCATTCAAGCGTTGCCGCGCCTGTCTGCCCAGTTGGGCGGCAAGGTGGAGATCTACGCCAAGCGGGAGGACTGCAACAGCGGCCTGGCCTTTGGCGGCAACAAGACACGCAAGCTGGAGTACCTGATTCCGGAGGCGCTGGCGCAGGGCTGCGACACGCTGGTCACCATTGGCGGCATCCAGTCGAACCACACGCGGCAGGTGGCGGCGGTGGCGGCGCATCTGGGCATGCGCTGCGTGACGGTGCAGGAGAACTGGGTGAACTGGTTTGACGGCGCGTATGACCGCGTGGGCAACATCCAGATGTCACGCATCATGGGTGCGGATGTGCGGCTGGTGGATGCGGGCTTCGGCATCGAGTTCAAAGCAAGCTGGGAGCAGGCGCTGGAAGACGTGCGCCGCGCGGGCGGCAAGCCGTATGCGATTCCCGCCGGGGCGTCAGACCACCCGCTGGGCGGCCTGGGCTTTGTGGGCTTTGCGGAGGAAGTGCGCGAGCAGGAGAAGGCGCTCGGCTTCACCTTCGACTACATCATCGTGTGCTCGGTCACGGGCAGCACGCAGGCGGGCATGGTGGTGGGCTTTGCGGCGGATGGGCGTGCCGACCGCGTGATCGGCATTGATGCTTCCGCCAAGCCGGAGCAGACGCGTGAGCAGATCCTGCGCATTGCCCGGCAGACGGCCGACAAGGTAGACCTGGGCCGCGACATTACCGATGCCGATGTGGTACTCGACACGCGCTATGCGTATCCGGAATACGGCGTGCCATCACAAGAGACGCTCGACGCCATCCGCCTGTGCGCCCGCGCCGAGGGCATGCTGACGGACCCGGTGTATGAGGGCAAATCGATGCAGGGCATGATCGATCTGGTCCGCCGGGGTGACATTCCGGCGGGCTCGCGCGTGCTGTATGCGCACCTGGGCGGCGTGCCCGCGCTGAACGGTTACAGCTTCCTGTTCCGCAACGGCTGATCTGCACGCACACGACAGCCGGGGTGGAGTGACGTCGATCAGGCCCACTCCGGAATGTCGGGCACGCGCAGCTGCTCGACCTCCGGCAGATCAAACCCAAAGTGGTCGGCAAGCAGCGTGCGCAACGCGGTGCGGTCAGCCAACTCGATCTTGTGCGACACACCTGCGCGCACGATCGTGACGTTGCGGTTCAAGACGGAGACGCGCCCGTCTTTCGTCAGCGCACGCAGCAGGATCTGATTGCGGAACGGGGATGCCGGGTACGTTGCCGTGAAGTGGTTTCCCATTTCAAAATCGGCCGGACCTTCCTCTTCCAACGTCGACACCCAAGCATCCACGGGCGGTTTGTCGCCCACTTGCGCGCGCAGGCTCCAGCGGTTTGCGTCGCGCACCATCCAATGGGTTTCGCTGTCGATCGTGGCCGGCACGCCCTCCTTCAGCGGCACCGGCACGCGCGGCGCCAATGCACCAAACCCAGCATCGACCACAAACGTGCCCTCTTCCAGCAGCACGGTCAGAAACATGTGCGTGCGGGCCATCTCCGTGCGGGGTCTCGATACCGTCACCCGCGCCAACTGGCGGACCGGCTGAAAACCGAGCTGCTCCAACACTGCAGCAAGCAGGGTGGAATGCTCAAAGCAGTAGCCGCCACGGCGTGCACGCACGAGCTTGTTCTGGAGGCTGTCGAGGTCGATGCGGATGCCGCGCCCGAGCAGCACATCCAGGTTCTCAAATGGGATGTGCAGCATGTGGGCGCGAAGCAACCCGGCCAACGTGTCGTAGCTTGGGCGAACATCGCCGCCCCATTGGATGCGGTTGAGATACGCGTCCAGATCGATGGAAGGTGTCACGTGCAACGTCCTTGCGAAATGACCGAAGTCACGACTATGCACGACCTTGCGAGCGTCGGTGGAATTGCTGTTCCGTCACCGTGCTGCCCCACTGCGACCCTTCTTCTTCCTGCGTGAGCACAAAGCCGAACGACTCATACAGGTGGCGTGCTGCATCCAAGCCCTTGAAGGTGTTCAGATAGGTTTCGTCGAAATGCGCATCGGCAAAGTGCATGGCGCGCGACATGAGTTCGCGCCCAACGCCAGTGCCGCGCAACGCATCATCGACGATGAACCACCGCAGGTGCGCAGCGCGGTAGTGGGGGTTGCCGTCCATCGCCAGCGACGCCAGGCAGCGGCCGTTCTCCACGCATAGCCACAGCGCCTTGTTGTCATCAGGCAGCGCGGCCGCAAACGTGGCCAGTTCCGTTGCCACCCGGCGCTCGAAGAACACGCCAAACCCCCAGTGCTGCGCATAGAACCGGCCGTGCAGGCTGGCAATGTCGCCAATACAGCCGGGGACGTAGCCTTGCACGATCTGGATGCCGCCGCCGGTGCCACTTCCGGTGCCGGCTTGCTGCGGCGTGTGATCGTTGTCATCCGCCAACGCGCTGACGTACTGCGACAGCGACGCGAGCAGCCGCTGTTGGTCCAACGGGGCGAGGTGGCGCAGCGCGTTCGATACCTGGCCAGACGCATAGGCGTCGATCTTGCGGCGCAACTGCTGGCCAGCGCGGGTCAGGTAAAGCTCGGAAGATCGGCCGTCGCCATCACACGCACGGCGCTCGACCAGCCCGTCGGATTCCAGCCGAGTGACTTGGCGGCTGGTGCTGGATTTGTCCAGCCGCAAGCGTTCGGCCAGATCGCGCGCCTGGATGCCGGGCGTGCCGGCAATCTCCAGGATGGCGTGCACGGCGGAGGGCGGCAGATCGCTCTGCGCCAGCGTGCTGCGCATGAAACCGAGTTCACGCACCAGTCTGCGCGACACCTCGCGCAACTCGCTGATGGTTTGCTCGCGGGGCTGGGCGGGCGCCTCGATGAAATCCATGACAGCCTCGATTGGTTGCGTGGAGCAACCAATATAGTTGCATGGAACAACTTCTACAAGCCGCCCGCTTCTGCCCTGCGCTACGCGTGGTCTTCAGGCAAATGCTGCGCCGGTGCCATTCCCCATGCGGAACACCGATACTGCGCGCCGCAAGGTCGTTGCCTGCTCTTCGAGCGACTGCGCTGCCGCTGCCGCCTGCTCCACCAGCGCGGCGTTCTGCTGCGTGACTTCGTCCATCTGCACGACGGCCTGGTTGACTTGTTCGATGCCCCGGCTTTGCTCGGCAGACGCCGCGGCAATCTCGGTCACGATCTCCGACACGCGGCGGATGGCCTCCTTCACTTCGGCCATGGTCTCGCCCACTTCGGCAGCCTGTTGTGAGCCCGCCTGCACCACGGCAACGGAGGCGCCAATCAGACCCTTGATCTCCTTGGCAGCCGAGGCCGAGCGTTGTGCGAGCGTGCGCACCTCGCTGGCGACCACGGCAAAGCCTCGGCCCTGCTCCCCGGCCCGTGCGGCTTCCACGGCGGCGTTGAGCGCCAGGATGTTGGTCTGGAAGGCGATGCCCTCGATCAACCCGGTGATCTCGGAAATCTTGCCCGAACTGGTGCTGATCTGGTCGATCGTGCCGACCATCGCCTGCACGGCCACGTTGCCGGCCTGTGCGATGGTGCTGGCGTTGGAGGCCAGCGCATCGGCCTGGGCGGCGTTCTCGGCGTTCTGCTTCACGGTCTCGGTCAACTGCGTCATGCTCGACGCGGTTTCTTCCAGCGATGCGGCCTGCTGTTCCGTGCGTGAGGACAAATCAATATTGCCGGCGGCAATTTCCTTGGACGCCACCGTCACCGATTCGGCCGAGACCTTGATGCCGCGCACCGTTTCGGTCAGTTGCTCGTCCATCTTGCGCAACGCGACCAGCAGTTCGCCAAACTCACCCTGCGTGTCGACAACGATGCCGTTCTCCAGCTTGCCACCGGCAATGTCGTTGGCCACGTTGACGGCGCGGCTGAGCGGGCGCGAGATCGCACGCAGCAAGTACCAGCACATGCCCACACCCACTGCAAACCCTGCGCACACCAGCACGATGGCCCAGACAAGAATCCGGTGGTACGTGGCATCGCTATCGGCCGCAAAATCCTTGGCCTGCGCCACGTTGATGGCGATGTCTTGCTCGATCAGGTCGCCCATTTCTATGTTTGCAGCGGATTGGCGGTCGGTGATCTGGACCACCGCGTCGGCGTGACCCGCTTGCAGCGCGCTCACCGCGTCGTTCACGTTCGCATTGAACTGCGGCAGCGCCTCATTGAACTTGTTCGCAATGCGACGCTCTTCCTCGCTGGTGATGCTGGCGGGGAAGTATTTCTTCCAGCTGCTGTTGATCTTGTCCATGTCCTTACGGAGCGCTTCAACAAACGCTCGCACTTGGGCCGGATCGTCCTTGACCAACTGCGCACGACGTAACTGCAGACGTGCATCGAGCTGCGCCGCGCGCAACTCCCCCAACTGCACAATCGGCAGCGTGTTGCCAGTGTAGGCGTCGGCCATATTGCTGTTGAGCCGAATCAAGCCCATGACACCAAACACGCCCGTGGCGAGCAGCAGTGCCAAGCAAAGACCGAAGGCCGCCAAAAGTTTGAACCGTACCGAATGCACCATTGAGCCCATGTTTTCCCCCGACCGTTGCCCAGTGATAAATATTCCGCATGTGAGACATGCCTAAAGCGCATATCGGCGTGCGACTGGTCCGCTGAAGAGGATTTTTGCGTTTCTCTGGGTGCAAAGGCACCTCACACAGACAATGCTTGGATGTGGTGCATTGGAACCGGCGGGCGCGCCACAATAACGCGCCCACATGCTCCAATTTGGAGCGTTGGTACGGTGCTAATGCGATGCATCAGCCTGGCGATACCGTTGCATGCTGGGCGTGCCCGATAGCAGCCTGGGCAGCGGCATCGTTGGCCGGTTTGGCAGCCTGCCGTGCCGAGCGATTCGCGCCCGATGGCGGCACAGCCGCCCCACGCTGGCTACGTCCCGGCACGCGCTGCATGAGGCAGAACACACCCACCGCACTGCCGCTGATGCGTCCCACCCCACCGGTCAGCATCGTGCAGCCCACACAACGCCCCAGGCTGTCGCCCACAAAAATCGCAGAACCATATCGAAAAAGCTTCGTTCCCCCGGCAACGCTGGCTTTTTAGACTGGGCGAACTTGTTATGACGAGTTCGTACCCAGATGACGACGTCCCCACCCTCCACCCGCCTGCACGCGCCGCCGCTCTATGAACGGATCAAGGGCGCGCTGCGTGAGGCCATCCTTAGCGGGCAAGCCGCGCCCGATACGCTGCTGCCATCCGAAGCCGCCCTGTGCGAGCAGTTTGGCGCCAGCCGCATCACCGTGCGCCAGGCCCTGGCGGATCTGCAGAACGAAGGGCTGATCTTCCGCCGCCATGGCAAGGGCACCTTTGTCAGCGCGCCGAAGGCGTTCCAGAACGTGACGGCGCTGCAGGGCTTTGCGGAAGCGATGTCCGCGCAAGGGCACAACATCCACAACCGCGTGCTGCGGTTGGAGACGGTGCCCGCGCCAGTGGATGTAGCGCAGGCGCTGCAGCTTGCACCCGGCACGCCCGTCACCGAATTGCATCGCGTGCGATTGCTGGACCGCGCGGCGGTATCGCTGGAAGTGACGTGGCTGCCGGAGGCACTTGGGCGCGTGGTGGCCCGTGCAGATCTGGCAACGCGCGACGTGTTTCTTGTGCTGGAGCAGGACGCAGGCGTGCCGCTGGGCCACGCCACGCTGGCCATTGATGCGGCGCTGGCGGATCACGCAACCGCGGCGGCACTCGACGTGGGTGCAGCCGCGCCCATCCTGCGCGTGGAGCGGCTGACACACGACGCGCATGGCAAACCCATCGACTTTGAGCGCCTCTACTTTCGCGGTGACACCTTCCAGTACCGGCTACGGCTGGACCGGCGCGTGGCCGCATCGGCGCAATCCATCTTCCCCTCGCAAGGCACCGTATGAACACGCAGGAACTGGAGTACGACCTCGTCATCGTGGGCGGCGGCACCGCCGGCCCAATGGCGGCAATCAAGGCAAAAGAGCGCAACCCCGCGCTGCGCGTGCTGCTGATCGACAAGGCGCACGTCAAGCGCAGCGGCGCCATCTCGATGGGCATGGACGGTCTGAACAACGCGGTCATTCCTGGCCACGCCACGCCCGAGCAATACACCCGCGAGATCACGCTGGCCAATGACGGCATCGTCGATCAATCGGCCGTGTATGCCTACGCACAGCACAGCTTTGCCACCATCGAGCAGCTCGACCGCTGGGGCGTGAAGTTCGAAAAGGACGAGACCGGCGACTACGCCGTCAAGAAGGTGCACCACATGGGCAGTTACGTGCTGCCCATGCCCGAGGGGCACGACATCAAGAAGGTGTTGTATCGACAGCTCAAGCGCGCGCGGGTGGAGATCACCAACCGCATCGTCGTTACGCGCGTGCTGACGGATGTGGATGGCGCGGCGTGTGGTGTGCTCGGCTTCGATTGCCGTACGGCGGATTTCCTCGTGGTGCGTGCGAAGGCCGTGGTACTGAGCTGCGGCGCGGCCGGGCGGCTCGGCCTGCCCGCATCGGGCTACCTGATGGGTACGTACGAGAACCCCACCAACGCAGGCGATGGCTATGCGATGGCGTACCACGCCGGTGCGGAACTCGCCAACCTGGAATGCTTCCAGATCAACCCGCTCATCAAGGACTACAACGGCCCTGCCTGCGCCTATGTGACCGGCCCACTGGGCGGCTTTACCGCCAATGCGCGCGGCGAGCGCTTCATCCAGTGCGACTACTGGAGCGGCCAGATGATGTGGGAGTTCTACCAGGAACTGCAGGGCGGCAAGGGACCAGTCTTCCTCAAGCTCGACCACCTGGCCGAAGAAACCATCCAGACCATCGAGACCATCCTGCACACCAACGAGCGCCCGAGCCGCGGCCGCTTCCACGCCGGGCGCGGCACCGATTACCGCACGCAAATGGTGGAGATGCACATCTCGGAGATTGGCTTCTGCAGCGGGCACAGCGCATCGGGTGTGTATGTGAATGCGCGCGCAGAGACGACCGTGCCTGGTCTCTACTCCGCCGGTGACATGGCCGCCGTGCCGCACAACTACATGCTGGGCGCGTTCACCTACGGCTGGTTTGCGGGGCAGAACGCGGCGGACTACATCGCCGGCCGGCCAGGCGACGTGCGTGTCGACGACGAGCAGATCGCCCGCGAGCGCGCGCGCATCTTCGCGCCGCTGCAACGCGAACACGGACTCGCCCCGGCCCAGGTGGAATACAAGCTGCGCCGCATGGTGAACGACTACCTGCAGCCGCCCAAGGTCACCCGCAAGATGGAAATCGGCCTGCGCCGCTTCGACGAGATTGCCGAAGACATCACGCACCTGCACGCACGCAACCCGCACGAACTGATGCGCGCGATGGAAGTCAGCTTCATCCGCGACTGCGCGGAGATGGCCGCACGCGCCTCGCTCTTCCGCACGGAAAGCCGCTGGGGCCTGTACCACCACCGCGTGGACTACCCCGAGCGCGACGACGCCAACTGGTTCTGCCACACGCGCCTCTACAAAGATGCGCACGGCGCCATGACCAGTCGCAAGCAGGCCGTTGAGCCCTACGTCATCCCCGTCGATGTGCGCGGCACCGATTCTTACGCGCACCTGCGCATCCCCCAGGCAGCCTGATCATGTCTCACGCCCCACTCTCGTTTCATACGCCTCACGACATCACCTCGCGCAGCAGCGCGCCCGTCACCATTGACGAAGCCAAGTGCATTGCCGACAAGGGCTGCACGGTGTGCGTGGATGTCTGCCCGCTCGACCTGCTCGCCATCGACCTGACCAAGGGCAAGGCGTTCATGCAGTTTGATGAATGCTGGTACTGCATGCCCTGCGAGCAGGACTGCCCGACCGGTGCGGTAAAGGTCGACATTCCCTATCTGCTGCGTTGAGGTGGCGATGACGACAACGATCCTGGCGCGCCTGCGCGACGCGGATGCCGCCACACGCCGCGTCGCGCTATTGCAGCTTGCCGATGAGGAAGACGCCGATGCGCTGCCCGACGTGATTGCCCTGCTTGCGGATGACCCAGCGCCCGAGGTTCGGCTGGAAGCCGCGCGCATTCTGGCAACGTGGGAACAACCGGATACCGTGGCCGCGCTAGCACGTGCATTGGAAGACGTTGATGCCGCTGTGCGTGATGCGGCAGCGCTCGGCCTGGGTGAACTGAAGTCGCCCGACTCTGCGCCCGCGCTGCTGCCCTACGTCGACCATGCGAGTGGCTTCGTGCGCGCAGCCGCCCTGCGTGGCTTGCGAGAACTGCGCGTGCCTGAGAGCGAAGCGCCCGCACTGCAAGCCTTGCAAGACGCTGATGCCACCGTGCGCCGCGAAGCGGTGGCCGTGCTCGGTTGGCGCAAGCATGCGGCCGCGCTGCCTGCCCTGGCAGAACGCGCCCGCCATGATGACGACGCGCAAGTGCGGCGCGCAGCTGCAGGTGCGCTTGGCCTTGCGACGGATGCATCCGTGCTACCCGCGCTGCTCGACGCACTGCGCGACACCGCCTGGCGCGTGCGCGAGGAAAGCGCCAGCACGCTTGGCAAACTCCGCGCGCTGGCTCCCGACGCACATGTGACGCAGGCCTTGGTCGATGCACTGGCGGATGACTACTGGCAAGTCCGTCTACAAGCCGCCCGCGCACTTGGCCGCTGGCGCGCTGCGCATGCCGTTGATGCACTCGCCGCGTTGTTTGCGCACCCCATCAGCAACCTGCGCAAGGAAGCTGCGCTGGCATTGGGCGAAATCGGCGATGCCGTTGCCCTGCCCGCCTTGCGCAACGCGGAAGCCGATGGCGACCCCGAAGTCGTCAAAGCCGTGCGGATTGCGCTCGCACAGATCGAGACCGCCCGTGCAACCCCCTGAGCGCATCGACAACGACATCGCAAAGGGCGCATTGCGGCTGCATTGGAAAGAGGCAGCCATCGCGCTCGACCACGTTGCGTTGCGCGCAGCCTGTCGATGCGCCGAATGCCAGTTCAAGCGCCATCACGGCACGTCGATCAGCGCACCGGCCGACGTGCGTATCATCGCCGTTGAGCCCGCTGGCTACGGCGTGCAACTGGTCTTTAGCGATGGGCATGCGCGCGGCATCTATCCATGGGCCTATTTGGCCGAGTTGGCTGCCACAGCAACAGGCTGACGCAGCTGCGCCTATGCACATGCAATCTTGTTCGTTCCTTCGCGCACGTGCGGTCCGTAGCATCGACCGCACAACACCCAACTCGCTGGAGGAAGCATGCAAACCCAATCGCCTCATACCCCCCCATCGTCTGGCCGACGACGCTGGCTTGCCGCGCTGCTGGGTGCCGGCCTTGCGCTGAGCGCGGGCCTCACCCAAGCCGCCGACCCGGCCGGCACGGTGCGCATCGGCTTTCAGAAGGCAGGGCTGCTGGCCGTGCTCAAAGCGCAGGGCTCGCTCGACAAGCCGCTGGGGGAGCTCGGCTACAAGGTCGAGTGGAAGGAATTCCCCGCAGGGCCGCAACTGCTGGAGGCACTGAACACGGGTAGCATCGACTTCGGCTACACCGGTGCGCCGCCGGCCGTGTTTGCGCAGGCGGCAGGTGCGCGCCTCGTCTACGTGGGTGCGGAGCCCGGCGGCAAGACCAACGAGGCGCTGTTTGTGCTCGACGGTTCGCCCGCGCACAGCGTGGCCGACCTGAAGGGCAAGCGCATTGCGCTGCAGAAGGGCTCCAGCTCGAACTACCTGCTGGTGCAGTTGCTCAAGCGCGCCAACCTGACGGTGCAGGATGTGCAGCCGATCTACCTGCCGCCCGCCGAGGCACGCGCCGCCTTTGAGAGCGGTGCCGTCGATGCGTGGGTCGTGTGGGACCCGTACTACGCGCTGGCGCAGAAAGCGCTGAAGACGCGCACGCTGGGCGATTTCAGCGAGGTGCCGACCTCCAACTTCTACGAGGCCACGCCGGAGTTTGTGAAAGCGCATCCGCGCGCGGTGAATGCCATCCTGGCGCAGTTGCGCACCTCGGGCCTGTGGGTGAACCAACATCCGCAGGAGACCGCGGCGCTGCTGGCGCCCAAGCTCGGTATTGAACAACCCGTGGTGGAAACCTGGCTGCGGCGCGTGCCTTACGGCGTAACGCCCATCACGCCGGAAATCGTGGCGTCACAACAGCAGATTGCCGACCTGTTCCTGCAGCAGAAGCTGATTCCCAAAGCCGTGAATGTGCAAGGTGCGGTCTGGCAAGCGAGCTTCCCGGTTGCGGGGTTGTAGGCCGGTTGCCGGATGCAATGCTAAGGTGCGGCACGAACACATGAACGGAGCCGCACCGTGGCCTCGAGAATTCCGCTTCTGGCAGTGCTCTCTGCACTTTGCATCGCTGGCACGGCCTGCGCGGCAGACGTCACCGTTCTGAGCGCGGGCGCGTTCCGGCCTGTGCTCGATGCGTTGGCGCCTTCGCTTGAACGCACGGGCGATCTCCACCTGATCATCTCCAACGGCACGGCGGGCGAACTGGCCAAGCGCATCCAGGGCGGCGAGGCTTTCGACGTGGCCATCCTGCCGGAGCCCTTGGCGAAAACGCTCAGTGCGTCGAGCAATCTGGCACCGACGCTCGGCAACGTGGCGCGCGTCGGCATTGGCGTTGCCGTGCCCGAGGGTGCGCCCAAGCCCGCGATCTCGACGGTCGATCAGTTCAAGCAGACATTGCTGGCGGCACCATCGGTGGCGTATCTGGACCCGGCGGCGGGCGGGTCGTCGGGCATCTATCTATCAAAGCTGTTTGAGACGCTGGGCATTGCGCAGGCGATTGCGCCGAAGGCGGTGCTGGTTCACGGCGGGCTGGTGGGTGCCCGGCTCGTCGATGGCAAAGCGGCGCTGGCCGTGCATCAAGTCAGCGAATTGCTCGCGGTGCCGCACATCCAGTACGTCGGACCATTGCCCGCGGCCATTCAGAACTACACGGTGTATGCCGCCGGCGTGAGTGCCCATGTGAAGAACCTTGAGGGTGCGCAGGCATTGCTACAGGCGCTGCACAGCGAGGCGGCCGCCGCCCTACTCGAGCGCAAAGGCATGGAGCCGGCCGCAGCGCAGTGAGCGCAGGCGGCCAGCGCACTCACATCAGAAGTTGCCGAAGCGGCCAATCCAAGCCGCAGCGCCCTTGGTGTGTCCTTTGAGGGCGGCATCCAGCTCGGTGCGGGTGAGCCCGCTGGGCAGCGCGTCGGGCGCCAAGTCGGTGGCGATCAGCAGGAAAATGTAATGGTGCATGCCCGAGCCCTTGGGAGGGCACGGCCCCAGGTAGGCTGGGTCGCCAAAGGTATTCTGGCCCATGCGCAGGGCATCGCTTGTGGCGGCGCCTTCGCGCAACTCGGTCTGCGTGGCGGGAATGCCGTAGGTCAACCAATGGTTCGCACCTTGGCCGAGTTGGCCCTGCGGATCACTCACGATCAACGCCAGGCTCTTGGTGCCGGCCGGCAGGTTGGACCAGCTCAGCGCCGGAGAGATGTTCTCGCCCGTGCAATTCTGGTTGGCGGGGTTCTTGCCGGCGTACTTGCGGTCGATGACGCCGTTGTCGGCAAACGCGGACGACTGAAGGGTGAAGACGCCGGTCTCGGCATGCGCAGCAGGTACGGCCGACAGGCATGCAAACAAAAACAGCCCGGCGCTGAGCGGCGCGCGGAGCATACGTAGTGCCACGATGGATCTCCTTGAGAGGTTTGTTCTCCGAAAAGCGCCAAGACGATACGCCAACACCCTCGACACGCCTACCGCGCGCGACACATCATCACAGGTAGCGCACGCAGCGTACCGTCAGAGTCCCGTGCGACAATATCCGCCCTCCGGCGAAGCTCTCGCCCTCGCAGCTTTTGCCTCACCTGACCATAGGAGACCCGGGCGCATGTTCGGCGACATCACGCGTTTTCTGCTCGACACGATCTTCTCGCTTTTTGGCGCCGCGCTGCTGATACGCGCCTGGACGCAGGCGGTGCGGCTGTCACCGCGCAATCCGCTGTCGCAGGCCATCTTTCAACTGACGGGCTGGCTGGTGCATCCGCTGCGCCGGGTGATTCCGGCCACGGGCTACATCGATTGGTCATCGCTGGTGGCGGCCTATGCCACGGCGCTCGTGTATCTGCTCCTGCTGCTGGCCTCCGTGGGCGTGAGCCCGATGGCGCTCCTGCCGTGGGGCTTTGTGGCAGCGCTGTTCACAGTGCTCAAGTGGGCGTTCAACGTGCTGGTGTGGGTGACCATTGCGTCGGCCATCCTGTCGTGGATGGGCCCGGCATCGCCCATGGGCGCGGTGCTCAATACGCTGGTGGATCCGCTGCTGCGCCCGATCCGCCGCGTGGTGCCGCCGCTGGGCGGGCGGCTGGATCTCTCTCCGCTGATCCTGTTGGTGATTGCGCAGGTGCTGGTGATCGCGCTGTCGCACCTGTCCCTTTCGCCGCTGTTCATGTGAAAACCTATTCACAATCCTACTGCGCAGCCCGATCTTGGCCCTGCGATGCTCACCGTACACATGTACGGTTGCGCTTCTCGGGTCAACCTCGAGCCGCTCGCTACGGATCGTGAACAGGTTCTGAGCGCGGCACGCGCCTTGCTCGACTGAAGGTGCCAGCGCACGCACTGCGCCGGCCCTATCAGGAGAGCACACATGAACACATGGAAAACGGCGCTGATTTGCGTGATTGCGGCACTGGCCCCGGCATTGGCGGCATGCACCGTAGGCGGTGCAGTGGCGGGCGGCGTAGCAGGCC
>RepKanNP_Acetate_BrdU_F21BDRAFT_1000303_pt1 | contig 21483 bp, 16 predicted proteins | sample RepKananBrdUF21B_FD_10624 | JGI IMG/M metagenome (IMG submission 10624)
GCAAGCCATCCTCAACGGCGAGCGGCTGGCCTACGCGCTGTGCCGCCCGCCCGGCCACCACGCGCGCCGCGAAGCCGCCGGCGGCTTCTGCTACCTCAACAACGCTGCCGTGGCCGCACAGGCCTTACTTGGCCAATTCGGCGCCAAGTACAAGCGTGTCGCCATCCTCGATACCGACATGCACCACGGCCAGGGCATCCAGGAGATCTTCTACGATCGCGCCGACGTGCTGTACGTCTCCATCCACGGCGACCCGACCAACTTCTACCCGGTCGTCGCGGGCTTTGACGACGAGCGCGGCGCAGGCGATGGCGAAGGTCTGAACATCAACCTGCCCATGCCGCATCGCTCGCCGGAATCGGTGTTCTTCGACAAGCTGGGCGTGGCGCTTGCGGCACTCGAACGCTTCCAGCCCGATGCGCTGGTGCTGTCGCTCGGCTTCGACATCTATCGCGAAGATCCGCAATCGCAGGTGGATGTGTCGACGGAAGGCTTTGGCCGCCTCGGTGCAACCGTTGGTGCGCTCGGCTTGCCAACGCTGGTCGTCCAGGAAGGCGGCTACCACCTCGCCACCCTTGCACAAAACGCTGCCGCATTCTTCAGCGGCCTGCAGTCGCCCCATCAACCAGCCGGCTGACTCCAGCCACCCCGGCGCAGACATCCCTTTAGCAATTTGGATGTTTGCGCCTACTCACCTTGCAGCCTAAGCGTTTCATACGTTCTCCAGGCCACCTCCCCTCGTCTAGAGTGCCCGCTCGAATTGGGAACTTTGCGTTTTCAAACGTCTGTTCCTAACATGCCCAGGCAACCCCATACACATGTTTGAATCGAGCGTTAGAGCGCTGCAGTGCAGCAATCGAGCCGATATCAGACCTAAAAAAACGAGGTAGGAGACATGGGACGTCCTGGAGCAGGAGACACCAAGGGCCGCATTCTGGAAGCCACCGAACTGCTGTTCATCGAGTTCGGCTACGAGGCGATGTCGTTGCGGCAGATCACCGCGCGCGCGAAGGTCAATCTGGCTGCGGTCAACTATCACTTCGGCAGCAAGGAAGCGTTGATGCAGTCGGTGCTTGGCCGCCGGCTCGATCCACTCAACACGCGCCGCCTGGCGCTGCTCACGGCCTGCGAAGAACGCTGGACCAAGGAGCAGCTCACGTGCGATCACGTGCTCGGCGCGCTGTTCGTGCCGGCGCTGCAGATGGCGCGCAACCCCGATACCGGCGGCCCCGCCTTCCTGCGTCTGATGGGCCGCGTGTATTCCGACACCTCGCCGTTCGTGCAGAACTATCTGCTCGGGCATTACGCGCCGGTGTTCGGTCGCTTCTTCGAAGCGTTTTCGAGCGCGCTGCCGCATGTGCCGCGCGCTGAGCTCGGCTGGCGCCTGCACTTCTCGCTCAAGGCACTCGCCGGCGTGCTGGCCGGGGATGACCTCAACAACCTGCTGCCGATGTTCACGCAGGGCAAGCCGATGAACGATGCCTCGCTGCTGGCGCGCCTGACCGCGCTGGTGGTGGCCACGCTCAACGCTCCGCTGCCTGGCGAGGCCGGCGCACTCGACCAGGTGGTCGAACTGGCCGAAGCCCAGGCCCCCACACCCGTGGTTCAGGCCGACGATGCGCCCAACGGCGGCGACGGCGGCAATGGTCATGGCGGTTCAAGCCGCCATGGCAACGGGAGCAGCAACGGCAATGGCCGTGCCCCCGAGCGCACCACGGCACCCGCCACCGCATCCCCTTTTGCCGGTGACCTGTTTGGCCGTACGCCCGGCGCACGCGCCAGTGCGGCCGAAGATGCCGACGCGCACGAAGACGAGCACGACAGCGCCCTCGACGACCGTGACGACCGTGACGAGCACGAGGATGCTAGCGCCTCACCCACGGCACGTACCCGTGCGCTGGCCATCCGCCGCAGCAACGCCGCGCGCGCAATCTTCCCGGCCAACCCGATGCGCCCCTGGCGCAGCCCCAGCGCCTGACGGAAAAACCAAGCGCAGCGCGGCTTCAGCCCCCGTAGGCACGAGAGTCGCTGGGCATTCGGCAACCACCGAATGCCCAGCGCATGAACGCATCGAATGGAGACCCTCATGACGACGATCTGGATCGTCCTGCTTTGCATCGGCGCGCTCGGGCTCGCCACGATGGAAGCATCGGCACTCGCTTGGCTGGTCGCAACCGGTGTGTGGCTGGCGGTGGGCGCATGGCTCAGCCTGGTCGGCCCGGTGATGACCGCGTTACTTGCCATCGTCTTCGTACTGCCGGCGCTGGTGCTTACGTTCAAGCCGCTGCGCCGCACGCTGATCACGCGCCGTGTGCTGGCGGTGTTCCGGAAAATCATGCCGGAGATGTCGCCAACCGAGCGCGACGCCATCGAGGCCGGCACCGTCTGGTGGGATGCTGAACTTTTCTCCGGCCGCCCGGACTGGAAACGCCTGCTCTCGTCACCGCCACCGCGTCTGTCGCCGGAAGAACAAGCGTTCCTCGACGTGGAAACCGAGAAGCTCTGCGACCTCGCCAACGACTGGGAGACCACGCAGATCTGGCAAGACATGTCGCCCGAAGCGTGGGCCTACGCCAAGCGGGCGGGCTTCCTGGGCATGATCATCCCGAAGGAATACGGCGGCAAAGGCTTCTCGGCCTATGCGCACTCGCAGGTCATCATGAAGCTGTCGACGCGTTGCTCCGCAGCGGCCGTATCGGTCATGGTGCCCAACTCGCTGGGCCCGGCGGAACTGCTGCTGCACTACGGCACCGAAGCGCAAAAGAACCACTACCTGCCGCGCCTCGCCCGCGGTGAAGAGATCCCCTGCTTTGCGCTGACCAACGCGTATGCGGGTTCCGATGCGGCGGCCATTCCCGACGTGGGTGTGGTCTGCCGCGGTATGCACGAGGGCCGCGAAATGCTGGGCTTTCGCGTGACCTGGAGCAAGCGCTACATCACGCTCGGGCCGATTGCGACAGTGCTGGGGTTGGCCTTCCGCGCGGTCGATCCGGACGGGCTGCTCAGTGGCGATAAAGAACCCGGTATCACCTGCGCGCTCATCCCGACCAAGCATCCGGGCGTGAACATCGGCCGCCGCCATTGGCCGCTGAACGCGGTGTTCCAGAACGGCCCCAACTGGGGCAAGGATGTGTTCATCCCGATCGACTGGGTGATCGGCGGGCAGGCACAGGTGGGCCGTGGCTGGCGCATGCTGATGGAATGCCTGGCGGCAGGCCGTGCGATTTCGCTGCCGTCGTCCAACGTGGGGCTATCGAAGATTGCCGTGCGCAGTACCGGCGCGTATGCCGCCGTGCGCCGCCAGTTCCGCACGCCCATCGGCAAGTTCGAGGGCATTCAGGAAGCACTTGGCCGCATGGGTGGCAACCTGTACATGATGGATGCGGCGCGGCGCCTGTCTGCGCTGGCGGTAGACCTGGGCGAGAAGCCCTCGGTCATCTCCGCCATCGCCAAGTACCACGTCACCGAACGTGCGCGCGATGTGGTCAATGATGCGATGGACATCGTGGGCGGCAAGGGCATCTGCATGGGGCCGAACAACTTCCTGGCGCGTGCGTACCAGCAAGTGCCGATCGCCATCACGGTGGAAGGCGCGAACATCATGACGCGCTGCCTGATCATCTTCGGGCAGGGCGTGATCCGCTGCCATCCGTATGTGCTGCGCGAGATGACCGCCGCACAAGGCGCAGATTCACCGGAGACGCTGCGCGCGTTCGATGCGGCGCTGTTTGGGCACGGTGCGTTCATCGCGGGCAACTTCGTGCGCGCGTTCCTGCATGCGCTCTCGGGCGGTCGCGTGGCGCCAGCGCCAAGCCATGCCGCGCCCGAGATGCAGCGCTACTACCAGGCCGTCAACCGCTTCTCGACCGCACTGGCGCTGCTGTCCGATGTGTCGATGTTCACGCTGGGCGGCACGCTCAAGCGCCGCGAAAGCATCACCGGGCGCCTGGGCGACATCCTCTCGCAGATGTATCTGATCTCGTCGGCGCTCAAGCGCTTTGAAGACGAAGGCCGCCCAGTTGAAGATGCGCCGCTGGTGCACTGGTCGGTGCAGGACGCCCTAGTCAAAGCGCACGACGCATTGGACGGCGTGCTGGCGAACTTCCCGAACCGCGGCATCGCCGGGTTGCTGCGCGCGCTGATCTTCCCGTTCGGCTCGCCTTATCGCAAACCGTCTGACGCACTGGCCGCACAGGTAGCCGAACTGATGCAGACGCCTGGCACAGCGCGTGACCGCCTGCTGGCCGATTCGTACTGCCCCACGCCCGACATCGACCCGATCGCTTACGGTGAATGGGCCTTCCGCCTCCAACCGGCGGTGGATGCCATCGAGCAGCGCTTGAAACCCGTCGTCCGAGAAGGCAAGCTGCCGCCCGTGCCGCAAAGCCTTCCCGACTTCGAAGATTGGACCGCGCAGGCCGTGGCACAAGGCCTCATCGACGAGGCCGAACGCAAGCAACTGTGCGACTACGCGCGCTACGGCGAACACGCCGTCGCCGTGGACGACTTCCCGCCCGACTTCAACCTGCTGGCCGATCTGCAGCGCCGCAAGGATGCGCTCGACGCCTTGCAAACCGCCGAACGCCGCGCAGCCTGACGGCGTGACATAGAACAAGACAACAACAACGATGCAAGACAAGTACCTCGATTTCGTCGGTTCCGGTTTTGGAAAATGGCTGTCGGCCAACCTTGGCCTGCCACAGCCGGTGCCGTTGCGCCGGTATCAGGAAGGGAAACCGGAGTTCATCGGCCCGTTTCTGGTGGGTGCCGCACCCGGCGGCGCAATGCGCGAAACACTGGCCGCGCTGTTTGCCGAAATCGGCGTGCCCACGCGCTTTCATGAAAGCGACCCCGAATGGCTCGGCGCTGCTAACCGGCACGGGCAGATCACCGGGCGCTTTGTTGCACCCACCGGCAAGGAAGGCGATGCATTTGACCGCGTCGGCGGCATCGTCTTCGATGCCACCGGCATGCAGACAACGGAAGACCTCGACGCGCTGTATCACGTATTCCACGATGGCGTGCGTGCAGTCGGCCGCTGCGGGCGCGTGGTGGTCATTGGCCGCCCGCCTGAAGATTGCAAGACGCCGCAGGCTGCTATCGCCCAGCGCGCGCTGGAGGGGATGACGCGCTCGCTTGGCAAGGAGATCCGGCGTGGTTGCACGGCGCAGCTCGTCTACGTGGCGGAGGGCGCCGAGAACGTAGCGGCGTCAACGCTGCGCTTTCTGCTGTCGGCGCGCTCAGCATATGTATCGGGGCAGGTGGTGCGCGTGCGCGCCGCAGCGCCGGCTTCCGTGGATTGGCAGAAGCCGCTGGCCGGGCGTACCGCACTGGTGACGGGGGCCTCGCGTGGCATCGGCGCGGCAATTACGCACGTGCTGGCGCGTGACGGTGCGCGTGTGCTGTGCCTCGATGTGCCGGCTGCACAGGAAGGGTTGAACGCCGTGGCGCAGGAGATCGGCGGTGAAGCGCTGGCCTATGACATTGCCGCGCCGGAAACACCCGCCGTGCTCGCACAGCAGTTGGCGGCGCTGGGCGGCATCGACATCCTCGTGCACAACGCCGGCATCACGCGCGACAAGACCATCGCCCGCATGGCCGAACCGGCGTGGCGCAGCGTGCTCGACATCAACCTCACCGCGCAGTTGCGTATCAACGACGCGCTGCTCGCCGCCAACGCGCTGCATGCGGGCGGGGCCATCGTGTGCGTGTCGTCCATCAGCGGTATTGCGGGCAACCTGGGGCAGACCAACTATGCGACGTCCAAGGCGGGTGTGATCGGGCTGGTACAAGCCAGTGCGCCGCCGCTGGCCGAACGCGGCATCACCATCAACGCCGTCGCACCGGGCTTTATCGAAACGCAGATGACGGCGGCCGTGCCCTTCGCTATTCGCGAGGCGGGCCGCCGCATGAATGCCATGAGCCAGGGCGGCCAACCCGTCGACGTGGCCGAGGCGATTGCGTGGTTTGCGTGTCCGGCATCCAACGGTGTGACAGGCAACGTGGTACGCGTGTGCGGCCAGAGCCTGCTCGGAGCGTAGAACAATCATGCCGCCCACCGTTGCCGCACGCCCCCGCGCGACTGTCACGCCATTCGCTGCCACGCAGACGCTGGTGACCACACCGCCATCGGCCAGGGCGCTGGCGTGGCGGGCGCTGCTGTCGCAACGCAAGGGCAAGCGCGGCGGGCCGCTGCCGCGCCACACACTGGTGCGGCAAGAGGTGCCGCTGGATGCGGAGCACATCGCGCACTACGCAGCAGTCTGTGGCTTCTCGCCCGCACACGGCGTGCCGATAACGTACCCGCACCTGCTGGGCTTTCCGCTGCAACTCATGCTGATGACGGAATCGACGTTCCCGTATCCGGTGATCGGGCTGGTGCATCTGTGCAACACGATCCGTCAGCATCAACCACTCACCGCCGGTGAACGCGTGCGTGTGGAGGTCCGCCCGCGCCGACTGTTCCAGCATGCGCGCGGACAGGCGTTTGCCATCGAGACAGCCGTCATTCGGGCCGGTGCAGTGGTGTGGGAATCGCTCTCGACCTACCTGCGCGTGGGCGTGCCGTCTCCGCAGGGCGCGCCGCTGATCGCCTTGCCGGCGACGCAAGACCTGTCGCCCGATGGCCACTGGGATGCGCCCGCCGACACCGGCCGCCGCTACGCCCGTGTCTCAGGCGACTGGAATCCGATCCACGTATCGAACCTTGGCGCGAGGTTGTTTGGCTTCGCCCACCCCATCGCCCACGGCATGTGGACCAAGGCGCGCGCGCTGGCAGCGTTGCTGCCGGCCGCGCCACTTGCCCGGGGCGAAGTGGTGGCCGAATTCAAGACGCCGCTGCAACTGCCGGGCGCCGCCACGCTCTGGCAAGCCGAAGATGCCGCGCCGGGTGGCGCCTTCGAGGTACGCAACACTGCCGGCGACAGACCCTATCTGCGCGGCGTGCTGACGCTGCCGCAGGCACAACAAGAACACACGGGAGAGTAGATCCATGCTCGTCAACACTCAGGTGCGTCGCGTCGCCATCCTCGGGGGCAACCGCATTCCGTTTGCCCGCTCGAACACGGCTTATGCCACCGCATCGAACCAGCAGATGCTGACCGCCGCGCTGCAGGGCCTGGTCGACCGATTCAACCTGCACGGCCAGCGCCTGGACGAAGTGGTGGCCGGCGCCGTGATCAAGCTCTCGCGGGATTTCAATCTGACACGCGAATCGGTGCTCTCCACCACGCTCGCCAAGCAAACGCCCGCGTACGACGTGCAGCAGGCATGCGGCACGGGGCTGGAAGCCGCCATCCTGGTCGCCAACAAGATCGCGCTGGGGCAGATCGACGTGGGCATCGCGGGCGGCACGGATACGACGTCCGACGCGCCCGTCGGCCTGAACGAGAAGATGCGCAAGATCCTGCTGGAAGCCAATCGCGCCAAATCCACCGGCGCGCGCCTCAAAGCACTGGCCGGCCTGCGGCCGTCGATGTTCGTGCGCCCACTCCTGCCGCGCAACAGTGAGCCGCGCACGGGCCTGTCGATGGGGGAGCACTGCGAGCTGATGGCCAAGCGCTGGGGCATCCGCCGCGAAGACCAGGATGCACTGGCCCTGCGCAGCCACCACAACCTGACGGCCGCCTACGAGCGCGGCTTCTTCACCGACCTCATGACCGCCCACCTCGGGCTGGACCGCGACAACAACCTGCGCAGCAACCTCACTGCAGAACAGCTCGCCAAGCTGCAGCCGGTATTCGACCGCAGCGCCAGCGGCACCATGACCGCCGGCAACTCCACGCCCCTCACCGATGGCGCATCGTGCGTGCTGCTGGCCAGCGAGGACTGGGCGCGCGCGCACAACCTGCCTGTGCTCGCCTACATGACCTGCGCAGATACGGCTGCGGTCGATTTCTTCAGCGGCACACCCGAGCAGAACGAAGGGCTGCTGATGGCGCCGGCCTATGCCGTCTCGCGCATGCTGCAGCGCGCAGGCCTCACGCTGCAAGACTTTGACTACTACGAGATCCACGAAGCTTTTGCCGCCCAGGTGCTCTGCACACTGGCCGCATGGGAGTCGCCCGAGTACTGCCGCGAAAAGCTCGGCCGCAGCGCGCCACTCGGCAGCATCGACCGCAGCAAGCTCAACGTGAACGGCAGCTCGCTGGGCACGGGCCATCCGTTTGCCGCCACCGGCGGGCGCATCGTCGCCACGCTCGCCAAGATGCTGGCGCAGCGCGGCAGCGGGCGCGGGCTGGTGTCGATCTGCGCGGCCGGCGGACAAGGCGTGGTTGCCATCCTGGAGCGCCCTGAAACGATGTCGAACTGAACCAATGGGCCAACGGGAACGGCCCACCTCAAGAACCCGCGCGGCACATAACAAAACCATGCCGCGTTTCATGGACGGAGACACCATGAACACCGTTGCTGACCACAACAATCTGACCGACCGCATCTGGCTGAAGTCGTATCCCGAAGGCGTGCCCGCCGAGATCGACCCCGACCGCTATCACTCGCTGGCCGAGGTGTTTCGCGAATCGGTGGAGAAGTACCGCACCCGCGTCGCTTATGTGAGCGTGGGTACCGAGATGACGTACGACCAATGCGAACGTCAGGCCAAGCACTTCGCGGCGTGGCTGCAATCGCGCGGCGTGAAGAAAGGCGACCGCGTGGCGATCATGCTGCCTAACAGCCTGCAGTACCCGGTGTGCCTGTTCGGTACGCTGCTGGCCGGTGCCATCGTCGTCAACGTGAACCCGCTGTACACGGTGCCCGAACTGGCACACCAGCTGCGCGATTCCGGCGCGCAAACCATCGTCGTGCTGGAGAACTTCGCGCGCACGCTCGAACAGGCGCTGCCCGGCACCCAGGTGCGCAACATCGTCCTGACCGGCATTGGCGACCTGATGGGCGGGGCACTCAACCTCAAGGGCCGTGCTCTGAACTTCGTGATGCGCAATGTGCAGAAGCAGGTACCGGCATACAAGCTGCCGTCCCCCATCTGGTTGCGCGATGCGCTGGCCACAGGGCGTACGCGTGCGCCGCAAGCCGTGTCACTGGCGCCGGAAGACATCGCCTTCCTGCAGTACACCGGCGGCACCACGGGCGTGGCCAAGGGCGCGATGCTCACCCACCGCAACATCATCGCCAACCTGCTGCAGGCGGAGGTGTGGTCCAAGGGCATGCTCTCGGACGATGCGGAGACCAACGTCACGCTGCTGCCGCTGTATCACATCTTCTCGCTCACGGTGAACCTGCTGATGTTCATGACCATGGGCGGGCGCAACATCCTGATTGCCAATCCGCGCGACACCAAGCGCGTGCTGTTCATCCTGCGCAACGAGCGCTTCTCGGGCATTGCCGGCGTCAACACGTTGTTCAACTCGCTGCTGGAAGATCCGGAATTTGCCAAGCGTGATTTCTCGGCCATGAAGATCACCATCGGCGGCGGCATGGCGGTGCAGCGCGCCATCGCGCAGCGCTGGAAGCAGGTCACGGGCCACACCATCGTTGAGGGCTACGGGCTGACGGAATGCTCGCCCGTGGTGTCGATGAACCCGCCGCAGGTGACCGAGTTCAGCGGCACCATCGGCCTGCCGGCGCCATCCACCGAGGTGCGCTTCAAGGCCGACGATGGCAGCATCGCGCCGCTGGGCGAACCCGGCGAGCTGCAGGTGCGCGGCCCGCAGGTGATGCGCGGCTACTGGCAACGCCCCGATGAAACCGCCAAAGCCATCGACGCGGACGGCTGGTTCTCCACCGGCGACATCGGCGTGATGGACGCCAACGGCTACATCCGCCTGATCGACCGCAAGAAGGACATGATCCTGGTCTCGGGCTTCAACGTGTACCCGAATGAGATCGAAGACGCCGTCGCGCTGCACCCCGAAGTGCTGGAGGTGGCCGCCATTGGCGTGCCCGACCCGGTGGCGGGTGAGCGCGTGAAGGTCATCGTGGTGCGGCGCACCGGCGCGCTGACGGAGCCGGCACTGCTCGAACACTGCCGCGCCCACCTGACCGGCTACAAGATGCCGCGCATTGTCGAGTTCCGCGATGAGGAGCTGCCGAAGTCGACCGTCGGCAAGATCCTGCGCCGCGAACTGCGCGATGCCGACCCCGACATCAAGCGCGCCCGCGCCGAGGCCCAGCAATGACCCCCATGACAATCGCAACGATGGAGAAGACCCGCATGCAACTGCGCGCGCTTGCCCTGGCGACGGCACTGGTCTGCACGAGCGCCGCGTGGGCGCAGACGCCTGAGGCTTCCGCGCCCACCGTACCTGCCGCCACGGCAGCCGCTGCATCCCAGTCCACCGCCATCAGCAGCTTTGGCGCCATGGATGTCGCCCGGCAGACGACCTGGCTTGCCGGCCAGGTCCAGGCCAACGCCTTTGCCGACTGGTCTGACGACGACATCCTCGCCATGGCGCAGGCGATGAAGCCCGAAACGCTGCTGCGCTGGCTGCGCGCTGAGGTCGCCAAGCTGCCGGAGTACGAATACCGCATGCGCCGCCAGGAGCGCGTGAAAGACCAGTGGCAAAGCCAGCCGGCCCTGATGCTGATCCGCTACCGCAACGCACCACGCCAGGTGTACGCCCGCTGGCTCAAGGGGGGCGCGCATGCCGGCCAGGAAATCATCTACGACGAGACCGTGCGCCGCGATGAGATGTACGGCCACCTCGGCGGCCTGCTTGGCTTTGCCGCCATCTGGAGCGCGCTGGACGGGTCGCTCGCCAAATCGCAGTCGAACCACACCGCGCGTGAACTGGGGCTGCAGTTCATCGTCGACACGGTGGAACGCGATGGGCGCGCCCACGTGGCTGCCGGTGGCACCGGCAAGTTCAACGAGGCCAAGATGGTGACCGAAGGCGGCGAGCGCATGCTGCGCCTGACCTGGGATGCCCCCAGTGGCCCACCCACGTTCTACGCCAAGCGCGTGCGCCTGTTTTTCGACCTCAAGAACCCCTGGGTTCGTGTCGAAGAATCCTGGGATGAGTCGGGCAACCAGCTCGAGAAGATCGTCATCGAGAGCGTGACGCGCAAGACCTGGAACGACCAAACCTTCAACCCCAAGAACCCGGAATACAAGTTTTGAAGCCCCACCCGTAGAACGTTGCGCACCAAGGCTCCGCCGCTCGGGCGACCGGTATCAAACACGCCTAGGGGAAACCCCTGTGGCGTGCGTACCAGCTAGAGGAAAGCTTCAACGAACACAGAGAAATCGCTGCGTTATGCTGCGGAAACACAAATCGCCACACTTAGGCGAAATAACAATCCTATCCAGAGAGACAACCACATGAACCGCACCGCCCGCCGCTTTGCTGCAGCCCTTGCCTGCGCTGCTGTCAGCACCCTTGCAGCCTCCGCTGCTCACGCGCAATCCACCGCAGAAGCCAACGTCGCTGCAAGTGCCAGCACCGGCGCGAGCAACTCCAGTGGTGGCGGATTCGGACAATTCATGGACGACTACGTCTGGGGCCGCAACGTCATGGCGTTGGGTTGGTTCTACATCCGTCCGATGGATTCGGCCACGCCACTGACCACCACCACCGGCGCGCTGGGCCTGGGCACGTATCAGTCGCCCGGAACTGACGTGCGAGTCAGTAACGCCAACACGCTGTCGCTCACATTCACGCACTTCTTTACGGACAACATCGCCGGTACGTTCGTGGGCGGCGTGCCACCCAAGTTCGACCTGTACGGCAGCGGCAACGTGATCGCACCGGTGCCGGTCATCGGGCCGCTGACACTCATCAACCTGGGGCTGCCGCAGAACAACCCGGTCGCCACCGTGCGTGAGTGGAGCCCGGCCATCGTCGCCCAGTACTACTTCGGCACGAAGGAAAGCAAGTTCCGTCCGTTCGTCGGCGCCGGTGTCAGCTACAACTTCTTCACCAACCTGAAGCTGAACCCGAACTTCGTGAACGCGCTGCAAAACCTCGGCCAGGTGCTGCAGCTGGGCATGGGCCAGGTGCCGAGCGGCACGGCCAAGGTAACGGCAGAAACGTCGAGCTCCTGGACGCCGGTGGGCAACGTGGGCGTGTCGTATGAGTTCGCCAAGAACTGGACCGCCATCGGCACGGTGTCGTACCTGCCGCTGAAGACCACATCCACCATCACGATCCGCAGCGCGCAGGGCCAGGTGCTGGCGGTCAACAAGACCGACATCAAGGTCGACCCGCTCGTCTTTGGGCTGGCGATTGGCTACAAGTTCTAAGCTGCCGAGTTGCCCCAATCGGTTGAGCTGCGGCAAACGCCACCTTCGGGTGGCGTTTTTCATTGCCGTTTTTCACAACGACATGACCCGATATGATGGCGGGGTTTCAGAACCGATCTCCTGTTCCGCCCAGCCCGCCACGCCATCCATGACCCAGCCTTCCATCGCCATCGTCGGAGCCGGCATTGCCGGTGTTGCCTGTGCCAACGCGCTTGCCGCAGAAGGCATTGCCGCCACCGTCTTTGAACGCGCGGGCGGCGTGGGCGGCCGGCTGGCCACCACAGTGCTGCCCGAGGGCGCCCCAGCCTATGCCTTCGACCACGGTGCGCAGTCATTCAACGTGCGCAGCGAAGCCTTCCGCCGTGCGGTGGACGCTGCCCGCCGGCAGGGCTCGGTGATGCCGTGGCCGGCACGCTGGGGCCACCGCACGGCAGACGCCCTGCAGGCGGATTCACGCGACGAGGCCCGCTATGTCGGCCTGCCCGGCATGGGCGCGCTGGTGCGCAGTCTGGCGACGCCACTGGATGTGCGCTTCGGCCACGCTGTCACGCGCGTGGCGCACGAAGGACGCCGCTGGACCATCGAGCGCGACGGCGCCGACACCACCCACGCCGACATCATCGCCCTGGCCCTGCCCGCGCCCGAGCTGCCGGCGCTGTTTGGCAACGCGGCACCCACCTCGCTACAGGCATCCATTGCGCCGGTACGCTACGCCCCCTGCTGGGCGCTGATGATGGGCTTTACGCAATCGCTGGACTTGCCGTACGACGGCATCCGCATTGACGACGACATGCTCGCCTGGGCCGCACGCGACAACACCAAACCGGGCCGGGTGATGGTCGATGAATCCTGGGTGGTGCATGCGTCGCCGGGCTGGTCGGCCGCACACGCCACGGACACCCCCGAGCAGGCGCTGCACGCCCTGCACGCCCGCTTTGCCGAGGCCTTTCCCGGCACGCCCGAGCCCGACGTCATGGCGGCCCATCTGTGGCCGCATGCGCTGGTCGAACAGTCGGCGGAAATGCCCTGCCATTGGGACGCCGCCAACCGCCTGGGCGCCTGCGGCGACTGGTGCGAGGGCCCGCGTGTGGAAGCCGCGTTCCTGAGCGGTGTTGCACTGGCCGCAAAGATTGCCGAAGCGCTATAGGAACCCACCGGCCAGCGTTACAATGTCGGGTTGTCTCGTGTTTCGTGTGCCGGGTCGCTCACCCGGCGGTGGCTTTCTCCTGACGACGCCATGCGCACCCGACGCCAAGTCCTCGCCCTAGCCTTTGCCGCAGTTGCGGCATCAGCGCCGCTGCTGTCCGCCCATGCGCAAGTCCTGCGCAACATTCCGGCGGTGGCTCCGGCTGCCCAGTTGACCGTCAATTCGGTCAATACCGGCACGCTGACCACTGGCAGCACGGGCTTGGTGAACATCCTGCTGCTCGGTTTCGGAACCACCAAGGCCGATATCCGCTTCGCCCCGGGCGTGCGGATCCTGTCGCTGGATGGCCGGCTGATGCCGCCCGGTTCGGTGGTCGGCCAGACGTTCAAGGTGCGCTATCAGCTCGACCTGTATCAGCAGTTGCTGACGGCCTGGGTTGTCAGCGATGACGACTACAAGGCCGCGGTCGCCGCACAGGCGCAAGCGCAGTCCCAATAGCCGAACCGCCAGAACGCCCCACGAAGCACGTGCCCCCAGGTCAACCACTGTGAACGGCACATGAAAAAAGTCTTCATCAAAACCTACGGCTGCCAGATGAATGAGTACGACTCGGACAAGATGTCCGACGTGCTCAACGCAGCTGAAGGTCTCGTCCCCACCGACACGCCCGAAGATGCGGACGTGATCCTCTTCAACACGTGCTCCGTGCGCGAGAAGGCGCAGGAGAAGGTGTTCTCCGAGCTGGGCCGCGTGAAGGCGCTCAAGGCGCTCAAGCCGGACCTCGTCGTTGGTGTGGGCGGCTGCGTGGCCAGCCAGGAAGGCGCTTCCATCGTGGCGCGCGCGCCCTACGTGGATGTGGTCTTCGGCCCGCAGACGCTGCACCGCCTGCCGGAGCTGATCGCCGCACGCCGCCGCACGGGCCGCTCGCAGGTCGACGTGTCCTTCCCCGAGATCGAAAAATTCGACCACCTGCCGCCCGCACGCGTGGAAGGCTCGACCGCCTTCGTGTCGATCATGGAAGGCTGCTCGAAGTACTGCAGCTACTGCGTGGTGCCCTACACGCGCGGTGAAGAAGTCTCGCGCCCGTTCGACGACGTGCTGGCCGAAGTGGCCGGCCTGGCTGAGCAAGGCGTGCGCGAAGTCACGCTGCTGGGCCAGAACGTCAACGCCTACATCGGCAAGATGGGCGACACCAGCGAGCGTGCTGACTTCGCCCTGCTGCTCGAATACGTGGCCGAGATTCCGGGCATCGAGCGCATCCGCTACACGACCAGCCACCCGAAGGAATTCACCTCGCGCCTGATCGAGGCGTATGCCACCAACCCGAAGCTGGTCGACCACCTGCACCTGCCCGTGCAGCACGGCTCCGACCGCATCCTGATGGCAATGAAGCGCGGCTACACGGTGCTCGAATACAAGAGCAGCATCCGCAAGCTGCGCGCGATCCGGCCGAACATCTCGATCGCCACCGACTTCATCGTCGGCTTCCCGGGCGAGACCGATGCGGACTTCGCCAAGACGATGGACCTGATCCACGAGATCGGCTACGACACCTCGTTCAGCTTCATCTACAGCCCGCGCCCCGGCACGCCAGCAGCCAACCTGCACGACGATACGCCGCAGGCCGTCAAGCTCGAACGCCTGAAACATTTGCAGGCGACCATCGAAGAGAACGTCGCGCGCATCAGCCAAAGCATGGTCGGCAGCACGCAGCGCATCCTGGTCGAAGGCCCGTCGCGCAAGGACCCGACCGAGCTGCACGGCCGCACCGAGAACAACCGCGTCGTCAACTTCGCCCTGCCGGACCTGCCGCAGGCGCGCCGCGACCAGCTGATCGGCCAGATGCTGGATGTGCACATCGTGCATGCCTTCCCGCATTCGCTGCGCGGTGAGGTTGTCGCCAATGACAACCGCGTGACCCACTGATCATCAACACCGACGGATTGGATGAAACCGACCACCGCTGAATTTACCGCGCCCAAGAACGACAACGCACGCCTGCAGAACCTATGCGGGCCGCTGGATGAAAACCTGCGCCAGATCGAGCAGGCGCTGGACGTGACGATCAGCCGGCGCGGCAGCAAGTTCACCGTGCGTGGCACCAATGCGCGCGGCGCAGCCAATGCGCTGGAATCGTTCTACAACGCCGCGCGCGAACCGCTGTCGGTGGACGACATCCAGCTCGGCCTTGTCGAGACCCGCCAGGTGGCCGCGCATGGTGCCTACGTGCCGGAATCGAGCACCGACGTGCCCGATGGCAACGACCTGTCGCCGGTGCTCCACACGCGGCGCACCGATCTGCACGGCCGCACGCCGATGCAGCGCGAGTACCTGCGCAGCATCCTCTCGCACGACCTGTCGTTCGGCATCGGCCCGGCAGGTACGGGCAAGACGTATCTGGCGGTGGCCTGCGCGGTGGATGCGCTCGAGCGCGACGCCGTCAAGCGCATCGTGCTGACGCGCCCGGCCGTGGAAGCCGGCGAACGCCTGGGCTTCCTGCCCGGTGACCTCGCACAGAAGGTGGACCCGTACCTGCGCCCGCTGTACGACGCGCTGTACGACCTGCTCGGCTTCGACAAGACGCAGAAGATGTTCGAGCGCCAGATGATCGAAATTGCGCCGCTTGCGTACATGCGCGGGCGCACGCTCAACCACGCCTTCATCATCCTGGACGAAGCCCAGAACACCACGCCGGAACAGATGAAGATGTTCCTCACGCGGATCGGTTTCGGCTCCAAGGCCGTGATTACCGGCGACACGACGCAGATCGACCTGCCGCGCGGCCAGAAGAGCGGCCTGATCGAAGCGCAGCACGTGCTGCGTGACGTGCGCGGCGTGTCGATGACGCGCTTTTCCAGCATCGACGTGGTGCGGCACCCACTGGTGGCCCGCATCGTCGAGGCTTACGACGAATTCCATGCCCAGCATAAGGACGCCTGAACGTGGCTAAAGCAAAGACCGACACCAAAACAAAAACCAAGAAGACCCAACCTGCGGCCGCTGAGTCGTTCGGCCCGCGCGTCGATGTATTCGATGCCAAGGGCAAGCCGAAGACGGTGGATGCCAGCGCCCTGCGCATCGCCTTTGCGGATGGCCGCAGCCTGATCATCAGCGTGCCCGATACCGCCGATGGCGCCATCACCCTGGTTGCCGAGCATTCGGACACCAACACGAATGCCATGCTGTCGCTGCGCCCGGAGCACCACGACAGCGTCACGCTGCGCATCGAGGCCGAGCCGGTGCAGACCGAGCGCACTGAAGAACTCGACGACACGTTCTGGAACCACGGCGGCGAAGCCTTCGACGACGCAGAAATGCTCACGCTCGACCTCACCGTGCAGCACGGCGATGAGCTGAAGGCCGCTGCCCGCAAGGCGCTGCCGAAAGAGAAGGACATCGAAGCGTGGATCGCCCCCGCGCTGTTTGCCGATGCACAGCTCACCGTGCGCTTTGTGGGCGAAGAAGAAGGCCGCACGCTCAACCGTACGTACCGCGAGAAGGACTACGCCACCAACGTGCTGACGTTCTCGTACGCAGAAAGCGACGAAGACCCGGTGGCCGCCGACATCGTGCTGTGCTGCCCGGTGGTGGAGAAGGAAGCCAAGGAACAAGGCAAACCGCTGGTTGCGCACTACGCGCACCTGATCGTGCACGGCGCACTGCACGCGCAGGGTTACGACCACGAAGACCCGGCCGATGCCAAAGAGATGGAAGGCATCGAAACCGAGATCCTCGGCGATCTGGGCTTTGCAGATCCGTACGCAAGCCGCTGACGCACCTCCCGCATCGTTATCAGACGCCGGCCACGTGCCGGCGTTTTTGTTTCCTGCTACAGAAACGCAACATCGCGTTTCAACACTGAATCAAGTCCGTTTTCCGCAGATCAAGTCCTGACAAGGGTTTGCGGCATCTCCTCCGCCATTCGATGCAGGCGCGCGCCCGCCGAATCGCTCATACGCTCCCCTTCAGCCGTCGGCCATCTGGTACAGGCACTGCTCTCCGTACGGTGCATGGGCTTTGCCATGGCAATCCCTATCCTCGACACATAAGCCGCCACCCGAGCGCGCTCGATACACGTCGCCACACAAGGCGTCATGGGCCAACCCGCGCACAGACGGGCTCGGCCCCGCGGGGAGGTCATCATGCGTCAACGTTTCATGGACAGCATTCCATGGGCCACGTTGCTGGTCAGCGTGGGTGTCGGCACTGCGCTCGCGGTCACACCGCGCATCGCACACGCAGACCACAAGCAATCGTGCTACGCAGGCATCGTCGTCGTGTTCGACGGTGCATGGCATCCGGGTGCGCAGATTGGTTGCCGCACCGTCAATGTCTCGGGCAGCAACAACGTCGTCGGCGCGGAAGTGAACTTCATGATCGCGCAGGGCACCATCCGGCCGCGTGTGCAGGCGGTGGTCGGCAGCACCAGCGTGCAGGCGCTCATCGGCGGCGGCTACGACTTTGCGAGCAGTAAGGCCCTGGTGGGCGTTGGCGCCACCGGCGACCACTGGCTGGCCGGCGCCGATATGGAAATCGCCGGACGCTGGACGGCCTACGCCGGCGCCACCACGCTCGGCCGGTACCACGGCAACACGCCGGACCCTGTCACGACACCCGCCCCCGCGCCAGTGTCCAGCAACGTGACAGCGCCGCCGTCCACGAACAACAACGCGCCAGCCCCGGCTCCGGCACCAGGCAAGTCGCCTAGCCCTAGCCCTAGCCCTAGCCCTAGCCCTAGCCCTAGCCCGAGTCCGAGTCCGAGTCCGAGTCCGAGTCCGAGTCCGACACCGACGCCAGCACCGACCCCAAGCCCCGCCCCGGTCCCATCCCCCTGCGGAAGCTGCCATGGCGGTGACCATGGTGGGCATCATCACGACCACGATCATGATCACGACCATGACGGCCACCATGGTGGCAACCATGGCGGCGATCACGACCGCGGCGGCGATGGTGACCACGACCATGGCGGAGGCGATGACCATGGCAATCACCACGGCCCGCACGGCGGCGACCATGACCACAGTGGCGATGGCAACCACGGCGGGGATCACAACCACGGGGGCGACGGTAACCTCGGCCGGAACCATGACCATGGCGGTGGCGACGATCGCGGCGGAAACCACGACCGCGGCGGCGATTCCGGCAGCCACGGCCATCACGATGGCAATGGTGACGACCACACCCATTCCGGCCACGACAACGGCAATCACAAGGACAAGGGCACTCACCAAGGCCAGGACGAGAGCGGCCAGGGCAACAACGATCACGGTGGCGACGGCCACCAGGGCACAGGCAATGATGAGGGTAGCGGGCACACCGGTGACGACGGTCACCAGCAAGGCGGCAAGGCCAACGGCGACTGACCGTTCCCCCCTCGGCAGGCGCCATGCCGTGCCACCCGGGCCGGCCTCCTGAAGTGCAATTCAACGCACATCGGGAGGCTCGTCGCCCAGCCCGCGCTGTGTTGGAAGGCGTCCACCAAGCCGCCCCCTGCGTCATCGGGACGGCGAGTCTTTTGGTGTATGCTGGCCCGATGTTTAACGACGCGCGACCGCGCCATGAATGATCCGTATCCCAGTCCGAAGCCAGCCGACAAACCCCGATCGCTGCTGGAACGTCTGACCGACCTCATCTCGCCCGAGCCCGAATCGCGGGCCGAGCTTCTAGAAATCCTCCAAGACGCGCATGCGCGCAACCTGATCGACGCCGACTCTCTGTCGATGATCGAAGGTGTCTTCCAGGTCTCGGACCTGTGCGCGCGCGACATCATGATCCCGCGTGCCCAGATGGACGCGATCAACATCGCCGACGCGCCGTCTGAGTTCATCCCTTACGTGCAGGAAGCGGCGCATTCGCGCTTCCCGGTCTACGAGGGCAGCCGTGACAACATCATCGGCATCCTGCTGGCCAAGGATTTGCTGCGCTTCTATACCGATGAAGACTTCGACGTGCGTGACATGCTGCGCCCGGCCGTGTTCATCCCGGAATCCAAGCGCCTGAACGTGCTGTTGCGCGACTTTCGCGTCAACCGCAACCACATTGCCATCGTCGTGGACGAGTACGGCGGCGTGGCCGGCCTCATCACCATTGAAGACGTGCTCGAGCAGATCGTCGGCGACATCGAAGACGAATACGACATCGAAGAGGAAGAGGACAACATCCTCGCCACCGCCGATGGCCACATGCGCGTGCGCGGCCTGACCGAAATCGAGCAGTTCAACGAAGCCTTCGGCACGCACTTCTCTGATGAGGACGTCGACACCATCGGCGGGCTGCTGTCCAACCACCTCGGCCGCGTGCCGCACCGGGGCGAGAAGATCGTCCTGGGCACGCTGCAGTTCGACGTGCTGCGCGCCGATGCGAGGCAGGTGCAAGTGCTGCTGGTGCGCCGTCTCACCACCCCGACCGGCGGCGATGCCTCGGTCAACGCAACTGGTTCCAACACCGTCTGACCTTCGTGCCCGCTCAGTTCTCCTCCCCTGCCGGGGCGTCCCCCCGTCGGCAGGACGCCCCGCTTGTGCCACCTGCCGGGCCGCTCGCGCGGCTGCCGATCTCACAACGTAAGGCGGCCATGCCGCTGGCGGTGCTGCTGGGCGTCATGCATACGCTGTCGTTCGCGCCCAATCACTGGTGGTGGCTGCAGATCCTGTCGCTGACAGGGCTCGCAGCCCTGGTGCGACGCGCACCCCGGCTACGTGATGCCGCCTGGGTTGGCTATGCCTTCGGGCTTGGCTGGTTCCTCTCGGGCGTCTGGTGGCTCTACATCAGCATGCACGTATACGGCGACATGCCGGCGTGGATGGCCGGGCTGGCGGTGCTGCTGTTCGCGGGCTACCTGGCGCTGCATCCGGCGCTGGCGGTATGGGCGTGGCAGTGGTTCACGCGACGCGGACGGTGGTCGGGCACGGCATCCGCGCTCGTGTTCGGCGCGGCGTGGGCGGTCGTGGAATGGCTGCGTGGCACGGTGTGGACGGGCTTCCCCTGGATCAACGGCGGCTATGCGCACACCGATGGCCCGCTGGCCGGCTATGCGCCGCTGGTGGGCGTGTACGGCATCGTGCTGATCGCAGCCACGCTGGCCGGCCTGCTGTGCGTGGCGGCCGAGCGCCGCCTGCATTGGCTGACCGCCATCGTCGGCGCCGGCGTGCTCGTGGCCGGCTGGCCGCTGCACGGCGTTGCGTGGACGCAGCCCGTAGGCAAGCCGATCTCGGTGCGCCTGCTGCAGGGCAACGTGCCGCAGGACGTGAAGTTCCAGCAGACCGGCATTGAGCGCTCGCTGGAGCTGTACACGAAGATGGTCACCGAGCAGCCCGCGCAGCTGGTGATCACGCCTGAGACGGCCTTCCCGATCATGATCCAGGAGATGCCGCAGGAGATCGCGCTGGCCATCCGCACGTACGTGGATACCACCGGCTCCAGCGTGCTGTTTGGTGCGGCCAGCCAGGATTCGGCGGTGGATTACACCAACAGCGTGTTCGGCGTCGGCCCGCAGTTCCAGGGCGTGTACCGCTACAACAAGCACCACCTGGTGCCGTTCGGCGAGTTCATCCCCTTCGGTTTCCACTGGTTCGTCAACATGATGAACATGCCGCTGGGCGATTTCCGGCGCGGCCTGCCGGTGCAGCCCGCCATGACGGTGGCCGACCAGCGCGTCGCGCCCAATATCTGTTACGAGGATTTGTTCGGCGAGGAGATCGCTGCCTCGCTGCGGCACGCGAACCAGCCCGCCACCATGCTGGCCAACGTGACCAACCTGGCGTGGTTTGGCGACACGATTGCGCTGGACCAGCACCTGCAGATCTCACGCATGCGCGCACTGGAAACCGGACGGCCGATGCTGCGCGCCACCAATACCGGCGCCACCGCCGTGGTGCGCCCGGACGGCAGCGTACAGGCGCGCTTGCCGGTCTTTACGCTGGGCACGCTGCAGGCCGAGGTGCAGGGCACGCAAGGCCTGACGCCGTTTGTGCGGGCCGGCAACGCGCCTGCGCTGGGCGCGGGCGTGCTGGTGCTGCTGGTCGCGCTGGTACGCCGTCGTCGCACCGTAACGAACTGATCGGCCGCCATCCGGAGGGCTTTCGAGCCACTTTCCGGGGCGGCTGACAAAAAACGCTAAAATTCAACGTTTTACGGCGGG
>RepKanNP_Acetate_BrdU_F21BDRAFT_1000304_pt1 | contig 21457 bp, 15 predicted proteins | sample RepKananBrdUF21B_FD_10624 | JGI IMG/M metagenome (IMG submission 10624)
CCGACCGTCGAGCCGATCGTGCGCATGGTCGACTTGGCCAGCGTTTCGACAATCGAGTCCCCGCGGCCGGTGCGGCCGGTGCCCTTGGTCAGGATCGAGCCGACCTCGCCAAGCCAGCCGCCGCCCTCCTGCTGTGCGGGTGCAGGTGCAGGTGCGGGGACCGACGTGGGCGCCGAACCCGACGAAGCACCAAAATCCGTGCCGATGGACCCCGGAGCCGGCGCAGATGCTGCGCCACCCGTCGCCACACGTCCGGTCAGGATTTCGTAGGCCGATTCCCGATCGATTGCCGTGTCATAACGGCCGGCTACCAGCGAATTGGCGAGCAACGCGCGGCGCTCGTCATCCGAAATCGGCCCGATACGCGATGCAGGCGGCACGACGAAGGCGCGCTCCGTAATCTCAGGGCGTCCGCCTTCATCAAGCATGGAGATCAGCGCCTCGCCCACCGCCAGTTCGCCGATGGCCTGTTCGATGCTGAATTCCGGGTTCGCTCGCATCGTGGTCGCGGCCGCCTTCACGGCTTTCTGATCACGCGGCGTGAAGGCGCGCAGCGCGTGCTGCACGCGGTTGCCGAGCTGGCCGAGCACCGTGTCAGGCACATCGGACGGGTTCTGCGTCACGAAGTACACGCCCACGCCCTTCGAGCGGATCAGCCGCACCACTTGCTCCACCTTCTGCAACAGCGACGGCGGCGCATCGTTGAATAACAGGTGCGCCTCGTCAAAGAAGAAGGCCAGCTTGGGCTTGTCCAGATCGCCCACTTCCGGCAGGTGCTCGAACAGCTCCGAGAGCATCCACAGCAGGAACGTCGCGTACAGCTTGGGCGCATTGAGCAGCTTGTCGGCCGCCAGGATGTTGATCACGCCCTGGCCGCGCACGGTCTGCATCAGGTCGTTGATATCGAGCATCGGCTCGCCGAAGAACTTGTCGGCGCCCTGCTCTTCCAGCGCGATCAGGTTGCGCTGGATGGCCCCGATGCTGGCCGACGAGATGTTGCCGTACTTGTTCGTGTACTCCGACGAGTGCTCGCCGACGTGCTGCAGCATCGCGCGCAGGTCTTTCATGTCGAGCAGCGCGAGGCCGGAGTCATCCGCAATCCGGAAGACGAGATTGAGCACGCCGGTCTGGATGTCGTTCAACTCCAGCATGCGCGACAGCATCAGCGGGCCCATGTCCGACACGGTGGCGCGCACGGGGTGGCCCTTCTCGCCGTACACATCCCACAGCGTGACGGGGCAGCCGGCCCATTGCGGTTCTTCCAGACCGCGCTCCTGCAGGCGCGCCTTGAGCTTGTCGTTCGACTGGCCAGGCTGCGAAATGCCGGTCAGGTCACCTTTGACGTCAGCCAGGAAGACCGGCACGCCGATCTTCGACAGGCCCTGCGCGATCGTTTGCAGGGTGACGGTCTTGCCGGTGCCGGTGGCGCCGGTAATCAGGCCATGCCGGTTGGCCAGCTGGGGCAGCAGCACCAACTCAGTTTTCGTGTTCTTGGCAACGAGGATGGGATCGGTCATGGCATTCAGACGGGGATCAATCTTTGGGGGCGGGCGCCTATTGCTCGACCGGATGGACGGGTCGGCGGGCGTGTGCAGCATGCTAAAATCTACGACCGATTATAGAGCGTGCAGGTGGCGTCAAACCGCCATCTGGGCGCCAGATTCCACAGCATTTCCACCGCATTCCGCTCGGAGAGTTTCATGGCCGGTCATTCCAAATGGGCCAATATCAAGCATAAAAAAGCCGCTGCCGACGCCAAGCGCGGCAAGATTTGGACGCGCCTGATCAAGGAAATCACCGTGGCGGCCCGCCTGGGCGGCGGTGATGCGGATTCGAACCCCCGCCTGCGCCTGGCCATGGACAAGGCCACCGACGCCAACATGCCCAAGGACAACATCCAGCGCGCCATCCAGCGCGGCGTGGGTGGCCTGGAAGGCGCGAACTACGAAGAAATCCGCTACGAAGGCTACGGCATCAATGGCGCCGCCATCATCGTCGACTGCCTGACCGACAACCGCACGCGCACCGTGGCCGAAGTCCGCCACGGCTTTGACAAATACGGCGGCAACATGGGCGTCGCCGGCTCGGTGGCGTTCCTGTTCGACCATGTCGGCCAGTTCATCTTTGCCCCCGGCACGCCGGAAGACAAGCTGATGGACGCCGCGCTCGAAGCCGGCGCCGACGACGTCGTCACGCATGAAGACGGCGCACTCGAAGTCATCTGCCCGCCCCACGATTTCACCAAGGTCAAGACCGCACTGGAAGCCGCTGGCTTCAAGGCCGAACTGGCCGAAGTCATCATGAAGCCGCAGAACGAAGTCGAGTTCACCGGCGAAGATGCGGTCAAGATGCAGAAGCTGCTCGACGTTCTGGAAAACCTGGACGACGTGCAGGAAGTCTTCACCAACGCGGTCATCGGGGAATAAGCCCGAGACGCGCGCATAACGGCGATCGACCTGACCGATCGCCGTTTTTGTTTTCCAGTTTTCGATTTTTTGAGTAGGTACAGCATGAAAGTGATGGTGGTCGGTTCGGGCGGTCGAGAGCACGCCCTGGCATGGAAGCTGGCACGCTCGCCCAAGGTGCAGGTGGTCTACGTGGCGCCGGGCAATGGCGGCACGGCGCTCGACAAGCGCCTGCAGAATCTGCCGATCACGGACCCGGAAGTGCTGGCCGCGTTTGCCGAGCGCGAAGGCATCCACTTCACAGTGGTCGGCCCGGAAGCCCCGCTGGCCGCCGGTATCGTTGATCTGTTCCGCAGCAAGGGCCTGCGCATCTTCGGGCCGACCCAGGCTGCGGCGCAGCTTGAGTCGTCGAAGGATTTTGCCAAGGCGTTCATGCATCGCCACGGCATTCCGACCGCCAAGTACCAGACCTTCAGCGACGCGGCACAAGCGCACGCCTACATTGACCAGGAAGGCGCCCCGATCGTCATCAAGGCCGATGGCCTGGCTGCCGGCAAGGGCGTGGTCGTGGCGATGACGGCCGAAGAAGCGCACAGCGCCATCGACATGATGCTGGCCGACAACCGCCTGGGCGACGCCGGTGCGCGCGTCGTGATCGAAGAATTCCTGGCTGGCGAAGAAGCCAGCTTCATCGTCGTGTGCGACGGCAAGAACGTGGTGGCGCTGGCTACCAGCCAGGACCACAAGCGCCTGCTCGACGGCGACGCTGGCCCCAACACGGGCGGCATGGGCGCGTACTCGCCCGCGCCGGTGGTCACGCCCACGCTGCACGCCCGCGCGCTGCGCGAGATCATCATGCCGACCATCCGCGGCATGGAAAAGGACGGCATCCCATACACCGGTTTCCTCTACGCCGGCCTGATGATCGACGCCGACGGCACGCCCAAGACGCTCGAATTCAACTGCCGCATGGGCGACCCGGAAACGCAGCCCATCATGGCGCGCATGAAGACCGACCTGTACGACGTGCTCGACCGCGCCATCGACGGCAAGCTCGACGGCATGGAACTCGAATGGGACCGCCGTACCGCGCTGGGCGTGGTGATGGCTGCCCACAACTATCCGGACACGCCGCGCAAGGGCGATGTCATCACCGGCATCCCGAAGGAGACGGAAGACAGCGTCACCTTCCACGCCGGCACCACGCTCAAGGACGGCGTGCTGACCACCAACGGCGGCCGTGTGCTGTGCGTCGTCGGCCTGGCTGACACCGTCAAGGCGGCCCAGCGCGCCGCGTATAACGCCATCGAACAAATCAAGTTCGACGGCGCCCAGTACCGGACCGATATCGGCCACCGCGCCATCCGCCATTGAGCGATCCCTGCCGCGCTGATGCCCCACCATGGGGCAAGCGCGGCTTCCGTCACCCCGGGTGATTCCCAACAAGCCCCAAGCGGCCCGCCCGCTACAATGGTGACAACCGTATGACCCGGCCGCCCCAACGGCCCCGCCCGAATCTGATGGATACCCAAGCCGTCCGCGCCTACCTGCTGGACCTGCAGGACCGCATCACCACCGCTGCCGGCGCACTCGACGGCGGCACCTTCGCCACCGATTCGTGGGAAAAACCGCCCACCGAACGCCTGCGCGGTAGCGGCCGCACCCGCATCCTGGAAGGCGGCTCGCTGCTGGAGCGCGGCGGCGTCGGCTTCTCACACGTGATGGGCGACACCCTGCCCCCGTCGGCCACCGCCAACCGGCCCGAACTGGCCGGACGCGGCTTCGAAGCGATGGGTGTGTCATTGGTCTTCCACCCGCGCAACCCGTACGTACCGACGGTGCACATGAACGTGCGCTGCTTCGTCGCCGTGCGGCCCGATGCCGAACCCGTCTGGTGGTTCGGGGGCGGCATGGATCTCACGCCCTACTACGGCTTCACCGAAGACGCGTCGCACTTCCACCGCACCTGCCAGGGCGCCCTCGCCCCGTACGGCGACGAGCTCTATCCGCGCTTCAAGCAGTGGTGTGATGACTATTTCTATCTGAAGCACCGCAAGGAAGCGCGCGGCATCGGCGGCATCTTCTTCGATGACTTTGCCGAACTGGGGTTCGAGCGCAGCTTCGAGATGATGCGCTCCGTCGGCGACGCCTTCCTGCCCGCCTGGCTGCCCATCGCCGAGCAACGCCACGCCACGCCGTACGGCGAGCGCGAACGCGCCTTCCAGGCCTATCGCCGTGGACGCTATGTTGAGTTCAACCTGGTGTTCGACCGCGGCACGCTGTTCGGCCTGCAAAGCGGCGGCCGCACGGAATCGATCCTGATGTCGATGCCGCCCGTGGCCAACTGGCGCTACGACTGGCAACCCGAAGCGGGCTCGCCGGAAGCGGCGCTGTACACCGACTTCCTGCCGGCGCGCGACTGGGTATGACGCTTCCCACCTTCGTGCGCCCCAATCTCGACCGCCCGTATCGCCTGGGTTTGCTGGGCGGCACATTCGATCCGCCGCACGTCGGCCATATCGCCCTGGCCGAACTGTGCATCGCCCGGCTCGATCTGGACGAACTGCTGTGGATTCCGACCGGCGTGTCGTGGCAAAAAGCCGCCGACATCACCCCCGCCCCGCTGCGCTTTGCCATGACTGAACTGGCCGCGAAAGCGGTACGCGGTGGCCGCGCCCGGGTTCACGCGAGCAGCATGGAAGTCGACCGCCACGGCCCCAGCTACACCATCGACACCGTGCGTGAATTACGCGGCGTCTACGGGCCGGAAACCTCCATGGCGTGGCTGATGGGCGCCGACCAGCTCGTCGGCCTGGACACCTGGCATGGCTGGCAAGACCTGTTCGAATACGTGCACCTGTGCGTGGCCACGCGCCCCGGTTTCGACCTGCACGCTCTGCACGCGCCGGTGCAACGCGAGCTGGATGTGCGCCGGGGTGACACGGCATTGGTACAATGCGCTCCCGCCGGCCATATGTGGATCGACCAGACGCTATCCGTCGACCTGTCGTCCACCCGCCTGCGCCAGCTGCTCGCCGCCGGCGAACGCTGCGACGCCGACCTGCCCGCCGGCGTGGCCGACCTGATCCAATCGCATTCGCTGTATCGCCGTGCCAATGGCACGGTCAGTGCCTGACCGCGTGATTCACTGTATTTACGCGCTTTTTTGACCTTTTTTCTCGCCCTTTAAACGTTCTTCTCACTCAGTATGGATATTCGCAAACTACAACGCGTGATCGTCGACGCGCTCGAAGACGTCAAGGCGCAAGACATCAAGGTCTTCAATACGACCCACCTGACCGAGCTGTTCGACCGCACGGTCATCGCTAGCGGCACGTCCAATCGTCAGACCAAGGCCCTCGCCGCGTCCGTCCGTGACGCCGTCAAGGAAGCCGGCGGCCACGTCATCGCCGTGGAAGGCGAAGACGTGGGCGAATGGGTGCTGGTTGACTGCGGCGACGCCGTGGTCCACATCTTCCAGCCGCAACTGCGCCAGTACTACAACCTGGAAGAAATCTGGGGCGACAAGCCGGTGCGCGTCGAACTCGGCGGAACCAGCAAGCGCGGCCTGCCCAAGGCCAGCGAAGGTTACGACGACGAGGAAGACGAGGCCGAAGAGGTCACGCCGGCCAAGCGCCGCACTACCAAGCCGGCGCTGGCCGGTGAGCGCCCGACCAAGGCTGCAGCACCGGCCAAGAAGGCGCCCGCCAAGACCGCTGCCGCCAAAAAGCCCGCCAGCAAACGCGCAACCGGCACCGGCAAGCCCGCCACGAAGACTGCCGCAAAAACGGCGACCAAGACGGCAGCCAAGCGCGCGCCGGCCAAGAAGCGCGCGTCGTAACACCGCGCAGGCAATCTCGCCATGCAGTTGCTGATCGTCGCCGTCGGGCACAAGATGCCGTCCTGGATCGAGGACGGCTTCTCTGAATATGCCAAGCGCATGCCGCCCGAACTGCGCATCGAATTGCGCGAGATCAAGCCCGAGCAGCGCTCGGGCAGCCGCACCGCCGCCACCGTCATGCAGCTCGAAGCCGCGCGCATCGAAGCCGCGCTACCCAAGGGCTGCCGCATGATCGCGCTGGATGAGCGCGGCAAGGACCTCACCACCGTGGCACTTGCCGAATCCCTCACCGGATGGCAACAGGAAGGCGGCGACATCGCTTTCGTGATTGGCGGTGCGGACGGGTTGGACCCGGCGCTCAAGGCCAAGGCCCGCATGCTGATCCGCCTGTCGAGCCTGACCCTGCCGCACGGCATGGTGCGCGTGCTGCTGGCCGAGCAGCTCTATCGCGCGTGGAGCATCACGCAAAACCACCCGTATCACCGGGTATGACGATGGAAGCAACCGGCGCCCCACACTTGTATCTCGCCTCGCAAAGCCCGCGTCGGCAGGAATTGCTGCGGCAGATCGGCGCGCGCTTCGAACTGCTGCTGGCCGATGGCGATGAAGATGCCGAAGCGCTGGAAGCCGTACTCCCCGGCGAGACACCCGACAACTACGTCCAACGCGTCTGCGCATTGAAGGCGCAGGCGGCTGTGCGCCGCCGCATCGCACGCAACCTCCCCGCCCTGCCGATCCTCACGTCCGACACCACGGTGTGCCTGGGCGGCGAGATCCTCGGCAAGCCGACTGACGCAGCCGATGCCCACCGCATGCTGCGCGGCATGTCCGGCCGCGAACACCGCGTGCTGACCGCCGTCACCGTCGTCAAAGCCGACGGCACGCCGATGCACGCGCTGTCCATTTCCGACGTGCGCTTTGCCGTACTGACAGACAACGACATCGCCCGCTACATCGCCAGCGGCGAGCCCTTTGGCAAGGCCGGTGCGTACGGCATCCAGGGCCGCGCAGCCGCCTTCGTCGCCCATATTTCGGGAAGCTATTCGGGTATCATGGGCCTACCCTTGTTCGAGACGGCAGCGCTGCTCGCACAGGCGGGCATCACGCTGTAACTCGCCCTCTGACCGGCCGCCGAAGCACGCGCCGAGCAGCGTGCGAGGGCCGGTTTCAAGACACGCTTCGGGCGCACGACAAGCGTAGAGGCGGGTGCTGAAACCCGCTCTCCAGGTATCCCATGTCCGAAGACATCCTCGTCAATATCACGCCGCAAGAAACGCGCGTGGCCATCGTCCAGCAAGCCGCCGTTCAAGAGCTCCACATCGAGCGCACACTCACGCGCGGGCTGGTCGGCAACATCTACCTCGGCAAGGTTGTGCGCGTGCTGCCTGGCATGCAATCGGCCTTCATCGACATCGGTCTGGAACGCGCGGCGTTCCTGCACGTGGCCGACATCTGGCACCCGCGCGATGCCAAGGACGCCCCGCCCACGCCGCAGGTCGCCATCGAGAAAACACTGTTCGAAGGCCAAGCGCTGATGGTGCAGGTCATCAAGGACCCGATCGGCACCAAGGGCGCACGCCTTTCCACGCAAGTCAGCATTGCTGGCCGCACGCTGGTGTATCTGCCGCAAGACCCACACATCGGTATCTCGCAAAAGATTGGCAACGAGGCCGAGCGCGAAGCGCTGCGCGCCCGCGTGACGGCGATGGTGCCGACCGAGGAGCGCGGCGGTTTCATCGTGCGCACCATCGCCGAAGAATCGACCGACGAAGAACTCGCCAACGACGTCGCCTACCTGCGCAAGATCTGGGCGACCATCCGCCACAACGCCACCACCCTTCCCGCGCCGTCGATCCTGTACCAGGACCTGAACCTCGCCCAGCGCGTGCTGCGCGATTTCGTGACGGACGAAACGCGCAGCATCCAGGTCGATTCGCGCGAGAACCATCAGAAGCTCGTCGAATTTGCGCAGGAATACACGCCGGCTGTGGTCGAGCGCCTGACGCACTACACCGGCGAGCGGCCGATCTTCGATCTGTACAACATCGAGGCGGAAGTCGAGCGTGCGCTGTCGCGCCGGGTTGATCTGAAGTCAGGCGGTTACCTGATGATCGACCAGACCGAGGCGATGACCACCATCGACGTCAACACCGGCGGTTACGTGGGCGCGCGCAACTTTGACGACACGATCTTCAAGACCAACCTGGAAGCTGCGCACACCATCGCGCGGCAACTGCGGCTGCGCAATCTGGGCGGCATCATCATCATCGACTTCATCGATATGGAGTCCGCCGACCATCGCGATGCGGTGCTAGCGGAGCTACGCAAGGCGCTGTCGCGCGACCGCACACGCATCACGGTCAACAGCTTCTCGCAACTGGGGTTGGTGGAGATGACGCGCAAACGTACGCGGGAATCGCTCGCGCACGTGCTGTGCGAGCAGTGCCCGGTGTGCCAGGGCAAGGGCCAGGTCAAGACGCCGCGCACGGTGTGCTACGACATCCTGCGGGAGATCATGCGCGAGTCCCGGCAATTCAATCCGCGCGAGTTCCGCATCCTGGCCTCGCAATCCGTCATCGATCTGTTCCTGGAAGAAGAAAGCCAGCACCTGGCGATGCTGGGCGACTTTATCGGCAAGCCGATCTCGCTGCAGGTGGAATCGTCCGCGGCCAGCCAGGAGCAGTACGACATCATCTTGATGTAGTGCACAGCAAGTTTTCCTGAAATTCACGGACAACTTGCCGCCCCAGAGACATTGGCCATGACTCTTTTGAGAGTCATCCCGTGCGCCGTCGATATATACGTCTGCTGAAGTGGAGCTCAGCCGCTCTGGCATCGACGTCTGTCAGAATGGACGACCCGGCATTGCGGGTCCTGCCTGAACCCAGACGTCACGATATCCGACCTCACGCCCCCACCCGATGCATCTCGGGTGGCTGGCACGCATCGCCGAATAGCACAGACCGAAGCGCCCCTCAAACTTGGCTTGAGCGACGGCAACACAGCATCTGCGACGCCCACCAGACATCAAAATCTGGTTGAACCTCTGCCCCGCTCGGATCTGTCTGGAACCTCATCCGTCGCTCTACCCGTTTAAATAGCCTTGGTGAAAAGCATTCCTGTTGCTTTTTCTATTGCTTTCTACACATAGAGGCGTACATCAATACTTGATCGTTTATTTTTGTGTATCATCCGCCCCTCAAAAAAAATTAACGATTGGCAAACGTTGTCGTAGCTAATTGCACCACTCTCCCGCAATGGCTCCGTAGTATGCCAACCGGGGGAAATTAAGCGGGTCATGATCGCTGGTAACACAACAACGGTAGCTTTGCAAAGAACAGAGGTAAATGTTAGTGCGCCCATTCGCCGCAACACCACCTCTTCAAGTGCAGCCTCCCATAAGACTCCCAAGCACTATCGCCCCGACATCGACGGCCTACGCGCCATTGCAGTGCTTGCCGTCATACTCTGTCACGCGCATTTGAGCTTGTTTTCCGGGGGCTACATTGGCGTCGATGTCTTTTTTGTGATCTCGGGCTACGTGGTCACAAGATCAATCACTCGCACCCAACGGTCCGGAACTTTCTCATTGGGGAACTTCTATGCGAGACGTGTTCGCCGACTTGCCCCGGCCTTGTATTGCATGGTCAGCGCGACACTGTTTTTTTGCCTGATTTTTCAATTTCCGGAAGAAGGCTATGACGCCCTGAAGAACGGACTCTTCATCGCCATCTTCTACTCAAACATCTTCCTTGCACGAAAGACCGGCTATTTTGATGCTACGGCGGACCAATTGCCATTTCTGCATACATGGTCACTCTCGGTCGAGGAGCAGTTCTATCTGGCGTTCCCGCTGCTGCTCCTGCTTCTAAGGCGAGCGAAACCAGGCATCCTGCTTGCCGTGACGAGCGCCCTCTTTCTGGGATCACTCGCCTACTCCCAGTATGCGGTGTCGCATGTTCTACCGCGCGCGTACTTTGAACTCCAGACAAGAGGGTTCGAGTTCCTGATTGGTGCGCTGTTGGCACTCCTCCCGCTGCAGGCAGCCGCCGCGCAGTACCGTCTGCGCTACGACGCTATCCTGGTGCTGGGACTCGCGATAGTCGCGGCGTGCACGGCTATGTACACGCCTGCGACTCCGATGCCAGGCCTCTATGCCTTGGTGCCATGCCTCGGAGCTGCGCTGGTCATCGCCAGCGGTGACCAGGCGCGCTTTCTTACGTCAGCGCTGTCAAACCCCGTGATGGTTTATCTCGGGAAGCTGTCCTATGCACTCTATCTCTGGCACTGGCCGATCTTCTTTGGTCTGCGCAAGTTCCATCTGACGTCAAATGCGTGGACCTGTGTGGGATTGCTGCTGTGCGTTGCCATTGCCATACCGACACACCACCTGGTTGAGCAACGCATCCGCAACGCGAAGTGGTCGACGCGGAAAAGCCTGCTTCTCCTTTTCCTGGCGCCTGCCGCAGTCTTGGGCACCCTCGCACTTGCGTCCAAATGGACGAATCACTTCGTGGCGCTCTACCCGTCAGCGCTGCGCCAGAGCTTTGATCAGACCGGCCGCTCCATCTTTGACGGAGACCGAGCACAACGTTGCTGGAACAAGGTCGAGGTCACTCCCGCCGCCGATTGCAGCGTGGGGAATCTTCAAGCGGCCACACGTGCGATCTTCTGGGGCGATTCCCATGCATATCAACTCATCAGCTTCATGGACACGCTTGGAAAGGACTACGGCCTTTCCATTCATGACGTGGCGCATACCATGTGCCCCCCGATAGCCGATGGCCCAGCGCGCGCCGGCAACCCTACCTATCAGAATCACAGGGAAGGCTGCCTTCTGCACGACCGCTTGGTCATGGAACACATCCTGGCGCGTGCGGACATTGGTGTTGTCATCATGTCTGCGGCATGGACCAACTACATAAATCTCGATACAGGGGATCGTCCACAACCGACCCTGCACGGCTTCATGCCTGGCGATCACTACGTTGAAGATACCGTCGCCCGCTTGAGAGCGGCAGGAAAGCGTGTGGTACTGGTCGACGATGTTCCAGTCGCACCGCCTGAGCTGGAGAACTGTGCATCCAATCGCCTATACGGTATCCGTCCACAGAACGAGAATTGCACCTATCCGGCAACGCTGGCAAGAACTGCGCATCGCCCCACCGAGGCATTGTTTGGGCGACTGAAAAAGGCCTTCTCCGATATCCCGATCATCCACACATACGACGTGCCTTGCGATGCAGAGCATTGCTACACCGAAATCTCCGGCGTCGATCTGTACAAGCACAACGACGTCGGACATCTCGGATTGGGAGGGAGCAACATCTACTATCGCGCTTACCAGGCAAAGCATCCGGGTGAGCTAGCCTCGATATTCTGCTCGGCAGAGGCTGCTTGTGCTTCTCTGCCGCTCAATAAACGATAGCCCCCTAAAGCCAAATCACAACAAGCGCGTGGACTGGCTACGGGGCATCTGAGCACCGCCGATGGCCGAAAAAAATCGGGCCGGTCATCATCGCGGTTGCGCCCTATGGTTTCGCAGGACTACCGTGCGGATGCACCGGCGCAGAAGGCGATGCGCAGGCGGTCCGCAGTACCGTCAACCGCGGAATCTGCTCCCGCATCACCAGCAACGCACCCAGTACCACCAGCATGGCGATCCCCAGCATTGCCAGGTAAGCACTCGAACCACCTGCCGTGATGATCATGGCACCAGCGAACGCGCTCAAGATCGCCCCCAGTCGCCCGAATGCGACGGCTGAGGCGGTGCCCGTGGCGCGCACCGCCGTCGGATAGACAAACGCACACAGCGCGTACATGGTCGACTGCACCGCGTTGACGAACAGCCCATGCAAGCCCAAGCCGACGATCAACAATTGCGTGCTCTGCCGGGCATCCACACCCTGCATAGCGAACGCGCTCAGTGCTGCGCCGATGCAGCACAATGCCATGGGCCAGCGTGATCCCCAGCGCGCGATCGCCACGGCACACACCAGCGCACCGATCACGCCGCCCAGGTTGTAGGCCGTCAAACCCTGCCCCGCCACGGCCACACTCAACCCCTCCGAGGCCAGCATGGTCGGCAACCAGCTGAATGCTGCGTACACCGCCAGCAGGCACATGAAGAAGGCCGCCCACAACGCCACCGTATCGCGCGCCTGCCCCGGCGCAAAGAGCGAGCGGAACCCAGCGTGCTGGATGACCTTCTGGCCAGCCAGATCAGTGAAGGTGGCATCAGCTGGCGTGGAACGCTCCATGCGCGTCAGCAGCCTGGCCAGTTGTGGCCAATGCGACTGGCGACGCGCCAGGAATCGAGGTGACTCCGGCAACGCTGCGACCAGCACGAACCCAAGCACCAGCGGCAGCGCGCCACCAATCCAGAACAGCCCGCGCCATCCGTAGATCGGCAGTACGTGGCCGGCGAACATCCCCGCCAGCATGCCGCCCAGGGGCACGCACACGATGGTGGCAGTCACGGCCAGCGTGCGGCGCCGGGCCGGCGTGAACTCCGCCGTCATCGTCGTCGAGCTTGGTAGCGCGCCGCCAATGCCGAGGCCCGCGATAAAGCGCAGCGCGGCGATCGTCGCCACATTGGGTGCGAAACCAATCATGCAGGTCGCCACACCAAACACGAACACGCTGCCGATCAGCGCCCAGCGCCGCCCGAAACGATCGGCAAACAAGCCGGCCAGCGCACTGCCGATGCCCATGCCGATCAACCCTGCCGCCACCGCCGGCGCAAATGCGTTGCGCGTGATGCCCCACTCCTTGATGAGCACGGGGATGGCAAAGCCGATCAACTGGCCATCAAAACCATCCATAACGATGGCGAATGCCGCGAGCAACACGGCGGCCTTTTGGGCAAACGAAAACGGCCCGTCGTCCAGGACACTGCCGATGTCGATGGGGGCGCGATCCTGGCTCATACCGGCCTCCGCTGAGAGGTGGAACGGCCGGATGGCGAACCAGGCGCATACGCCTGTGCAAGCGCGCTAGACGCGCTCGCCAGTCTGAAGCTGCACAGCATGGGGTTGTCTCCAATGGGCTGGCGTCTGCGCGCCATTTATTTAACATGTTAACAATATAAGCGGGCCCGCCTCCTGTCCAACTAGGGTGTTTGCGGATGCGCGGATTGCGCCTGCACCAGTCGCACCAACTGCATCAGCGTCTCGGTATGCGGCACACGCACGCCATGCCGTTGCGCCGCAACGACCACAGCGCCGTTGATCGACTCAATCTCGGTCGGGCGCCCGGCAAGCACGTCCTGCAGCATCGACGGCTTGTGCCCGCGATGCGCGACGATGGCATGGCGCACGTCGTCACTCACCTTGATTGCGTCGACACTGATACCGCTTGCTCGTGCCACCGCCAGCACTTCCTCGACAATGGTCAGCGCGAGTGCCGGCCCATCCTCCACCACGCCCAGCGCATCGACCGGGCGATTCAGCACCGTACACAATGGATTGAGGGCGGCATTGAAGGCAACCTTCTCCCACACGGCGCCCCATACGTTGGCATCGGCCTGGCAGCGCAGACCCGCGTCGGACAAGACACTGACGACACGCTCCAGCATCGGCCGATCAACACCATCGGCCGTCATCATGCGGATCACACCGGCACCATGCGAGCGCACGTGGCCGGGCCCCGCCAGATCCGCAGGCCACGTCGTCACACCAACGAGGATGCGTTCCTGCGGCACCGCCGAAGCCAGCGCCTCGACATTGCCCAGACCGTTCTGCAGTGTCAGCACATACGTGGACGGCCCGATCAGCTGACGCACACTCGCCAGCGCAGCACGCGTGTGCATCGATTTCGTGAAGACGATCAGCAGATCCGGCACCTGCGTTGCCTGACTTGGGCGCAACGCCTGCAGGCTGCGCACGTGGCGGTCACCGGTGTCGGTTTCCAGCCGCAGGCCGTGGGCGGTGATTGCACTGAGGTGCGCGTCGTTGATGTCGAGCAACGTGACCTGCTCGCCGGTTTCCGCCAGCAACCCGCCGAACAGCGAGCCCATGGCGCCCGCACCCTGAATGGCGATCTTCATGCGCATCTCAGAATGGGTAGTGGCGCGGCGTGGTCTGCACCGTCATCCAGCGCAGTTCGGTAAATTCGGCCACACCCGCGCGGCCGCCAAAGCGCCCGAAGCCGCTCGCCTTGACGCCACCAAACGGCATCTGCGCTTCGTCGTGTACGGTCGGGCCGTTGATGTGGCAGATGCCCGATTCGATGCGGCGCGCCACGTTCATAGCGCGCGCCACGTCACGGCTGAACACGGCAGACGACAATCCATATGCGTTGTCGTTGGCGCACGCGATGGCAGCATCGTCGCCGCGCACACGCACGATGCCCTTGACCGGGCCGAACGACTCTTCCGAGTAGATCAGCATGTCCGTCGTCACGTGATCGAGCAGCGTGGCGGGCATCAACGTGTTGGTGGCCTTGCCACCGCACAGCAGCTTCGCACCCTTGGCAAGCGCGTCGTCGATCAGGTGGTTGCAACGCACGACCGTGCTCATGTCGACCACCGAGCCGAGCACCGCCGGCCCCTTGCGCGGATCACCCAGCGGCAGCGAAGCGGCCTTCGCGGCCAGCTTGGCAACGAACGTATCGGCGATGGCCTCATCGACGATGATGCGTTCGGTGGACATGCAGATCTGGCCCGAGTTGGCGAACGCACCAAACGCTGCGCCATCCACCGCAGCGTCGATGTCCGCATCAGCCAGCACCAGCAACGGCGCCTTGCCGCCCAGCTCCAGCACAGCGGGTTTCAGATACGTGGCGCAGGTCTGCGCGATGATGCGCCCCACGCGCGTCGAGCCCGTGAAGTTGACGCGCCGCACAGCGGGGTGCGCAATCATCGCCTCCACGATGGCACCGGCATCGGCCGGCGCATTCGTCACGAAGTTGACGACGCCCTTGGGCAGCCCCGCTTCCTGCAGCGCTTCGATAATGAGTCCGTGCGTGGCAGGCGAGATCTCCGAGCCCTTGAGCACCACGGTATTGCCGCACGCCAGCGGCAGCGCGATCGCACGCACAGCCAGAATAACCGGCGCATTCCACGGCGCTATGCCAAGCACCACGCCCGCGGGCTGACGCACACCCATCGCCAGGCTGCCAGGTACGTCGGAGGGGATAATCTCCCCGGCAATCTGCGTGACCATGGCGGCCGCCTCTTGCAAGCCGCTGGCGGCCAGGTGCACGTTGAAGCCCGCCCACATCGCAGAGGCGCCGGTCTCCACAGCCATGGCAGCAGCAAAGGCGGCGCCCTTGGCCTCGAGCGCTTGGGCGGCGCGCATCAGCAACGCGCGACGCTCGGTCGGCCCCATGGCAGCCCAGCCGGGGAACGCAGCGGCAGCGGCGTCGACGGCATTGCGTGCGTCCTCCACCGTGGCCGCAGGCGCGCGCGTCGCCACAGAACCATCCAGCGGGTTGCGCCGCTCGAAGACCGCACCATTGCTGGCGTGCACGCGCTCGCCATTGATCAGCATCGAGATGGTTTGCGCGCCCTCCAGCGGGGCGACATTCGTATTCGTCATCAGGCGATCTCCACTTCAATCAGGGTTGGTCCGGTGGATTGCAGTGCGGTGTGCAGTGTGGCCTCCAGCGCGTGCGGGTCCGTCACGCGCTCGCCGGAGCAGCCCATGGCGCGAGCCAGTCCGACGAAGTCGATGCCGTGCAGGTCCGTGCCCTGCACCGGGTCGTTGGGTGCAAAGCCGAACACCGGCGCGAAATCCTGCAGGGCAGCATAGCGGCGGTTGTTCAGGATCACGAACGTCATGGGCAACTTGAGCAGCGATGCGCTCCACAACGCCTGGATGGAATACATGCTCGAGCCATCGCCAATCAGGCCGATCACGCGCGTGCCCGGCTTGGCGAGTGCCACGCCCACAGCGGCAGGCATGCCGTAGCCCAATCCCCCGCTATCCATGGTGTAGAACGCCCCCGCGCGACGCATCGGCAGATAGGTCTGCATCACTGAGCGCGCGCTCGGTGCTTCTTCGACGACGATGTCTGCGGGGCCGCGCACGGCATCGAGCGTCTGCAAAACGAAGGCCGTCGACATGGGCGATGCCGGCTCGGCTCGCGGCGATTTGACGCGGGCCGCAGGCAGCGGTCGAGCGGGCGGCGCGGGCCTTGCTAGCAAGTCCTGCACGCCGAGGCGGATGTTGCCGACGGCCGAGATGCCCTCGGGTGTCCAGGATGCGGTAGCCGGATCGTCGATCAGCTGTATGAGCTTGGCCCCCACCGGCACGTGCGGCCCATGACCTTCCACGTGATACGTGAACGCCGGTGCGCCAAGCGCAAACACCACGTCGTGCCCCTGCAGTAAAGCGACGATCTTCTCGCGCATTGCCGGCAGGAAACCGGCGAACAGGCGGTGGTCTTCCGGAAACGCACCTCGCCCCGCCATGGGCGCGGTAAACACACGGGCGTTGTGCGCTTCGGCAAGCTGCACAACGGCGTCCCATGCACCGGCACGGTCTATCGCTGCCCCCACCACAAATGCCGGCCGCTGCGCCGCATCCAGCGCATCGCCAATGCGCGCGAGCGTCACAGGATCGGGCCGCACCTCGTACGCCACTTCATGCACGGCGACAGGCTCGGTCAGCTGATCCCAGTCATCCACGGGGATCGACACCAGCACCGGCCCGCGCGGCTCCTGCATGGCGATGTGATACGCGCGGGCCAGCGCCAGCGGCACGTCCTGCGCACGCGCCGGCTCGATGCTCCATTTGACGTACGGCTTGGGCAGTTCGGTGGCTTGGTTGGAGGCGAGAAACGGATCGAACGGCAGGATGGACCGCGCCTGCTGCCCGGCCGTGATCACCAGCGGCGTGCGGTTCTTGAACGCCGTGAAGATGTTGCCCATCGCATTGCCGACGCCAGCCGCCGAGTGCAAATTCACCAGCGCGGCGTTGCCGGTTGCCTGCGCATAGCCGTCGGCCATGCCGACCACCACGGCCTCCTGCAGACCGAGGATGTAGCGGAAGTCTTCGGGAAAATCCCGGAACATCGGCAGTTCGGTGGACCCCGGATTGCCGAACACGTGGGTCATGCCGAGCCGGCGAAGCAGCTCGATCGTGGCGTCGCGCACCGTGACAAGCGCGAGCGAAGTGCGGGTCATGCAGCGTCTCCTTGTATTGCTCTTTGCATTGGCCGCCCAGTATGGGAGCCACCCACCTTGCGCGATATTGAATTTTCAGACGAAAGTCATTACCTTTTGGCATGCCTTTCGATCTGCGCCAGTTGCGCGCTTTCACCACCATCGTCTCGGCCGGCAGCCTCGGGCGCGCCGCAGAGGTCCTGCACGTCACGCAGCCGGCGCTCAGCCGCATCATCAAGCGTCTGGAAGACGAGGTGGGGGCGCCCCTGTTCGAGCGGCACTCCAAGGGGATGCAACTCACCGTCATTGGACAGGCGCTGCTGCCGCACGCCACGCTGCTGCAACACGAGGCCGACTACGCACGTGAAGAGATCGACGCGATGCGCGGGCTTGCCAAGGGCACCATCCGCGTAGGCGCGGTCGGCAGCATCGCGAGCTACGTCCTACCGCTAGCCGTCGGCACGGTGGTGGCGCGCTGGCCGAACCTGCGTGTGGAAATTCTGGAAGGCGTGTGGGACCGCCTGGCCGAGGGACTCGTCAAGCACGAGATCGACCTTGCGCTGTCCATGGCGATGCCGGATACGGACGAGATCATCGCGATTGCCGATTGCCGCTGGGAAGACGCGAGCTTCGTGGTCGCGTCGCCGGAACACTCGTTACGCCAGCGCCCTGCCCTGACACTGGCCGATACGATGTCTGCACCGTGGGCCATCCCGCCGCGCGGCACTGGCCCCTACGAGCACATGCGGCAGGTGTTCGAGGCAGCCGGCTTGGGGCTGCCCAACATTGTGGTGGAAACGCGCTCGGTCACGGCACTCAAGAGTCTGGTGGCACGCTCTGGCTTCCTGAGTTGGATGGCCGAACCGATGATCGACGCCGAGCGCCGCGCCGGTGTGATCGAGCCGCTGCCGATTCCCGGGCTGGTGGCGCGCCGCACGCTCACCGCGTTCCGGCGCCGCCACGGCATCCTGCCCAGCCCCGCCGTCAAGCTGCTTGAAGCATTGCGTGAACTGACGGCCTAGACCGACCGGCCGCCTACTTCTTCTCGCGCGGCAGGCGGCCCATCAGGAAGAACTCATCGTTCGGCCGCATCGAGATCACGTTCGCCATGCGGTTCGACAGGCCGAAGAAGGCCGTGATGCCGGCGATGTCCCAGATGTCCTCGTCGTCGAAACCATGCACGCGCAATGCGTCGTAGTCGGCCTCGTCGACGGTGTGCGAGGCCGTGCAGACCTTCATCGCGAAGTCGAGCATGGCGCGCTGGCGCGGGGTGATGTCAGCCTTGCGATGGTTGACGGCAACCTGATCAGCCACGAGCGGATTCTTCTCGTAGATGCGCAGGATGGCCCCGTGCGCGACCACGCAATATAGGCACTGGTTGGCGCCGGAGGTGGCCACCACGATCATCTCGCGCTCGCCCTTGGTCAGGCTGCTGCCTTCGCGCAGCATCAGCGCGTCGTGGTAGGCGAAGAACGCACGGCACTCATCGGGCCGGTGCGACAGCGCAAGGAAGACGTTCGGCACGAAGCCGGACTTCTCCTGCACTTCGAGGATGCGCGCGCGAATGTCTCCGGGAATGTCAGCCAGTTCAGGAACGGGAAACCGGCTGATGGGCGGCGTGGTGGTCGTCATGATGTCTCCTTTGGTGTGAGCATCACGAGCACGCCGCCCGGAAGTGAACTGCTTACTGAGTGGCGAACTGGATGCGATGCAGCCCAGCATACAACCCATCACGGTCGATGAGTTCGCGGTGCGTGCCGGCTTCGGCAATCTTGCCGTGTTCGAGCACGATGATGCGGTTTGCGTTTTCGATGGTCGACAGGCGGTGCGCGATCACCAGCGTCGTGCGGCCTTCCATCAGCCGCTCAAGCGCGGCCTGCACCTGGCGCTCGGATTCCGAGTCCAATGCGGAGGTCGCCTCGTCCAGGATCAGGATCGGCGCGTCCTTGTAGATGGCACGAGCAATCGCCAGGCGCTGGCGCTGGCCGCCGGAGAGCTTCGAACCGTTGTCGCCGATGTTGGTGTCAACGCCTTCCGGCAGGTTATCCACCATATCCGTCAGGTAAGCAGCTTCCAGTGCACGGCGCACACGCGCCATGTCGATCTCGGAGGCGTCCCGCGCGCCATACGCCACGTTGGCAGCAATGGTGTCGTTGAACAACACCACGTCCTGGCTCACGAAGGCGATCTGGCGGCGCAGATCCTGCAGCGACAGGTCAGCCAGCGCATCGCCGTCGAGCGAGATCGTGCCCGAGGTCGGATCAAAGAAGCGCGGCATCAGGTTCACCAGCGTGGTCTTGCCGCTGCCCGAAGGCCCGACAAGAGCAACGATCTCACCTGGCTTCACATGCAGGTCGACATTGTCGAGCGCCGCCCGGCCATCCGCGCCGTAGCGGAACGTCACGCGATCGAAGCGGATATCACCGCGGGCGCGATCAATGTGCTTGCCGCCTTCCTGCGGTTCGATGGGGGTATCAATCAGGCCGAAGATGAACTCGGCGGCAGTCAGGCCACGCTGCAGGGGCTGGTTCACATCCGTCAGATGCTTGAGCGGCGAGATCAGCAGCAGCATCGCCATCACAAAGCCGGTAAAACCGCCGACCGTCGTCTGGTTGGCCTGCGCCTGCATCATGGCGATCGCCAGGATGATGGACAGCGCCAGCGCCGCCAGGAACTGCGTCACCGGTTGATTCAGGCCGCCGGCCACGGCCACGCGCATGGCATAGCTGCGCAGGCGGTTGGTCATGGCGTTAAAGCGCAGCGATTCGTAGGCCTCGCCGCCGTGCAGCTTGACGACCTTGTAACCACCAACGGCCTCTTCCACCACGTAGGCAGCCTGGTTGGTCAGGTTCTGGCTCTCACGGTTGAGCGAGCGCAAGCGGCGGTTGATACGCGACATCAGCAGGCCGATGACCGGCAGGATCACCGCCACCACCAGCGTCAGGCGCCAGTTGGTATAGAAGAGGAAAACCAGCAGCGCCAGCACCGTCATCGAGTCGCGCACCATCGTGATGAACACGCCAGTCAACACCTGCAGCACCTGGTTGACCTCGAAGATCACCGCGTTGATGATCGATGCCGCCGTGTTCTGCTGGTAATACGATGCAGGCGCCTGCAGCAGCCGCTCGAACATCTTCACGCGCAGGTTCAACAGCACCTTGTTCGACACGAGGCTCAGCAGGTAGGTCGACGCAAACTGCGCCACGCCGCGCACCACGGCAATGCCCACCAGCATGGCCGGCACCTGCCACAGCTTGCCGGCGTATTCACCGCCAAAGCCCTGGTCCAGCAGGTCTTTCACGACCTTGGGGATGATCCCTTCCGTGGCCGCCACCACGCCCATGGCAACCATGGAGAGAATGAACGCGGTGAGTTCAGGACGCAGGTACGTCCACAAGCGCTTGAGCAACGGCTTGGAGGGGTCTTGATGGTCAGACTTTGCTTGTATACTCACGGCGTTTTCAAATAAGGGTGGGCAGATTGCACCGCATTGCGACGGGCATTGCCGACAACATGTGCATGCTGCACCTGCCATCCGACAGACGGGCGACCCGGCATTTTACGGCAATCACCTGTTTCGGCCCATCCTGGTAGCAGATTCCACAGCCAAGACGCATTGCCGCGTCACCTGATCCTTCCGCATGAGTTCGCGCGTTCCCACGTTCTTCATCAACCTCGAGCACGATGTCGAGCGCCGCAAAGCCCTCGAAGATCAGCTTGATGCACTCGGCCTGCCGCACACGCGCTTTCCTGGCGTGTACGGCAAAGCACTTCCCGCCGATGCATTGGCGAGCCTCTACGACCACGCCCGAGCCGTTGCCGAAAGCCGCGAACTGACCGTCGGCGAAGTCGGCTGTGCGCTAAGCCACCTGGGCGTCTACCGCGCAATGCTGGAGCAGGATCTGCCCTACGCGCTCATCCTGGAGGATGACGCCAAGCTTGGGGCCGATGTGCCCGCCGTGCTCGATGCGCTGGCGCAGCAAGTCTCACCTGACGAACCCGTGGTGACGCTGCTCACGTATATCAACCGTTACTACAAACGCAGCGCAAAACCGCTCGACGCCAGCCACAACGTGGTGAAGCTGGCGAACTACCAGTGGCTGG
>RepKanNP_Acetate_BrdU_F21BDRAFT_1000306_pt1 | contig 21360 bp, 23 predicted proteins | sample RepKananBrdUF21B_FD_10624 | JGI IMG/M metagenome (IMG submission 10624)
GGGGCGCCGGCCGCCGCCTGAGTTGCTGCCGCTGCTGCCTTGACACCGGCCTTACTGCACCGACACGAACACCGGGTTGGAGTAGAACCACAGATCGTTGTAGTTGCGGTCATTGATGGCGTTGAAGCGCGCCACGTTTTCCGTCACGACCGTCTTCTGGTCGGGCAGCGGGTTGCCGTTGCTGGTCTCGCCCGACACGTTCATGCCGAGGTTGGTGCCGCGCAGGCGGAAGTACTGGTTCTTCGTTGCGGTGGTGGTGTACGTGACGCTGTTGTAGCCGTCGGCATCGACCTTCCAGTCCGCCTTGGTGAAGGTGGCAACGACCTTGGTGGAGTCGTTAGTGGCCTTCGCATACGCGGGCGTGCCGGGGGCGGCCTTGGGGCCAACGTCACCGGCGATCAGATCAACGTGGTCGACCACGGGGCGCATGTTGGCCTTGAAGCCGCTGCCCAGCGGGTACGCGTAGTTGTTGTGATCGGGGCTCTTGAAGCGGATGGTGATCGTCACCTTGTCGCCGGCCTTTGCGGTGAGCGTGCCGCCCATGTCAGCCGAAGCGGTGGCGTTGTCGGCGTGGAAATCCAGCGCGTTGATGAGATCGCCAAACACGCCGAACGACTTGCCCGAGCGCATGGCGCCCAGCAGTGTCTTCAGGTCGGTGCTGGTACCCGGCAGCCAAATGTAGGTCTTGGCGTATTCACCGGGGTAGTAGCCGCTGCTGAACTGCTGCGTGGCGTCGACTTGGAAATGGTGGTCGGAATCTGCAAAGTTCCAGACGCGGCGGCCTTCGCCCAGTAGTGCATCCCAGACGCCACCGACTTGCGCGACCACGTAGTCGACACCGCCGTAGGTGCGGTTGGGCAGGTTGGCGTCGATGTAGGCGCTGTTGTAGCCGCCGCGATCGGGCTCCATCTGGTTGCCGACCATGCCCTCGATGCCGAACATGATGTCGGGCGCGGTGTCGTTGAACTGGCGGAAATCCGCCACCGTGTACTTGCCCGGGTTGCGCGACGGGTGGTTGATCAGGCCGTAGCTGGTGTTCGGGTAGTTCGTCTTGAGCCAGGTGAAGGCGTTCACCACATCAGCGTGCGTGCTGCCGGCGCGCGGGCCTTCCTGCTGCCATGCGGCCACATCGTTCGGGTTGAACAGCGAGGCGGCCTGCTGCGTGAAGACGTATTCGAACTTGTTCAGACCCTTGGCCGAGGTCTGCAGCTTGTCGGTGCCCTCGAAGATGCCGACGTTCAGGTGATCGTGTGTCGGCATGTCCCACTCGGTGGCCGAGAAGATCAGCTTGCCCGTGTACTTGCCGGCGGCTTGTGCCTGCGCAATGGCGGGCATCTCGTACTGCGCGATACCTGCCGATGCGGCAATCGAACCGCCCGGCAGCGTGGCGCCCGTGGCATCGCGCGGCGACGGGCGCAGGTGGTTCGACACCGCCATCCAGTCCAGGCTGTTCAGGTTGAATGCGTGATCGAGCACGGCCGCCAGCGGCGTGACGGCATCGACCGACTCGGCCGTGTGCACGTGCAGGTCGCCCGTCGTCCATACGCCTTGCGGCTTGGCGGGCGGGGTCGGTGTGGTTGGGTTGGTGGGCGTCGGGTTAGCCGGTGCGGTGTCGGGGCCGGCGGTCTTGGTGTCGTCGCTGCCGCCGCACGCGTACAGGCCGAAGGACAGGCACACGGGCACAGCAATCGCGAGCAGCGTCTTCTTGGTTGAGAGCATCGTGGTTTCCAGTCGAAGTGATGAGGTCGGGCAAATGCTTCCGGCCACCCATGCGGTGTGGGTGGCTCGTGTACAACTGAAACGTTTGCGCGGCCGAATCTTGGTGACGGACGATGACGCTCAGGTGAATTCAGCGCAGGCAGTTGCGTGCTTTGCTTAGAGAACGCTGAGTTGTTCTGGTCAGCGGGTTGCGTGCGGGGAAGCGTTCTGGCGGGTGGAACTGCAGCGACGCTGCTACCGGCGCGAGGCCGGCTTGGCGCGCGCCCGCGGCATCGGCAACGCCACGCCCTCACCCAACGCCCGGCTCAACGCATTGGGCTTATCGACCAGATCCTGCAGCGTGTACGTATCGAGCACCGCGAAATACGCCCGCAGCGCGTCGTTCAGTACGCCGCGCAGCCCGCATGCACGCGTGATGACGCAGTGGTTGTCGTCTGCGCGGAAGCACTCGACCAAGCGGAAGTCGGGTTCGGTGGCGCGCACCACGTCGCCAAGGTTGATCTCGGCAGCGGGCCGGCCCAGCGTGATGCCGCCCGCGCGCCCGCGCACGGTGTGCAGGAAGCCATCGCCCCCGAGCTGCTGCACGATCTTGATGAGGTGGTTCTTGGGGATGTCGAACGCATCGGCAATGCGCTGGATCGTGACCAGCTCGTCCGGGTGCACGGCCACGTAGATCAGCGTGCGCAGGGCGTAGTCGGTGTAGTCGGTCAGTCGCATGGCAGGTGCGTTGTGCGTAAAACATTCATGAAAGACGCATCTTACGGGTAAGCGCGCGCCTTGGATGCGCCGGTTTGCCGCAGGTCTTATTGTTGTATATAAAATGCACGTTTATTAGAATCGGTATCAAGAAGTCGTAGGAACACGCTGTAGCAGACCCGAATTGCAACGGCGGCCCCCGTCTTATTTGTTGCATTTGATACACATATTTGGAGTCTCCCATGCTGTCCGAACGTTCCAAGCCCCTGATTGATGCCAGCGTGCCCGTGCTGCGTGAACACGGCCTGACCATCACGCAGACCTTCTACCGCAACATGTTTGCCAGCCACCCCGAGCTGACCAACCTGTTCAACATGGGCAACCAGGCGAATGGATCGCAGCAGCAGTCGCTGGCGTCTGCGGTGTTTGCGTATGCGGCCAACCACGGCAACAACGCGGCGCTGGCTCCGGTGGTCGGGCGCATCGTGCACAAGCATGCGGCCGTGGGCATCAAGCCGAGCCACTACCCTATAGTTGCGCGGCACCTGTTGGGCGCGATTGCCGAGGTGCTGGGTGATGCCGCCACGCTGGAACTGCTGGCTGCGTGGGACGAGGCCTACTGGCTGCTGGCCGCCGAGCTGATCGCCGCGGAAGCCCGCCTCTATCAACACGCCGGCAGCGGTCCGGACCACCGCCAGCCGGTGCGCATTGTCGAGCGCCGTCAGCAGGCGGAAGACGTGGTCTCCTTCACGCTGGAAGCCGTGGGTGATGCGCCGCTGGCGGGCTTTCTGCCGGGGCAGTACATCTCGGTGCAGGTGGAGCTGGCGCCGGGCGTGCTGCAGCAACGCCAGTACAGCCTGTCGGATGCGCCGAATGGCCGCTCGTGGCGCATCTCGGTCAAGCGCGATACCGGTGATGCGGATCGCCCCGCCGGCACCGTGTCGAACTGGCTGCACGCCCAGGCGCGCGAAGGCGAGGTCCTGCTCGTCAGCCAACCGTATGGCGATTTCGTTCCGCAGCTCGCCACCGACAACCCGATCGTGCTGATGTCCGCCGGTGTGGGCATCACGCCGATGATTGCCACGCTCAACACACTTGCGCAGCAGAACAGCGCACGCAAGATCGTGTTCAGTCATGCCGATCGTGCGGCAGCCCATGTTGCGCACGCCGACGATCTGGCGCGTGCCGCACAAGCCCTGCCCGATTTCGAGGCGCATGTGTTCCTGGAGTCCGGCGAGGCTGCGGAGTTCGCTTCACGCCCGGCGCAACCTGGCCGCATGGCAGTCGATACCTTCCTCGAAGCGCATGCCGCAGATGCGGATTTCTACCTCTGCGGCCCACTGCCCTTCATGCAGGCGCAACGTGCCGCGCTGCTTGCGGGCGGTGTGCCGGCAGAGCGCATCCACCGTGAGGTGTTCGGGCCCGATCTGCTGGACGACATCCTGTAAGCCCGCCACTCAGGAGGCCCACCATGCCCCGCCCTGCCCCGCTGCTGACCATCGGCCAACCTGACCCTGCCAGCCGCGTGTCGTATGCGGGGCATCCAGCGTTCGCGCTCGGCTTTCGCCCGTTCTACCTGCTGGCCGCGGCGTTTGCGGCCATCGGCATGGCAGCGTGGGCGGTGTTGCTGCTGGGTGGCCTGTCGTCTGCACACGGCCCGGCGCTGGCGCCGTTGTTCTGGCATGCACACGAGATGGTGTTCGGCTTTGCAGCGGCGGTGGTGGTTGGCTTCCTGTTCACCGCAGGCAAGAACTGGACGGGGTTGCAGACGCCGCAAGGCAAACCGTTGGCCGCGCTCGCTGGGCTGTGGCTCGCGGCGCGTGTGTTGATGTGGACGGGGCCGCTGCCCCTGGCGGTGGCTGCCGATGTGGTCTTCCTGCCGGCGTGCGGTGTGCTGTTCCTGTTGATTCTGCGGCGCGCTGGCAGCGCCCGCAACTACGGCCTGGCGATTGCGTTGCTGGTGCTTGGCGCCGTCAACGCAGGCTTTCATGCGGAACTGGCAATGGGCGCGCCGCTCGCTGCGTTGCGCTGTCTGGATGCAGCAGCCGGGTTGGTCTGCGTGTTTGTCACGGTGATCGGCGGGCGCGTGATCCCGATGTTCACGGCCAATGCCGTCCCAGGCGTGCGCATTCGGCGCTTTGTGCGGGCGGAGCGCGCCGTGGTGCCGCTGACGGTATTGGCGGTTGCGGCACTCGCTGCGCCTGTGGAGGGCATTGTGCCGGCTGCTGTTTTCGTCGCCGCCGCCGTAGTGCAAGCGGTGCGCTGGAGTGGCTGGGATACGCGCCGCACACTGCGCACCCCCATCGTCGCCATCCTGCATGTGGCGTACGCCTTCCTGCCGCTCGGCTTTGCCATGCTGGGCGCCGCCGCGCTCGGCTGGGGCGATCGCTCGACCGCGCTGCATGCGCTCACCGCCGGGGCCATCGGCTGCGCCATCGTGGCGATGGTCACGCGCACCGCGCTCGGCCATACCGGGCGGCAGTTGCGCGCGGGCCGGGCAGAGACCTGTGCCTACGCGGCGATTGCGCTGGCGGCACTGGTGCGTGTGGTCGGGCCGATGCTGTTGCCGCGTGGCGTGTGGATCAGCGCGGCGAGTGCGTTGTGGGTGGCGGCCTTTGCTGTCTATCTCTGGCGCTACGCGCCGTGGCTGCTGGCGCCACGCGTGGATGGCCGCGAGGGCTGAGCGCACAACATTGCCCGCCGCCTCGGCGGCTTTCGTAGAATGGCGCAGCCCAACGCTTCCTGCGTCCACGATGGATGTCCATTTGACGATCCACGGCCGGCATGATCTTGCCGGCCAGCTCTACCGCCAGCTGCGCACCGCCATCCTGGACGGCCGCCTTGCGCCCGGCGAGCGGCTGCCTTCCACGCGCGATCTCGCACTGCAGATTGGCGTGTCGCGCAAGACCACGCTCGATGTGTTCGAGCGCCTGATTGCCGAGGGCTACCTGCGTTCACGCGCGGGTTCCGGCACCTTCGTGGCCGAAGCAACGCAGGGGCTGGCAGGCCGTGCGCCGCGCGTGTCCCCCGCCGCGCAGATGGCTGCGCCTACGCCGGCCACACACACCTTCGCCACACCCTGGAACGACGTGCCCGACGTGCTGCCGCCGCCGCGCACGAGCATCGTCTACGACTTCGTGGGTGGCGTGACCGAGAAGCGTCTGTTTCCCTTCGACAAGTGGCGCAGCTGCGTGGCGCATGGGCTGCGTCTCCAGGCACGCGGGCGCGGCGCGTACCACGACCCGGCCGGTGACCAGACGCTGCGCCTGGCGATCTCACGCTACCTCGCTTTCAGCCGCGCCGTGGTCTGCGCGTGGGGCGATATCGTTGTCACGCAGGGCGCGCAGCAGGCCATCGATCTGATTGCCCGCGTGCTGGTGCGCCCGGGCGATACGGTCGCCATTGAAGACCCCGGCTATCCGCCTGTGCGCATCGCACTGCAGGCGCTGGGTGCCAACGTGGTGCCCGTGCCGGTAGACGCCGAGGGCCTGGTGGTGGATGCGTTGCCACCGCAGGCCAAGCTCGTCTACGTCACGCCGTCGCACCAGTTTCCGCTGGGCATGCCGATGAGCCTCGCGCGCCGTGCGCACCTGCTCGATTGGGCGCAGCGCCACGGTGCGCTCATCCTGGAAGACGACTACGACAGCGAGTTCCGCTTCGATGGCCGGCCGATGGAATCGCTCAAGAGCCTGGATGCGATTGGCTGTGTGGCCTACGTGGGCACGTTCTCCAAGACGATCTTTCCGGAACTGCGCATCGGCTATGTGGTGCCACCAGCGTCATTGCTGACGCCGCTGCGGCGGGCCAAGCAGGTGGCCGACTGGCATAGCGAATCGCTTATGCAGGCCGCGCTTGCCAAGTTCATGCTCGACGGCGATTTCGGCAAGTACCTGCGCCGCATGCACAAGGAATACGCGGCGCGGCGCGATGCGCTGCTGCGGCATCTGCGTGGGCCGCTTAGCACCTGGATGACGCCGTTGCCGTCTGCAGCAGGCATTCATATGGCCGCGCAATTGCACGCGCCGCTGCAAGAGGTTGCTGTGCTGAAGCTGGCCGAGAGCGTGGGCGTGGGCCTGTATGGCACGACCAAGATGCACGCCGCGCGGCCACCACAGCCGGGCCTGCTGATTGGCTACGGCTACGTGAACGTGGCGGAGATCGACGCCGGCTTCGCCCGGCTGGCGCGGGTGCTTGCCGAGCTGGCTACCTGAAACTCGCCAGAAGTGGTGCTTTTTTCAAGCCACTTTGGCCCCTAATCTGGCTTCCGTCACCACGCAACGGAGCCTGATCATGGAACCCCGCCTCGACTTCTACGCAGCCAATCCCGCCGCCATCCAGGCCGTGATGGGGCTGGAAAAAGCGCTGAGCAAAAGCACCCTGGAAAAGCCGCTCACCGAACTCGTGCGCCTGCGCGCCTCCCAGATCAACGGTTGCGCCTACTGCGTCGACCTGCACACCAGCGATGCGCGCAAAAGCGGTGAAGACGACCGCCGTCTGGCCACCGTGTCCGTCTGGCACGAAACGCCCTTCTTCACCGATCGCGAACGCGCCGCGCTGGCGTGGACGGAGGCCGTCACCCTCGTTGCTGAAACCCGCGTGCCGGACGACGTATGGCAGACCGTGCGCGCCCAGTTTTCCGATGCCGAGCTGGTCGACCTGACGCTGCTGGTGTCCACCATCAACGCGTGGAACCGTCTGGCGATCAGCTTTCGCAAGCTGCCGGTTTAAAGGGGGCGTCATGCAATCATGCAAATCGATCGGGATGGGGCTGGCTACGGGTTTGGTGTTCGCCACAATGGGTGTTGCGCAGGCGCACGGCAACAGCGATCACGCTGCCACCGGCAGTGCCGTCAAGCCGGTCATGCAAGAGCGTGTGCCTGAGCTGCCGAACAGCAGCGTGCTGTTGGCCACCGTGCATTACGCGCCAGGTGGCACGAGCGCAGCGCACATGCATCCGGGGTCGGTGTTCGCGTATGTGCTGGAGGGTGCCGTGGTTTCGCAACTGGGCGGCGGCAAGGAGCAGGTCTTCACGCAGGGCCAGGCCTGGTACGAGCCGGCTGGTACACATCATCTGGTGTCGCACAACGCCAGCGCCGACAAGCCAGCCACGCTGCTGGTGTTCGGCATCGTGGCCGATGGGCAGCAACTGACGGTGCCGATCGGGGCATCGCAGTAAGCGCGACTCACTAAACCCAGCGCAGCGGTCCTGGCCAAGCGTAGCAACGCCAAGAGGATCTTGTTGGCGGCGCTAAGGCAGATGCAGGACGGATGCCCTGCCGCCTATACTCCAGCGACCGGCACGGCTCTCGCCTGACGGTGCCCCGCCCTGGAGCCCGCATGCATCCCGTTCGCACACTCAGCATCAACATCGAGCGCCACTTTGACGATGTGGCCGCCTTCCTGGCCGAGCCGCTGAACTACCCCACCTGGGCGACGGGTTTGTCGACCGGCCTGGCGCCCAGCACGCAGGGCTCGGGTGCGGCGCCCGACGAATGGATTGCCGATGCGCCAGGGGCTGGCGAAGGCAACGTGTTCATCCGTTTCAGCCCGCCCAACACGTTTGGCATTGCCGACCACTGGGTGCGTCTGCCGGATAACACCGTCATCTACGTGCCGCTGCGCGTGGTGCGCAACGGCGCCGGCACCACGGTTTCGCTTACGCTGTTTCAACTGCCCGGCATGGACGATGCGCAGTTCGAGGCCGATGCCGAATGGGTGCAGCGTGACTTGGTGAAGCTGAAGACGGTGGTGGAAGCGGAGTAAGCGCAAGAGCGCCCTGGCTCAAGCCTTGTCCGCCTGTGCAGCCTGCGGGGCGGTCTGCAAGGTGGATGAGGCGGCCGGTGCCGATGGTGCGCCGAGCGACGGATCGCCCTGCGCATCCGACCCCTTCACCTGGCTCACCCAGAACACGCAGAACAGCCCCGCCGCCACGGCCAGCCAGCCGTTGAGCCCGTAGCCATCGATGTGTCCACCCGCGCTGGTGGAGAGCAGCAGCCCGCCAATCCACGCGCCCGTCCCCGTCCCCACCGACATTACCGCGCTGTTGGCCGAGAGGAAGGCGCCGCGCACCTTCGCATCGGGCACGGTGGTCATCAGCGCTTGCATGGGCACCATGCGGCTGGAGAGGAGCACCATGAAGCACGGGAAGAACAGCAGCAGGCCAATGAAGGGCCAGTCCGGCAGATGCGTCATCACCAGCACAGGGATGAACGCCAGCAGTGCCGCCCCCACAAACACACGGCGACGGCCATAGCGGTCGGCCAGCTTGCCGACGGCGCGCGAGGTGAAGAACGACGCCGCACCGCCCGCCACATACAGCCAGGACAGATCCTGCGGCGCGATGCCGTGGTTGGCCACCAGCACCGGCGAGATGAACGGGATCACCAGCATGTGCGAGCCCATCATCACGAAGGTCAGCAGGAAGGCCCGCAGATGGCGCGGGTTGCTCAGCAACTGCCACAGGCCCGCGAGGATCTGGCCGGGGGTCTGGCGGGTATGGCTCAGGTGGTCGGTCAGCGGCGGGATGATGTGCCGCGCGCCCAGCCACGTCAGCGCGGTGAGTGCGGTCAGCAGGAAGAACGGCGCCGTCCAGCCGAGGTGCGCGCCCAGCGCAATACCGACCGGCACGCCGGCCATGGCCGCCAGCGCAAACGACGACATCACCACGCCGGTGGCCGCGCCACGCCGCGCGGGCGGAATCACATCCGACAGGATGGCGAGCACGAGCGAGCCGAGCACGCCGCCCGTGAGCCCCGCAAACGCGCGCGCAAACAGCAGCATGCTGTAGCTGCCCGACAGCGCGCAGGCCAGGTTGGCCAGCGTGAACAGGCCGAAGACGGTCAGCAGCAGCCGGCGCCGGTCAAAGCGATCGGTGTACGTGGCGGCCAGCAGGCCCGAGGCGCCGGAGCACAGCGAATACACCGACACTGCCGTGGCGAACGCCGCCGGGCCGATGCCAAACGTATGCATGATCTGCGGACCGAGCGGCATCATCACCATGAAATCCATGATGACGGTGAATTGCGTGAGCGCGAGCAGCCAGAGCAGATGCCGCTCGCGCTTGGGTTCAAGTAAGGGCATGGGAGAGAACGGAGAAAGCGGAGAAAACGAAGAGAAGGCGCTTGTCTCCGTGGCGGGAATCGCCCGGGTGATGGTTGCGCCGCGTTATGTCTAAAAACATATCTTAAGATAGTTATCGCAGCCGGCGAAGTCAACCCGAATTTGCGTGACGCGCATACAACGGCGGCCATCATGCGCCTGTCGTACGGGTGCGGCGCAGATTTTTTTGAGGGGCGCGAATCCGTTCGGGCAAACGGCGCCTCTTAGGGGGCGAGGACTGTCCTCACCTTTCGTCCGACCCCTTTGGAGAACATCATGTCGTTTCTGAAATCTGCCCTGTATGTGAAGAACGTGCCGAACTGGGAGCGTGCCGTGCGCATCGTACTGGCGCTGGCCGTCGTGGTTGGCGGGCTGGCCTTGGCGGCTGCGCCCTGGAACTGGTTGCTGGCCGCAGCCGGCGCCGGGTTTGGCCTGACCGGCGTGGTTGGCTTTTGCCCGGCGTGTGCGCTGGTCGGCCGCCGGCTGCAGCCGCCCAAGCGGTAACCTGCGCGACTGACGCCATGGATCTTGTCCGTCACCAACCGCTGCTCGATGCCGCCCGTGCGGGTGACGTATCGGCCATTGAGCGCCTGCTGGCCGTGTGTCAGCCCGACATCCGCCGCTATGCGCAGCGCAACTGCCTGATCTCCGACGTGGATGACGCCGTGCAGGAGAGCCTGCTGGTGTTGTCACGCAAGGTGGGCTCGCTGCGCGCGGCGGCGGCGTTCTCCAGTTGGCTGTTCGCCATCGTGCGCCGCGAGTGTCATCGCATGGCGCGCAAGGCGCTCTCGACCGATCCGTGGGACGACGACAAGGTGGAAGCGTGGCTCGCGCGCATGCCCGTCGACGACCTGCGGCACGACGTGGCCGCCGCGCTGGAATCCTTGCCCGCGCACTACCGCGAGATCATCGTGCTGCGCGATCTGAATGAGATGACCATCGGCGAGATTGCCGATCAGCTGAACGAATCCCGCGCGGCCGTGAAGAGCCGCCTGCATCGGGCGCGGCAACTCACGCGCGAATACCTGCTCGGCTGAGGCCCCAACCGAACACCGCCCTACCGCGCGCGCATGCCCCACAGCACGTCGAGCACATGCTGCGTGGCGCGTTCGATGTGCCCTGCCCGATGCGCGATGCCAAGCTGGCGCCACAACGCCGGCCGCAGCGGCCGCATGACGATGCGCGCATCCGGCACCGGCGTGGCCGCTTCGTGCGGCAGCAGCGTGGCGCCGTAGCCCGCTGCCACCAGGCTCTTGATCGCATCGTTGTAGTTGAGCTGGATGCGCGGCGCGGGGTGATGGCCGTCGGTGGCGAACCATTCCGTCGTCAGCCGTGAGAGCCGTGTGGTGGCGTCGTTGAGGATGAGCGGCTGCGCTGCCAGCCACGCCGGCGTAACACGCGCCGGGCTTTGCCAGTGTGCTGGGAGAAACGCCATGACCGGGTCGCGCCGCCACGGCTTGATTGCAAGTTTTGTCCCCTGCGCCGCCACCTGCGATTGCGGCAGCGCCACCAGCCCGATATCGAGCGCACCGTCGGCCAGCCGCGTGAGCGTCTCCTGCGAGGTAAGCACCGCCACCTGCACGTCGACGCCCGGATGATCCTGCCGCAGCACCTCCAGCGCCTGCGGCAGCAGATGCGCAATGGCACCAGTGGATGCGCCCAGCCGCACCCGCCCGCTTAGGCCCTGCACTTGGCGCTGGATGTCGTCCAGCGCCTGCTCCGCATCCGCCAGCAGGCGGCGCGCGCGTTCCACCATCACCTCCCCGATCGCTGAGGGGCGCACCTGCCCGCGTTTGCGCGACAGCAGCGGTGCACCCACGCGGCCCTCCAGCTCGGCAATGTGCAGGCTGACCGTGGGCGGCGCCAGGTGCAACGCGCGTGCGGCATCGGCAAACGAGCCGCGGTCGGCCACCTCCACCAGGGTGCGCAGGCGGTCCAGGCTGATCTCTCTCATGGCGGGCTTCCAGTTCAGAAAATCTGAAGATGAGCGTTATGAAATTCAACTTTTCACATCTCGGGCATGCCGTGAAGATAGCGACTCCCGCATCGTTTTGCACGCACCGTATTTTTGTACTGGAGGACACCGGCATGGCTGCACCCCTGATCTTCATCGATGGCGACCAAGGCACCACGGGCCTGCAGATCCATGAGCACCTGCGTGGCCGCACCGATCTGCAACTGCTGACATTGCCGGCAGACGCCCGCAAAGATGCGCAACGCCGTGCCGAGGCCATCAACGCCTGCGATATCGCCATCCTGTGCCTGCCGGATGCGGCCGCGCGCGAAGCGGTGGCGTCCATCGTCAACCCGGATGTGCGCGTGATCGACGCCAGCTCCGCACATCGCACCACGCCGGGCTGGACGTATGGCTTTCCGGAGATGAGCGCGGGGCAAGCGCAGCGTGTTGCAGTCGCATCACGCGTGACGAACCCGGGCTGCTACCCGACCGGAGCGATTGGATTGCTGCGCCCGCTGGTGCAAGTGGGCCTGGTGCCAAAGGACTACCCGATCAGCATCCACGCCGTGTCGGGTTACTCCGGCGGTGGGCGTGCGGCGGTGCAAGCCTACGAAGGCCCCGAGGCCGCCAACGCGTTGCCGTTCCAGGTGTACGGGCTTGGCCTAGCGCACAAGCACACGCCGGAGATCCAGCAGCATGCCGGACTCTCGCAGCGGCCGATGTTCGTGCCCGCGTATGGCGCGTATCGCCAGGGCATTGTGCTGACGGTGCCGCTGGAATTGCGCCTGCTGGCGCCGGGCGTTGATGCCGTCCGGCTGCATGCGTGTCTGGCCGGCCACTACGCAGGGGCACAGCATGTGGAGGTGATGCCGCTGCAGGTGTCGTCTGCATTGCCGCATCTGGACCCGCAGGCACTCAACGGCACCAACGACATGCGCCTGGGCGTGTTCAGCAACGACCACGGCCAGGTCCTGCTGGCGGCGGTGTTCGACAACCTGGGCAAAGGTGCCTCAGGTGCGGCGGTGCAGAACCTGGGGCTGATGCTGGCCTGAATCTGAGGCGTGCTGACGCCGGCAGGTAGTGGGAAATCGAATGAATGGCATCGCAACATTTAATTGGTCGATTGTTGGCGACTTCGCTATCGTCAACGCCGCCCGCGTACGGAACTGAACCGTGTCATGCGCCGGGACCAACCCATTGCTGGATGCTTTATGTCTAAGACCACGTATTACGCGCCGCATGGCGGCCACCCGCCGCAGACCGATCTGCTGACCGATCGCGCGATGTTCACCGAGGCGTACGCGGTGATTCCCAAGGGGGTGATGCGCGACATCGTCACGAGCTGGCTGCCGTTCTGGACGAACACGCGCCTGTGGGTGATCGCCCGCCCGCTGTCGGGGTTTGCGGAAACCTTCTCGCAGTACATCGTCGAAGTGAACCCGGGCGGCGGCAGCGACAAGCCCGAGCAAGACAAGAACGCCGAAGCCGTGCTGTTCGTCGTGGAAGGCGAAGCCGAGCTGACGCTGCAAGGCAAGAAGCACACGCTCAAGCCGGGCGGCTACGCCTTCATTCCGCCGGGCGCGGACTGGACGCTGCACAACGTAAGCGATGCGGCCGTGCGCTTCCACTGGATCCGCAAGCACTATCAGGTCGTCGACGGGATTCCGCTGCCGGAAGCCTTCGTGACCAACGAGCAGGACGTCGAGCCGATCCCGATGCCGGGCACCAACGGCACGTGGGTGACGACGCGCTTTGTCGACATGAGCGACATGCGCCACGACATGCACGTGAACATCGTGACGTTCGAGCCGGGCGGCGTGATTCCGTTTGCGGAAACGCACGTTATGGAGCACGGCCTGTACGTGCTGGAAGGCAAGGCGGTCTATCGCCTGAACCAGGATTGGGTTGAGGTGGAGGCAGGCGACTTCATGTGGCTGCGCGCGTTCTGCCCGCAGGCCTGCTACTCAGGTGGCCCTGGCCGCTTCCGCTACCTGCTGTACAAGGATGTGAACCGTCACATGAACCTGTTGCTGAACCCAGCGCGCTAATCGCAGCGCAGGTCAGACGAAAAAGCCCGTCGGTATATGCCGGCGGGCTTTTTCATTGGGGCCGCAATACCTACTTGCGCGTCGCCACGATGAACAGGCGCGGGAACGGCAAGAGCACTGTGCCGTCGTCCTGTGCCGGATATGCCTGTGCGATCGCATCACGGTAGCGCGTGAGGAATGTGCCGCGTTCGTCATCGTTCAACTCGGCTAGAAACGGCCGAAGCCCCGTGCCCTTCAACCACTCGACCACCGCATCCGCGCCACCACCCAGTGGGTGGTAGTACGTGGTGCGCCACACATCCACGCGTGCGCACAGCGGTGACAGCATTGCGTAGTAACGGCGCGGGTCGAACCGCTCGGTCCGCTCCACCCCTTTGAGCTTCGCTGCCCACGGGCCGGCAACGGCCACCTCGCGCATCAGCCGGTGGGTGGGTTCGTCCAGGTTGTCGGGCATCTGCACTGCCAGATGGCCGCCTTGCGTCAGCTTGCCGATCAGCTTCGGAAGCAGCGTGTCGTGCGCGGGCAGCCACTGCAGCACGGCGTTCGCGAGAATCAGGTCGACCGCACCGGGTTCATCCCACGTGGCAATGTCGGCGATGTCAAAGCGCACATCAGGCAGGCGCTTGCGTGCGGCGTCGATCATGTCAGCCGAGGAGTCGATCCCGTGGATGGCCGCACCGGGTGCCCGTGCCATCAGGGCCTCGGTCGAGTTGCCTGGGCCACAGCCGATGTCGACGGCACTGTGGATGGGCGTTTGCGGCACGGCCGCCAACAAGTCCCGGGCGGGCCGTGTGCGCTCTTCTTCAAACTGAACGTATTGGTTTGCGCTCCAATCGTGTGGTGTCGTCATCACGGTTCTCCTTGCCAGGGTTGCGATCGATTGGCGGCATTCTGTGGTTTCCCGCTGGATCAGTAAAATGAATTCATTGTTCTCATTGATTCATTTATCTAATGAAGATCGATACGCTCGGTGTGCAGGCATTCGTGGCGATTGCGGAGTGCGGCAGCTTTACGCAGGCCGCCGACACGCTCCACGTGACGCAGACGGCGATCACGCAACGGCTACGCAAGTTGGAAGCGTTTCTGGGCGTTGCGTTGGTCGAGCGCACGACGCGTCGCACAGAACTGACGGAAATCGGCCGGCGCTTTCTACCGCAGGCGCGCCGGCTGCTGAACGAGTTGTCCGATGCGCTGACGGAAATTCGCGAGACCGGCCTGAGCCAGCGTGGTGACATCACGATCGCCTGCGTGCCGACGGTGGGTGTGCAGTATCTGCCGCGCATCCTGCGGGCGTTCTCCTCGCACCGGCCGCACGATCGCGTGAAGATTCTCGATCACGCCTCTGCATCGGTGCTGCAGGCGGTGCTGCGGCGCGAGGCGGAGTTCGGCATCAGCATTGCGGGCGATCAACACCCTGAACTCACCAGCGTGCCGCTTACGAGCGACCCTTACGTGCTGATCTGCCGCGACGATCATCCGCTCGCCAAGCGACGCCGCATCCGCTGGGAGGCACTGCAACCGCATCCGCTGATCTTTGCCGGCGAGGTGAGCGGCAACCGCAGCCTGCTTGAGGGCGCGCTCAAGAGCAGCGGTGTGATGCTGCATTCGTTCTATGAAGTCCAGCGCAGTTCGACAGCGCTCGGGCTTGTGGCCGAAGGACTGGGTGCGGCAGTGGTGCCGCGGCTCGCGATCCAGAAGAACGCGTACCCGATGATTCGGACGATTGAGCTGGTCGAGCCGCAGGTGTCGCGCACGCTGGTGCTCGTGACGCGCAGGGCGGCGCAGTTGTCGCCGGCGGCGCGTGCGCTCTACGAGATGATCGTCGAGGAAGGCGCGACGCTGGCGCGTTGATCTGCGATGACGAATGAGAAGGGCCACCGGCATGGGTGTGCCCTTCCTACGTCGGCAGCACGGCTCATGCGCGTGCGCCTTGCGGGGTGCTGGGGTAGGTGGAATCGCGGTTCCATGCAAGCGCGTCCTGTGTGCCGGCGCGCTGCTGGTCGGCGCCTTGCGCGTACGGATCGAAGCGGTCGCGCCTCCACGACAGATAGCCGTAGGTATCGGCCTTGCGATCTGCGCCTTGCGTGAACGGATCCGCCTTGTCCTGCTTGTTCCCTTGTGTGTAGGCATCCACCTTGTCCAGGCGGCTCTGTCCTTGGGTATAGGGGTCGAAGCTGCGGGCGGCTGCAGCGGGTTGCGCCGCAAACAGGGCGGCGGAGGCCGTCAGCGTGGCCAGCAAGGCGAGTGACAGACGGCGGGTGCGTGCGAAGGAACGGGTGGTGTGCATGGTGAACTCCTCATGATTGAGCGTGCGCCATCTGTGGATGGCAGTCTGACGGATCGTTACCGGATGGCATCGACCTCCCCTGTTGGTCGCGGCATCAGAGCAAACCTGACACGGCCTGCACGAGAAATCTTTTGCACCAACCGGTATGCACAGATACGCAGGCCATGCCGCAGTGGATGCAGCATCGGTCAAACGTGCGCGCAACCCCACACGCGCCCCACACGCGGCGCTCACGTCAACTGCATCACCCCTTGCACACCCTGCCAGCCCACGTACAGGCCAACAAGCGCGATCAGCCCGCCCGAGAAGTAGGGCGCCTTGCGCGCGAACTCACCAAAACCGCTCCAGCGCCGTGACACGTGCTTCACGCTCAGCGCCGCGAGCGCGCCCGAGGCGACCATCGTCAACGCCAGGCCGATGCTGAAGCACAGCACCAGTGCCGCGCCCAGGGTGACCTTCTTGAGCTGCAGGCACAGCAGCAACACTGTGATGGATGCCGGGCATGGCACCAGCCCGCCGGTCAGGCCGAACACGATGATCTGGCCGGTGGTCACCTCGCGGTTGGCGAAGCGGCGGCGAATATCGTTGGCGTGCGCGCGTTCATGCGCATCTTCGTAGCCACCGGAAGACACGTCCAGCCCGCCGTGGTCATGTGCAGCATGTGCGTGGTCATGCTCCACGAAGTCGACGTCATAGTCATGCCGATGGTGCGCGTGCCCGAGTGACAGGCGGGCCGTGAAAGCATGCGGCTCGGGAATGGTCTGCTCTGATTCGAGAAAGCCATTGCGCTGCACGAAGCTGAAGGTTTGTCGGCTGCCGTCTGGTCGCTCGGTTACCACCTCCACCTGGTCGGCCGACCATGCGTGGCCATGCGTGCTTTCGCGCACCAGCCGGAAGCGCGGCGGTACACCGTCTTCAAACACTTCCAGCCGGACCAAGCCGTGGCCGGTGTCGATGCGTTTGACCTCGTCATGGTCGTGATCATGATCGTGGTGATGGTCATGCGATGCGCGGGTGCTGCGCCACGTGCGCCACATCATCCACCCCGCCACCGCAACGATCAGCACAGCGGAGGCCACCTGGAAGTACGGCTCCGTCGTCTCCGGATTCCAGTTGCGGCCAAAGTACAGCCCCGCCATGGCCACCGCCCACACCACCGCCGTGTGCGAAACCGTAGCCGACAGCCCCAGCAGCACCGCTTGCGAGAGCGTGCCCCGGATGGCAACGATGAACGCCGCCATCATCGTCTTGGAGTGCCCCGGCTCCAGGCCATGCAATGCGCCCAGCAGGATGGCGCTGGGGACGAACAGCCAGGCATTGCCTTGCTGCAACAGGGTGGCAAACGCGGTCATGGAGAGGTAGCCAATGGTGATCTCAGGTGGGCGAACTATACTCCCCCCTAGTATATTGATGCTACCCTTTCTCGTCCTTCACCCACCTCAATCTTCCGACTCATGGCCCATACCATCCGCGACAAAGCCAAGCTGCTGGCGCGTGTGCGGCGCATCCAGGGGCAGGCGACCGCGCTGGAAAAACAACTCGGTGAAGAGGGGGATTGCACGGCCATCCTGCAGCAGATCGCAGCCATTCGCGGCGCGGTCAACGGGCTGATGGCGGCGGTTCTCGAAGGCCACCTGATGGATCACGTGGTCAAGGAGCCCACCGAGGCGCAGCGTCACGAGGACTTCGACGCCGTGATGCAGGTGATCAAGTCGTATCTGAAGTAAAAAGACGGCGCTTGCCCGTTTCCTTCCCCTTCCTTCCCATGACAACGCAAGCTGAACGCAACCTCCAGCACGCGCACGCTCTGCTCGACTGGAACCGTGCGCATTTGCGCCACGACACGGTGCTGACCGAGGCGGTCATCGCTGAACGCTTTGCGCCGCAGTTCACCGTGTTCGCAAACGGTCGGCACTACGATGCCAACTACGCGAACTACAAGACGTTTCTTGATGGCTTCAAGCACGCCATCGCCTCGATCGACTACAAGGTGACGCAGACCGTAGCGGACGCCGCAGGCGTGGTGCTCGGCATGCGCGCATCGGTCACGCGCACCCACGGTGCAGTCGACCAGTTCGAGGCCATGCTGCTGCTGCGCTTTGACGATGCCGGCAAGGTCAGCCTGTGGCACGAGGTGTATCTGCAGTCCCCACACGCGGCGGGCTGACTTTGCGCGAAGGCCGCGTGTCACTTGCGCGGTGCGGCCAACCTCGCTAACCTGCTGCATCGCCTTCGGCAAATTCTGATTCTTCGTATCCATGTCCCGACTTCACGCCACCTTCCTCGCCGCCGGCCGTCGTGCCCGCGTGGATGACGTGTGCGTGCAGCCTGGGCCCTTCCCTCCGCTTTCCCCACCTGCGGCCCCTCCGGGCCACGGCATGGTCGGCGCTCCGCCGCCGTGCCTGTTCGCTCGCGGCTGACCTTCAGCCGCTTCGTTTCCGGTTGACCTGATCCAGGCTCGGGCTTGAACCCGACGCAGGCGCATGCCTGCGCGCCGGAATTCGACATTCCTTTTCGACAGGTGAGTGGTATGCCTTCAATGCAAGCCGCGCTGGCAGGGTCCGGCGCGACGGTGTTATTCGTGCTGCTGTGGAGCAGCGGTGCAATCTTTGCGGAGATCGGGGTGCAGCATGTCCCGGCGTTTGCGTTTCTGGTGGGGCGGTTTGCGCTGGCCTCGTTCGTGCTGGTGGGGCTGGGCGTTTGGCGCGGGCGATGGTGGCCTGCGCCGGGTACGCGGTGGCAGGTCGCGGGCACCGGTGTGCTGCTGACCGGCGGCTATGCGATCTGCTATCTGCTGTCGCTTGACCGTGGGCTGACGCCGGGGCTGTTGGCCACGGTGCTCGGTGTGCAGCCGTTGCTGACGCTGCTGGCAACGGAGCGCGCTTGGTCCGCGCGACGCATGGCGGGGCTGGTGCTGGCACTGGGTGGGCTCGCGCTTGTCGTGGGTGGTGCCAGTGCGCAGCAGGTGCCGATGGCGGGCCTCAGCTACGCGCTGGCCGCACTTGCCAGCATGACGGTGGGGGCGATCTGGCAGAAGCGCCTGGGCCAGGCGCCTATCGATGTGCTGCCGTTGCAGAACGCGGTGAGCCTGGTGCTGTGCGCGGGCTTTCTGCTCGCGCAGCCGCTGCCCGGTGCTTTCGTACCCAGCATGCCCGGTATCGTCGCCTTGTTGTCGATGGGCGTGGTCATGTCCGTCGGTGCGCAACTGCTGTTCTACCGGCTCATGCAGCGCGGCAACCTCGTCAACGTGACGAGCCTGTTCTACCTCGTGCCGGTGGTGACGGCGCTGCTTGACGATGTGGTGCTGGGCCATCGTCTTTCCGGTGTGGCGATGGCGGGGATGGGGATGATCCTGCTGGGGTTGGCGGCGGTGTTTCGCGCGCAGCGTTAGGTGAAGCGCGGCGGCTGCTTTCAGGCGGGTGCCTGGGGTAGCCGCACCGTCACCCGCAGCCCACCCGTTGGGCTGTTCGCATCCTCCAGTGCTACCTCTCCACCCAGCCGCTGCACCACTGTGCTCACGATCGACAGCCCAAGCCCCGAGCCGGTCGCCTCATTCCCGAGCACACGGTAGAACGGATCAAACACGCGCACACGTTCATCGGCGGGGATGCCGGGGCCGCTGTCCTGCACGGCAATCGACACCACGTGTGCCGCAGTCGCAATCGACAGGTCGATGCTGCCGCCGACGGGCGTATAGCGGATGGCGTTGTCCACCAGGTTGCGCACCACGACAAAGAGGTCGAGCTCACTGGCATGCACGTGGGCATCCGCCTCGGTGGTGACGCCCAGGTCCAGCTGCTTGGCTTCGGCCAGTGGCATCAGGTCTTCGAGCACGCTGCGGAAGATGCGCTGGACGGAGACGGTGCTCTCCGGCACGCCGGTGGCTTCCTGCGCGCGGGCGAGCGTGAGCAACTGTTCGAGCAGCCCACGGCTGCGCTCGATGCCTTGGCGCAGGGTTGCCAGGCGTTCATGGGCATCGGCAGACATGGGTGCCTGCCCCAGCCGTTCGGCCTGTAGCGAGAGCGCCGTGAGCGGCGTGCGCAGCTCGTGCGCGGCATCGGCCACGAAGCGGTGTTGCGCTTGCATCGATTGCCCCACGCGCGCCAGCAGCCGGTTGATGGCCACGACGAAGGGCCGCACCTCGTCGGGTACGGCTTCGGGCGCAATCGCGTGCAGTTGGCGCTCGTCGCGCTGGTCCACCTCGTGCGCGAGGCGCTTGATGGGCGCGAACATCTTGCGCAGCACGTCGGCCACCGCCAGCAACAGGATCGGTGCCAGGATCAGGAACGGCATCAGCGTGCGGATGGCGCTGTCGCGTGCGGTCTCGTCGCGCACGGCGGTTTCCTGCGCCACGGCAATGCGCTGGCCGTTGTCGAGGGTGCGCACCCACACGCGGTATTCGCGCTTGCCGGCGTGCGCGGTCTGCATGCCGTCCACCAGGTCAGGTGGAAATGCCAGACGCGGTGCAGGTGTGCCGGCCGCAACCGTGCCATCCGGGCCGGGCAGCACCTGCACGATGACGCGGGCTTCCTGATCGGAAACGGGTGGCGCGCTTTCGGGACTCGTGGGCGGCGCGGGCAGATGCTCAGGGTCGAACATCGCGCCCACCTGGCGCAGCACGTCGTCCTGCAGTTCATGGGCCTCGCTAAAGGCGGAGACGAACGCAAAGCCGCCCGCCAGCACCGCCACGCCGATGATGATGATGGAGAGCCACAGCGACAGCCGTCGCTGCAGTGATGCCCTCACCCACCCTTGGACACCATCCATCCCACGCCCCTGATGTTCTTGATGGCCTCCGCACCGAGCTTCTTGCGCAGCGCGTGGATGAGGAATTCGACCGCGTTGCTGGCCACTTCGTGGCCCCAACCATAGATGCGCTCTTCCAGTTCCGAGCGCGAGAGGATGGCGCCCGGGCGCAGCATCAACGCCTGCAGCAACGCAAACTCGCGCGCCGACAGGCGCACCGCTTCGCCATCGCCCATGCGCGCTTCATGCGCGGCAGGATTGAGCGTGAGCAGGCCATTGGTCAGCACCGGGCTGGCAGCCCCGCCCTTGCGGCGCAAGACGGCGCGCATGCGGGCCAGCAGCTCGACCATTTCGAAGGGCTTGAGGATGTAGTCATCCGCGCCGCCGTCCAGGCCGCGCACGCGCTCGTTCACGGCATCGCGCGCTGTCAGGATCAGCACCGGCACCGGGTTATCGCGGGCGCGCAGCGCGCTGAGCACGGCATGGCCATCCTTGCCCGGCAAGCCAAGGTCGAGCAGCAGTACGTCGTAGTGTTGATGCGCGGCTACGTCCAGCGCGGTCTGGCCGTTGCGCACCCAGTCCACCGCATAGGCGGCATCGCGCAGCGCGGCATCCACGGCCGCGCCGATCATCGGGTCGTCTTCAACAAGGAGAACGCGCATTCGGTTTCTGGTGGTGGCTCAAGCAGATTGCATGGCACCGCGCCGCGCCTGCCAGCTCGTATAGCCGATGGTGATGAGCAGCGCCGCCAGCAGCACCGCCGATGCGCCCGCCGTGCCCAGGTTCATGCCGCCCGCGCTGATCGGCTT
>RepKanNP_Acetate_BrdU_F21BDRAFT_1000312_pt1 | contig 20994 bp, 20 predicted proteins | sample RepKananBrdUF21B_FD_10624 | JGI IMG/M metagenome (IMG submission 10624)
CTGCTGCAACGGCGCAGCCGGCCGCCAGTGCCCCGGCACGCGCGCCACAGGCGACCACTCCGGCAGCACCGGAATCGGCGGCGGGCCGAACTCGGTGAACTCCGCCGCGCCGTAGACGATGCGCCCACCCACCACCGTCAGCACCGATTCGATGGTCTTGATGTCGGCCTCAGGCACGCTGAAGAAATCCGCCGACAGCGCCGCCAGATCAGCGAGCTGCCCGACTTTGATCTGCCCCTTGTTGCCCTGGTCTGCCGAGAACCACGCGCTGCCGTGCGTGTACAGCTCCAGCGCCACTTCACGCGGCAGCCCTTCCGGATACAGCGCCATGCCGCCGACGGTGCGCCCGCTCGACAACCAATACAGCGATGTCCACGGGTTGTAGCTCGACACGCGCGTGGCGTCGGTGCCGGCGCCCACGGGCACGCCTTCGGCCAGCATGCGCTTGATGGGCGGTGTCTGTTCAGCAGCGGCTGCGCCGTAGCGGTCGACAAAGTATTCGCCCTGGAAGGCCATGCGATCTTGAATCGCGATGCCGCCACCGAGCGCGCGCACGCGTTCGATGTTGCGCGGCGTGATCGTCTCCGCATGGTCGAAGAACCACGGCAGGCCGTTGAAGGGAATGTCGCGGTTCACGCGCTCGAACACGTCGAGCATGCGCGAGATCGATTCGTCGTACGTGGCGTGCAGGCGGAACGGCCAGCGCTGCGCAACGAGGTGGCGCACCACGGTTTCCAGCTCCTGCTCCATCGTCTCGGGCAGGTCGGGGCGCGGCTGCAGGAAGTCTTCGAAATCTGCCGCAGAGAAGACCAGCATTTCGCCAGCACCGTTGTGGCGGAAGAAATCATCGCCCTGGCGGTATTGCACGGTGCCGGTCCAGTTCTTGAAATCGGCCAGCTCTTCCTTCGGCTTCTGCGTGAAGAGGTTGTAGGCGATGCGGATGGTGAGCTGGTTCTGCGCCGACAGTTCGCGGATGACTTCGTAGTCTTCCGGGTAGTTCTGGAAACCGCCGCCTGCATCGATGGCGCTGGTCACGCCCAGGCGATTCAACTCGCGCATGAACTGGCGCGTGGAGTTGACTTGGTACTCGGGCGGCAGCTTCGGCCCCTTGGCCAAGGTGGCGTACAGGATCATCGCGTTGGGCTTGGCGATGAGCATGCCGGTGGGCTCGCCCGATGCGTCGCGCTGGATCTCGCCGCCGGGCGGGTTCGGCGTGTCCTTGGTGTAGCCGACCTGGCGCAGCGCGGCACGGTTGAGCAGCGCGCGGTCGTACAGGTGCAGCACGAACACGGGCGTGTCGGGTGCGGCCTGGTTCAGCTCTTCCAGCGTGGGCATGCGGCGCTCGGCAAACTGGAACTCTGTCCAGCCACCGACCACGCGCACCCATTGCGGTGATGGGGTGCGTGCAGCTTGCTCCTTGAGCATGCGCATCGCGTCGGCCAGGGAGGGCACGCCTTCCCAGCGCAGCTCCAGGTTGTAGTTCAACCCGCCCCGGATCAGGTGCAGGTGTGAATCGTTCAGGCCGGGGATGACGGTGCGCCCGCGCAGGTCGATCACCTGGGTGGTGGCGCCGCGCTGCGCCATCACCGTGGCATCGTCGCCCACGGCAACAAAGCGGCCGTCGCGCACGGCAACGGCGCTGGCGGAGGGGCGTTCGCGGTCGACCGTGTGGATGCGGCCGTTGTGCAGGATGAGGTCGGCAGTCATGGTGTCGATATCAGTATTTGGGAAACAGCGAGAAACGTCCCGGCCCTGCAATCAGGACAGTGGTGAAGATGATCAGCAGCATCCAGCCGAACTGCCCGTCAGCGAGTGACCAATCCGGATGCACCACCAGCATTGCCACCAGCAGCGTGGCGACGATGGGCAGGCACGCCAGGCGGGTCAGCACGCCCAGCGCAATCAGCAACGGGCATACCGTTTCCGACAGGATCGCCAGCAGCAACGTGGGCGTAGCGCCCATGTGGAACGGGTCTTCAATGCGGGTGAGTTCCTGGCTGTAGTGCAGCACCTTGGGCAGCCCGTGCACGGCAATGAGCAGTGCGCTGCCGGTGACGCGCAGGAACAGCAGGCCAGCATGCAGCGTGGTGTCGGCTGGTACTGCGGCGTTGGTCGAATCGAGCGAAAGGCGTGTCATGGCAATCGCCTCTGTCCAGTTACGTTGGATTGGGCGGCGTGCGATCCGACGCCACCGCCACATCGGCGTCCGGTGCCTTGGGCGGCGCGCCCGTGATCTTGGGCACGCACTCGTGGCGGAACCACGCCATGGTGATGGGTTCGCCGGCCAGCAGGCGTTGCGCGGTCGGCACGATCTGTTCGCCGATCAGCATGCCGAGCAGCCCGACCAGCGCAATCGCGGGCGGCGCGGGTGAGCGTACGTGCAGCAACGCATAGATGATGCCGACCAGCATGCCAACGCCAATCGAGATGAGATAGGGCTTCATGAGGCCTCCAGTCGGGCGGTTGTCGGGCGGTTGCCGGGGTCGTCGGGGCCGGTGCACGCGCGCTGCCGCGCACCGGCTCACCCAGTTTAGGACGACAGGAACGCCAGCAGATCCGCGTTGACCTTGTCCGCCTCGGTCACACACATGCCGTGCGAGCCGCCCGGGTAGACCTTCAGCGTGCCGTGCTTCACCAGCTCCACGCCCAGCTTGGCCGAATCGTCGATCGGCACGATCTGGTCATCGTCGCCGTGCAGGAACAATACGGGCACGTCGATCTTCTTCAGGTCTTCGGTGTAGTCGACCTCGGAGAACTCCTTGATGCACAGGTACTGGCCGTGGATGCCGCCGGTCATGCCCTGCGCCCAGAAGGCATCGATGGTGCCTTGCGAGACCTTGGCATCCGGCCGGTTGAAGCCGAAGAACGGCGTGGCGAGATCGCGGTAGAACTGCGAGCGGTTGTCGGCCACCCCTTTGCGGATGCCGTCGAACACGTCCATCGGCAAGCCCTTCGGGTTGGATGCCGTCTTGAGCATGATGGGCGGCACGGCGCCGATCAGCACGGCACGGGCAACGCGCTGGGTGCCGTGGCGGCCGATGTAGTGCGCGACCTCGCCGCCGCCGGTGGAGTGGCCGACCAGCGTGGCGCCCTGGATGTCGAGCGCGTTGAGCAGCGCCGCCAGATCGTCGGCGTAGGTATCCATGTTGTTGCCTTGCGAAGGCTGGTCAGAGCGGCCGTGGCCGCGCCGGTCATGCGCGATGACGCGAAAGCCCTTCTGCACGAGGAACAGCATCTGCGCGTCCCAGGCGTCGGCGTTGAGCGGCCAGCCATGAGAGAAGACGACCGGTTTGCCGGTGCCCCAATCCTTGTAGAAGATGCGCGTACCGTCTTGAGTCGTGATCGTTTGCATGATGGGAATGGAGGTGTGCGTGATGGCGAATCGGGCGGCGCGTGCAACAGCAGCGTTGCTGCGCAGGCGTCGCCCGGGGGCAGGGATATGGCTTGGGTGGCAGCGCGATCAGCGGGCAGGCACCGCCGCAAGCGCCTCGTGCGGCGTGGCGGTGCGCTGCGGTGCCTTGTGCACCATCGTGTAGGCGTAGTCGACGCCCATGCCGTAGGCGCCGGAGTGTTCCTTCACCAGCTTCATCACGGCGTCATACGTGTCGCGGTGTGCCCAGTCACGCTGCCATTCCAGCAGCACTTGCTGCCACGTCACCGGCACCACGCCGGCCTGCACCATGCGCTGCATGGCGTAGTCGTGCGCCTCCTTGGAGGTGCCGCCCGAGGCGTCGGCCACCATGTAGATCTCGTAGTCGGCATCGTGCATGGCCGACAGCGCGAAGGTGCAGTTGCACACCTCCGTCCACAAGCCAGCGACGACCACCTTCTTGCGGTTGTTCTTGGCCAGGGCGTCGCGTACCTTCTGGTCGTCCCACGAGTTCATCGAGGTGCGTTCGAGCAGTTCCTTGCCCGGGAATACGTCGAGCAGTTCAGGGTAGGTGTAGCCGGAGAAGCTTTCCGACTCGACGGTGGTGATGGTGGTGGGGATGTTGAAGATCTTCGCAGCCTTGGCAAGACCGACGGTGTTGTTCTTCAGGGCTTGTCGGTCCATCGATTGCACGCCGAAGGCCATTTGCGGCTGGTGGTCGATGAAGATCAGTTGACAGTTCTGCGGGGTGAGGACTTCCAGCTTGGGGTTCGTCATGGCCGTATCCCTTGGGGGCGTGATGCAAATGAGAGAGTGCCGCCGTGTGGTTGTCGCATGGGTGTCATGCGGGTGCTGTGCGGGTGCCGTGCGGAACCTACGGCAATCAGCGGCCCATCCATCATAGGAAGTTGCGCCCCGTGCACAACGTCAGAAACGGCGAGTGCAGTTTTTGCGATTGACGAACAATCCGTGCTGCTTTGCGAAATATTGCGCGACTAACCTGCACCCGCGCCGGCCGCTGGAACCGGTTCGCCCGCCGCTAGCGGACCCAGCCGCGCTCGAGCAGGGGCACGTCCCAGGACAGTTCTCCTGCGTGATGGTTGGCCAGGCAGTCGATCAGCGCAGAGACCTTGACGGCCTGTCGCTGCGTTGCGGGATAGACCGCAGAAAAATGCAGCGGCGCGAGGTCGTACTCCGTCAGCACCGGCACGAGTCGGCCGGCGATCAGGTCGTCGCTCACCACCAGCGTGGGCAGGCAGGCAATGCCGGCACTGGTGAGCGCGTAGTCGCGCAGCAGGTGCACGGAGTTCGAGCGCACCTGCTCGGGCAGGTCGAGTTCGGCGCTCACCTCGCCATTGCGCGAGAAAACCCAGCGCTTGCGGGTCGGATAGCCGGAGTACAGCGCGAGTGAATGGTGCAGCAGATCAGCCGGTTGCTGCGGCAGGCCGTATTCCTCAACGTAGGCGGGCGTCGCGCAGAACACGCGCCGCAGCACGAACAGGCGCTTCTCGATCAGCGAATCATTGATGGGCGGGAAGATCTGGAACGCCACGTCGAAGCCCTCGGCAATCGGGTCGACCACGCTGTCGTCCACCACCACGTCGAGCTGGATGTCGGGGTACTGCGCGCCAAACCTGGCCAGCGGCGCGGCAAAGTGGCTCAGTGCATAACCGGGCAGCATGCGGATGCGCAGCTTGCCAGCCGGGGTTGCGCGCAGACCGCGCATCTGGTCAGTCAGGTCCGTCAGCATGCAGACGGCTTCAGCGCAGCGCTTGTAGTAGGTCTCGCCCACTTCCGACAGCCGCACATGCCGCGTGCTGCGGTGGAACAGCGGCGCCTCGATAAAGCGCTCCAGTTGCTGCACGCGGTGCGTGACCACCGAGTTGGTCACGCCCAGCTGGCGTGCGGCTTCGGCAAAGCTGCGCGTTTCGGCCACGCGCACAAAGGCTTCGATACTGAGAAAGCGGTCCATAGGTACGGTCCATGCGCCGCAGGTGAGGGGTGGCGCGACGCCAGCCATCATACGGCGATCCTGACGAATGTGACGTTGCCGCCTGCGGGGCTTTTCTGGGGATCGTCTGGTCGTTTATCCTCTGCAATCTGTTTCATTCCCATACCAAACTACCAAGCGAGGAGCAGTTCATGGCAATCCAAACGGTCGGCATCGTCGGTGCTGGAACAATGGGCAACGGCATTGCGCAAGCATGCGCCGTGGTCGGGCTGGATGTGGTGATGGTGGACATCAGCGATGCCGCCGTGCAGAAGGGCATCGCCACCGTGGCGGGCAGCCTGGACCGCCTCATCAAGAAAGAGAAGGCGACCGAAGCCGACAAGGCCGCCGCGCTGGCACGCATCCAGGGCTCGACCAGCTATGACGACCTCAAGCGCGCCGACCTCGTCATCGAAGCCGCCACCGAAAACTTCGACCTCAAGGTCAAGATCCTCAAGCAGCTCGAAGCGGTGGCTGCACCGCACGCCATCGTTGCGTCGAACACGTCGTCGATCTCGATCACCAAGCTGGCCGCCGTGCTGCAAGATGCCAGCCGCTTCATCGGCATGCACTTCTTCAACCCGGTGCCGATGATGGCGCTGGTGGAAGTCATCCGCGGCCTGCAGACGAGCGATGCTACGCACGCCGACGTCGAGGCGCTGGCCAAGCAACTCGGCAAGACGCCGATCACGGTCAAGAACAGCCCGGGCTTTGTGGTCAACCGCATCCTGTGTCCGATGATCAACGAGGCGTTCTGCGTACTGGGCGAAGGCCTGGCGAGCCCGGAAGAGATCGACGAAGGCATGAAGCTTGGCTGCAACCACCCGATCGGGCCGCTGGCGCTGGCCGACATGATCGGCCTGGACACCATGCTGGCCGTGATGGAAGTGCTGTACACCGAGTTTGCCGATCCCAAATACCGCCCGGCCATGCTGATGCGCGAGATGGTGGCCGCCGGCTACCTCGGCCGCAAGACCGGTCGCGGCGTGTACGACTACCGCAAGTAAGCGCCTGCCCCCGGAGCCGTTCATGTCGATCTATACGTACCAAGTGCTGTGGGCCGATCTGGACGGCAACCAGCACCTCAAGAACACGCGCTATCTGGACTATGCTGCGCACACGCGCTTTCGGTTTCTGACCGAGCACGGGTTTGGGCCGAAAGCCTTTGCACAGCACAAGCTCGGGCCGGTGGTGTTTGAAGACCGCGTTGCCTATCGCAAGGAGCTGCGGTTGATGGACACCTTTACCGTGAGCGTGGAGACGGCGGGCCGCAACGAGCGCGGCTCGCGGTTCATCATGGTCAACCGCATCCGCGATGAAGCGGGCGAGTTGTGTGCGGAGGTCACCAGCATGTGCGCGTGGTTTGACCTTGCCGAACGCAAGGTCGCCGCGCCACCACCGGCGCTGTTCGCTGTGATGGAAGGCACGCCCCGTACGGACGACTACCGGCTGCTGTAACGGCTGTCCGCCAACTGTCAGGCGGGATTCGCGCAAACTGTCTGCAAGTGTGCATGGAGGCGGTGTGGCGGTGCGTTGATGATGACGCATCGCCACACCGTTTTTTCATTCCCCCACACCGGACGCCACCATGTCGCGCTACGCCTTCCGCCTGCTCAACGTCTTTGCCCAATCCACCTTTGGCGGCAACCAGCTCGCCGTGTTTGAAGACGGGCGTGGCCTGGACGACGCCACCATGCAGGCCATCGGACGCCAGTTCAACCTGTCCGAGATCACCTTCATCTTTCCCGATGACACGGATGGCGCCACGGCGCGCTTCCGCATCTTCACGCCCGATTACGAGATGCCGTTTGCCGGTCACCCATCGCTGGGGACGGCGCAGGTGGTGCGCGAACTGTATGGCCCCGGCAATGAACTGACGCTGCGCTGCAAGTCGGGCATCGTGTCACTCACGGCGCAGGATGAGGGGTGGACGCTGGTGCCGCCGCGCTCGGGGGCGCTGAATACGCGCGAAGCCGATCCGGCCATTGCGAAGATGCTCGGGTTGGACGCGGACGCGCTGGCGGGCCCGCCGCTGTGGGTCGATGCGGGTATCGAGCAACTGATGGTGCCGGTCAAGACACGCGCGGATGTGGAGCGCGCCCGGCCCGATCCGTCAGCGTTCGATGCCTGGCCGCGCAGCCGCAATGACGGACGCAATGCCTATGTGTTCACCATGCCCAAACCGGGCAGCAATGATCCGGTGGTGTCGCGCTTCTTCTTCGAATATGGCACCGGCCTGTGGGAAGACCCGGGCACCGGCTCGGCCTGCGCCAACCTGGGCGGTTGGCTGCGCGCGACTGAGCACACGCTGCCAGCACGCTATCGCATCGAGCAAGGCGCCGCAGTAGGGCGGCCGTGCCATCTGACGCTGCAGGTCGATGCTGACGGCACCATCCACGTGGGTGGCCGCGTGATCGAAATCGGCCGCGGCACGCTGACGATCTGACGGGCTAAGCGGTGGCGTTCAATTCCTTGCAGAAGAACGTCGTCCCGCAAGGCGCGCCGTCGGGCATCAAGGCGTAGTTGGGCACCGTGCCCACACGCAGCCAGCCGGCGCGTGCGTACAGCCGCTCGGCATCGCCGCCGGTGACGGTGTCGAGCACCAGCACGGTCTTGCCCTCGGCGCGTGCGATGTCATCAATCGCCGCCATCAATTGCTGGGCAATACCCTGGCGACGCGCGCGGCGGTGCACGAGCATCTTCGCCACGTCTGCGCGATGCGGCTGGTTTTCGGGCTGCGCCAGAACCAGTTGCACCGTGCCGAGCACCGCGCCGTCTTCGTCCTTGGCGATCAGCAACGCGCGCTCGTTACGGGCGACGCCCTCAGCCACGTTGCGCCAGAACGCCTGCGCCTTGTCATGCGACAACGGCCACATAAAGCTGACCGAGGCACCACCCTCCACGCAATCGACCAACACATCGGCCAGCGCATCGACGCAGGTGCTCGCTTCATTGGCGCCCACACGGCGCACGACGACGGTGTTGGTCATTTCGTTCTCCAGCCAACAGGCGACACCGTGGTGAGTGCCACCAGATAGCGCGCCGGCCGTTGCGTCGGGTTGTGAAAGACGATTGGGCGGTCCAACTGCATCGCCAGGCAATCGCCCGCGGCGAGGCGCCAGTGCACGTCGCCCACGGTCATCTCCATCGTGCCTTCGACGATCCACACCTGCTGGTACACCTCGGTATCGCGCACGCCGGTGTCATAGGCCACGCGCTGGCCTGGCGGAAAGTGCACCTCCACCAACTGAATGGGGGAGCGCGCGGCCGGCGAGAGGTTGCGGCGTACATAGCCGGAGCCCGGGTCGGTCCATTCGGGCTGGTCGGCCGCGCGTGCCACGGGCGAAGGTTCGGCGGCCGGCGCCGCACCTTCCTCGAACAGCGAGGCGAGCGTCACGCCCAGCGCAGAACTGAGCCGGTCGAGCACGGCGGCCGTCGGGCTGCTCTGCCCGCGCTCGATCAGGGAGATGGCTGAGCGGCTGACCTGGCTGCGTTCGGCCAGGGCGTCGAGCGAGAGCCCCTGCGCGTCGCGCAATTCGCGCAGGCGGTGGGCGATGCGGTGGTGGATGTCCATGCGAGTCAGTTTAATGGAAATTTTCATCCAGTAAACTGGAATTTGAGGGGGTGATTGCGATGCGGTTCTGCACGAGACGTCGTGCGGGAAGTAGACAGGATTTTCTAGACAAGTTTTTCTAGAAAAGATAGTCTACGTGCCGATCGCTACAGAACCGACGCATCGCCATGACCAAGACCTCGCCTCGCATCAAGCCCACCGCCGCTGAGTTGAACCTCCTGCGTGTGCTGTGGCAACTGGGGCCGGCCACGGTCAAGCAGGTCCATCAGGCGGTGCTGGTTGAGAAGCCGGAAACGACCTACGCTGCGGTGCTGCGCCAGTTGCAGATCATGCATGCCAAGGGGATGCTGGTACGCGACGAGCGTGAGCGTTCGCATGTGTACGCGCCGGCGCAGCGCCAGAACGTTCTGCAGAGCGGTCTGCTGAACGAGTTCATCAACAAGGCGTTTGCGGGCTCCGGCAAGGCGCTGGTTCTGGCGGCGTTGCGCGGGCATGTCACCAAGGAAGAGCGCGCCGAGATCGAAGCGTTGCTGCGCGAGGAAGACCTGTGAGCACAACGCCAGCCATCCTGGTTCAGGCGGTGGGCTGGGCGCTGCTGCACTTCCTCTGGAAGGGCGCGCTGCTGAGTCTTGCCGCCGCGCTGTTCCTGCGGTTGACGCGAGGCGGTCGTCCGCAGGTCCGGTACATCGTGCTGTGCGTGGCGTTGGCGCTGTGCGTGGTGGTTCCGCTCGTCGACGGCTATCGCGAGTTCACGGCAATGGCCGCCATCGACCCGGTGCCGGCATTGCCCGTCTGGATGCCGCACGCCGTAGCGCCCGCCTTGTCGCAAGCGCCCATGCTGTGGGTGGTGGTGGCCTGGCTGTGCGGCGTCGGCCTGATGACGGTGCGTGTGGTCGTGGGCCTGGCCTGGGTGCATCGGCTCGCGCATGCGTCGCATGCCTGCGCCAACGATGCGTGGCAAGCCTGTGTGTCCGCACTTGCGCAACGCTGCGGAATCCGCCGCCCGATCCGGCTTCGGGTGGTGCCACACCTGCCCAGTCCGGCCGCTGCCGGTTGGTGGCGGCCCGTGGTGCTGGTGCCGGCTTCGCTATTGACGCAGATGCCGCCGGACCTGATCGAAGCGCTGCTGGCGCACGAGGTCGCACACATCCGCCGTTTCGACTATCTCGTCAATCTCATGCAGCGGGCGATCGAGGCGTTGCTCTTCTATCACCCGGGCGTGTGGTGGCTGTCCGGCCGCGTCCGTGTGGAGCGGGAGCTGATTGCGGATGCGTTGGCGGCGAGCCTGACCGGCAACCCGCGGCATCTGGCGCTGGCACTCAATCAACTGAGTCAGCAGCAGGGCGTGGAGGCGGCCCCGGCGGGCGCGGCACTGTGGGCGCATGGCGGCGTGTTGTCGGAGCGCATCCGCCGGCTCGTCAGGCCGCAGCAGGCCGCCGGATGGACTTCGGTTGGCTTGACCGCGGCGCTGGGCACTGCACTGGTGGTGTCGGCGGTCATCGTGCCGCAGTACCTTGGCGCCGCCTTTGCCCGCGAGGCGCTGTCGGTGTCGGATGATGCACAGCGCATGCTCGTCCACGCTTCGGCCATCGGCAAGGTCGAGGCGCTTGTCGGCCTGATCCAATCCCAACACGTGTACGTGGTGGAAGACGGCAGCGGCAAGGTCTTGCTCCAGCGCGATGCAGACAGTGTTGTCCCGATTGCATCGTTGACCAAGCTGATGACCGCCATGGTGGTGTTGGATGCGCAGCCCGAGTTGGACCGCGTGGTGCAGATTGCCCCGGCCGATGCGGGCACGCCGGCGTTGCGTCGCGCGGGGGTGCCTGTCGGGACGAACCTGCCGCTGCGCGACGTCATGCAGCTTGCACTGATGTCATCGGACAACCGGGCCGCCTTTGCCCTGGCGCGAACCTACCCCGGGGGCATGCCTGCGTTCGAGCGGGCATTGCAGGCGAAGATCGCCGCGCTGGGGCTGACGCATACCGCGTTGAATGAACCGACGGGCCTGTCGGCGCACAACCGATCGACCGCCAGCGACATCGCCATCATCGCCAAGGCAGCGGCGGACTATCCGGAGATCCGCCGCGATACCACCGATGCGAGCGAGACCCTCCAGATCAACGGCCAGCCGGTGGAGTACCGCAACACCAATCCGCTGGTCGGCGCGCGCGGCTGGGACATCCAGCTCTCCAAGACCGGCTTTACCGAGGACGCCGGCCGCTGCCTGATCATGCAGATCCGGTCTGCGGGCACCAGCATCACGATGGTCCTGCTCAATGGGCACCGGGCTGTGACCGTTCCCACCATGTCCTGATCTGCACCCTGCGCGCTACGGCACCCGCCTGAGCGGCCGGTGTCCGTCGCCTTGTTCCCGTGTTTTGTTTTCCTGTCTGGCCGATTGCGTTCGGCCGGGTGGGGAGGCGTTCGTCTGAAGTTTTAACCTGCAACCCCGCCTCATCCTTGCCGAATCGGCAACCGGATCGGGGCACTCTCAAGAGAGAGACGTATGAAACGCTGGTGTATCGCGGCGGCCGTCCTGGCCGTCAACCTGGTGAGCCCGACGGCGCATGCGCGAACCCTCTGCACCGTTATTGCGGATGCGGCATCGGGCAATGTGTTGATGCAAGAGGGCGATTGCGCCACGCGCGTGACGCCGGCCTCCACCTTCAAGATCGCGCTCAGCCTGATGGGGTTCGACGCCGGCATCCTCAAGGATGAACATACGCCCACGCTGGCCTACCGTGACGGCGATGTCGCGTGGGGTGGTGATGCGTGGCGGCAGCCCACGGACGCCGCGCGCTGGATCCAGTACTCGGTGGTCTGGTTCTCGCAGCGGGTGGCGCAGTCGCTGGGCGACACCCGCTTCCAGCATTACGCCGACGTGTTCGACTACGGAAACCGAGACGTCTCCGGCGAGCCCGGCAAGCACAACGGTACCGCCGGTGCGTGGATCAACTCGTCGCTGCAGATCTCGCCGCTGGAGCAGGTGGCCTTCCTGCGCAAGGTGGCCAACCGCACGCTCCCGGTGAGTGCCAACGCCCTGGACATGACCTGGCGCGTGACGGAGATTGCTGCACGCCCCGATGGATGGGCAATTCACGGCAAGACGGGCACGGGCTCTCCGGGGGCACCGATCACGCATGAAGGCAACTACGACCGCGCGCACGCCTACGGCTGGTTTGTCGGCTGGGCAACGAAGGGGCCGCGCACGCTGGTGTTCGCACGCTTGACCCAGGACGCACAAATGCAGCCGACGCCCGCCGGCATGCGTACGCGCGATGCGCTGCTGAGCGAGTTGCCATCGCTGGTTGATGGTGTGACGCGATAGGACAACCATGCCCACCGATATGCGCAACAGGCGGATCGACGTGATCCGTGGGGTCGCCATCCTGCTCGTCCTGTTTCATCACTTCAACATTGCCTATCGCCTGAGCGATACGTCGCTGGCTGCCGTGCTCGGGCCGGAGCTTGTGCAGGCCGTGGCTCGCAACGGCAACTATGGGGTGACCCTGTTCTTCGTGGTCTCGGGCTACCTGATCACCTCGAATGCCCTGCGCCGTTGGGGCCAGCTTGGCCGTATCGATGCGTGGGCGTTCTACGGGCTGCGCATCGCGCGCATCGTGCCGTGTCTGCTGTTGCTGCTCGCCATCGTGAACGTGTTCGCGCTGTGTGGCGTGGCGATCTTCCAGAACCACGCCGCAGCGGGCGAGCCCGTTCCGCTATGGCACGTCAATCTGGCGAGCCTGACCTTCACCATGAACATGCTGATTGCGCGGGTCGGGTGGGTCAACTATCCGTTGGGCGTCTTGTGGTCGCTCTCGGTGGAAGAGGTGTTCTACCTCACGTTTCCGTTGCTGTGTCTCGTGCTGCGGCGCGAGTCGCTGCTGTGCCTGTTCTGGGCAACGATCATTGCGGTCGGCCCGCTGTACCGGCTGACCCACCAGGGGGATGAGGCGGGATTTCTCTACGCGTACTTCGCCAGCTTTGACGGCATTGCCATCGGTTGCGGTGCTGCCGTTCTTTCTAGGCGGTTCGCCCTGGCTGGCATGACGACCTGGTTCGTACAAACCGCGGTCGTTGCCTTGATGACGTTTCTCTACCTGTGGTGGCCGATCGCACAGAGCAACGTCCTGGGTGTGACGGCAATGGCGCTGGGTACGGCAATCCTGTTGTGGCCGGTGCAGCGTTCAGTGGCCCGTGATGGGCTGCGCTTCAATCCATTCAGCCGCGTTGGTGCCATGGTGGCGTGGTGCGGCATGAACAGTTATGAGCTGTACCTGTTTCACCTGATTCCGCTGGCGATACTCAAAACAGGGTTTCCGCGCGCCACGGTTCTCGGTGACGAGAAACTCGTGCTGCTGGCGGCGTTCATGGTGTTTTCGTTCATGCTGGCCGCGGGTATTGCGCGGTACTACGCAGAGCCGCTCAACCGCGCGCTTCGGCAACGTCTTCTGCAGCCGCGGCGCACGCAATCCACCATCGTTTGAACGGGGGGCGCACCCCGGTCATTGCGGTAACCGGGGTGCGCGCGGCGCGAGATTACGCGGGGCCATGCGCTTCGCCGGCGCGCTCGAACAGCCATGCGAGGAAGCTGTTGAGCGACCGGTCGTCCGCTGCATCCCGATACAGGCAGTGAAACGGCGGCCCCTCCAGCTTGACCTCCGGAAACAGCATGACGAGGCGCCCGTGGTTGACGTCGTCCTGAATGACTGCCCGCGGGGCCAGGCAGATCCCCAGCCCGCTCATCGCGGCCTTCACCAGCAGGGCGAATTCGTCGTAGAACGGCCCGCGCAGGGTTTCGCCGATGGCGATTTCTGCCTGGTGAAACCAGTACTGCCAAGCCTGTGGCAAGCCCGCGTAGTGCAGCAGCGGTGCATGGCGCAAGTCAGACGGAGCGTGCACCGCCGCCAGCGCGGGATGATGCGGCGTGCAGACGGGCACCGCCACGTTGGCCACCAGGGGCTTCGACACGAACCCCCGTCGCCGCAGCTCCGGCGTGTAGCGGCGGATGACCACATCGCTCGATTCATCAATGCGATCGACCTCGGTGTCGGGCGTGGAGACCAGCTCAATATCGACGCCCGGGTGCCGCGCATAAAAGTGTGCCAGTTGCGGAAGCAGCCAGCCGTGGGCGAACGACGATGAGGTATTGATCCGGATCTGGCGCCGATCTGGCGCCTCGAACATCTGCTCCGTAGCCTCGGTCAGGCGTCCGATGCAACTGGCGACGTCCACCAGGTAGTGCCGCGCCCGCAGGGTCAGGCGCAGGGATCGTCCATCGCGCTCGAAGAGCTTTTGTCCAAAGAACGTTTCCAGCACGCGGATCTGCTGGGCGACCGCGCTCTGCGTGACATTCAACTCTTCGGCGGCAAGGGTCAGGCTGTTCAGGCGCCCGGCAGCTTCAAAGCTGCGCAGGGCATTGAGAGGGGGGAGTCGGCGCATGGCGCAATGTCAAAGAACAACTAAAGCGTCGTGGAAAAAAACTCGTTTGTGGCAATGAAAGCGGCTTCCTATCATAGGCGCCACATTGGATTGGAAGATGATGATTGCATTACCCAACCTACTCAAGACATCGGTGCAGCGCGCTGCGTGGCGATCATTTCCGTTCGGTTGCTGGATGCCGCTGTGGATGCACCGGAGGGTCCGTCAAGCCAGCCGCTACCTGGCGTTGGCCGGCATCATCTTGATACTGGTCGCCTGCTCAGGCCCACCCCCCAACGAGCGTGAAACCGGCAGCGGCGGAACGCTGGTGCGATACAGCTCTCGCCAGGTGAGTGTGGACCTGACCGATGCGGAGCAGCAGAGCCTGCGAGCCATGCGCGACCGTACGTACACCAACATCGCGCCGGATCGTGCACTGAGTGCGGTGGCCAAGGCGTTGACCGAACTGGGTTACGCACCGGTGTCGGTCGATAACGAAACTGGCCTGGTGGAGGCGGGGCTCAGTGACACGCTGGTACCCAAGTGGCGCCAGTTGCTGCGTGGGGCGCTCAAGAACTACACCGGCATGTTTCCGGCCAAGCCGGATCACGAACGCGTGTCGGCCGTCATCGCGGTCAAGGCGGGCACGGGTAGTCAGTCGACGCTGGTCCGTGCCCGGTTCGACAGCACAGTGTGGGACAGCAACGGCGATGCGCGCACGAAGACCGTGCTGAAGCGGGAAGTCTACGATGGCTTTTTCGCGGGCGTGGACAAGGTGCTGTGCTCGGCTGCCTGCAAGGGGCAGCCTTAGAACCTGCTCATGATCCTACTGCGCGGCCCGAGGTTGGCCTTGCGGTGCTCGCCGTACACGTGTATGGCTGCGCTTCTCAGGCCAACCTCGGGCCGCTCGCTACGGATCCTGAACAGGTTCTTAGGCGAGCCCGTCGCCAGCGTTGGGCTGGCGAGCGTGGCGCGCTATTCCCGCCGCTGCACAGCAGGCGGCAGCCATGTCCCATCCAGCGCCGCTTCCTTCGGCCACGTCAGCTGCATGCGCAGCAGGAAGGGGCCGACCGGTGGCGGCAGCCAGTTGTTGCGCATGCCCTTGGGCGGCGCGCGCTGGATCAGGATGTCGAGCGAGCCATCACTGTTCAGGCGTGGGTGATCGGCTTCGCTGAGGAGGTTGCGCAGGCTCGGGCGCTCGGCGGTGCGGCGCGGTTGCTGCACGGCGGCCACGGCCCAGCCGGCGTTCTCCGGCGGAAGCTGGTTGCGATCGAAATGCAGCACGTAGCGGTGCGTGCTGTCCAGCGGCAGGCTGTTGGCGTCCGCTGTGGCGGTGGCGATCAGCATGTCCTGCGGCACGTCGGTACCGCCGCCCGACCACGAGACGATCGCGCGTTGCGCATAGTCCAATCCATACGCGCCGATCATGCGCGGGATGAACCAGCCGTTCTGCGTGATCTGCGGCTGCTTGGCCGCCATCGAGAGCGTCTCGCGCGCGGCGTTCACGCCGGCATCCATCACCTTCAGGCTGGTCGAATCCACTGCCTTGGCGTCAAACGGCGCACCGGGCACGATGCCGAGGTTGCGCAGCGACGCCACCATCGTGGAATCTGTCGCGTGCGGCGGATTGTCCTTGAGCAGCTCGGCAAACCGGGTGAAGTAAGCGTTGGCATCGAGCGCGGTCACACGGCGGCGCGCTGCATTCAGGCTGACGTCGATGTCGGTGGCGTTGTTTGCGTCAGCCTTGGCTTCCGCCTCGGTTTCGCGAGCGCCGGGTTTGCCGAAAGCGTCCAGCGGCGTGATGCGGTAGCGATCCTGTACGCGGCGCGCGGCAACCTCGTCGCGCTGCCCAGCGACCTGCGTGCGGGCAACGACCCAGACCAGGTTCGTCGGCGCGGCGATCTGCTTGACGCCTGCCGGCAGCGTGCCATCCCAGCCCGGCGGCGTGATCGCGTAGTTGGCTGCACGTGCGCCCGTGGTGCGGTTGCCGATGGATTCGAACACGTCCGTCCAGGCATCGTGTACGGCCACCCAGATATGGCGGCGGCCGACGTCGGGCAGGCTCAGCACGACGGGCCCGTTGCGCAAATCGACGAAGGCGCTGCTGGCGAGCACGTCCACACGGGCGCGTACACCGGCGGGCAGGGCTTCGTCTTCCAGCGTGCGCTGGTGCATGAAGCGCCCATTGGGGGCGATGGCGGAGGTGACCTGCATCAGCGCGTCCGTCATCATCAACGGGAACGCATACACATAGGCGGAGCGGACTTGTGCCTCGCCGGCTTGCGGCAGGCGCAGTTCGTTGGCAGCCGCGGGGTTCGGGTCCTGGGTGGCGCAGCCCGTCAGGGTCAGGGCCGCCGCGCTCAGCGCCACCGCCGCCAGCCTTGTGAGCGGGCGCACGGGCGCATGGCAGTGCGTCATGGTGTTCTCCATCTTGTCGGTACGCGGCAACAGGAAACCAGACGCCTGTCGAACATCCCCCCAAGGATGCTTGCGCATACGGTTGCGTGGTCGCTCGTCACGGCGCCACGCTTGTTGTTGAGCATCTGCTGAATTTAGAAGTGCCGCCCTCGCAAGTCAATCGAAGTGCAGTGGGGTGCGCACGGTGGGGTGCGCGCTAGGATGCACGCGGTTGCGCCTACAGCCGCAGATGCAGGGCGAGGCGCAATTTGGCGGCATCGTACTCGGCTTTGAGCCGCGTGACGATCTCGCCGGCGGGCGGCAGGTCGGCAATCTGGCCCACCCCCTGGCCGGCGCCCCAGATGTCTTTCCATGCCTTGGCACGGGAGCTGCCGTCGCCAAAGTTCATCTTCGATTTGTCAGCCTCGGGCAGGGCTTGCGGGTCCAGCCCGGCTAGCTCGATGCTCTCGCGGATGTAGTTGCCGTGCACCCCTGTGAAGAGGTTGGTGTAGATGATGTCGGACGCCGCCGCGCGCACGATGGCCGTCTTGTAGCTCTCGGCGGCGTGCGCCTCATGGCTGGCGATGAAGCGCGTGCCGATGTAGGCGAGGTCGGCGCCCATGGCCTGCGCGGCGAGGATGGCATCCCCCGTGGCGATGGCGCCCGACAGCGCGATCGGCCCGTCAAAGATGCGCCGCACCTCACCCACCAGCGCAAACGGCGACAGCGTACCGGCATGCCCACCCGCACCCGCCGCCACCAGGATCAGGCCGTCGACCCCGGCCTCCAGCGCCTTCTCCGCATGGCGCAGGTTGATCACATCGTGCAGCACGATGCCGCCATAGCTGTGCACCGCATCCAGGATCTCCTTGACCGGCGCACGCAGCGAGGTGATGAAGATCGGTACCTTGTGCTTGACGCAGGTGGCCACGTCCTGCTCCAGCCGCGCGTTGGAGTGGTGCACGATCTGGTTGACGGCCAGCGGCCCCACCACAGCATGTGGATGTGCGGCACGGTGGGCAGCGAGGTCTTCGTTGATCTGCGTGAGCCAGTCGTCCAGCACCTCGGCCGGGCGTGCATTGAGCGCCGGAAACGCCCCGACGATGCCAGCCTTGCACTGCGCCAGCACCAGTTCCGGATAGCTGACGATGAACATCGGCGAGCCGATCACGGGCAGGGCCAGGTGTTGCAGCGCGGGCGGCAGATGCTTGGCGGCGGGCATGGCGTCTCCTGATGAGAGGAAGGCAGGCAGCGGGGCAGACAGCGTCGTTCGATTATAGGAAGCGGGCGCCACGTGTTGCTGCCGAATGTGCCGACGGCTTCTGCGCTAGCATGCAGAGCATTCCTTGCGCATCACACACCACCGGAGACCTGCATGACCACGCCGCTTTCCATCGACGCCGCCACCGCCGCCGCAGATGCCGCGCTGTTTCCTGGCTTTCGCCCGTTCCGCCAGGCAGTCAACGGGGTGGAGATTGCCGGGGTGATTGGTGGCAGCGGGCCGCCGTTGCTGTTGCTGCACGGTCATCCGCAAAGCCATGTGATCTGGCACAAGGTGGCGCAGGAGCTGGCGCGCGACTACACCGTTGTTGCCACCGATTTGCGCGGCTATGGCGCATCGTCCAAACCGGCCGGCAGCGCCAGGCACGCGGAATACAGCAAGCGTGTGATGGCGCAGGACCAGGTGGAGGTGATGCGCGCACTCGGCTTTGGCCGCTTCCGGCTCTGCGCGCACGATCGCGGCGCCCGGGTGGCGCATCGGCTGTGTGTCGATCACCCCGTGCACGTGGAACGCGCCATGCTGCTCGACATCGCCCCCACGCTGGCGATGTATGAGCAGACGGACATGGCCTTCGCCTCGGCGTACTGGCACTGGTTCTTCCTGATCCAGCCCTCGCCGTTTCCCGAGACGCTCATCAACGCCACGCCGGATTTCTACATCAGCAAGCTGATGGGCCTGCGCCACGCCGGGCTCGAACCGTTCGCCCCGGAAGCGATGGCCACCTACGCCGCCGCCATGCGCGAGCCCGCCTGTGTGCACGCCATGTGCGAGGACTACCGCGCCGCCGCCACCATCGACCTCGAACACGATCGCGCCGACCGCGACGCCGGCAAGCGTGTGAGCGTGCCGCTGCGGGTGCTGTGGGGTGAGAACGGCGTGATCCAGCGGTGCTTCAAGCCGCTGGAACTGTGGAGCGCGGTGGCCAAGGATGTGAGCGGCGGCACGGTGCCGTGTGGGCACTATGTGCCGGAGGAAGCGCCGGAGGTGTTGTTGGCGGAGATGCGGGCGTTCTTTGCTTGATGCGAGCCGCAATGGCAGCGGGCGTCGCGATCATCAATCCCGATACGTTTTTGGAGACGCCTTCGGGCCGCGTGTGGACGCCCGAGCGCAGCAAGGCGGCGTGGGATCGCTGCTTTCAGGTGCTGGAAGACCACTTGCGAGAATCCACGCCGAGTGGACCACACCGGCTGCTGATCGTTTGTGGATTGCAAGGGGCTGGCAAATCGCACTGGATTCGCCAGAATGCGCAGCGTTATGCGCCGTGCATTTGCTTCGATGCCGCGCTTCCCGGCATTCGGCATCGGCGTCCGATTTTGGAATTGGCGAGTCGATACAGTGCCGAGGCGATGGCTGTGTGGATCGATACGCCGCTCAGCGTGGCACTCACAAGAAACGCTTTGCGCGCGCCAGACAAACGCGTGCCGGAAGACAGCGTCAGGAGCGTTGCTGCTCTCTTTGAGCCGCCATCGGCTGAAGAGGGCTATAGCAACGTTCTGCGGTTGGACGGGTCAACGCCAGCGTTTCACCCCGTCCCTCAGCATTGACCGGCGTCGCCTTACGCGTCGGCCCATTCCCGCAACAGGTTGTGATACGTCCCCGTCAGCGCAATGACGGACGAATCCTCCTGCCCCAGCAGCCCCATCAACCGCTGCAGTTCGGTATCCATCTGGAACAGCAGCGCGCGATGCGCATCACTGCGCACCATGCTTTGCAGCCAGAAGAACGAACACACCCGTGCGCCGCGCGTGACGGGCGTGACGCGGTGCAAGCTGCTGCTCGGGTAGAGCACCATGTCGCCCGCCGCGAGCTTGACGCGGTGCTCGCCAAAGGTGTCGTCGATGATGAGTTCACCACCGTCGTAGTCTTCGGGCTCGGTCAGGAACAGCGTGCAGGAGAGGTCGCTGCGGATGCGGAAGTCGGTACCGCGCAGATGGCGCACGGCGTTGTCGACGTGGTTGCCGAAGGTCTGCCCGCCGGCATAGCGATTGAACAGCGGTGGGAACACCTTGAGCGGCAGCGCGGCTGAGAAGAACAGCGTGTTGGCCGCCAGCGCATCCTGGATGAAGGTGCCGACTTCGCGCGCAGCGGGCGAGCTTTCGGGCAGCTGCATGTTGTGCTTCACCTGCCCGGATTGCGCGCCGGCGGTGACCTTGCCGTCCACCCATTCCGCAGCGTCGATGGTGGCGCGGCAGTGTGCGACTTGGTCTTTGGTGAGGACGGCGGGAATCTTCAACAGCATGGCGATTCGGATTCGAGTGTGCCGGCCAACGTGCGCAGGCGCGCGTCGGGGTGGCCGGCCAGAAAGTCATGCGCCTTGGCGAGGAAGGCGGGCGTCGCGCTGCGCGGTACGGCTCGCATCCACGTGAGGGCTTCGTCGGCGCGGTCGGCGAGCGCGAAGAGTCGTGCCGCGTTGAACTGGCCACGGAAGTCGCCACCCTCAGCCGCACGCAGGTAGCAGTACAGGGCCATCCCCAGGTCGGCCTCGACTTCCCAGCCGTCTTCATAGAAACCGCCGACCACATTGATCGACTTGGCGTGCCCTTGCGCAGCGGCTGCCTGGAAGAAAGCGAAGGCTTGCGCGCGATCCTGCGGCACACCGCGCCCGAGCTGCAGGCTGGTGGCGTAGTTGTACTGGCCCCAGTCGAGGCCGGCATCTGCCGCGCGGGCATACCAGTGTGCTGCGGTCTTGTCGCAGGCGGGCGCGCCCCAGCCGTGCTCGTAGCAGCGGCCGAGCATGTTGGCGGCCATGGCGTGGCCGGACACCGCGGCGGTCTTGAACCAGAAGAGGGCTTCGGCGTGATTGCGTTCGACACCGTGGCCATCGAGCAGCCATTGACCAAGGATGGTCTGGGCTTCGGTATGACCACGACGAGCGGCGCCGGCAAGCCAGTCCGCCGCGCGATCGGCCGGGCCGGTCAGCACGACGTGAATGGCATCCACCGCCGCAGCATCGGCTGCGG
>RepKanNP_Acetate_BrdU_F21BDRAFT_1000313_pt1 | contig 20979 bp, 19 predicted proteins | sample RepKananBrdUF21B_FD_10624 | JGI IMG/M metagenome (IMG submission 10624)
CGTCGGAACAACTGCTGGCGAAGATCGACACCGAAGGCAAGGCAGGCGCTGCTGCACCGGCTGCCGCTGCTCCGGCTCCGGCCGCTGCTGCACCGGCACCCGTTGCCGCCGCTCCGGCTGCTGCTGCCACGGGTGGCGTGGCCATGCCGTCGGCTGCCAAGCTGATGGCTGAGAACAATCTGTCGGCTGGTCAAGTGGCCGGCACGGGCCGCGATGGCCGTATCACCAAGGGCGACGTGCTGGGTGCCGTGGCTGGTGGCGCCAAGCCGGCAGCAGCTACGGCTGCTGCTCCGCAAGCTGCGCGTCCGGCCCTGCAACAAGTGGCTGCTCCGGTGGACTTCGCTGCCCTGGGCGACCGTCCGGAAGAGCGCGTGCCGATGAGCCGCCTGCGTGCCCGTATCGCCGAGCGCCTGGTGCAGTCGCAATCGACCAACGCCATCCTCACCACCTTCAACGAAGTCAACATGAAGCCGGTGATGGACTTGCGCGCCAAGTTCAAGGACCAGTTCGAGAAGACTCACGGCGTGAAGCTGGGCTTCATGTCGTTCTTCGTGAAGGCCGCTGTTCATGCGCTGAAGAAGTACCCGGTCATCAACGCCTCGGTGGACGGCAACGACATCGTCTACCACGGCTACTTCGACATCGGTATCGCTGTCGGCTCGCCGCGTGGTCTGGTGGTGCCTATCCTGCGCAATGCCGACCAGATGAGCCTGGCCGACATCGAGAAGAAGATCGCTGAATTCGGCAAGAAGGCCCAGGACGGCAAGCTGACGCTGGACGACCTGACCGGCGGCACGTTCTCGATCTCGAACGGCGGTACGTTCGGCTCGATGCTGTCGACCCCGATCATCAACCCGCCGCAATCGGCCATCCTGGGCGTGCACGCCACGAAGGACCGCGCTGTGGTGGAGAACGGTCAAGTCGTGGTTCGCCCGATGAACTACCTGGCCATGTCCTACGACCACCGCATCATCGACGGCCGCGAAGCCGTGCTGGGCCTGGTGGCGATGAAGGAAGCGCTGGAAGATCCCGCACGCCTGCTGCTGGACCTGTAATCGACCGCGTTGATGACACGAGACGCCGCCCCCGCTGTGCGGCGGCGTCCGAATCGAGGATTTCTCCATGAGCAAAGAATTTGACGTGCTGGTGATCGGCGCCGGCCCTGGCGGCTACATCGCCGCGATCCGTGCCGGCCAGCTGGGCCTGAACGTGGCCTGCTGCGAAGACAACGCCTACGACGATCCGAAGGGTGAACCGCGCCTGGGCGGCACCTGCCTGAACGTCGGCTGCATTCCCTCGAAGGCGCTGCTGGCCTCGTCGGAAGAGTTCGAGAACGTGAACCACCACCTGGCCGACCACGGCATCACGGTGGAAGGCGCGAAGGTCGACGTTGCCAAGATGCTCAAGCGCAAGGACGACATCGTCGGCAAGATGACCAAGGGCATCGAGTTCCTGTTCCGCAAGAACAAGGTGACGCTGCTCAAGGGCCGCGGCAAGTTTGTCGGCAAGACGGATGCCGGCTATCAAGTCGAGATCAACGGCAAGGCCGGCGCAGAAGTCGTGACCGCCAAGCACGTGATCATCGCCACGGGCTCGAAGGCGCGCCATCTGCCGAACGTGCCGGTCGACAACGTGATCGTTGCCGACAACGAAGGCGCACTGAAGTTTGGCGAAGTGCCGAAGAAGCTGGGCGTGATCGGCGCCGGCGTGATTGGCCTGGAGCTGGGCTCGGTCTGGCGTCGCCTGGGTTCGGAAGTGACGATTCTCGAAGCACTGCCGAGCTTCCTCGGTGCGGCGGACGAATCTGTTGCCAAGGAAGCCAACAAGCTGCTGACCAAGCAGGGCCTGAAGATCAACGTCGGCGTGAAGGTTGGCGAGATCGAATCGTCGGCCAAGGGCGTGAAGGTCAACTACACCGACGCCGCAGGCGCTGCACAAGTGCTCGAGTGCGACAAGCTGATCGTCTCGATCGGCCGCGTGCCGAACACCGACGGTCTGGGCCTGGAAGCCATCGGTCTGGCGACGGACCAACGCGGTTTCATCGAGGTGGATGACCACTGCGCAACCAAGCTGCCGAACCTGTGGGCGATTGGTGACGTGGTGCGTGGCCCGATGCTGGCGCACAAGGCAGAGGATGAGGGCGTGGCCGTGGCCGAGCGCATCGTTGGCCAGAAGCCGCACATCGACTACAACTGCATTCCGTGGGTGATCTACACCTTCCCGGAAATCGCATGGGTCGGCAAGACGGAGCAGCAACTCAAGGCCGAAGGCCGCGAGATCAAGGCTGGCCAGTTCCCGTTCCTGGCCAACGGCCGTGCGCTGGGCATGGGCACGCCGGAAGGCTTCGTCAAGGTGATCGCCGATGCGAAGACCGACGAGATCCTGGGCGTGCACATCGTGGCTGCCAACGCTTCGGACCTGGTTGCCGAAGCCGTGGTGGCGATGGAGTTCAAGGCTGCGGCTGAAGACATCGGCCGCATCTGCCACCCGCACCCGTCGATGTCGGAAGTGATGCGCGAAGCGGCGCTGGCTGTCGACAAGCGTCAGCTCAATATGTAATGACTCGCTGAAAAGCGAGCACGGTGCCCGGCTATCCACAAGATGCCGGGCATCGGTCCATTTGGGCCCGTCAATGGCGCCCCACGCAGATGAACGTCCAGGAAACCTACCTACAGGAACTGAAGGCGCGCGGCTATCAGCCCGACGAGGCACAGCAGCGTGCCGTCGATCGCCTGCAGCAGTGCTACGACGAATGGGTGGCCTACAAGGCCCGCCGCTCGAGCGCCTTGCGCAAGATGCTCGTGCATCCCGACCTGCCGCGCGGCGTGTACATGTGGGGCGGGGTGGGGCGCGGCAAGTCGTTCCTGATGGATGCGTTCTTTAGCTGCGTGCCGCTGGTGCGCAAGACGCGTCTGCACTTTCACGAGTTCATGCGCGAGGTGCATCGCCAGTTGGAAGAGCTGCGTGGCCGCGCGGATCCGCTCGACGAATTGGCACGCCGCATCGCCAAGCGTTACCGACTGATTTGCTTTGACGAATTTCACGTCAGTGATGTGGCTGACGCGATGATCCTGCATCGACTGCTGGACCAGCTGTTCGCCAATGGCGTGCAGTTCGTGATGACGTCCAACTATCGGCCGGACCTGCTGTATCCGGATGGCTTGCACCGTGATCGCGTGCTGCCCGCCATTGCACTGCTGCAAGAGAAGCTCGACATCCTCAACGTGGATGCCGGTGTCGACTATCGCAAGCGTGCGATGGAGCAGGTGCAGGCGTACTACACGCCGCTGGGCGCCAAGGCCAACTCGGCGTTGCGCGATGCCTTTGCTGCTGTGGCGGAAGTGCCGGACGAATCGCCGATGCTGCGCATCGAGCACCGTGAAATTCGCGCCGCGCGCAAGGCCGGTGGCGTGGTGTGGTTCGATTTCGCCACGCTGTGCGGTGGTCCGCGCTCGCAGAACGATTACCTGGAAATCGCCTCGCGCTTTCACACGGTCATCCTGGCCGACGTGCCGAAGATGACGCCGCGCATGGCATCCGAAGCGCGTCGCTTCACGTGGCTGATCGACGTGTTCTACGACCACAAGGTCAAGCTGCTGATGTCGGCCGAAGTGCCGGCAGACGAGCTCTATACCGAAGGCCAGATGGCCAACGAGTTCCAGCGTACGGTGTCGCGCATCGTCGAGATGCAGTCGCGCGAATACCTCGAGGCGCCTCGCCGCGAGGTGGATACGTCGTTGACCTGATCGCTACCGCGTTTGTCCCGACCCGCCGTTCTGACTAATGCGAGAGCGGCGGATTGCGGTGCGAAGACGGCGCGTGCGATGGGCGCAGGTTCGCTGCCCCCAGGAAATCCTGCGCCGGGCTCTCGTTCTTGCGGTTGACATTGCGGAACGCGCCTTCCACCAGCATCGGGGCGATGTTGCTCACGTCCGTTTGCGAGGCGATGGCCACATCTTCGGCAAAACCGCGTTCGCACAGTTCGCGGCCCGACACCGAATCCAGCATCCACGCTTTCATCATCCCGGTCTGGGAGGCCTCCCGGTAGATTGCCCGCGCGGCCAGTGCTTCGGGCGATAGTGCTTGCGGCAGAAAGCCCGCGACCGTCTCTGATAGGTGATGCACGATGGCGCCGGCGGCCAGCCAATCCTCCAGAGCTGGGCGCAGACTGCCGTCGGCCCAGCGCTCGCCCGATGCCACCACGGCCACGCGGCGGCCCAGTCGCGTAGCGGCTTCCGCCACAGCACGGGCATTGCGCAGGCAGCCGGCAAACGTCGGCGTTGAACCGGTCGCCAGGGCGAGCGTTGCGCCGTTGGGCGAGGGCAGGACCAGGCTGCTGCCTACCGGCAGCTCCTTCAACGAGGCAGGCGACAGCGAGTAGCCAGGCTGACTGCGATTGGTGCACGCCAGCATGGCGCCGGCACGGCGGGCGAAGACCTCCGCACTGCTGTCGCGCCACGGGTACGGGTAGATGCGTGCGCCGCGCCCCACCGCAATGTCCACGCAGGTGCAGAACGACAGCACGTCGACCACGATGACCACGTCGCAATGCGGTGCCAGCGCAGATGCGCCATGCTCGCCCCATTCGCAGTGGATGTTGTACAGGCTGAATTCGGTTGCCATAGGACGCCCTCCTAGTTGCCTGGTCCAGCTAACACTATAGGACGCGGAATTTTTTGCGACAGGGCAGCCTAGCAGCGAGTGGCTTGCACGGCGCTTAACGGCGTCTCTACCAACCGTGACGGCTCTTGACGCACATCAAGGGAGAATCGGCGGCGTGTGGCTAGCATGGCCACATAATGACGACGACCTACGCCCCCGCGCTTTCCGCCGCAGACCGCGGTGCGGCCCCGCCACATGTGGCGAGTGAGGCAGCGTCGTCACAAGCCCTCTGCTACCACTGCGGCTCGGCGCTCGATGCAGCGACGGCGCTGCACGGCAACATTGCCGACCAATCCCACACCTTCTGCTGCGCCGGTTGCCAGGCAATCGCGCAGACGCTGCATGCCTCCGGCATGGGCCACGTCTATGACGGCCCGATCGCCTTCGCCCGGCCCATGGATGGCGACAAGCGCGCCGAAGCCGAAGCCGTGTGGGCGACATACGATCTGCCCGTCATGCGCGAACGCTTTGTGCGCACCCGTGCGGATGGCGCAGAGGAAGTCTCCCTGGCGATCACCGGCATGCGCTGTGCCGCATGTGTCTGGCTGATCGAACGTGCACTCTCGCGCGTGGCCGGCATTCGAGAAGCGACTGTCAACTACGCCACCGAGCGTGCTCGCCTCGTCTGTGAGCCAGGTGTCGTGCGCCTGTCTGCCGTGTTTGCCGCCATTGCGGATGTGGGCTACGAAGCCTGGCCCGATCAACCTTCGGCGCGCCGCACAGCCGAGGCGCGTGAGCGCCGCAGCCTGCTGATCCGGCTTGGTATTGCCATGCTCGGGATGATGCAGGTGATGATGTACGCGTGGCCGGTGTACTTGCACGGCAACGACATCCCCGTCGATCAGACCCGCCTGATGCAGTGGGCGAGCCTGTTGCTGACCGTGCCGGTGGTGCTGATCTCTGCTGCCCCGATCTTCCGCAGCGCGTGGCGTCAGGTGCGGCACGCCCACGTCGGTATGGATGTGCCGGTGGCGCTTGGCATTGGCGCGGCATTCGTCGCCAGCGTGTTTGCCACGGTGCGAGGACACGGCGAGACGTACTTCGATTCCGTGACGATGTTCGTCGCTTTCCTGCTGGCAGCGCGGTATCTGGAACTGCGCGCGCGGCAGAGCGCCGCATCCGGCGCAGAAGCCCTGGTGCGCCAGTTGCCGGCCACTTGCCGCCGCATCGACGCGACGTCCGGCGCGGTGCAGACCATTCCCGTTGCCACGCTGTGTGTGGGTGACTGTGTGGAAGTGCGCGCGGGCGAGGTGCTCCCTGCTGACGGCACCATCGAGCGCGGCACCACCGAAGTCGATGAATCGCTGCTCTCTGGTGAGAGCGTGCCGCGCCAGCGTGACGTCGGCGCGGCCGTGCTTGCCGGCAGCTATAACGTGGCCAGCGCCATCCGCGTGCGCGTGAGCCGTGTAGGCACGCAGACACGTCTGGCGGCCATCGTTGAACTGCTGGATCGTGCGCTGACCGACAAGCCTCGCATGGCTGAGCTGGCCGATCACGTTGCCGGTCGCTTTGTGGCCGTGCTGCTTGGTTGGGCGTTGCTGACGGCGATCGCGTGGTGGTGGATCGATCCGACCCGCATGTTTGCCGTCACGGTGGCTGTGCTGGTGGTGAGCTGCCCGTGTGCGCTGTCACTCGCCACGCCGTCTGCACTGGCGGCGGCCAGCGGCGCGTTGGCAAGGCGCGGCGTGCTGGTCACGCGCGGTCACGCCATCGAAAGCCTGGCCGCTGTCACAGACGTGCTGCTCGACAAGACCGGCACGCTCACAGAAGGTCGTCTGCGGCTGTTGAGCATCGAAACCTTTTCCGACGCGGATGCCGAAACCTGCCTGGCAATGGCCTGTGCAATGGAGCAATCGGAGAACCATCCGATTGCGCAGTCGCTGCGTGCTGCCACGCCCGATGCATTGACGTTGCCCAGCGTGGCGCATGCCACCAACGTGCCGGGGCAGGGGGTACATGCGGTGGTTGGTGGCCAGTCGCTGCGCTTGGGCACGCAGTTGTTCGCCGCAGCGCAGTTCGCGGATCAACAAGTCAAAGCCGTCCGCTACGGCGATGAAGCGCCGATGGAAGAGGTGCCGCCCGCCGCGGCATGCACCGTGGTCTGGCTTGGCCGCGACGAACAACCCCTCGCGCGCTTCACTCTGGCCGATACGCCGCGTGCCGATGCACCTGCCTGCCTGGAGGCGTTGCGCGAGCAAGGCTTGTGTTTGCACCTGGTGTCCGGTGACGCACCGGAGACCGTGCGCTGGTGGGCAAACCGGCTAGGGATCGATCACGCAGTCGGCGGCGCCAGCCCCGAAGACAAGCGCGCCTATGTGCAGAAGCTGCAGGCACGCAGGGCACGTGTACTGGCCGTCGGCGACGGTATCAACGATGCGCCCTTGCTGGCGCAGGCGCAGGTCTCCATCGCCATCGGCACCGGTGCGCCGCTTGCGCAGGCAGGCGCCGACGCGATTCTCACCGAGCCGCGCCTGTCCGCCATCAGCGAGGCCGTATCCATCGGCCGCCGCACGTTGCGTGTGGTGCGCCAGAACCTCGGTTGGGCCTTTGCTTACAACGCGATCAGCATCCCGCTCGCTACGCTGGGGTGGCTGTCGCCATTGGCGGCGGGCATCGGCATGTCGGTGTCGTCATTGCTGGTGGCACTCAATGCGTGGCGGCTATCGCGTGCCCCACGGCACGCGGTCTAGGAGGCTGCATGGAAACGCTGTTTCTGCTGGTTCCGCTGTCGCTGATGCTGGTGATGGCAATCGTCGGCGTGCTGTGGTGGGCCGTCGGCTCGGGCCAGTACGACGACCTGAAGACGCCCGCCGAGTCGATTCTGCTGGACCCGGATACGCCTGCGCGCAACACACGGCTGCAGGACTGAGCGGCAGACCACATTCACATCGCACATTGGCCGGGGTGCCTTGATGCACATCAAGACCCCAAGGCCGCCCGGTTCTTAACATGACCGCATCAAACCAACACACTCGGGGAGCAAGCATGGAATCGTCCAGCGCGTTGCAGCACACCCAGACCTTCAACTACCGCGTTGTCCGCCAGTTCTCGATCATGACGATCGTCTGGGGCATCGTCGGTATGGCGGTCGGTGCGCTGATCGCGGCCCAGTTGATCTGGCCGCAACTGAATTTTGGGGTGCCCTGGCTGACGTACGGCCGGCTGCGTCCGTTGCATACCAACGCGGTCATTTTTGCGTTTGGCGGCAGCGCGCTGTTTGCCACGTCGTACTACATCGTGCAGCGTACCTGCCAGGTGCGCCTGTTCTCCGACACGCTGGCCGCGTTCACGTTCTGGGGCTGGCAGGCGGTCATCCTGGCCGCCGTCATCACGCTGCCGCTGGGCTACACCAGCTCGAAGGAATACGCCGAGCTGGAATGGCCGATCGACATCCTGATCACGCTGGTGTGGGTGGTCTACGCCGTTGTGTTTTTCGGCACCATCATCAAGCGCAAGACCAAGCACATCTACGTGGCCAACTGGTTCTTTGGCGCGTACATCATCACGATTGCGCTGCTGCACATCGTCAACAACGCAGAGCTGCCGGTGACGATGTGGAAGTCCTACTCGGCCTACGCCGGCGTGCAGGATGCGATGGTGCAGTGGTGGTACGGCCATAACGCGGTGGGCTTCTTCCTGACCACCAGCTTCCTGGGGATGATGTACTACTTCGTGCCCAAGCAAGCCGAGCGTCCGATCTATTCGTACCGCCTGTCGATCGTCCACTTCTGGGCGCTGAACTTCACCTACATGTGGGCAGGCCCGCACCACCTGCAGTACACCGCGCTGCCCGACTGGGCGCAGTCGCTGGGCATGGTGTTCTCGCTGATCCTGCTGGCGCCGTCGTGGGGCGGCATGATCAACGGGATCATGACCCTGTCGGGTGCCTGGCACAAACTGCGCACCGATCCGATCCTGAAGTTCCTCGTGGTGGCGCTGTCGTTCTACGGCATGGCGACGTTCGAGGGCTCGATGATGTCCATCAAGACCGTCAACGCGCTGTCGCACTACACCGATTGGACCATCGGCCACGTGCACTCCGGCGCGCTGGGCTGGGTGGCCATGATCACCATCGGCTCGATGTACTACATGATCCCGCGCTTGTTCGGGCAGCAGAAGATGTACAGCACGCGGCTGATCGAGGTGCACTTCTGGATCGCCACCATCGGCGTGGTGCTCTATATCGCCGCCATGTGGGTCGCCGGCGTCATGCAAGGCCTGATGTGGCGTGCCACCGAGGCTGACGGCACGCTCACCTACAGCTTTGTCGAAGCGGTGAAGGCGACGTACCCGTTCTACATCATCCGCCTGCTGGGTGGCCTGTGCTTCCTGAGCGGGATGCTGCTGATGGCATTCAACGTGTTCAAGACCATCCAAGGCAGCAAGGCGGTGGATGCGCCGATCCCTCAACCGGCACAGGCCCCGCTGGCCGCGGCACAGTGAGGAGACGAACATGAGCAACCAACAAAAGAGCTTCTTCTCGCACGAGACGCTGGAAAAGAACATCGGCTTGCTGATCGTGATGACACTGGTCGTCGTCAGCATCGCCGGGCTGGTGCAGATTCTGCCGCTGTTCTTCCAGCACTCCACGACTGAGCCGGTCAAGGGCATCGCACCGTATTCGCCGCTGCGGCTGGCCGGGCGCGACATCTACATCCGTGAAGGCTGCGTCGGCTGCCACTCGCAGCAAGTGCGTACGCTGCGTGCCGAGACCGAGCGTTATGGCCATTACTCGCTGGCTGGCGAGTCGGTGTTCGATCATCCGTTCCTGTGGGGCTCGAAGCGTACGGGGCCAGACCTGGCGCGCGTGGGTCAGCGCTATTCGGACGACTGGCACCGCATCCACCTGCGCGATCCGCGCGAGGTGGTGCCGGAATCGAACATGCCGGCCTATGCGTGGCTCGCGAAGACGCCGCTCGACAACAGTGACATCGAGAAGAAGATGCAGGTGCTGCGTCAGCTTGGTGTGCCCTATACGGACGCACAGATTGCCGGTGCACGCGAGCAACTTGCCGGCAAGACCGAAGAAGACGCCGTGGTGGCCTTTCTGCAAGGCCTGGGCGTAGAGCTGCGCAATGTGCGCGATGTGGCTGCAACGCCGGCATCGCCTGCCGCCGTCGCTACCAAGGAGTGAGCCATGGCCATGCTGAGTGCAATTGCCACCGCCGTCTTCCTGGTGCTGTTCGTGGGGATCAGCTGGTGGGCGTTCTCGGCGCATCGCGCTGCCGCCAATGCGGAATCGGCCATGTTGCCGTTCCTGTTGCCCGATGAAGCCGAGGTCGCCGGTGCACGCGCAGAGTCCACTCGTGCGTCGCGCCCACATCAATAAGGACACAAGATCATGAGCGACTTCATTTCTGAGTTCTGGGGGTACTACATCTCGGCGATTGCCCTGGTGGGTATCGCCTGGTGCATTTGGCTGCTGTTCTCGCAACGCAAGATCACGATCGCGCCCGGACAGCAAGCCGGCGACGACACTGGCCACGTGTGGGACGGTGATCTGCGCGAGCTGAACAATCCGTTGCCGCGCTGGTGGATGTGGATGTTCCTGCTGTCGTGCATCTTCGCCTTGTCGTACCTGGTCCTGTATCCGGGGCTGGGTGCGTATGGTGGTGTGCTGGGTTTCTCCACGCGCGGCGAGCTGGCCTCGCAGCGCGCTGCGGCTGATGCCAAGGTCCGCCCGCTCTATGAGCGCTACGCCGGTATGGACATCAAGCAGATCGCCGCCGACCCACAGGCACACGAGATCGGCCAGCGCCTGTTCCTGAACAACTGCGCGCAATGCCACGGCTCGGATGCGGGCGGCTCCAAGGGCTTCCCGAATCTGACCGACAACGACTGGCTGTATGGCGGTGATCCGGAGACGATCCTCACCACCATCACCAAGGGCCGACATGGCGTCATGCCGTCGCTGGCTGCAGTGGTGGATGCCAACCAGGCCGCCAACGTTGCCAACTACGTGCGCTCGCTGTCGGGCCTGGCCTATGACCCGATCAAGGCTGCACGTGGTGAGCCGACCTTCAAGTCGGTCTGCGCGGCATGCCATATGGCGACCGGCAAGGGCAATCAGGCACTTGGTGCCCCCAACCTGACCGACCGCGTATGGCTGTACGGCAGCTCAGAGGCAACCATTGTCGAGACCATTCTCAAGGGCCGCGACAACACGATGCCGGCGCACGAGAACCTGCTGTCGCCGGAGAAGATCCGCATGCTTGCGGCCTACGTGTGGGGGCTGTCGAACAACAACACGAGCGCCCAGCAATGAGTGAGCACGAACCCGGCTGGCGCCCCATGACACCTGCCGTTGCAACGGCAGGCTCGGACGACACGCCCACCGAGCAGGCGCTCTACGAGGTCCGGCGCAAGATCTATCCGCGCTCCGNNACGCNNACCGAGCAGGCGCTCTACGAGGTCCGGCGCAAGATCTATCCGCGCTCCGTGACGGGGGCGTTCGCAAGCTGGCGCGTGTGGATGGTGCTGGCCACGCAAGCCATCTTCTATGGGCTGCCGTGGTTTGAATGGAACGGGCGCCAGGCGGTGTTGTTCGATCTGGGCGCGCGCAAGTTCTACCTGTTCGGGCTGGTGTTGTGGCCGCAGGACGTGATCTACCTGACGGTGCTGCTGGTGCTGTCGGCGCTAGGGCTGTTTCTGTTCACGGCAGTGGCGGGGCGGCTCTTTTGCGGCTATGCATGCCCGCAGACGGTCTACACCGAAATCTTCATGTGGATCGAGCGGCATATCGAAGGCGACCGCTTCGCCCGCATCCGCCTCGACGGTGAGCGCTGGAGCCTGCGCAAGCTGCGCCTCAAGGCGGCCAAGCATTCGGCCTGGGTGGCGATTGCGTTGTGGACGGGCTTTACCTTCGTCGGCTTCTTCACGCCGATCCGTGAGCTCGGCATGGAGACGTGGACGCTGTCGCTCGGCCCGTGGCAAACCTTCTGGATGCTGTTCTACGCATTCGCCACCTGGGGCAATGCGGGCTTCCTGCGCGAGCAGGTGTGCCTCTACATGTGCCCGTACGCTCGCTTCCAGAGCGTGATGGTCGACCCAGACACCTACGTCGTGACCTACGACACGCAACGCGGTGAGCCGCGCGGCAGCCGTTCGCGCAGTGCAGACTTCGCGGCGCAGGGGCTCGGTTCGTGCGTGGACTGCAGCATCTGCGTGCAGGTGTGCCCGACCGGCATCGACATCCGCCAGGGCTTGCAGTACGAGTGCATCGGCTGTGGAGCCTGCATTGATGCCTGCGATCAGGTGATGGACAAGATGCGCTACTCGCGCGGCCTGATCCGCTACACGTCCGAGCGTGCGATGCACGACCGGCTCACCCCGAAAGAGGCGCGGCGCCATCTGCTGCGTCCGCGCGTGCTGATCTATGCCAGCATCATGCTGGTGCTCATCACGGGTTTCATCGTTGCGCTGACGATGCGCCAGCCGCTCAAGGTGGATGTGATTCGCGATCGCGGTGCACTGGCGCGCGAGGTGGACGGCGGCAAGATCGAGAACGTCTATCGCCTGCAACTGATGAATGCTTCCGAGCAACCCATGCGCGTGACCATCACGGCGGAAGGACTGCCGCAACTGGACGTGCAGGGTGGTCGCGGTGAATCGACCACGCTTGAACTGGCACCCGCAGCCAACCGATTGTTGCCGATCCGCGTGCGTCGTCCGGCAGACGACGTGGGAGCCGGCTCGCACAAGATCCGCTTCGTGATCCAGGCAGACAGCGGTAGCGACAGCCTTGTGCTGCGCGAGCCATCGAGTTTCATCGTGCCGCGCTGATGCGGTTTTTAGAACAGGAGACACAGATGCAGGCAATGCAATCTTCCGCTCCGGCCAGGCCATGGTGGCGCGAGCCCTGGCCGTGGCTGCTGATGGCCGGCCCCTTCGTCGCCATGATCGGGTGCGGCGTCACCATCTGGTTGGCCGTGTCGCATCCGGATCCCGTCATTCATGACAACGTCGTGCGGCGCGGCCTGGTCGTCGAGAAGCCCGTCTCCGTGCCGGCCCATGCCGCCCACGGGGAGGTCCAATGAAACGCCGCCTGCTGATGTGGATTCTCTGGCCCGCGTTTCTATGCGCGGCGCTGGCCGAGCTGGTCGTGTTTGCGGTGGTGGACCCGGCGGATCTGCGCTTCTTCGGCGAGCAGATTGCCGTGTCGGCCGAGGCGGTCTACACGGTGTCGTTCTTCGTGTTCTGGTTGCTGTGCGGATTGTCGAGCGCGCTCACGCTGTATGTGTCGCCGGGCATCGGTAAGCTGGAGGCGCATGAGCATCCGCTCGTGTGAGCGGATGTCTTGGAGGGTGAGCGGTTTAGTTGGCTTGGCCGCTCATCACCTGGCGCAGGCCTGCCATGTCGATCAGCTTGACGTGGCGCTGGCGGATCTGGATCAGGCCGGCCTCAGCAAAACGAGAGAACAGGCGGCTCACGGTTTCGAGCTTCAGGCCCAGATAGCTGCCCAGTTCTTCGCGGCTCATGCGCAGCACGAACTCGGTCGACGAATACCCACGCTGGGCTGAGCGCTTGGACAGGTTGAGCAGGAAAGCAGCAAGGCGTTCTTCTGCGCGCATCGAGCCGAGCGTCAGCAGCATCTGGTGATCCTGCGAGATCTCCTTGCTCATGATGCGCAAGAACTGGTGCTGCAGAGAGGGCAGCCGGCGCGAGAGCTGTTGCAGTTGGTCGTAACGCACCACGCAGACTTCGGTATCTTCCAGCGCGGTGGCATCCGACACGTGGCACATGTCGCCAATGCCATCGAGCCCGACGATCTCGCCGGGCAAGTGAAACCCAGTGATCTGGTGGCGGCCGTCTTCCAGCGTCAGGTGCGTCTTGAGCGTGCCGAAGCGGATGCCGTACACGGCTTCGAGCGGTTCACCGAGGGCGTAGAGCGTCTGGCCTTTCTTGATGCGGATGCGCTCGGCAACCAACTCATCCATCTTGCGCACGTCTTCCGAATTCATGCCTACCGGCAGACAGATCTGGCCGAGTACGCAGGTGGAGCAACGGGAGGCTTGGTCGGTGAGTGCGATTCGTGTGAGCACAGGGGGCGAGTGAATTTCGAGTAAGTGAAATGAGAAATTCTTGTGATGCAACCGCGGCCTATTATAGCGGCGGCCATACTGATATCGGATTGTTCCGATAACGTGAATTGCGCGAAATGCACGGAATTCCCGTCAGCAAAACACTAACTTTGGCCCATATCAAAAGAGCGTCAAAAAGATGAATGTTGCTGCGCTCGTGAGCGTTTTTCTGATCGCATTGCTCGGTGGTGTGCATTGCCTGGCAATGTGCAGCGGCATCGCGTTGGCCGCTGAACGCGGGCAGGTGCCGGTGCGCATCGTTTCGCGTCGCAGGCTGGCGTTCGAGCAAACGGTCATGCATGCCGGGCGCATCAGCATGTACGCGGTGTTGGGGGCCATCATGGGTGCGCTCGGTGCCACGGTTTGGCGCCAGCAGTGGCTGCCAATTCAACGCGGATTGTTTGCATTTGCCAGTGCGTTGCTGCTGGCTTACGGTTTGTTGCTGATCGTGCGAACTACGGGCGATACATGGCGCAGTCCTTGGCTGGAACGCGTGCTTGGTTATTTTGCCGGCGCCCTGTCGAAAATGGGGGCGCGGTTGGGTGGAAACCTGCATCGCAGCCCACCATTGGTGCGGCGCTATGTCACGGGCTTGGCATGGGGGCTTGTGCCGTGCGGAATGGTTTATGGGGCATTGGCTGTTGCGTTGTTGGCGGGCAACGCATCGTCGGGGGCGGTTGTGATGCTGGCGTTTGGCGCGGGCACGCTGCCGAATCTGCTGATGATGTCTGGTCTGGCCGGCTGGTTGCGAGGGTTGTCTCGCCGGAAATGGGCGCGCGGCGCGGCGGGCGCTGCTATCACTGGCTTTGGCGTTTGGGGGCTGGTGTGCGCCGCGTGGCTGCCGGAGATGCTCAATGCACATGGCTTCTGCCTGGTGCTGTAGCCGTTGGAAGCGCCTGCGGACCAGCATCCGGCCAAGGGTGGGGCACTAAGACATCTTCCCGGTTGCGGCACCGCAGGAAATTGCCCTACAATCAACCACAATTCGATTCGCCCACCGCGCAAATCAACAATCCCAAGCGCGGCGTCAAGCGACGCCATCCAGCGCGAAAGCCACAAAAAAGGCCGCCCTGGACAGTCGATTCGGTCGGGATGCCAGATTCGTTGGCAGCCGACCGGTGCAGTATCCGTCCCCATGGCGGCGGAAAAATTTGCCCTTGTGGTGCCTGACCGGCACCGGATCAACTCGCTCCTCCGGCCCTTTTTGCGGGCACAGCCACTGCGTTTCGGTGCAAGGCCCAATTGGTCCAATTGGCTCTCGCGCGCCGGGCCCGGGCGGGCAACAGCATTCAGACATGCCGCGTGCGTCGCGGCGGGACGACAAACCTCAAGCGTGACGGCGACCTGCCGGACGCGAGCAATGACGAGCCGCTCAACCGAATGAATACCCAAGAGGCGAAAATCGTCCTCGAGACCGCGCTGATCTGCGCGCAGGACCCCTTGCGAGTCAATGACTTGCGCAAGCTGTTCGACGAAGATGTTTCCGCGGACACCATCCGCGTGCTGCTTGAAGAGCTGCGTCAGGATTGGCTTAACCGAGGTGTCGAGTTGGTGGCGTTGGCCTCGGGCTGGCGTCTGCAGAGCCGTCCTGAGATGCGCGTGTATCTCGATCGCCTGCATCCGGAAAAGCCGCCGAAGTACTCGCGTGCGGTGATGGAAACGCTGGCAATCATTTCGTATCGCCAGCCGGTTACGCGCGGCGATATTGAAGATATTCGTGGCGTTACGGTCAACACGCAGGTCATCAAGCAGATTGAGGATCGCGGCTGGATCGAGGTCATTGGTCATCGCGATGTGCCGGGCCGCCCGGCGCTGTATGCCACCACCAAGCAGTTTCTCGACGACCTCGGGCTGCGCTCGTTGGATGAGCTGCCGCCGCTCGAAGATGCCCGTGCCCAGGCGCAGGCAAGCCTGCTGGAGCAGGGCGCAATCGAGTTCGAGGGCGGGGCGATTGCGGTGCAGGAATTGACTGCGTTGGTCAACGATGCGCCGGCGGGCGAGGGCGCTCAGGCGCCTTCTGCCGACGCAACCGAACCGCTGGTAGCCGAAGCGGCGAAAGCGGATGTGCCTGTTGTGCAAGCAGAAGTCGAGGCTGCCGCCGAGGTCGAGGTGAGTGGGTCGAGCGCACCTGAAGCTGAAACCGAAACCGTTGAGGCGGAATCGGAAGATCCGAACAAGACTGTGGCTGAGCCGTCAGCGGCTTCCACGAATGAGAACTCGTAATGCCATGCCAACCGCCGAATCGGTACCCCAAGCGGCGCATGGTCTGAACCCTTGAATTGAAAGACGTTGTGAGCACCCTGCCAGATTCCATGGATACACGTATGCCGGCTGATGCCGACGCTTCTGCACCCCGTCAAGAGGGCGCAGGCGATGGCGCTGAGTCGTCCGCGCCGCGCCGCAAAGGGCTGCGCAGGGGCTTGCGCAACCTGGTGGCGTCGCGCCGTCAGCAGCAGGATGGCCGCCCGGAGGGCGATGCGCCTGCAGGCGAGGTGGCTGCCGATGCTGGCCAACCTGCCCAGCCGCGCAAGAGCCGCGCTCCGCGCGCTCGCAAGCCGAAGGAAGCCGCCGCTGGCGACGCGCCGGTGGTCGTGGAAGCCGCTGCGCCCGTCGAAGGTGCGCCCGTAGAAGGCCGGGGCGACCGCGGCGAGCGACGTGGCCCGCGTGGCCGTTTCGGCAAGAACCGTCGCCGCGAGGGTGAGGGCCAGCCGGCAGGTGAGCGTGTCGAAAATGCCGGTGGCAAGAGTGCCAATCCCGGTCGCGGCAAGGGGCAGGGCCAGGGCCGCAATGGCAAGCCGCAGCAGGGCAAAGCAGCCGGCCAAGGTCGAGGCAATCAAGGCGGCAAGGGTGGCAAAGGCGCTGACGACGTCTTCCAGTACGTGATTTCCGGAGCGTACGACTCGGAAGCCGACGTCGGCGGCGCATCGCAGCCGAGCAAGGCGCGTGAACTGACCGCCGAGGACGATGCGCCCAAGCTGCACAAGATCCTGGCCGATGCGGGCCTGGGCTCGCGCCGCGACATGGAAGACCTGATCCTGCAAGGTCGGGTCTCGGTGAACGGCCTGCCGGCACACATCGGTCAGCGCATTCTCGCCACCGACCAGGTGCGCGTGAACGGCAAGCTGATTCAGCGCAAGCTGCCCAACAAGCCACCGCGCGTGTTGCTGTACCACAAGCCGGCCGGCGAAATCGTCAGCCAATCCGATCCGGACGGCCGTCCTACCGTGTTTGATGCGCTGCCGCGCATGAAGACCGGCAAGTGGGTCGCCGTTGGTCGCCTGGACTTCAACACGGAAGGTCTGCTGATCTTCACGACGTCTGGCGACATCGCCAACCGCTTCATGCACCCGCGCTATGGCGTTGAGCGTGAATACGCGGTGCGTACGCTGGGCGAACTCGCGGAAACCGATCGTCAGAAGCTGCTGCATGGCATCCAGTTGCAGGATGGTGAAGCCAACTTCCTGCGTTGCGCCGATGGCGGTGGTGAGGGCGTCAATCACTGGTATCACGTTGCCCTCACGGAAGGCCGCAATCGCGAAGTGCGCCGCATGTTCGAAGCGGTCAACCTGACCGTGTCGCGCCTGATCCGGACGCGCTATGGCAGTTTTGTGCTGCCGCGCGGCCTCAAGCGTGGGCGCTGGCAAGAGGTCTCGCCCGAAGATGTGCGCACGCTGATGGGCACGCTGGGTATGAAGGTCCCGACGGCCAGCTCGGGTGAGAAGAGTCGCCAGGGGGATCGCCGTCGCCAGCCGGCGCCGGTGCTGATGGGGCCGATGTCGTCGGGCTTTACCGGCGAAGCGAACTTCCAATCACGCGGCATGGGCGTTGAGAATGGCAACCGCGCTCAGCCTGCGCAACGCCGTCAGCCCAATCCTCGTCAGCCGGACCCGATGCAGACCTCCATGGGCTACATCAATGTGGGTGGTCCGACCACGTTGACGGCACGCACTCGCACGGGGGCTCGGCCGGACGGTCGAGGTGGCGCAGGTGCAGGTGGTGGCATGCGTGATGGTAATCGCGCGCCTGGCAACAAGCGTCCTGGCAGGGGTGGCGGTGCCCCTAACGGCAACAAGATGGGCAACAAGGCGCGCAGTGGCGGTGGAAACCGCGGCGGCAAGCGTTAAGTGTGGTGGCGCTGTGTGCGGTATCCGTCGCAGCGCCCGATTTTGTGGTGCGTTCAGGGCAATTTTTGCGTTTTGCGCTGAGACGGATTACAATATGAGTCTAATCAAAAGTCATCCTGTAGAAGATGGGCGAATGATATGGGCGTTGCGCCCATTTTTTTTTGCTTCAGCAGGTTGGCAGTACCGGGAAATTCTTCAGGAAAAACGTGCATCTGACTGATCTGATTGAGAAAACCCTCGCCGCCATGGGCTACGAACTGGTGGAAGTGGAACGCGCGCCGGCTGGATTGCTGCGCGTGTATATCGATCAGGCGGAGAATGGCATCGTCATTGAGGATTGCGAGAAGGTGAGCCATCAGCTCACGCGTGTCTTCGAAGTCGAAAACGTGAACTACGAACGGCTGGAAGTGTCGTCGCCTGGGTTGGATCGCCCGCTGCGCACGCTGTCCGACTTCACGCGTTTCGCGGGCCTTGAGGCCAAGGTGACGCTGCGTCTGCCGGTGGGCGGCCAGAAGAATTTCACGGGGATCATTCAGACTCCCACGGGGGAGCTCGGCCAGGAACGGGTCGGCCTCGAGTTTGAGGGAAAGGACGGCCCTGCGCTGCTGGAATTCACGCTGTCGGAACTCGACCGCGCCCGGCTGGTGCCAGTGCTGGACTTCAAAGGAAATCGAAACAAAGGGAACAAGCAATGAGCCGCGAAGTTCTGTTGCTCGTCGATGCGCTTGCGCGCGAAAAGAACGTCGACAAGGATGTGGTGTTCGGGGCGCTGGAAGCCGCATTGGCTTCGGCGACCAAGAAGCGCTTTGAAGAAGACGTGGATGTGCGCGTGGCGATCGACCGTGAGTCGGGCGAGCACGAAACCTTCCGTCGCTGGTTGGTCGTTCCCGATGATGCCGGGCTGCAGGAGCCGGACAAGCAGATTCTGCTGTTCGAGGCCAAAGAGCAGGACGCCGACATCGACGTCGATCAATTCATCGAAGAGCAGATCGAGTCGGTTGAGTTCGGCCGCATCGGGGCACAAGCTGCAAAGCAAGTGATCCTGCAGCGCATCCGCGATGCCGAGCGCGAGCAGATCCTGAACGACTACCTGGATCGTGGCGAAAAGGTCATGACCGGCACGATCAAGCGTGCCGACAAGAAAGGCCTGATCGTTGAAACCGGCCGCGTCGAGGCACTGCTGGCACGCGACCAGATGATCCCGAAGGAAAACCTGCGCACGGGCGACCGTGTCCGCGCGTACATCCTGAATGTCGACCGTACCGCACGCGGCCCGCAGATTGAACTGTCGCGCACCTGCCCCGATTTCCTGATCAAGCTCTTCGAGAACGAAGTGCCGGAAATGGAACAGGGCCTGCTGGAGATCAAGGCGGCCGCGCGTGACCCGGGCGTGCGTGCGAAAATCGCAGTCGTTGCACACGACAAGCGCATCGATCCGATTGGTACCTGCGTTGGCGTGCGCGGCACGCGTGTGACGGCAGTGCGCAACGAAGTCGGCGGCGAGGCCGTGGACATCGTGCTGTGGTCGGAAGACCCGGCGCAGTTCGTGATCGGCGCGCTGGCGCCGGCGCAAGTGCAGTCCATCGTCGTGGACGAGGAAAAGCACAGCATGGACGTGGTCGTCGACGATGAGAATCTCGCCGTCGCCATCGGCCGTAGCGGCCAGAACGTGCGTCTGGCATCGGAGCTGACCGGCTGGCAGATCAACATCATGACGCCGGCTGAGTCTGCGCAGAAGCAGGCTGAAGAAAGCTCCGTTGTTCGTCAGTTGTTCATGGCGAAGCTGGACGTGGACGAAGAGGTTGCCGACATCCTGATCGAAGAGGGCTTCAGCTCGCTCGAGGAAGTGGCTTATGTGCCGCTGCAGGAAATGCTGGAAATCGAAGCGTTCGACGAAGACACCGTCAACGAGCTGCGTAACCGCGCCCGTGACGTGCTGTTGACGATGGAGTTGGCAAAGGAAGAAAAGGTCGAGAAGGTGTCGCAAGACCTGCGCGACCTCGAGGGGCTGACCCCGGAGCTGATCGGCAAGCTGGCCGAGGGGAACATCCAGACGCGCGACGACTTGGCTGAGCTGGCCGTGGACGAATTGGTCGAAATGACCGGCGTTGACGAAGAACAGGCCAAGGCGCTGATCATGAAGGCGCGTGAACACTGGTTTTCGTGACGTTGCGACCGAGCGTTGATCGTTTTTCGCAATCTCACTTAAAACCAAGCATCGAAAGGGTTTGAATGGCAAGCACAACAGTTGCCCAACTCGCTGGCGAATTGAACCGTAGTGCTTCGGCGCTGCTGGAACAGTTGCAGGCCGCGGGCGTGCAAAAGGCGACGCCGGAAGACGTCATCACCGAATCGGACAAGACCCGTCTGCTCGACTATCTCAAGCGAGCACACGGCAGTGCCGAGGATGGCGCGCGCAAGAAGATCACGATCACCAAGCGTGAAACCAGTGAGATCCGCCAAGCGGATGCCACCGGTAAAACGCGCACCGTGCAAGTGGAAGTCAAGAAGAAGCGCGTGCTGGTCCAGCGTGACGAGGCGCACGCAGCCAAGTCGGAAGGCGAGGCTACGCCTGCGGCGCAGGTGATCGACGCCGAGGAAGTCGCGCGCCGCGAGGAAGAGCAACGCCAGCAGGCGGAACTGCTGGCCCGCCAGGAAGCCGAGCTGAAGGCCCGCCAGGAAGCGATGGAGCGCGAGGAAGCCGAGCGCCGCGCCCGCCAGGAAGCCGCTGAGGCTGAGCAGAAACGCCAGGCAGAGCTCGCCGCCAAGAAGGCGGAAGAGGAAGCTGTGGCCGCTCGCGCTGCCGCAGAAGCTGCAGATGAAGTTCCGCGCCGCAAGGCCGAGGAAGACGCTGCACGCCTGGCCACCGAGCGCGAAGCCGCACAAAAGGCTGCTGACGAAGCGCGCGTGGCTGCTGACAAGATCAAGGCCGAAGAAGACGCCGCGCGCAAGCGCCGCGAAGCTGCTGAAGCCGAAGCGCGTGCCATCCGCGAAATGATGAGCGCCCCGGCCCGCGTGCTGAAGACGCCAGCCGAGCGCAAGGCCGAAGAGGTCAAGAAGGCCGAGCAATCGGGCACGCTGCACAAGCCGGTCAAGCCGGCTGGCGAAGCGCG
>RepKanNP_Acetate_BrdU_F21BDRAFT_1000315_pt1 | contig 20940 bp, 13 predicted proteins | sample RepKananBrdUF21B_FD_10624 | JGI IMG/M metagenome (IMG submission 10624)
CGATGTATCCGTCGGCGGTGATGACGCTGCCGCTGCTGGGCTATACGCGGCGCTCGTGGATTCCTTGGCTGGACGCGGCCGCGCTGGAGCCGCTGGAACCCGCCGTGGTGGCCGCCTTCGACAACGCGGCCAACATGGTTGCCGCGGCTGAGGCCGGCATCGGCGTGGCACTGGTGCGCGGCCTGCTGGCTGCCGATGCACTGCAGCAAGGGCGACTCGTGCAGTTGACGGACGTGGCCATCCCGGCGCACTACAACTTGTATGCCGTCTGGCAACGCGGCCAAGGCGAACGTGCGCAGGCCGTGGTGAACGCAGTGCAGCAACTCGCACGCGACACGCTGGGCGGCTGAGCCGCCGCTTTTCTCCTCCCCACTCCTCCCCCGCGTTGCCGATATCGGCAACGTATCAAGACCGCCGCCAAATAGTATTGGCCGGCCCCCGGCCCCGACTCCGATACTGCGCCCCAAGCAGCACGCATCCGGCATCAACGCGAATCAACGCGATCCGGCGAGGGGAAGGCACACGCCTAGCAAGAACGCCGCGCTGCAGGACGTGCCTGCCCTCACCGGGAAGCCATCGCGCTTCCTCCCAGTCATCAGGAGATCCAACGATGATCATCGACATCAGCTGCTACCCCACCGACCTGGTGGACCTCGCGTGGTGGCACGACGGCGACCCCTTTACCGGCGAGCGCCTGCTCGAAATGATGGACGGCCCTTACATGATCAACGGCAAACCACGCCGTATCGACAAGGCCTTCATCCAGCCACCGCAGGGCAACACCATTTATACGTGGACGGACGGCGAGCTCACGGGCCGCGAGTCCATCGACGCCTACATGGCGTACACCCTCAAGATGGTGCAGACGTATCCGGACCGCTTCATCGGCTGCTTCGTCTACAACCCGCGCTGTGGGGTGCAGAACGGCGTGGAAGCCATCGAGCGCTACGTCAAGGAGCACGGCTTCAAGATGGTCCAGATGCAGGCCAACATGCACGCCTACCGGCCAGACCGCGCGCTGGACTGGGTGATGCCGGCCTTCGAGAAATGCGCCGAGCTGGGCGTGCCCGTCAAGCTGCACACGGGTGACGGCCCTTACAGCATCCCATCGGAATGGATTCCGATGATCAAGCAGTTCCCGAACGTCGATTTCATCATGGCGCACTTCGGTGTGCAGACCGGCGGCGTGTACGTGTTCGAGCCGATGCAGTGGGCGATGGAACTGCCCAACGTGTATTGCGAATCGGGCTGGTGCCTGCAGTCGCGCATCGTTGAATTTGCCAAGGTGCTGCCCAAGCACAAGATCCTGTTTGGCACCGACACGCCCCCCAACGAGCCCGGCATGTGGCTGCGCCTGCTGGAGGTGCTGTGCATGGACCCGCCGCAGGGTCTGAACCTCGATGAAGACACGCTCGAGGATTACCTGGGCAACAACATCGCCCGCATGATCGGCCTGGAGCCGACCCGTCCGCCCAAGACCGTGGCCGAAGCCGAAGCGCAGCTTGCGCTGGCTGCTGCCTGAGCCACCGCAGACCGCACGGAGCGCACACATGATTATTGATACCCATCTGCACCCGACCAACCTCGTTGACGAGGCCTGGCGCCACACCGGCACGCCCTTCAACGGCGAGCGCATGATCCAGCTGATGGATGGCCCCTACATGATCAACGGCAAGCCGCGCCGCATCGACATGGGCTTCATCCAGCCGCCGCCGGGCAACACTGGCTACCGCGACGGCAACCGCCGTGGCCGTGAAGGCATTCGCGACTACATGTCGTACATCGCCGAGCTCACACAGAAGTACCCCGACCGCTTCATCGGCAACTTCACCTACAACCCGCGCTGGGGCCCGGAGAACGGCGCGGCGGAGCTGGAATTCCACATCAAGGAATACGGCTTCAAGATGGTCAAGCTGCACGCCAACATGCACGGCTACCGCCCCGACCGCGCGCTGGACTGGCTGCGCCCGGCCATGAAGGTCTGCGCCAAGTACAACATCGTGGTGCTGATCCACACCGGCGACGGCCCGTACACCATCCCGACGATGTTCTACCCGATCATCCGCGAGTTCCCGATGGTGAACTTCATCATCGGCCACTTCGGGATCCAGACGGGCGGCAACTACTCGTTCGAAGCATTCTGGATGGCGATGGACACGCCTAACGTGTACTGCGAATCGGGCTGGTGCTTCCAGTCGCGCATCGTTGAGTTTGCGAAGCAACTGCCGCGCGACAAGATCGTGTTCGGCACCGATTCGCCGCCCAACGAGCCCGGCATGTGGCTGCGCGAGCTGGAGGTGCTGTGTTCGGCGCCGCCGCAAGGGCTGGGCATCGACGAGGACCACCTCGAAGACTATCTGGGCAACAACATTGCGCGGCTGGTCGGCATCGAGCCCACCAAGCCGCCCAAGGACCTGGCCGAGGCGGAACTGCGCCTGAAGTCGACCTACGTCCAGACAGCAGAAGCGGCCTGAGCGCCGATCCCGCGGGCGCCGCGCCTCTGTGGCGGTCGGCGCCCGCCTCTAGCGAGGTGTGCCATGAGCATGACCCGGCTTGGCGAAGGCCAGGATTTCCACGTCTTCGCCAATCTCTATCGCGAGCTGTATCCCGATGATGTGCTGACCCTGCACAACGGTGTTTCCGCCGATCAGGATGTCACCGCCGTCATCGACCAGCTTGCTGCGCGCAACCGCCACCCCATGCTGGTCTGCGAGCAGGTCAGCGGCCTGCAGGTGCCGCTGGTCACCAACGTCTTTGCCTCGCGCACCCGGTTGGCACGGTTGTTCGACGTGCAGCCGCATCAACTGCACGACGCCTTCCAGGCGCGTGCCAATGCCCCCATCGCACCGCGTGTCGTTTCACACGGCCCCATCACCGACGAGGTGATCGAGGGCGATGCGGTGGACGTTGCGCTGCTGCCGATGATCAAGCACTTCGAGAGCGACCGCGCGCCCTACGTCACCAACGCCATCATCGTGGCCGAAGATCCGGTGACGGGCGTGGCGAACATGAGCTATCACCGCTCGATGCGCCACGCGCGCAACGCACTGGCCACCAGCCTGCACTCGCGCGGGCATCTGTGGCGCATGCTGCAGACCGCGCGCGAGCGCGGCGACGTGCTGCGCGTGGCGATGGTGGTGGGTGCGCACCCGCTGTTCATGCTGGCCGCCGCTGCGCGCCTGCCCTTCGGCGCCGACGAGCGTGCCGTGGCTGGTGGCCTGCTTGGCGCGCCGCTCGATATCGTGCGCACGCCGCGCTACGGCATTGGCGTGCCGGCGGCAGCCGAGTTCGTGCTAGAAGGCACCATCGACCCGGCTGCCTATGCGGAAGAAGGCCCATTCGGCGAGTTCACCGGCTACTCATCCGACCGCTCCACCAACAACGTGCTGCGCATCGATGCACTGATGCGCCGGCGCGATGCGTGGCTAGTCGACGTGGTGGGCGGTCAGTACGCGGAGCACCTCACCTTGGCCCGCCTGCCGCGCGAAGCCGAGATGAGCGAGAAGCTCAAGGCGCGCTTCCCGTCGGTCACAGCGCTGCACTACCCGAACTCCGGCACGCACTTCCACTGCTACGTGGCGCTCAACCCGACACGCGACGGTGAGGCACGTCAGATCATGCTGGCCCTGCTCGGCTGGGACCCGTACCTCAAGACCGTGATTGCCGTGGATTCGGATATCGATCTGCAGCAGGACGAACAGGTGCTGTGGGCTATGGCCACGCATTTCCAGCCGCATCAGGATCTGTTCATGATCGATGGCCTGCCGGGCAGCCCGCTTGATCCGTCGTCGTCGGTGCACGGCACGACATCGCGCATGGGCATCGATGCCACGCGCGGTGCCAGCTTCGAGGGCATCCGCGCGCGCCTCGATCCGGCCGTCATTGCACGCGCCAGCGACATCCTCCGCCAGGCAGGAGTGCAATCATGAACGCGCGCAACCTTCAGCACCTCCGCCCCGCGCCCCCGCGCATGGTGGTCGGCATCAGCGGCGCGTCGGGCTTTATCTACGGCGTGCGTCTGCTGGAACTGCTGCGGGCGCTGGAGGTGGAGACGCACCTCGTCGTCACACGGTCCGCCCTGCTGACGATGACGCACGAAACGCCGTACAAGCTGGCCGACGTGATCGACCTCGCTTCGCATTACCACCGGGCAGACGACATGGCCGCCGGCATCGCCAGCGGATCGTTTCGCGCGCTCGGGATGATCGTGGCGCCGTGCTCGATGAAATCGCTGGCGGAGATCGCCACCGGTGTCTCGTCGACGCTGCTGACACGCGCGGCGGACGTCACGCTCAAGGAGCGCCGCCCGCTGGTCCTGATGGCGCGCGAGACGCCATTCACGCTGGCACACCTGCGCAACATGCAGGCCGTCACGGAGATGGGCGCCATCGTCGCCCCGCCCGTGCCGGCCTTCTATGCAAGACCCAATACGTTGGACGACATGATCGACCACACCCTCGGCCGCGTACTCGACCTCTTCGGGCTCGATGCCGGCACCGCCCTGCGCTGGGGCGAACACGCCTTACCAACCTTAGTCCGTACCCCACCCACGATTGACAAGGAGTCCGTATGACCACCCATGCCCACCCGAACGCCGTGCTTCCCGGCCCGAACACCAAGATCCCGGTCACCATCCTGACCGGCTTCCTGGGCGCCGGCAAAACCACGCTGCTCAACTACATCCTGCGCGAAAACCACGGCCGCAAGATTGCCGTGATCGAAAACGAATTCGGCGAGGTCGGGATCGACGGTGGCCTGGTGATGGCCTCGGAGAACGAGGAGATTTACGAGATGGTCAACGGCTGCGTGTGCTGCACGGCCGAAGTGCGCGAAGACCTCGTACGCATCGTGCGCCAGCTCGTCGCGCGGCCTGAGCGGCTGGACCACATCCTGGTGGAAACTAGCGGCCTGGCCGATCCGTATCCGGTGGCGCAGTCGTTCTTCATCGACGACCCGATCGCCGAGCACGTGGAGTTGGACGCCATCGTCACCATGGTTGATGCCAAGCACATCGGCGCGCATCTGGACGACCTGCAACTGGATGGCGTCGACAACCAGGCCGTCGACCAGATCGTCTGCGCAGACCGCATCGTCATCAACAAGGTGGACCTGGTCGACGCCGAAGCCGTCAACGCGCTGCGCGGTCGCGTGCGCGGACTGAACGCCACGGCCGACATCGTCACCTCCAGCTATGCCGAGATCGACCTGAACAAGATCATCGGTGTAGGCGCGTTCGAAGCCACGCAGAAGCTGCTGGAGATCGGCGCCGAGCATGGCGAGCATCACGATCATGACCACCATGATCACGACGAACATGCCCACGACCATGAGCACGTTCACGCTGATGCACACGATCACGAGCCCGACCACCAGCACGATCCGAGTGTCAGCTCGGTGGGCTTTGACGTGCCGGCCGACGTGGACCTCGCCCGCTTCCATACCTGGATCGAAGCCCTGCGCAACGAGCAGGCGGAAACGCTGTACCGCATGAAGGGCATCCTGGCCGTGCAGGGCCAGGCGCAGCGTTACGTGCTGCAGGGTGTGCACAGCCTCATCGATTTTCGCGCAACGCAGCCCTGGGGCAGCGAAGCGCGCAGCAGCAAGATCGTCTTCATCGGCCGCGACCTTGATCGCGCGGCCCTGCAGGACGGTTTCAACGCGTGTCTGGCGGCGTGAGCATGCCATGACATGACATCCCCCTGACCCGCGGGCAGCCCCTGGCATGCCCCGGGCATGACAACGATAGGAGACAACCATGACAACAGCCGTACACCCGGTCGACCAGATTCTGTCGACCCGACAGATGTTGACGCTGGGCTTGCAGCATATGGCGGTGTCGTACATCGGCGCCATCGCGGTGCCGCTGATCATTGCATCGGCACTCAAGATGTCGCAGGCGGACACCATTGTCCTCATCAGCACCACGTTGTTCTGCTCGGGGATCGCCACGCTGTTACAGACCATCGGGTTCTGGAAGTTCGGTGTACGGTTGCCGATCCTGCAGGGGGTCGCGTTCAGCAGCGTGGGGCCGGTGATTGCCATCGGCACCAACCCTGCCGTAGGTTTCGCGGGCGTGTGCGGTGCGGTCATTACGGCCGGTCTGTTTACGCTGCTCGCCGCACCGCTGGTGGGGCGGCTGCGGCGATTTTTTCCACCGGTGGTCACGGGCTGTATCGTGACCGTCATCGGCCTGCAGCTCTTTCCGGTCGCCTATGACTGGGTGGGCGGCGGGCGCAACGCCGCCAACTTCGGTGCCCCGCTGTACCTGATGGTGGCGGTGGTCGTGGTGCTCACCATCCTCCTCATCAACCGCTTTGGCACGCCGCTGCTGCGCAACCTCGCGGTGCTGATTGGCATGATCGTCGGCACGTTGCTTGGCTGCGCGCTGGGCATGGGCGACTTCCACGGCGTGGCAGACGCCCCGTGGGCCACGCTGCCGGTGCCGTTTCACTTCGGGATGCCTGTCTTTGCCCTGGTGCCGGCGCTGACCATGATCGTGGTGATGATCGTGCAGATGGTGGAATCGATGGGCCTGTTCCTGGCCATCGGCGACATCGTCGAGAAGCCCATCGCGGAAGAAGAAGCCATCAACGGCCTGCGCGCCAACGGCCTGGCCAGTGCCATTGCCGGCATGTTCGCGGCCTTCCCGTTCATCGCGTTCATGGAGAACGTCGGGCTGGTGGTGCTCACCGGCGTACGCAGCCGCTGGGTGGTGGCCGTGAGCGGCGTGCTGATGTGCCTGGTGGCGCTGGTGCCCAAGGCGGGTGCTGTGATTGCCGCCACGCCGCCGGCCGCGCTGGGCGGCGCCGGTATCGCCATGTTCGGTGTGGTGGCCGCTGCGGGCATCCAGACGCTGGCCCGCGTGGACTACGAAGAGAACCGCTACAACGTGCTGATCGTGGGCTTCACGATTGCAGCCGCGCTGATCCCGGTGCTCGCCCCGGCGCTGTTCAAGCAGATGCCCGACTGGGCGCAGCCGTTCCTGCACAGCGGCGTGGTCATCGCCTGCCTGGTGTCGGTGGCACTGAACCTGCTGCTCAACGGTACCGAAGAAGCGCACGTGCCATCCAACATCGTGCGTACGGCTGGCCGTGCCTGACTTTCCACTGGACACCTCCATGCACAACACGCCTCAAGACATCCTGATCCGCCGCCCCATAGCCGTTATGACCGGCCTGCGTGGCGACGCGGCGCGCGCGGGAGCCGTCGACATCCGCATCGTCGGCGGCCGCATCGCCGAGATGGCCCCCGACCTCACGCCCCGCCCCGGCGAGCGCGTGATCGACGCCAGCGATTGCCTGGTCTACCCCGGCTGGATCAACACGCACCACCACCTGTTCCAGAACCTGCTCAAGGCCGTGCCGGAAGGCATGAACCAGGACCTGCAAGGGTGGCTGGCCAGCGTGCCGTATCCGCGCCTGCCGCTGTTCACACCAGAGCTGATGCGCACGGCTGCGCGCCTGGGCATGGCAGAGCTGCTGCTGTCGGGGGCCACCACCTGTGCCGACCATCACTACCTCTATCACGCCGGTGGCGGCACCGAGTCGGGTGACATGCTGTTCGACGTGGCTGACGAGTTCGGCATGCGCTTCGTGCTGTGCCGCGGTGGTGCGGTTGAATCGGCCAACAGCCACCCGGGTTTCTCGAAGACGGCGCTGCAACCCGAGACGTTCGACCAGATGGTGGCCGACATCGAGCGGCTCAAAAATCGCTATCACGACGACGCGCCTGACGCGATGCGCCGTGTGGTGGTCGCACCGACCACGCCCACCTTCTCGCTGCCGCCCGCGCTGCTGGTAGAGATGGCACACGTGGCACGCGCCATGAACCTGCGCATGCACACGCACTTGTCTGAGACCGACAACTACGTGCGCTTCTGCCGCGAGAAATACAACTGCCTGCCGGTGGAGTTCGTGGCTGAACACGAGTGGCTGGGGCCGGACGTCTGGTTTGCGCACATGGTGCACATGCAGCCGGCGGAGATCCGCATGCTCGCGCAAACCGGCACCGGCGTCGCGCACTGCCCGGTCAGCAACAGCCGGCTGGGCAGCGGCATCGCACCGGTGCCGCAAATGGCCGCGGCCGGCGTGCCGGTGTCGCTGGGGGTGGACGGTGTAGCGTCGAACGAATCGGGCAGCATGACCGGCGAGGTCAACACTGCGTGGCTGATCCACCGCGCCGCACAGGGCGCCAGCGCCACCACCGCCGAAGAGGTGATCCACTGGGCCACGGCCGGCGGTGCGCGCGTGCTGGGTCTGGGCGAAGTCGGCACGCTGCAGGTCGGGCAAGCCGCCGATCTGGTGCTCTACGACATCAACCACCCGCGCTTCTACGGCTTCCACGACCCGGCGATCGCACCCGTGGCGGCCGGCGAGCCCATCACCGTGCGCACCAGCATCATTGGTGGGCGTGTGGTGGTGGATGAAGGTGTGGTGTGCGGGCTGGATGTGGCGAGCATCCGCGCGCAGGCCAGCCAGGGCGTGGCTGACCTGATGGCATGCGCTTGACGGATCAGGTGTCGAGCCGCAGCGCCATGTGTTCTTCGTCGTAGAAGCGCTCTCCGACACGCATGGCGCGGCGCTCGACGCCGAAGGTTTCGAAACCCGCGTTGCGATATAGCTGTTGCGCACGCGGGTTTTCGGCGCTTACTTAAGCCGAATGGCGATGTCGCTCATGGCTGCTTGGCTTCCACGTTGAATGCATCGCCCGTTTCAAAGAAGGCACCACCTGCGAGGTAGTGCACGGTCTTGCTGCCGGCATCTGTGAAGTGCCAGCGGCCATTGCTGAACAGCGCAGGGTCCGCCCACGCAGCTGTGACTTCGGCAATGAAAAGGTCGTAGCGCTTTTCGTTGTGCGGCTCGGGAATGACGCGGCATTCGAGCCACGCTGCGCAACCGGCCACCAGCGGCACGTCGATGGTGCGGGCGGGCGTGGTGGCGATGCCTAACGCATCGAACTTGTCGCCATCGCGGCCGGTGAGCGTGCCAACGGTCAGTGTGGTTTCGGCAATTGCACGGGTGGGGATATTGAGGGCGAACACGCCGGAGGCTTCGATCAACTCGCGCGTAAGAGTGCGGCTGTCGACTACCAGCAGCACCTTAGGTGGGTCGAAGTCGAGTGGCATGGCCCAAGCGGCGGCCATCACGTTGCGTACGCCGTTGTGGGCGCTCGTGACCAGTGTGGTCGGGCCGTGGTTCAGGAGGCGATAGGACTTTGCCAGCTCTACCGGAGCTAGCTTGATGGGATCGGACATGATGGCTAGGTGAGGCTGGGGGAGGCGTCATCATAGGCCAACGGTATTGAATGTGTTGGTGGCAGCGGTGCCCTTCTTTTGGTTTTTTGGGGTGTTGGTGCATCCCTTGTTTCATCCCCTGCCGGGGCTGACTCACTTTCTTTGTCTTGCCAAAGAAAAGTGAGTCGGTCCCGGCAGGGAACGAAAGGGGGGATGGACCACAAAAAAAACCCGGCGATCACTCAACCGGGGTTCTAATTTACTCAGCAACGCGCTTAGCAATATGCTCCAGCGCCTCTTCCACCTGATCGATCAGGATCAGACAGAGGTCACCAGGCTGTAAGCGACCAAGCGCCGTATCAATCGCCAGAAACTCACCACGAATTTCATCAATGCGGCTGGTGCGCTCAGCACCGTGCAACCCCTCACGCAGCAGCGCCAGCACCTCACCATCCTCACGCCCACGCTGACACTGATCCTCATACAGCAGCACATCATCAAACACGCCACCAAGAATCTGCGTCTGCTTGCGGATGTCCTCATCACGACGGTCACCCGCCCCGCTGATCACCACCGAGCGACGCTTGGCCGGCATCGTTGCCACGGCGTTGCACAGCGCCTGAATGGCATCCGGGTTGTGGCCGTAGTCAGCAATAAGCGTAGCGCCCTTGTAATCGAACAGGTTGAAGCGCCCCGGCGCCGTGGCGGCGTCGTTCACAAACGTGGCCAGCCCGCGGCGGATGACCGCCCAGTCGATGCCGAGCGCCCAAGCGGCAGCAATCGACGACATGGCGTTCTCAACCTGGAAGCCGATCGTGCCGTTGCGCGTGAGCGGAATGTCGGCCAGTGCGATGCGCGTTTCGTTGGCGCCTTCGGTGGCCACAATCTCTGCGCCATCGACAAACACCACGCGCTTGCCCTGCGCACGATGCAGTGCCATGGTCGGCAGGCCAACGTCCTGCGCAAAGAACGTGATCGAACCTGGGCAGGCATCGGCCATGCGCGCGACCATCGGGTCGGCGGCGTTGAGCACAGCCATACCCTTGGGCGCCACGTTCTGCACGATCACGCTCTTGAGCACAGCCAGGTCTTCTACCGTGCTGATGTAGTTCAGGCCCAGGTGGTCGCCTTCACCCACGTTGGTCACCACGGCGACATCGCAGCGGTCGAAGGCCAGGCCTTCGCGCAACAGGCCGCCGCGCGCGGTTTCGAACACGGCGGCATCCACGTCGGGGTGCAGCAGCACGTTGCGGGCGCTGCGCGGGCCGCTGCAATCACCGGTGTCGATACGCTGGCCCTGGATGTACACGCCATCGGTGCCGGTCATGCCCATGCGCAGGCCGCTAGAGGCCAGCAGGTGGGTGATCAGGCGCACCGTCGTCGTCTTGCCGTTGGTGCCGGAGACAGCCACCAGGGGGATACGGCCATCGTCGCCATCGGCAAACATCGTGGAAATGATGGCTTCGCCCACCGCGCGGCCCTTGCCGTATGACGGCTGCAGGTGCATGCGCAAACCCGGTGCGGCGTTGACTTCTACAATGCCGCCAGCCTGGTCTTCAAACGGCTTGAGCATCGTTTCGCAAACGGCATCCACACCGCAGATGTCGAGCCCAACCATCTGCGCAGCCGCCACGGCACGCGCCGCGATGGCCGGGTGGACGTCGTCAGTCACGTCGGTTGCCGCACCGCCCGTGGAGAGGTTCGCGTTGTTGCGCAGCACCACGCGCGTGCCCTTCGGCGGCACGGCGTCGGCGCTCAGGCCCTGCTTGGCGAGCGTGGCCAGTGCAATGTCGTCAAAGCGGATCTTCGTGAGCGACGTGGCATGCCCTTCACCACGGCGCGGGTCGCGGTTCACCTCGTCGACCAGCTCGCGGACCGTGTGCTTGCCGTCGCCAATGACTTGCGGCGGGTCGCGGCGCGCGGCCGCCACCAAGTGCTTGCCCACCACCAGCAGACGGAAATCGTGGCCGGGGATGTAGCGCTCGACGATCACGTCCGACGAGATGTCGGCCGCCACTTCGTAGGCGGTCTTCACTTCTTCCTGCGTGCGGATGCGCACCGCCACACCCTTGCCCTGGTTGCCATCACGCGGCTTGACCACCACCGGGCCGTTGATTTCCTGCGCGGCTTCCCAGGCCTCTTCGGCGCTGCGCACCGAACGGCCAAGCGGCACCGGCACACCTGCGGCATGCAGCAACGTCTTCGTCAGGTCCTTGTCCTGCGCAATGGATTCGGCCACGGCGCTGGTCATGTCGGTCTCGGCCGCCTGGATGCGGCGCTGCTTGCTGCCCCAGCCGAACTGGACCATCGAGCCCTGCGTGAGGCGGCGGTACGGAATGCCGCGCGCCACGGCGGCGTAGACGATGGACCCGGTGCTCGGTCCCAGGCGCACGTCTTCATCCAGGTCGCGCAGGCGGTGCAGTGCGTCGTCCAGATCGAACGGCTGGTCATCACGCGCCGCTAGGCAAAGTTGGCCAGCCAGCTCAAACGCCAGTCGCCCCACTTCCTCTTCGGTGTATTCGACAACGACCTGGTACGTGCCGGGTTCGAGCGTTGGCTCAGTGTGGCTGAACGTGACCGGGCAACCGGCAGCAGCCTGCAGGCCCAGCGCGGCAGCTTCCAGCGCGTGCGCCATCGACGGCGCATCGGCTTCGTCATCCGGCCGCAGCGGGCCGATGGCCGGAAAACGCGCACGCAGGCGGTCTTCAAAACCCGGCAGCTCGGTCAACAGGAGCGATTGGTCCGAGCAGGCCACGATGGCTTCGATGGCCGTGTGACGACACCAGAGATTCGGGCCGCGCAAGGCCCGGATACGAGAGACTTCCATACAGTCGGCTTTCCGTTGTGCTGTGGGCTGCTTTTGGTCAGGCCCGGTGTTCCGTGCGGCCCATCCACTGATGGACTTGCTCGACGGTGGCATCAATCGCGCATTCGTCGCATTGCAGGACCAGCAGATCGCCAGGCGCGAGCTGCGACAGTGCCGCTTCCACGGCATCCTGGCGTTTGCCCCCGTCGATGACGACCTCGGCCACGCGGCCGCCTTGCTGCATCCCCTGCTTGAGCAGCGCACGCGCCTGGGGCTCGAACTGGGCATCAGCGCGCTTGACGCTGGCGTCTTCGCACAGCAGCACGCGGTCGAACGTTTGACCGATCACCGTGCCCTGTGCCACGAGGTCTTCGTCGCGACGTTGCAGACCAGCGCCAAACACCAATGTCCGGCGTTCTGCCGGGAAGTTGTCCAGCGCACCGGCCAGCGCTTGCAGCGCTGACGCGTTGTGCGCGTCATCCACCACGATGGTGGCGCCGTTGTGCTGGAACAGCGTAAAGCGCCCCGGTACATCCACCTGGCCAACGTCAAACGTGACGATGCCGGCACGGATCAACTCATGTGAGATACCCAGCGCCCAGCCGGTCGCCACGGCGGCCAGCACGTTCTCGATCTGGAACGGCACCCGGCCCGCGTAAGCGAGCGGGATAGCCGAGACATCGGCCAGTGCCACTTCCGTTTGGCCAGTGGCAAGCACTACCTTGCCGTCGCGCACGAACACCGCCCGCTTGCCCTCGGCACGGTGCGCGGCAATGGCCGGCAGGTCGCCGGACAGGGCGAAGAAGATCACCTCGCCATCGCACAACTCGGCCATCTCGACCAAGCGTGCGTCGGCGGCATTAAGCACGCCCACGCCGGTCTTCAGCACCACGTCAATCTGCGTGCGCAGGACGCTGTACATGCGGTCTTCGTCTTCGACGTAGAAGTCGCCCAGGTGATCGGGCTTGTCGAAGTTGGTGACCACGCCGACCTGGCAGCGGTCATACGGCAGCCCTTGCGACAGGATCATGCCGCTGTCGTTCTCGAACACGGCAGCTTCCACCGCGCGGTTCATCAGGATGCGGTGGCAGGCGTCCCAGGCAGCGCGGTCGCTGCGGGCCGTGCCTTCCACTTGGCGGTGGTCCAGGTACAGGCCGTCGCTGCAGCCCAGGCCCGTGTGTTTGCCCGAGAGCTGCAGTAATTGCGCCACCAGCTTGGCGACGACAGTTTTGCCGTTGGTGCCCGTAATGCCGACGATGGGAATGCGGCCGTCGTCCTGCACGCCGTCCTTGCCGGAGAACAGGTGGTCGACAATCGCACGGCCCACCGGGCGCGGTTCACCCTGGGCGGGGCGGATATGCATCAGCAAACCCGGCCCGGCGTTCACTTCAACAACGGCGCCGCGCTGTTCGTCCAGCGGGCGCGAAATGTCTTCGGCCACCAGATCCACGCCGGCAATGTCCAGCCCGACCACCCGTGCCGCCAGCGACACGTGGGCCGCCACGCTCGGGTGTACACGGTCGGTCACATCAAATGCGACGTTGCCGTTGCGCTGGATCAGCACGGTGCGGCCTGCGGGCGGCACGGCGGTGCCATCGGCATAGCCCTGGCGCTTGAGCTCCAGGCGCGCGGCGGAATCCAGGCGCACGGGGTTCAACGGGTGCTCTTCGGTCGGGCCACGGCGCGGGTCGGCGTTGATCTGCGATTCGATCAACTCCTCGATGGTGGAGGTGCCATCGCCGACAACCGACGCGGTCTCGCCCATGGCCGCCGCCGCCACACGGCCGCCCACCACCAGCAGGCGGTGTTCGTTGCCGGAGACGAAGCGCTCGACGATCACGCCGTTGCCCTCTTCGATGGCCACCGCGTAAGCGGTTTCCACCTCTTCGCGCGTCATCAGGTTGGTGAACACGCCGCGGCCGTGGTTGCCGTCATACGGTTTAACGACCACGGGCACGCCGATGTCTTCAGCGGCCTCCCAGGCGTCTTCGGCGCTGTCGACCATGCGGCCTTCCGGCACGGGCACGCCGCACGACTGCAATAAGCTTTTCGTAAGGTCCTTGTCGCGCGAGATCGATTCGGCAATGGCGCTGGTGCGGTCCGTCTCGGCCGTCCAGATGCGGCGCTGGCGTGCGCCGTAGCCCAGTTGCACGAGGTTGCCGTCCGACAGGCGGATCGACGGAATGCCCCGGTCGTCAGCCGCATCCACAATGCAGGCCGTGCTGGGGCCAAGGCATTGGTCATCCACCATATCGCGCAGCGTTTCGACCGCCGCATCCACGTCGAACGGGCGATCTTCAATGGCGGCCATGACGAGGTCCCGCGCCGCAAACAGTGCTGCGCGGGTCACGTCTTCGTGCCAGGCACGCACGATCACCTTGTAGACGCCGCGGATCGGGGTCTCGCGGGCCTTGCCAAAGCCGCCCGGCATGCCGGCCAGGTTCTGCAGCTCGAGCGTGACGTGCTCCAGGATGTGACCCGGCCAGGTGCCTTCCTTCAAGCGCATCAGGAAGCCGCCGCGCACGCCGGGGCTGCAGCGGTGCTCGATCAGCGTTGGCAGCCACGTCGACAGGCGCTCATAGAACCCCGGAATCGTGTTGGAGGGGAAATCCTCCAATTCACCAATGTCGACCCATGCCTCCAGCACTGGCCGATATGTCCACATATTCGGGCCGCGCAGCGACATGACATCGAGAATCTCAATGTCCTTCTTCTTCATCGAATTAGCTTGGAAAGCAGTGGGCGAAATGCCCGAGAAAATGAAGCGTTACCTTTCAATAACGTTACAACGGCTTTGGCGTTGACCGCTTGAACCAGGAGTGCGTTGTGCATCGCACCAATTTCCTGGCTCGCTCCCCTATGTATACTTGCGAGCAAAATTTGCCGGCCACCGGACGCTCAACGCGCGCGATGGCCGCACCATTGCTCCGATTTATGTTCGTCCTTTACCCGTTTTGGGCTGTTTTTTGGGCCATTGGGACGCGCTTTTTGAATTCTTTGCGCCGCTCATGACCCAGTCCTCCCCAACATCCGCCCCCAACCTTGCCGGCACTCAGGACCCCTGGAGTGTCGAACTCGGCTCAAGCCTCGCTCCAGAGGAAACCGTCCTGGCCGGACTGCAGCTGGATTTGGACGCAAGGCTGCATTTTACCCAAGGGTGGCTGGTTGTTACGCATCGCCGCCTGATCGGGCGGGCCCCCGGCGGAAAGGACTTGCAAAGCTGGGACATCGCGCCCGGCATGACGCTTTCGCACACCGACCACGCCGGCGTAGGCACGCTGGAGCTGTCCGACGGCCAGCGCCGCCTGGCGAGCTGGCGGTACACGCTGGGCCACAACGCCGACGCCCTGCGGTTGACCGATGTGTTCGACGCGCGCCGTAACGCACTCACGGCAGGCGCCGAGCCCGCACCAGCCGACACAGACGTCTGCCCGACCTGCAAGGCGCCGCTTCCGCCCGATGAAGACACCTGCCCCCAGTGCAGCCGCGAGCTGGAGCAACCGCCCTCCACCTGGGCACTGCTGCGCCTGTGGCGCTTTGCCCGGCCATATCGCTGGCAATTGCTGGCCGGGTTCGCCCTGCTGCTGCTGGGCACGGCCGCCACCCTGGTGCCGCCGTACCTGACGATGCCCTTGATGGACAAGGTGCTGATCCCGTACCAGAACGGCACCCCGATCGACTACAGCCTGGTCACCCTCTACCTGTCCGGCCTCTTTGGCGCCGCGCTGGTGGCATGGTCGCTGGGCTGGGCGCGCACCTACCTGCTGGCGCGCGTGTCCGAGCGCATCAGCGCCGACCTGCGTACCACCACCTACGAGCACCTGCTCAAGCTGTCGCTGGAGTACTTCGGCGGCAAGCGCACGGGTGACCTGATGGCCCGGATCGGTTCGGAAAGCGATCGGATCAGCGTGTTCCTGTCGCTGCACCTGCTTGATTTCGCCACCGACGTGCTGATGATCGTGATGACGGCCGTGATCCTCATCTCGATCAACCCGTGGCTGGCGCTCGTCACCCTGGTGCCGCTGCCCTTTATCGCGTGGATGATCCACCTGGTGCGCGACCGCCTGCGCCACGGTTTCGAGAAGATCGACCGGATCTGGTCGGAAATCACCAACGTGCTGGCCGATACGATCCCGGGTATCCGCGTGGTCAAGGCCTTCGCCCAGGAAAAGCGCGAAGTCACGCGCTTTGCCGAGGCCAACAAGCACAACCTGGCCATCAATGACCGCGTCAACGCGGTGTGGTCGCTGTTCACGCCCACCGTGACGCTGCTCACCGAGGTGGGCCTGCTGGTGGTCTGGATTTTCGGGATCTGGCAGATCAGCCACGACGCCATCAGCGTGGGCGTGCTCGTGGCGTTCCTGACCTACATCAGCCGCTTCTATACACGCCTGGATTCGATGAGCCGCATCGTGTCAGTCACGCAAAAGGCGGCAGCGGGCGCCAAGCGGATCTTCGACATCCTCGACCACGTGTCGAGCGTGCCGGAGCCGCAAAAGCCGGTGCACCTCGACAACGTTGAAGGTGCGATCGAACTGCGCGACCTGGGCTTCCGCTATGGCAACCGGGCGGTAATCCGCGGCCTGAACCTGTCGATCCAGCCGGGCGAGATGATCGGCCTGGTGGGGCATAGCGGCTCGGGCAAGAGCACGCTCGTGAACCTGATCTGCCGCTTCTACGATGTGTCGGAAGGGGCGATCCGCTTGGATGGCGTCGACATCCGCTCGCTGCCCATCTCGGAATTCCGCCGCAACATCGGCCTGGTGCTGCAGGAGCCATTCCTGTTCTTCGGCACGATTGCCGACAACATTGCCTACGGCAAACCCGACGCCACGCGCGAGGAAATCGTTGCCGCCGCACGTGCCGCGCACGCACATGAGTTCATCCTGCGCCTGCCGCATGGCTACGACTCGCTGGTGGGTGAGCGCGGCCAGGCGCTGTCGGGTGGTGAGCGCCAGCGCATTTCGATTGCGCGCGCGCTGCTCATCAACCCACGCATCCTGATCATGGACGAGGCCACGTCGTCCGTGGATACGACCACCGAGAAGGAAATCCAGAAGGCGCTCGACAACCTCGTGCAGGGCCGGACGACCATCGCCATCGCGCACCGGCTGTCGACGCTGCGCAAGGCGGATCGCCTGGTCGTCATGGACCGCGGCCAGATCGTCGAAGTGGGCAACCACGATGAACTGCTGGCACGCGAAGGGGCGTACTACAAGCTCTATCAGGCACAGGCCCGCAATGTCGACGCAGACACCGACATGACGAGCGACGGCGAGCGCGTGGACGCTGCCGAACCGGCTTACGCGCAATAAGCGCAGCCATCACGTTTCTGGAAGAGCACGGCAATGCAAACGCCCGATTTCACCCTGAGCCGCAACCGCCTCGGCAAGCTGGTCATGACCCTGGCCGACGGCACCTCGCATGAAGGCGTGGTGCCTGTGCGCGCGTTTCCGATTTCCGCAGCGGCCGACGGCTTCAGCCTGATGAGCACCGACGGCCGCGAGCTGGCCTGGATCACGCGGCTGGATGCGCTACCCGAGCCCACGCGCGTGCTGATCGCCGATGAACTGGCCACACGCGAGTTCATGCCCGAGATCCGCAAGATCATCGGCGTATCGACCTATGCCACGCCCAGCACGTGGACGGTGCAGACCGATCGTGGCCAGACCGACCTCGTGCTGCGCGGCGAAGAAGATATCCGCCGCCTGACCGGCAGCACGCTGCTGATCTCGGACAGCCACGGTATCCACTACCTGATTCGCGATCACGTTGCGCTGGACAAGCCCAGCCGCAAGATCCTCGATCGGTTTCTCTGAGCCGCGCAGCGGTTACCTCAGGGCTGGCGGTACCGGTTGCACTGTTGCCATCACCTCGCTGAACAGGGTTGCCGTCTGCTTCCAGCTCCCGCGCTGGTTGTAATCGCCTGCCGTTGTCACGACCACCATGTCGAGCGCGGGGATGATCCACAGGCGCTGGCCACCGTTGCCGATGCCACCCATCCAATCCTGCTGCGCACCGCCCGCCTCCACCTTGCCCAGCCACCATTGGTAGCCGTACCGCAAATCCGGCTCGATACCCGTATCGATGTGCGGGCGGGTCGATTCGGCAATCCATGCAGTAGGCACCACTTGCCGGCCGTTCCATTGGCCGTGCTGCAAGACAAGCTGCCCGATGCGCGCCAAGTCCCGCGGGCGCAAGCGCACCCCCGCAAATGCCAGCGGGCGACCACGGTAGTCGTCCACCCATTCCCAGTCGGTGATGCCCAGCGGCTCGAAAAGCTGTTGGCGTGCGTACTCGGGCAATGACATGCCAACGCGATCGGCCAGCAATTGGGCCAGCACCGCAGTATTGCCGCCGCTGTAGTTGAACTGCGTGCCGGCCGGCACAGCCATTGGCCGGTTGAACACGTAGCGCGTTTGTGAGGTATGCCAGAACAGCCCGAATTCGTCGTTATTGAACGGGCTCGTGGCGTGCCATTCGTTCCAGGCCAGCCCGCTGGACATGGAGAACATCTGCGACAACGTAATCGCCTCGCGGCCATCACGGCTCAAGGCAGCCAGTTCGGGAAACAGTGACAACGCGGGCATATCCAGCGCCGGCATCTTGCCCTGCCCCTGCGCAATCCCCCATAGCAGGCTGGTCACCGATTTGCTGATCGAGCGGATGTCGTGGAGGCTGTTAGCGTCAAAGGTACGCGTGGTGCGGAAGAGATCCTTCACGCGCTCATCTTTGCCTGCATGGTAGACCTCTGCCACCAGACGGCCATGGCGGATGACGAGCAGGCTGTGGATGTTGGCCTCACCACCGGCCAAGCTGTGCAGGATGGTGCAAAGGCGGTCGGCGTCAATACCGGCGGCAGCAGGATTGGCTTCGATCTGCCAGCCATCGTTCAACTGAGCGGGGGCATCGCACGGTGGCGCCGCAGATGCCACGTGCAGAGCGGCGACCAAACCCACCGCAATGGCCGCACGGGCCAACCAGCCAGAACTGCAATGTCGCTGCGCCATGAAACCCCCGTGTTTGAATCAGATGGGATCGGTGGCACACAGTATCGTCAGCCGCATCGTTTCAACCAAGCGGCTTGCGACGAACGGTGAACCAGGCGGCGCAGGCCGTCCGGCGCGTTACGCGCCGTTGGCTGCGTAGACGTAGGCAAACACAAACGCCCCGATCACCAGCGAGGCCACCCAGCCGGAGAGTCGCACGCGGCGCGAACGCACCGCCACGCTCGAAAACAGCATGCGCTCACGGCGCGCTGCGGAGCCAAAGGCCAGCAGCAGAACGCCGAGCAGGCCAATGGCCGCAACGGCTGCGCCGACGCTCAGGCGCGACCACGCGGCCGTCAGATGTTCACCATCCCGGTAACCAAGATAGCTGCTGACCGCTCCGATCACGACGAGGGCGGTGCAGCCGAGGACAAAACGACCGCGCGCGGGGCGGGCCTTCCAATCAACTGACATGTTGTTCTTGTTCTGAAAACACAATGGGCGAAGTATAAGTCGCATGCCAACCGGCCTCACCAAGTGCGACGCCAAGTCCCCGTCCGGAACCCCTGCCCGCGTTACCATGTCGGACTATTCTGATCCTCAAGTTACGTTACAGGCACCTATGGTCACACGTCGAACCCTTCTTGCCTCCGCCTCCGTGACCGCCACGCTGGCAGCGCTCGGCATCACGCCCGAAGCACTGGCCGCAAATGGCGTCAAACTCGGCGTCAAACTGGGCGATGCCGCACCGTTTTCTTTCGATGCGCTGATCGAGCGCGCCCGCACGATGGCCGGCCAGCAGTACACGCCGCCCGCCACGGCGCCGGCCGATATCCTCGCCAAGATCGACTACGAAGCCCACGGCAAGATCAAGTTCGACACGGCACACGCGCTGTTTGCCGATGGCCCGGGGCAGTTTCCGGTGACGTTCTTCCACCTGGGCACGTTCTTCCGCGCGCCCGTGCACATGCACGTTGTGGAAAAAGGCGCCGCGCGCGAGGTCGTCTACGACGCGTCGTACTTCGACATGCCCGCCGACAGCCCCGCACGCAAGCTGCCCGATGGGACCAAACCCGGCAGCGGCTTCGCTGGCTTCCGCTTCCAGGAGAGCCGCCTGGGCGACCAGAAGAAGCTCGACTGGAAGAAGAACGACTGGGTGGCCTTCCTGGGTGCGTCGTACTTCCGCGCCATCGGCGAGCTGTATCAGTACGGCCTGTCGGCACGCGGCATTGCGCTGGACGTCGCACAGGCTGGCAAGCCGGAAGAATTCCCCAACTTCACGCACGTGTGGTTCGACACGCCGGCAGACAACCGCGCCGATTCGGTGACGATCTACACGCTGCTCGACGGCCCGAGCATCACAGGTGCTTACCGCTTTGTCATGCATCGCACGAAGGGCGTGGTGATGGACATCGACACAGCCATCTTCCTGCGCAAGGACATCGACCGCTTCGGCATCGCGCCCGCTACGTCGATGTACTGGTTCTCGGAAACCGCCAAGGGCACCGCCACCGACTGGCGCCCCGAAGTGCACGACTCCGATGGCCTGGCCCTGTGGACGGGCAGCGGCGAGCGCATCTGGCGCCCGCTGAACGATCCGCCGCGCACGATGGCCTCAGCCTTTGGCGACAACAACCCACGCGGCTTCGGCCTGCTGCAGCGCGATCGCGATTTCAACAACTACCAGGACGGCGTGCACTACGAGCGCCGCCCGAGCCTGTGGGTCGAGCCGCTGGAGGGCTGGGGCGAAGGCGCGGTGCAGTTGATCGAGATCCCGACCGACGACGAGATTCACGACAACATCGTCGCCATGTGGGTGCCGAAGGCACCGGCGCGCGCCGGCAGCCAGTACCGCCTGCGCTACCGCCTGCACTGGCTGGCCGATGAGCCGTATCCGACGCCGCTGGCGCGCT
>RepKanNP_Acetate_BrdU_F21BDRAFT_1000322_pt1 | contig 20552 bp, 19 predicted proteins | sample RepKananBrdUF21B_FD_10624 | JGI IMG/M metagenome (IMG submission 10624)
GAGCCGATCGGCTTGTCCGTCTTGCCCAGCCCGGCGCGCGACATCTTGATGGCCGACGCCAGCGCATCGATCGCCGGGTCCTGACCGAACACGACCGACTTCAGGTCGCGCTCCAGCGTCTGCAGCTTGCTGCGATCATCCTGCGACACGCTTTGCGGCGGGACGCGGGCTATGCGCGAGACGATGTCCTCGATCTCACCCTTGCCGATGGTCTTCTTCTGCTTCGACTTCGGCAGGATGCGTTGCGCGGCACCGGCTTCGTCGATCACGTCGATCGCCTTGTCCGGCAAATGGCGGTCGGTAATGAAGCGTGCCGACAGCTCAGCCGCCGCCGTGAGCGCCGACGATGCGTACTTCACGCCGTGGTGCTCTTCAAAGCGCGACTTCAGCCCGCGCAGAATCTGCACAGTCTGGTCGACGGTCGGCTCCACCACGTCGATCTTCTGGAAACGCCGCGACAGCGCAGCGTCCTTCTCGAAGATGCCGCGATATTCCGTGAACGTGGTCGCGCCGATGCACTTGAGCGCACCCGACGACAGCGCCGGCTTGAGCAGGTTGCTCGCGTCCAGCGTGCCGCCCGACGCGGCGCCCGCGCCAATCAGCGTGTGGATCTCATCGATGAACAGGATCGCGTTCGGGTTGTCCTTGAGCGACTTCAGCACGCCTTTCAGGCGCTGTTCGAAATCCCCACGGTACTTGGTACCGGCCAGCAGCGCACCCATGTCGAGCGAGTAGACGACAGACTTCGACAGGATGTCCGGCACCTCGCCCTTGGTGATGCGCCATGCCAAACCTTCCGCAATGGCGGTCTTGCCGACACCGGCCTCGCCCACCAGCAACGGGTTGTTCTTGCGGCGGCGGCACAGCACCTGCACCACGCGCTCGACTTCCTGCTCGCGGCCGATCAGCGGATCGATCTTGCCGGCCTTGGCCAACGCGTTCAGGTTCTGGGTGAACTGCTCGAGCGGGCTTTCCTTGCCGTCGCCGCCCTCACCTTCAGGGTTGGCGTCACCGTGCTTGGCCGGTTCTGCCTGATCCTTGCGGATGCCGTGGCTGATGAAGTTGACGACATCCAGCCGGGTCACGCCCTGTTGCTGGAGGTAGTACACCGCGTGGGAATCCTTCTCGCCAAAGATGGCGACCAGCACGTTGGCACCCGTCACTTCCTTCTTGCCGTTGGAGGTGGACTGCACGTGCATTATGGCGCGCTGGATCACACGCTGGAAACCCAGCGTGGGCTGCGTATCCACCTCGTCCGTGCCGGGCACCACCGGGGTGTTGTCAGCAATGAAGTTCTTCAGGTGCGTGCGAAGGTCTTCGATGTTGGCGGCGCAGGCGCGCAGCACTTCGGCCGCCGTCGGGTTGTCCAGCAGCGCAAGCAGCAGATGCTCCACCGTAATGAATTCGTGGCGAGCCTGGCGGGCTTCAACAAACGCCATGTGCAGGCTGACTTCCAGTTCTTGCGCGATCATGCTTCCTCCATCACACACTGCAGCGGATGGCCCGCCTGCCGTGCATGGGTTGACACCAATTCCACCTTCGTCGCGGCGATATCCCGGGTATAGATACCGCACACGCCCTTACCTTCCCGATGCACAGTCAGCATGATTTGCGTCGCTGTCTCCCGGTCTTTGCTGAAATATTGCTGAAGGATCATCACGACGAATTCCATCGGGGTGTAGTCGTCGTTGAGCAGCAGCACCTTGTACATTGCGGGCGGTTTGAGCGCTTGCTCTTTCCGCTCCAGGACGGTGCCTGCATCGTGTTGTGGAGTGGTCGCTTGCCGGATTGCCATGGTCTTATTCTAACCACTCCTTTCGACTTCGCAATTTAGGGAAATAACGCCGATTTCAAGCCCTGCAAATGGTTTGGCCTGAATTGCGTTCGCCAGCCGGCTCTCCGGGCGAGGGGCATTCCCCCGGCCAGCCAAAGGCTGGGAACGGGGCACGCACCAGCCCTGCATGCCGAACGTTTTTCGCAGGTGGGGGCGATTTGTCGAGTTTCGAGCAAAACCTCTTCAAAAACTGACCGTTTTTCGCCACAAACCCACCTTTGGTAGCCTTGACAGTCTGTTGCTTTCCTCGAACAATCGAATTCAACATGTGCGCCTTACTGCCCCAAAAACACTCGGCAGCAAGCCTCATGAATGGTGAGCCCGGGAGGCCTCACACCAGTCGACAACAGATCGACAACCGCTTCAGGCTGTGGTGTTTTGCCACAAGAAGACCGATCGCTTGCGGCGCGGTTCCATCCGCGCCGTTCGTCGTGCCCCAGGGCCGGCGGCCGGGCGATGACTGCGCGGTACCGCTCTGCTCTGCCCCGACAGGCAACCCCTCCCGGCTTGGACTTGTGTTTTCTCGGAGGGGTTTTCATGGCACTCGGTACTGTCAAATGGTTTAACGACGCCAAGGGTTTCGGTTTCATCTCGCCTGACGAAGGCGGCGAAGAGCTGTTTGCGCATTTCTCGGCCATCCAGATGGCTGGTTTCAAGACGCTCAAGGAAAATCAGCGCGTCTCGTTCGAAGTGACGCAGGGCCCGAAGGGCAAGCAGGCCACCAACATCCAGGCAGCCTGATTCGCGTCATCCAGCACCCGGCCTCTGGCAAGGGTACTGAAATGCAAAAAACCCGGCGACCTGCCGGGTTTTTTGTTGCCGGGGCGGTGGAGAATGGCGGCAATGCTGCACGTTGCGCAACACGTCATTTCGTCCGACCGTGCGCTACGGTAGTGGTGTTCCCCCGTTTTCCGCACCGTCCACCCAAGGAGCCCCTCATGACCTGCCACCTGACCCGTACCACTGCCGCCCTCGCTCTGGTTGCTGCGCTGCTGCCGGCTGCTGCCCAAGCCCAGATCGGCGATCTCATCAAGGGCGCGACACAGGGCACTAGCCAGGGCTCGTCCAGCGGCCTGGGCAGCCTCGGCAATCTCGGTGGTCTGCCCTCGCTGGGCTCGCTTACTTCCGGCAGCACGGGCAACGTGGCCGGCGTGCTGGAGTTCTGCCTCAAGAACAATTACCTGGGTGGCGCATCCGGCGCAGCCTCGGTCAAAGACAAGCTACTGGGCAAGCTGGGCGGCACGCCGTCCTCTGACGCCGGCTACAGCGATGGCGCAAAGGGCTTGCTCACCGGCTCCAACGGCAGCACGTTTGACCTGAGCAACGTCAAGGAGCAGATCACCAAGCAGGCGTGCGACAAGATTCTGTCTCAGGGCAAATCGCTGCTGTAAGCCAACCGGGCAGGCGTACGGGCACTACACTGCCACTATCGGCAAGCGACCATCTGCCTGCCCGAACACGCAAGGAGCCCCATGCTGGAAACCGCCGCGCTGGCCGCAGGCTTATCCTGGACCAGCGGATTCCGCCTCTACCTGGCCGTGTTTGCCGCCGGCATGCTGGGCCGCACAGGCTGGCTGCACCTGCCGCCGGGGCTGCAGATGCTCGAATCGTGGTGGGTGATCGGCTTGGCCGGTGTGCTGGCCGTGGCAGAGTTCCTGGCCGACAAGATTCCGGGGTTCGATTCCGTCTGGGACAGCATCCAAACCTTCATCCGCATTCCTGCAGGAGCCATCCTGGCGGCTGCCGCATTTGGGCAGCTCGATCCGCAATGGATGGTGGCGGCGGGGCTGATTGGTGGCACCCTGGCTGGCACGGCACACGCCACCAAAGCGGGCACGCGTGCGCTGATCAACGCTTCTCCCGAGCCGTTTTCGAACTGGGCGGCGTCGTTCAGTGAAGACATTACGGCGACCGGCGGGCTGCTGATGTCGTTCTTCCTGCCGGCCGCATTCCTGGTGGTGCTGGCGATCTTGCTGCTGGTGGCTGTCTGGCTGCTGCCGAAGCTGTGGCGTGGTGTGCGGCGCCTGCGCGATGCGCTGCGCGGGCGCACGTCGGAGCCACCTGCCGCTGGCCCCACCCGACTGCCACACTAGTCCTTAACGAAGGACGCGCAGCAGCCCAAACAGCACCAGTGCCAGCGCGCACGACCACCCGGAAAACAACACGCGCCACACCCAGTGGCGCGGAACAAACCCCACACCACGCACCAACCCCGCGCTCATCGCCCAGAACAGCAGCATGGCGAGGGTGTGGTCCGCATGGCCAGCACCATTGGTGACGATGTACGGATACACCGTGCCGACCGCCATGACGATCAGCCCGGCGGCCAGGCTGGCTGCGTGGATGCGCGGCTTATGGGCGTCGCTCACGTTGGCCGTGCTCACGCGCGGTCCTCGTCGGTGGCAGCACCGGCGGCGCGCGCGTCGCTCACCTCACCCCACATCGCGTTGAGCACGGCCAGCAGTACGGCAAAGCCGACGCCCAGGACCCAAGTGAAGTACCACATGTCATGTCCTCCGGTGGCTAGCGGGGTTAGTAGAGCGAGTGCTCGTTGGCCCGGATGTGTTCGACCGTCACCTTGCCGCGCATCACGCGGTAACACCAGCTCGTGTAGATGAGGATGATGGGCGTGAAAATGATCGCCGCCCAGAACATCAGGCCCAGCGTGAAGTGGCTGGAGACGCTGTCCCACACCGTCAGGCTGGCGGCGGGCATGCTGGACGACGGCAGCACGAACGGGAACATCGACGCGCCCGCCGTGGTGATGATGCCCGCCAAGCCCAGCGCAGACAGCACGAAGGCCAGCAACGTGCGCCCTGCCCGCACCAGCACCGTTGCCAGCAGCGGCCCAAGCACGCCGAGCAAGGGCAACAGCCAGAGCAACGGCTGCACTTGGTAGTTGTGCCACCACGCATCGGCGGCGCGCGCTACCGTCTTGGCCATCGGGTTGGACACGCCAGCCGGGTCGATGGCTGAGGTGATGGCATAGCCTTCGATGCCACCCCAGCGCAGCCATGCACCCGCCGCGACGAAGGCAATCACGGCGACAATCGCGGCGCCGGTTGCGGCCTTCGTCGCACGTTGCTGGATCGCCCCTTCGGTGCGATGCGCGAGATAGATGCCGCCGTGCATGGTGATCATCGCGCTCGACACCACGCCGGTCAGGATGGCGAACGGGTTCAGCAATTGCCAGAACGTGCCGGTGTACGTCACCACCATGAAGGTGTCGAAGTGGAACGGCACGCCCTGCAGCAGGTTGCCGAACGCCACGCCAAAGATGAGCGGCGGCACCGCGCCCCCGACAAAGAGGCCGATATCCCACGCCTTACGCCATGTGGGGTTGTGGATCTTGCTGCGGTAATCAAACCCAACCGGGCGGAAGAACAACGCCCACAGCACGGCGAGCATCGCCCAGTAGAACCCGCTGAAGGCCGTGGCATACACCAGCGGCCACGCGGCAAAAATCGCGCCGCCGCCGGTGATGAACCAGACCTGGTTACCGTCCCAGTGCGGGGCGATGGTGTTGATGGCGACACGGCGCTCGTCGTCGGTCTTGCCGACGAAGGGCAGCAACGTGCCGACGCCCATGTCATGCCCGTCCATGATGGCGAAGCCGATCAGCAGCACGCCGATCAGCAGCCACCAGATGACCTTGAGGGTGGGATAGTCGAACATGGTGGCCTCCTCAAGCGTGGGCGGCTTCGAAATCGTAGCGACCGGTGCCGAGGCTGCCGGGGCCCTGCCGCGCGAACTTGATCATCAGGTACATCTCGACAATCAGCAGCAGCGTGTAGAAGCCGATAAAGCCTGCCAGCGAGCCGTACAGGCTGGCCTCGCTCAGCGTCGACACACTCAGGTGCGTGGGCAGCACGCCGTAGATCGTCCACGGCTGGCGGCCGTACTCGGCCACCACCCAACCAAGCTCAGCAGCGAGCCACGGCGCGGGCAGCATCCACAGTGCCCAGCGCAGCAGCCACGCCGGCGCCTTGCGCTGCGGCCGCAGCGTGCTCCAGAACGACAAGCCGAACAGCGCCAGCATCAGGAAGCCCAATCCGACCATGGCGCGGAAGCCCCAGAACATCGGCCACACACGCGGCACGGTGTCGTCGACGGCCTTGTCGATGATCTCGGGCGTGGCTTGCCGCACATCGGTCACGTACTTCTTGAGCAGCAGGCCAAAACCCAGGTCTTGCTGATGGATCTGCAGCGTTTGGTGGGCAGCGGCATCGTCCGGGTTCTTGCGCAGCGTTTCCAGTGCGGCCACCGCTTCGATGCCGCTCACGATGCGGCCACGGTTGCGCACCTTGATCTCGTGAATGCCCGGAATCTGCTTCGACACGGAGCGCGTACCAATCAGGCCCATCACATAGGGAATCTCGACCGCCCAGTCGTTCTTCTGCTCGCGCTGGTTGATCGACGCGATCATGTTGAAGCTGGCTGGCGCGGGTTCGGTCTCCCACATGGCCTCGATGGCGGCCATCTTGGTTTCCTGCGCTTCGCCCACCGTGTAGCCAGACTCATCGCCCAGCACGATCACAGAGAGCACGCTGGCCAGCCCAAACGCTGCCGCCACACGGAAGCTGCGTCGCGCAAACTCGACATCGCGCCCGCGCAGCAAGTACCAGCTCGAGATCGACAACACGAACATCGCGCCTGTCACGTAACCGGCCGACACCGTGTGCACAAACTTGGCCTGCGCCACGGGGTTGAAGACGACGGCCCAGAAGTCCGACATCTCCATGCGCATGGTCTGCCAGTTGAAGTCGGCACCCACCGGGTTCTGCATCCAGCCGTTGGCGATCAGGATCCACAGCGCGGAGAGATTAGTGCCGATCGCCATAAGCGTCGTCACCAGCAAGTGCTGCGTCTTGGTGAGGCGATCCCACCCGAAGAAAAACAGGCCGATGAAGGTGGATTCCAGGAAGAACGCCATCAGCCCTTCAATGGCCAGCGGCGCCCCGAAGATGTCGCCCACGTAGTGCGAGTAGTACGCCCAGTTGGTGCCGAACTGGAATTCGAGCGTTATACCGGTGGTCACCCCCAGGGCGAAGTTGATGCCGAACAACTTGCCCCAGAAGCGCGTCATGTCTTTCCAGATGACCTTGTTGGTCATCACGTAGACGCTTTCCATGATGACCAGCAGCCAGACCATGCCCAGCGTGAGCGGCACGAACAGGAAGTGGTACAGCGCCGTCGCCGCAAACTGCAGCCTGGATAGATCGACCAAGTGCTCGGATATCACGGATGCCCTCCCTGCGCGGGTGTTGTCACGCCAAACCGGTCGGCGGCCCGCTCGGCATCGACCGGCACCTGGTGATCGCGCACGAAGGCCCACCACAACGCACCCAGCACCACCACCTTGATGGTGACGACGACGAGCAGATGGCGGACGAGTCGGCGATCGTTGGAGCTCACAGGGGCGGTGGATCCAGGGGGCTGGCCAGCGCCATCGGCGGGGGCTTCCTGCCGGTGGCACAGAAAGTCACATGAGGGGCAGTCTAGTCATCACTTGCAAGACTGGCAAACGATTCCTCGGAGAATTTGGCTGCATTTGCCACGCGCACGCCCGTCGCTATGTCGTTACCTCTGTGTTTCTTGCAGGAAACCGCGCGCTGCACAGCACTCCGCCCCTCCTCGTCATTCGCGGGTACTGGCCCTAGCCGTTGCCTAACCGCAGAGCCGTTGCAGCGCTGCCAGATCACCACGGGTAGCCAGTTGGCGGACTTGCATGGCAAATGCCTCGCATTGCGGATACTCAGTGTGCAGGGCATCGGCCCAGTCGATCAGATCGGAGATGGCGCCCAAGTCGATCAATGCCAGCGCCACCGCGCGCGCCTGCGGCGGCGGGCCAACCAATGGTGCCGCCTCGGAAGCATCCGCCACGGGCGGGAGCCGGTGCAGCCCCAGCAAGCGCATCAGGGCCTCTTGCAGTTCGGCCAGATTGATCGGCTTGAGCAGGGAGGCATCAAACGCAGGCGTTGCAGGGCCGTCGTTGGCCGATGCGGTTAGCGGAATCGCCGACAGGACCACCACAGGAACCCCGGGCAGGTGTTGCCGAGCAGCCACCAGCACTGCAAAGCCATCGGCCCCGGGCATCAGGTAGTCGGTCAGTACGAGATCGGGGCGCGCATCGCCCGCCTGCGCCATTCGCTCGATGATCGAGACACCGTCGGAGGCAGTCTCGACGGCAAAGCCCAGACTCGATAGTTCGTCGGCAAGCAAGCGGCGGATGTCGGCCGTGTCTTCCGCAATCCAGATGGTCAAGCCGCTGCCGTCGATGCTGGGCGTGACCGCACCGATGTCGGCAACGTGGTGGCGCGAGACGGCATCTTCGGCGGCGACCGTTGCCGTCACATCCAGGCGCATCGACGTGCCGGCACCCAGCGCGCTGTCGATCTTCAGCGTACCGCCCATGCGTTCGATCCACTGCCGGACGATGGCCAGCCCAAGCCCCGTGCCAGGCTGGGTGCGCGCCGTGTCCAGCCGCTGGAAGGGCTCGAAAATGCGCTGCTGATCTTCAGGGGCGATACCGGGCCCGGTGTCCTTCACGATCAAGGTCAGCCGCACGGCTTGCCCGATCTGCACCTCGCCCTCGCAATCGATCAGGAGTTCGATGCTGCCGCTCGTGGTGTACTTGGTTGCGTTGTCCAGCAGATTGCCGAGCACGCGCCGCAAGCCCTTGGCATCCAGCTCAAGTACGGGCGGCAACGGCCGTGCGATGTGGAAAGTGAACTGGTTGCCGCGACGCCGGGCCAGCTCAGCACCTTCCTGCACAACAGCATCGAGCAGCGCATGCACGTAGACCGGCGTGCTGTGCAATGCGTCCGGCTCGCCGCCACGCGCATAGTCGATCAGATCGTTCACCATGGCGAGCATGTGCCGCGCACTGCGACCGATGATCCGACCCCGCTCAGCGTTCTCCTGACCCGCGGTCTGCACCAGCTCAGCAAAGCCGATGATGGACGTCAACGGCGTCCGCAGATCATGGCTGATGCGCGCGAGAAAATCGGTCTTGGCGCGGTTCGCCTCATCAGCGTCAATGAGGGCCGTGCGCAACTCCTGCGTGCGCTCGACAACAGCGTATTCGAGCTTGAGCTGATCCTGGCTCTTGGCATCCAGCAGCGCCTGCTGGATCGCGGCGTGCGCAGCAGACGTCTCGCGCGAGCGCTGAATCACGAGCGCGCCCATCATCAGCAGCGTCGCCAACTCCACCAACCAGGACAACCCCAGACCAGCATGCCAGCCACGGTTCAGGATGCCGTGGAACTCCAGCAGCCCCACCAGTTGCACGGCCCACACAACGCCAAACGTCAACATGAACAACCGGGCGTTGGGCAAGCCTCGCCGCCAGGCGTCCACCATCGAGATCGCCCACAGCACGTTGAACACGGCGACCACGATGTTGGAATAGACAGCGCCGGCGCGGTAATCCCCCAGCAGGGTCCACAAGCACCCGGCCACCAGGAACACTCCCACCGTGCGATAGACCCACTTCCAGACGGCGATCCGCCCCAGACCAACAAAGGTCATCGTAGCTGCGGCGTAGAACACCGTGGTGAGCACACCCAACGTGGAGGGCGCGCGCAGGACCCACTCCCCGCCGGCCTGCAATACATAGCGATACAGGTACCCCTGAATCGCCATGCTGTAGAGAACGGCAAGGCAGATCCACCCGAACAACAGCAGGAAGCCGCGATCCCGCCCGGACCATCCCTGGATGAGCGCGTACAACGCCAGCATGAATGCAGGGCCCAGCAGGAAGGCCTGCAGCATCAGGTCATACCCTTCCCGCTGACGGAACGCAGCGGGCTCCCAAAGCTGCGGATCAATATTCACTGCAGAGCGGCTGTGGACCCGCAGGGCAAACATCATCTGCTCGCCTGGGGCCAGCGTGACCGGGAACACCGGAATCATCGCCGGAATGGGCCGGGCGTCCAGCGGCAGACGATTGCCGCTCGGAATGGTGTCGAGCGCGGTGTGCCCATCGGACGCCAGCCGATAGTAGTCGACCGACTCCAGGCGCGCAGGGTCCACCGCCAGCCAACGCGTCACCGGCTGAGCGCTGTTGTTGCGCAGCGTTCCTCTGAGCCAGAAGCGAGAAGCGGTGTAGCCCGGGTTCAAACTCTCCCCGGAGATGGCCCTCCATTGGGTGCTGGTCATGGCAGCCGCAAGCTCAAGCTGCCCAGTCTTGTCTTCCAGCATGGAGAGATCCGGCAAGAGCGTCAGAGGCTTCGCATCGGCACCCCCGCCCTGCCCCACGTCCACCGCCCCGGCCCATGTTGGCCGGCCGCTCAACCCGACAAGCAACCCCAGCAGGAGCGCGACACAGAACGCCCAGTGCACACGCCGGCGCGTTGATGCAACGGCAGATGCGCAAGCACTCACGCGTGGCCCCCGGCATCTTGCCGGAACTGGCTGGGTGACAGGCCAAAGCGATCGCGAAACGCAGTGGAGAAATTGGCAGCGCTGTTGTAGCCAAGCTCCCGAGAAATCATCTGCACGTCGAGTGCCGTCTCGGACAGCATGCGCCGCGCCTCTTTCATGCGCGCCTCGCGCAGAAAATCGAACACGGTCACGCCAACACATTGCTTGAAAGCCGCATTCAGCCGGCGCGCGTTGGTGCCCACTGCAGCGGCAAGCTCCACCAGGCTGGGCGTCTGCGCGAGTTGCTCAAGCAACAGCTTGCGTGTTGCCCGATACAGAATGACATCCAGCGTGCTGGAGGCCGCATTCACACCGTCTTCCACAGGCGCATTGCCTGGCGCGGCCAGCGGCTTGAGATGAATGCACAGGCGCAGGCGGACCTCTTCAAAATCGAAGGGCTTGGTCACGTAGTCCACCGCACCAGCGGCGAGCCCGGCCACACGCTCCTGCGGCAACGCCGCGGAGGTCAGGAAGATCAGTGGGATGCTACGCGTAGCCGGGTTGGCCTTGAGCAGCCTGCAGGCGGTGATGCCGTCACACACCGGCATGCGGATATCCATCAGGATCAGGTCCGGCACCACGCTCTGGGCCTTCTGCACACCGTCTTGCCCATCCCGCGCGATATAGACGCGGCAACCCCGCCGCTGCAGGAAATCCACCAGCAGCATGCGGGTCTCGTCGACATCGTCAACGACCAGGATGCGCTGCCCGCGCAATGGATCGGAAGAGAGAGAGACAGTCGTGCCTTCAGTCATGGCCGCGATTAAAGCACGCTCCGGCCTGGAGTTGGTGGCGCACGCCTAACGCGCGCGCCCTAAAGTTTTCACAGGCGTTGCCGCCCCGGCCAGATTTTTCCCGCAAGCAAAGGGATCGCGCCGCTGCGCAAAACATGCGGCCACCACGTCTGCACGCGCTCACGATAAGTTCGGCGCATGCACCGCGTGAGCAACGTGCGCCATAGCGCAGACACGCGCTCGCGACTCTTCATCTCCGACCTTTTCCCAAGTGTTCATGCTTCGATACCACACCGCGCTCGGCGGCGCGCTGATCTGCGTCTCCACGGTTTTGCTCTCTGCCTGCGGGGGCGATTCTTCCTCGCCGGACTCGACAACGGCAACATCACCCACGACACCCCTGGCGGTCGCCAACCCGGCGGGGCTCGATACCTACGGCGGCGGTGGCCCGCTGACCTTCACCGCCACCAGCGCGGCAACGTGGTCTCTGACCGGCCCGGGCTCGCTGAGCGCAACGCAAGGCGCAAGCGTCACCTATACGCCGCCGGCGACCGTGCAGGCCGATGCGCAGGTCACCATTACTGCGGTGTCGAATGGCACGACCGTCGCGAAGACCATCACGCTGCACGCGCCGGTCTTGCGTCCGGTGGCGAGCCAAGTCACTTGGTATGCGGGCGATGCGCCGATCGCGCTGTCGATTTCGCCGCAGTTCACGACCGGCACGCCAACCTGGTCATCCACCGTTGGCGGCACGTTCAGCGCGGCACAGGGCAACAGCGTCACGTTCACGCCTGCCGCCGTCACCAGTGACACGCAGGCTGTCGTGTCTGTGGCTGCGAGCAATCACACCGAATCCGTCAGCATCACGCTCAAGCCCGCCAGCGAAAAAACGCTGACGCTGAACACCCCATCGGTCCAGGCCGGCAATGGTTCGGTCACCCTGACCGTGCCGTCGACCATCAGTCACGGCACGCTCAAGTGGACGGCATCGATCGGCACGATCACGGTCAATGCCGATGGCAGCGCTACCTACACGCCACCGGCCACGCTGTCCGGCGCAACTGTCGTCACCATCAGCGCCACGGATGGCAGCAGCGCGCCGTTTACCGCCACGATCTCGGTCACACCCAGCGCCGCGCTGGCGGTCTCGCCCACCGTCACCAGTGCCTCGGCTGCTGGCGCTCCGGTGTCCCTGACGGCAAGCATCGTCAATCCCAATGCGAGCGTGTCTGCCTCCATGGTGCGATGGGCCATTGCCAGCGGTCACGGCAGCCTGAGCGCTACCAGCGGCGCGACTGTGAGCTACATCCCCGACGCGACTGACACGACCGTCAACGATACGGCCGTGGTGACCGCCACGCTCGGCGCGATGCAAAAGACCGTCAACATCACGCTCAATTTCCAATCCTCGGCACGATTCAACACGCCGTATGCGATTGCCGTGGATGGCAGCGGCAACCTCTTCGTGGGCGACTCGGGCAACAACACGATCCGCAAGATCACAGTGCCCGGCGTGGTATCAACGTTTGCCGGCTCCGGTGCCGGTACCGAGGCGGATGGCACGGGCACGGCAGCCAGCTTCCTCATCCCGGTCGGCACCGCATTCGACAGCAGCGGCAACCTGTTCGTGGCGGATAGCGTCGGCCACGCCATCCGTAAGGTCACGCCCGCCGGAGTGGTGACCACCCTGGCAGGCACCAGCAGCACCTTCGGCTCGCCCGTTGGAATTGCCGTCGATGCGGCGGGCAATATTTACGTGGCGGATTACGTTACCAACCTGCTCAGCAAGATCACGCCCGCCGGGGTGATCACCACCCTGGCCGGCTCCGGCACCGCTGGCAGCCAGGATGGCACGGGCACGGCTGCCAGCTTCAATGCCCCATCAGGCGTGGCGGTGGATAGCAACGGCACGTTGTACGTTGCAGAGCAAAAAGGCTGCAACATCCGCAAGGTCACGCCTGCGGGTGTCGTAACCACGCTGGCCGGCACCGGGGTTTGCACCCACACCGACGGCACCGGAACCGCTGCCGCCTTCAACATGCCGGGTTCGCTCGTCGTCGATGGAAACGGCAACGTCTACGTGACGGAATACAAGGGCAACACCGTCCGCAAGATCACGCCGGCTGGTGTGGTGACCACGCTGGCCGGCTCCGGTGCGACCGGCAGTGCAGATGGCCTCGGCACGAGCGCACAGTTCAACTATCCGATGGGCATCGCCATCGACAGCAACGGCGTCCTGTACGTGACGGAGACGGATAACAACCTGATCCGCATGGTCAGCCCGACCGGCAACGTATCGACCGTTGCGGGCGCGGCGAAGGCCAGCGGCACCGCTGACGGGATTGCCCTGCCTCGATGACAAGACGTCGGGCCGCCATGTGTGTGCATGCGTGGCTCGCATCGGGGGACAGCGGCGCGGCGCCCTTCCCCCGGCATCACCTTTTGAGAAGCCGATCTCCCATTTGCCATGTTCAACTACCAAACCGCACTTGGCGGCGCATTGATTTGCGCCTCCACCGTTCTACTGTCCGCCTGTGGCGGTGACGCCTCATCCCCAGACTCGACGACGACCTCTTCGCCCTCGACACCCCTGGCGGTCGCCAACCCGGCTGGCCTCGATGCCTATGGCGGTGGTGGTCCGCTGACCTTCAATGCCACCACCGCAGCCACGTGGTCGCTGACGGGCCCGGGCTCGTTGAGCGCAACGCAAGGCGCAAATGTCACCTATACCCCGCCGGCTACCGTGCAGGCCGATGTGCAAGTCACGATCACTGCGGTGTCAGGTGGCACCACGGTATCGAAGACCATCACCCTGCACGCACCGGTTCTGCGCCCGGTGACAAGCCAGGTGACGTGGTATGTCGGCGATGCGCCAATCGCGCTGTCGGTCTCGCCGCAGTTCATCACAGGCACGCCGACATGGTCGTCCACCGTGGGCGGCGCGTTCAGCGCCACGCAGGGCAACAGCGTGACTTTCACGCCGACCGCCATTACGAGCGACACTTCGGCCGTCATCTCTGTCGGCGCCAATGGCCACACCGAATCGGTCAACATTGTGCTCAAGCCCACCAGCGAGAAAACACTGACGTTGAGCAGCCCGTCAGTACAAGCAGGCAACGGCACGGTGACCCTCACCGTGCCTTCGACGATCAGCCACGGCACGCTCAAGTGGACGGCATCGACAGGCACGATCACGGTCAATGCCGACGGCAGCGCCACCTACACTCCACCTGCCGTGCTATCCACCGCGACGGTCGCCACCGTTAGCGCGACAGATGGCAGCAGTGCCCCGTTCACGGCCACAATCTCGGTGACTCCGAGCGCCACCATTTCAGTGTCGCCCTCCAGCGCCACGACGTCGGCCAACGGAAACCCAGTGTCCCTGACGGCAACCATCGCCAACTCCAATGCGACGGTGCGGTGGGCCATCAGCAGCGGCCGAGGCAGCTTGAGCGCCACCACCGGCGCCACGGTGAGCTACATCCCAGACCCGACCAATACGGTCGCCAATGATGTCGCCATCGTGACCGCCTCGCTGGGCAACCTGTCGCAAACCGCGCAGATCAACCTGAACTTCCAACCAACTGCGCGCTTCCAAAATCCCTACGGCGTGGCGCTCGACAGTGCCGGCAACCTCTTCGTTGCGGACACCTATAACTACAGGATCCGCAAGATCACGGTGCCCGGCGTGGTATCAACCTTCGCTGGCTCCGGTACCGGCAGCGAGGCTGACGGCACCGGAACGGCTGCCAGCTTCAGCAGCCCGATCGGCATCACGTTCGACAGCACCGGCAATCTGTATGTCGTGGATACCAGCGGCAACACCATCCGCAAAATCACACCCGCTGGCGTGGTGACGACGTTGGCCGGTTCCGGTGCCGTCGGCAGCGCGGATGGCATCGGTACAGCTGCGACCTTCTGGCAGCCGTATGGGGTGGCTATCGATGGCGCCGGCAACCTGTACGTGACCGACGTCGCCAATCAGAAGATCCGCAAAATCACGCCCGCTGGTGTCGTAACCACCTTGGCCGGCTCGGGCACCGTTGGCGCCACCGATGGCCCGGGCGCGCTTGCCACGTTCAATCTTCCGAGGGGCATCGCTGTGGATAACAACGGTTACGTGTACGTAGCCGAACAATCCGGCTGCAAGATCCGCAAGATCACGCCCGCTGGCGTCGTCTCCACGCTGGCTGGCTCACCTGCATCAAACTGCGGCCACGCCGACGGCACAGGAACTGCGGCCATATTCCAGGGCCCTGTGGCTCTGGCCCTCGATAGCAACGGCAATCTCTATGTGGCGGAATTTGGCGGCTCAGACGTACGCAAGGTGACACCAGCCGGCGTGGTAACGACCCTGGCCGGCTCGGGAGTGAGCGGTAGCGCAGACGGCATGGGCACAAGCGCCCAATTCGGTACGCCCGCAGGCATTGCCGTGGACAGCAATGGCGTGGTCTATGTAGCGGACTCATCAAACAGCACGATCCGAATGATCACCCCGGCGGGCAATGTGTCGACCTTGGCTGGAGCCGCTGGCGTCAGAGCCTTCGCCGACGGCACGGCCCAACCCCGTCAATAAGTACAACCTGCGCCGCAGGGGAAAGATCCCCTCAACCCCTCGGCGTTATCTTCGAGGAGGGCGACCTCCTCGCTTTTTCTTCCTGGCACCCCTGCCGCAAGGGTTAGACCGAAGCGCGCGCACACCTCGGCACCCTAAAGTTTCCGCACGCATTGCCGCCCGAGAAAAATTCTTCCCGGGAGCAAAACAATTGCGCACTCGCGCAAAACTCCCCGCCTCTCACATCGCAACGTACGAGATAAGTTGACTGTATGCGCTGCGCTTGCAACCTGAATCTCGGCACAAGCCAACGCCGGCAGACCTGACTGGAGACCCGACTTGCTTGAAGCGGTAGCGGACTTGGCACAGCCCCCCATTACTACGAACTTGCCCGCGCACCACCCAACCGTCGACGGTGGGAAGCATCGACTCAACATCGAAGTCTTCTTCGATCTGATTTGCCCGTGGAGCTGGGTCGGCATCCGCCAACTGGCCACGGCCATGCACGAGTTCCAGAGGCGGCACCCCGGCGTCGGGGTCCAGATCAACTGGCGCCCACGCCCGCTGTTGCCGGAAGTACCGCTTGGCGGTACGGCATACCAGCCGTTCTATCTGGCCCAGTCCGGCAGCCCCACTGCCGTGGCCATGCGGCGCTCACAAGTGCAACATGCGGGGCAAGCCGTGGGAATCACGTTCGATTTCAAGCGCATCCGCATCCTGCCAAATACCGCAATCGCGCACGGATTGATCGGGCACATGGCCAGGCAAGCCAGCCCACTGCAAACCATTGGCTTGGTCGACCGGTTGTTCAAGGCGTTCTTCTCTGACGGCGAGGACATTGGTGACCCGCAGGTGCTGGAGCGGCTGGGTCTGGAGCAAGGAGTGGGACGGCCGATGTTGCTTGCCTGCCTGAATGATGTGCGTAGTCACCTCCCCCCGCCCACCCCGGAACGGCCACGACGCGGCCGCCCGGTGAAGGAAGACGTACTGAGCACCCCTCATTTTGTCTTCAACGGCGCTGCCACCGTGTCTGGTGCGAGGTCCACGGACGCTTTGCTGAGCAGCATGCTGCGATCCGTCGAAGGCACGTGATTGGCCTGTGCAGGTCCCACGCGTTGTCCAAGGGTGATCGCGCCAAGGTTGTGGTGCTGGTGGACACGCTGGCGGGTTACGCCCAAGAAAGCGCCACCTTCCGACGGCCCCTCCAACGCGTACACACCGACACGGTGAAACACGCTACCGTCGAGAACACGATTGAGGCTTGGACCCCTCGTGTATGGCAGGAAGCCCACTGCCTAGTGGGCCCCTATCACGCTACCTGATCAATGTTGCGCGTCTTTGGCGGCACGATCGATCAGATTGGCCACCTCGGCGGGGTGTGAGACCAACGACATGTGGCTCGACTTCACAGTCGTCATGTGGGCTCCGATCTGTTTGGCCAACGTGCGCTGCACTGGCACCTTGAGCGCATGGTCTTCTTCGGTAACGAGGTACCACGTTGGCTTGTCGTGCCACGCTGCATGAGAGACTTTGCCAGTAAAGGCGGATACGGAAATTGGAACCTGCGTAGCAGCAAGAATGCGCACATGGGCCTCGGGCACATCGCCCGCCATGACGTCGCGATAAGCGGCCGGGTCGTCGAGCCAGATGAAGCCTTCATTGTCGGGCTTCAAGCCATCCATGGGCGCCTTCAGGCGCATCAGCAGATCGGACACGGATTCTCCGCTGTCCGGTACAAGCGCCGAGAGGTAGACGATGCCTTTGACATTGTCTGCATTCCCCGCTTCAGTCACCACGGCACCGGCATACGAGTGCCCCACTAGAATGACATCTCCCGACTGCCGGGCAAGCACGCGACGGGTGGCAGAAACGTCGTCTTCCAGAGAGGTGAGCGGGTTCTGGACAGCGGTCACGTGATAGCCCTTGCGCTGCAGTGCTGCAATGACCTCTGTCCAACTGGAGCCATCGGCAAAGGCACCGTGCACCAGGACGATATTTCGGATTGGGTTACGCACTTCCTTTGCCTCAGTTGTTAGGGTGAAGAGGCCCACCGTGAGCCCGACGAAGATTGCAGCAGATTTGAGCCACCGGCTCCGGGATACTTTCATGATTCGCTCTCGCACGTTATACGACCTGAAATAAAAAAACCCCGGAGATCGTTGATCTACCGGGGTTTTTGGCTCGCCGTGAAATCAGGCGAAACGCGCTTACATATTGTCGATCATCACCTGACCAAAGCCCGAGCACGACACTTGGGTCGCGCCTTCGAGCAGGCGGGCGAAGTCATACGTGACCTTCTTCGACAGGATCGACTTCTCGATCGACGAGATGATCAGGTCAGCGGCTTCCGTCCAGCCCATGTGGCGCAGCATCATTTCGGCCGACAGGATTTCGGAACCCGGGTTCACGTAGTCCTTGCCAGCGTACTTCGGTGCCGTACCGTGGGTGGCTTCGAACATGGCAACGGAGTCGCTCAGGTTCGCGCCCGGGGCGATACCGATACCGCCGACTTGCGCAGCCAGGGCGTCGGAGATGTAGTCGCCGTTCAGGTTCAACGTCGCCACCACCGAGTACTCGGCCGGACGCAGCAGGATCTGCTGCAGGAAGGCGTCGGCAATCGCGTCCTTGACGACGATTTCCTTGCCCGTCTTCGGGTTCTTGAACTTGCACCACGGGCCGCCGTCGATCAGCTCGGCGCCGAATTCCTTCTGTGCCAGCGCGTAGGCCCAGTCACGGAAACCACCTTCCGTGAACTTCATGATGTTGCCCTTGTGCACGATCGTGACCGACGGCTTGTCGTTGTCGATCGCGTACTGGATGGCCTTGCGCACCAGGCGCTCGGTGCCTTCGCGCGACACCGGCTTCACGCCAATGCCCGACGTTTCCGGGAAGCGGATCTTCTTCACGCCGAATTCGTCTTGCAGAATCTTGATCAGCTTCTTGGCCTTCTCGCTCTCGGCTTCGAATTCGATGCCGGCGTAGATGTCTTCCGAGTTCTCACGGAAGATGACCATGTCGGTCTTCTCCGGCTCTTTCACCGGCGAAGGCACGCCCTTGAAGTAGCGCACCGGGCGCAGGCAGACGTACAGATCCAGCTCCTGGCGCAGCGCCACGTTCAGCGAACGGATGCCGCCGCCCACCGGCGTCGTCAGCGGGCCCTTGATGGACACCACATAGTCCTTCAGGACTTGCAGGGTTTCTTCCGGCAGCCACACGTCCGGGCCGTACACCTTGGTCGACTTCTCGCCAGCGTAGATCTCCATCCACGAGATCTTGCGCTTGCCGGCGTAGGCCTTTTCAACGGCTGCGTCCACCACCTTGATCATCACCGGGGTGATGTCGAAGCCAGTGCCGTCACCCTCGATGTAGGGAATGATGGGGTTGTTGGGGACGTTCAGGGAGAAGTCTTGGTTGACGGTGATCTTCTCGCCGGCCGGGACCTTGATGTGTTGATACATGGACGACTCCAGTGCAGACCGCGGGTGAGCGGGTGGACGGTGGGGGTTGACAGCACAGCGTGCTGCCCCGGGTTGGCCGAGCCGGCACGCTGCAATGAACTGGTGATTCTAGCGGGCTGCGATGACACTCTCACGGTGCACCGCACAAATTTCGCAAGCCTTAACTCTTATATAAGACACAAGAGTTAATTTCGCATTATGCCGGAAAATTTCACCATCCGCCACAGTCGCGCACATGGTGAAACGGCCGGTCAGCCACTGGGCCGGGTGGCGCCGGAGGCGCGTTCGATCAGGCTGCGGGCATCGGCCAGCGCGGGGTTGGCGCCGGCCTGCGCGCTCCAGGCGTCGACCAGGCGGCCGAGGGCGGCGCGCAGTTCCACATGGCGATCGGCCTCCAGCAAGCCAATCAGGCCCGTGCCGTCCAACCCGGGGTGATGGCGCACCAGCCAGGCCAGGGTCTGGATGTGGTCGACGAAGCGCGCATCGGCCCGATACAGATTGCTGAAACAGTTCAGCCCTATCTGCCGGTCGAGCGGCTGGCCGGAGAGCGTCTGTGACACAAGCATGAAATCGTCCAGGCTGGAGGCAGCCTGATCGGGCACTCGGCGCAGGCCCAGCGTGACGGCGAGCGTCGCCAGCGCGCCGCCGCCAAACAGGAAGTCGCGACGGGTGAATCGGGCAGGCTTGAGGGGATGGGAGGACAACGGAGAGAGCGGCACGGCGGATTCTGGACAGAGTCAGGGCGATTCTCAGGGCCGGTCTACTTTGATCCAATCAGACACGTCCGAAAGCCCGGCCCTCCCGCTCAGAAGTCGGGCATCTTTTTTGCGCAGCGCAACATGCGCCACATCCCGGCCAGCGTGCTGCTGACCCCGTCAAAATGACATCAAAAAAAATCAACGCGACGTGTCAACGCGCCCGCAGCAGCCTGCGTTATTGCAGATGACTCATTTAGCGGGTCGTTGGTTAACTCACTGATCGATAAAAGGATTCACCATGAAGAAGCTGATCGCTGCCCTGATCGCCGGCCTGTTCGCTGCTGGTGTGTACGCACAAACCCCGGCTGCTCCGGCTGCTGACGCTGCTGCTGCTCCGGCTGCCGCTGAAAAGGCTCCGGCTAAGGCCAAGAAGCACGCCAAGAAGCACAAGAAGGCCGCTAAGAAGGCTGACGCTGCTGCTCCGGCTGCTGACGCTGCCAAGCAATAAGTTGGTGCTTCTGCCGGGCCCTCGCGGCTCGGCCGACACAGAAAAGCAGATGCTTATGCGTCTGCTTTTTTTTGCCCGCAATTTTTACAATCTCCCTGAGCCCGCATGTGGGGCTGTCAAAATAGCGCCATCTGTCTTGGGTACCGTGCGCCTTCCTCACAACAAGAATCAGGGAAGGCGCAATGGAAATTCGATCGATGTTCGCTCCGGTGCGGCGCAAACGCACCGTGTTCACGATGGTCACACTTGCCGCACTGACTGCCGCTGCCGTGATTGCCGGCTGCGGCGGCTCGTCGTCTGACACGACGCCGGTGGCTGCCACGCCAGCCGACGCCGCCACC